>Ga0070702_100000602_pt1 | contig 13205 bp, 13 predicted proteins | sample KBSK5103metaG_FD_65466 | JGI IMG/M metagenome (GOLD analysis project Ga0070702, IMG submission 65466) | Corn, switchgrass and miscanthus rhizosphere microbial communities from Kellogg Biological Station, Michigan, USA - KBS K5-10-3 metaG | ecosystem: Host-associated > Plants > Roots >... | reverse complement strand
TTTCCTGAAGCCACCGGTTCAGAGCGCTCTCGGAGCGGTTCCAGTCCTTCAGCGGACCAGTCAGCACCAAACCGACCCCGGTGATGGCCAACCACAGCAGGATGCCGGGGGCAAGCAACCGAAGGAACACGCCATGCACCGCCGTGCGCAGGTCCGGCCCGGTGCGGCGAGTCAGGTCAGGGGGAACCAGGAACATGTCAGGTCGTCCTTCTGCGCGGTCCAGGGTCGAAGATCCTCAGTAGGTGCCGCGTATCCGCATCCTGACCGGTCGGCCGTCGGGGTCGTAGACAAGGTGGTAGAGAGGTGTGGCCCAGGCCCGCGTGAACCGTGGCAGCCTCCCCTCGTCAACGGGGCGCAGGCGGCCCGGCGGGCGGGCACCCACGCACCCGCCGTCATACCAGCGTTGCAGCCGCGTGGCGCAGGTGGCGAATGCGGCGAACGCCTCCTTGGGGTCACGGAGGTCGTCCACGTCTCCCTCGCAGTCGAGGTGCTCGCGGGCAAGGTTGAGCCGCAATGCCTTTGCGTAGCCGGGGTCGCAGATCGCCACGGACACCTCGGAGTCATGGGTCCACGACCTGCGGTTGAAGTTGTCGGACCCGGTCGAGGCCCACCGGTCGTCGATGACGCAGACCTTGGCATGTACGTAGACCGGGACCCCGTTCGGGCTCTCCGGCCAGTAGAACGCAACCCTTGCCGGGGCTGCCTTGCGGAGGGTCTCGATCGCGCGCTCGCGCCCGACCAGGTTCGGCGGCTTGGAGATGCGGCCATCCTGGTCGGGGACGCGCGGAAGCACGGCGATCAGGTGCAGCTCCGGGTTGCGTCGCAGCGCCGCCGAGAACATCGTGGCGACATCCGGGGACCACAGGTACTGGTCCTCGATGTAGATCAGGTGGCGCGCCTGGCTGACGGCCTTGGTGTAGCCACGTGCCACGCTACGTTCGCCCTGCGGCGCGAACTCGTAGCCGAGGAACCGGCGAGGGTAGGTGCGCAACAGCTGCACCGGATGGGGCCCGGCCGGCTCGGGGTCCGGACGCTGTGGCGGCAGGGGTGTGGGCGTCGGCTGGTCGTCCCGGACCCGGTCCGCGAGCCATCCCAGCGGGCTGCGGCTGAGCGCCCGGGGGTCCTCCCACCGCTCACGGAACACCGTCTCCACATCACCGACGGCCGGTCCGCTGATCGCGAGCTGCACGTCGTGCCACGGCGGTCGCGGCCCGTACGCCGTCGCCATCGGCTGGGCCTGTGGGTCGCCCTGATGGGATGCGTCGTCGCGGCGGCCGTGGCACAGGTCGATGCCGCCGAGGTAGGCGATGTCGAGCTCGGGCCGGTCGTGGTGGCGCAGAACAACCAGCTTCTGGTGGTGCGAGCCTCCGACCCGCACCCGCATGTCCAGCATGCACTGGCCGCCGGCGGCGTTGACCTGCTCGACCAGGTGCCGGTTCTCCTCGGCGGAGAACGCCAGGCGGTCCCAGTGGGAACGCCACACGAGGCCGCGGATGTCGACACCTCGTCGGCCGGCGTCAGCGAACACCCTTCCGACCTCCGTGTCCGGGGTGCCGCCCAGGCGCTCGTCGTGGTCGCCGCGCCAGTCAGCGAACAGGAGCAGATCGCCGTCTCCCATCTGCGACACCCGTTGGTACAGCTCGGCGAAGTAGGTCTTTCCGTGGACGAGAGGACGCACCAGGTTGCCCTCGGTCCACGCCAGACCGTCGGTATGACGGGTGTCGAGCCGGGTCGAGGGGTTGCCGCGTTCGCGGGATGTCAGGAACCACTGGGTGATCGGCGTGCCCGCCCGGTGCGCCGCCTGCGGAGAGATGCTACCGACGGGGATGGTCAGTCCTTCTTGAAGGCGTCCTTGACCTTCTCGCCGGCCTGCTTGAGGTTGCTCACGCTCTGGTCGGTCTTGCCTTCGCGCTCCATCTCGTCGTTGTCTGTCGCCTTGCCAACATGCTCCTTGGCAGCGCCTGTGGCTTCGTCCTTCTTGTTCTTCAGCTTGTCTTCCCAGCCCATCGTCGGGATCCTTTCTCGTTCGGTCGCTCAAGAGCGCCTGAAGGTGGCCGGACGTCGGATTCACGTCTGCCGTCAGAGAACTCGACAATAACCCGAGATCCGCGTCAGTTGTAGTGCTTGCTTTTCAACGGTCACGGAGCCCGCTCGCAGGGACCTGGTGGGCGAGATGCCATGTCCTACCGCGAGGTCCTACTGCGAGCGGTGGGGCCCCCCGTCGGCGGTCGCCTGCCCTGCCAGACGCGATGCCTGCTCGGGTTCGAGCCCCTCCTTCAGATCCACTGTGCGGCGGCCATGCTCGATACGCATGGCGTTGAACGCCGCCGCCATGGCAGCCACCCAGGCCGCGCCCAGGACGAAACCACCCACGACGTCGGACACGTAGTGGACGCCGAGGGCAACCCGGGAGAAGCCGATCGCCAGGACCATGAAGCTCGCCAACGTGACGGCCGTGATGCGCCACAGTCCCTGCAGGATGGGCAGGAAGACCAGCAGCAGCACCGCATATCCGACGATCGCCGCCTGGGCGTGGCCGCTGGGAAAGCTCAGTCCGTTCGCATGGGCCACGGGGTCGGTCAGGGTCGGGCGCAGCCGATGGACGGCCGCCTTGACAGCGGCGTTCAGCAGCGATGACCCAGCTGCCGTGACCACCACGAACAGAGCCAGGCGGGGCAGCCGGCGCCGAAGCAGCCAGACCACGACCACCGTCAGGACGACCTGCCAGGCCAGTGCCGACCCGGAGTCGCTGATCAGCCGCATGGCGCCGACGAACCTCTCATGGGTGAGTGCGTAAGCGTGCAGGCTGTCCCGCGCGCCGGTGTCGGCGCGCAACAGCGGCGTCCAGCGGTCCTCCACCAGAAACACCACCAGAGCAAAGGGCACCGCCACCAGAGCAAGGGCCACTGCGGCCAACGCGGCTCGGGCACCAAACCGGGCTGTCGGCCCGGCCGGTGACGGTGACGGTGAAGACGCCTTCGACGCGTGCGGCATAAGAGCCATCTTGCCTCTGGTGTCACCTGTGATCCACCCTGAAGCCGAGTCTGTAATGCCCTGTGATGCCCGACGAACCGTGAAGACAACGTCAGGAGCCGTAGATGACGAATAACGTGACACTGCGCCAGATCGCCGGAATGGCTGACCAACCAGCCGCGCTGGCCGACTCAACCCTGATCATGATCGACTGCCAGAACACCTACACCCAGGGTGTGCTGGAGCTCGAAGGTGTCCAGCCTGCCCTCGACCAGGCGGCGGAGCTGCTCGACCGCGCGCGCAGCGCCCGGATACCGATCGTGCACATCATGCACGACGCCGGGCCGGGCTCGCCGTATGACGTGCGCGACCAGATCGGTCAGATCGTGGACCGGGTGGCACCTCGCGAAGGCGAACCAGTCGTCGTGAAGACTTTCCCGAACGCCTTCACGGGCACCGACCTGGACCAGCGGTTGACCGCCACGCAGGGACGCGACCTGATCCTGGCGGGGTTCATGACCCACATGTGCGTGAACTCCACTGCCCGGGGGGCGTTCAGCCTCGGCTACCGGCCGGCCGTGGTCGCCGGGGCCACCGCGACCCGGGCGCTGCCCAGCCCCGTGGGCGAGCCGGTTTCCGCGGCGGCAGTTCAGGCCGCAAGCCTGGCCGCGATCTCCGACCTGTTCGGCATCGTCGTACCCACCGCCAGCGCCATCCGCGACTGATCCCTCCCGGTAGTCATGCCTGGTGCCCGTTGTAGTCCGGACACAGGTCGTGCTGGAGGCCGCCAGGGACCTCGGGCAAAGAATGCCGGGCATCTCGGGGCTCGTCTCGGCCGAACGCCCACATGGCCAGGAGACCGGTGCCAGCCGCCACGTAGGTGGCGAAGACCACCTGTTGGAGGAGGGTGAGTGACTCCTGCGACGGCGCAACCGTGATCCCGAACTCGGGTCCGGCCGCGAAGACCGCCCCAAGCAGCCAGGCCCTCACCCATTGCCTCCTCGAGACCAGGACCATGACAGCCGGCACGCCCCACACCCAGTGATGGGTCCATGACAGCGGAGAAGCCAGGAGGCCACCGATGGCGATGGCCGCCAGCGCAGCCGCGTCGTCACCGATCCGAAGCTGCCGGTGGGCGGCCGCAACCGCGAGCGCCAGGCCGGTCGCACACAGGACCAGCGTCGTGACCATCAAGGGTGACGGCTCCTGCGAGATTCGCACCAGCTGGCCGGTCAGCGACTGGTTCTTGCCGTCGACGACCGCTGCCGGGCCGAAGTGGGATATCCCGAAGATGCCGCCACTCCAGTACCGCAGTGAGTCCTGTGGCGCCAGGACTGCCCCGCAGACAGCGGTCAGCAGGAAGCCGCAGGTCGCGCGCAGCGCTGAGCGCCAGTCTCGTTGGAGCACGAAGTACAGGACGAACACGCCGGGAACGACCTTGGTGCCGGCAGCCAGCCCGACCAGCCACCCTCGGTGCGAGGAACGCATCACCAGGCAGTCGATCACCACGGCCGCCATGAGGTACAGGTTCACCTGGCCGAGCAGCATGGTCCTCACGAACGGCTCCAGAGCCATCCCGGCCACGGCCACCAGCGCCAGGTACCTCCACGGCAGCCGCAGCCGCCAGCCGAAGACCCCGACCACGACCAGGTAGCTGACCAGCGAACCGAGGGTGAAGACCCAACGTGCGCCTGTGGGACCGACCACGTCCAACGGGGTGAAAGCCACCGCCGCAAATGGCGGGTAGGTGAATGGCAGGACGCCTGCGTGCCCTTCGTAGAGAGACGTCCGGGTCAAGATGGCGTGCGCCCCCCGGACGTAGACGTCCAGATCGGCCCAGTTGCCCGCCGCGACGGACCACCGGAGCCACAGCAGGGTCGCAACCGCGAGAACAGCGGTCGCGAGAGCGGCAGGCCGCAGGTTCCTCGCCGACTTCGGGTCAACCACTGCTCCGCTGCTCCGCTCGCTCATGAGATCCCACCGAACACCATGTGAGGAGCATGACCCCTCACGTGAGCTCCCGTGCAGGAAGTCTGCCCTGCGCCTTGCCGGCCGCCGCTGGTACGGACCCTCACCACATCAGTCCCGGAGCACATCAGTCATGGACTGCGGGACACCCCGTGGACGTCCAGGCAGCGCGGCGCCGGCAACCAGTAGTCTGCGGCGCCAAGGCCACAGACGGACCATCTGCCGGCCCATCGCCCGAGAGAGATGACGACGATGCACCTCCTGCTGACCGAAGCCGCGAAGGTCGACTCCGGAGACACCGCCTGGATGATCGTATGCACCGCGCTGGTGCTGCTGATGACCCCCGGCCTGGCGTTGTTCTATGCGGGCATGGTCCGCTCGAAGCATGCGCTCGGCATGATCATGCAGAGCTTCGCGGCGATGGCAGTCGTCTCGGTGACGTGGGTGCTGGTCGGCTACTCCCTTGCCTTCGACCACGACGCCGTCGGCGGCATCGTCGGCGGCCTCGGTATGGCCGGGCTGACCCACGCCGAGGTCACTGTCCCAGGGCTGGATCTGACCTTCCCGCCGCTCGCCTTCGTGGCCTTTCAGCTGATGTTCGCCATCCTCACTGCCGCCCTGCTCAGCGGTGCGTCGGCAGATCGGATGCGCTTCGGCGCATTCGTCACCTTCATCACCATCTGGTCCGTCGTGGTGTACGCGCCGCTCGCGCACTGGACGTGGTCACCAGAGGGCTGGCTCAACAGGATCGGGTTGCTGGACTTTGCGGGCGGAACCGTGGTCGAGATCTGCGCGGGCGCATCCGCCCTGGCGCTGACCCTGGTGATCGGTCCGCGCCGCGGCTGGCCGAGGGAGATGATGGCGCCCCACAACCTGCCGCTCACCCTGCTCGGCGCCGGTCTGCTCTGGTTCGGCTGGATCGGGTTCAACGCGGGCTCGGCGCTCACCGCGGGGTATCTCGCGGCAAGCGCCGCCCTGGCGACTCATCTGTCCGGTGTCGGCGGCATGATCGGCTGGCTCCTCCTCGAGAAGCGGAAGACCGGCAAGGCCACGACGCTCGGTGCCGCCTCCGGGGCCGTTGCCGGCCTGGTGGCGGTCACGCCTGCGGCAGGCTTCCTGTCGCCCCTCCCGGCGCTCCTGCTGGGTGTCACTGCCGGGGCCGTCAGCCTGTTCGCGATACGGCTGAAGTTCCGGTTCAAGTACGACGACTCACTCGACGTCGTCGCCGTCCACTACGTCGGCGGCGTCATCGGGACCCTGTTCGTCGGGCTGTTTGCCGCGGCAGCGGTCAACCCCGCGGTCAAGGACCAGGGCCTGTTCCTCGGCGGCGGTCTTGCCCAGCTCGCGCGTCAGGGCGTCGGCGTGCTCGCGGCGACGGCCTTCGCCTTCACCGCCACCTACGCGATCGCGTGGGCTCTCCGTGCCACGATCGGACTGAGGGTCACGCCGGACGATGAGTCCGACGGCCTCGACTCCAGCCAGCACGCCGAGACCGCCTACGAGCTCACCGCCACCTCCAGTCTGGGAAGGACCTCCTGATGAAGCTCATCACCGCGGTTGTCAAGCCGTTCAAGGTGGGTGACGTGCGCGACGCCCTCCGGGATATCGGGGTGCGCGGGCTGACCGTCACGGACGCTCAGGGCAACGGCCGGCAGGGCGGTCACACCGAGGTGTACCGCGGCGCGGAGTACCAGATCGACTTCGTGCCGAAGCTCCGCATGGAGGTCCTCGTGGACGACAACGACGCTGCGCACGTCATCGAGACGATTGTCGCCGCAGCACGGACCGGCAGGATCGGCGACGGCAAGGTCTGGGTGCAGAACGTCGAGGAGGTCATCCGGGTCCGCACCGGAGAGCGCGGCGCCGAGGCCATCTGAGCGCGAAGTCACAGGGGTGGGAGCAGGCGTCCGCCACCACCCCGGGCCCTCAGCGGCCGCCTTGTCCGAGAGTCTCAGCCCGCCGGTCACGATTGCCGAGCACCAGGCCCAATGCCACCATCCCGGCACCCAGCACGAAGTGCAGCCAGTCATCGGCTGAGTTCACCGGGATGAAGTTTGCCGCTGAGCTCTTCTCGACCAGCAGACCGTAGAGCCACACCGCCAGGTAGATGATGCCGCCGCCGACAAGGTACGAACGAGCCGAGCGGCGGGTCCGGGCCAGAGCAAGCCCTGCGACGCCCAACGCGAGGTGGACCAGGTTGTGGAGCACCGAGACCTGGAATATCCCCAGCAGCTTCGCCTCGGAGCCGCTGCCGGCCGTGCGGAGCTGGTTGAAATCGGTGGTGACTCCCGGGATGAACCCGAGGATCGCCACCAGGACGAAGACGGCTCCGACGCCTGCTGCCGCCTTCTGGACCCCGGTGGGCCAGGCGCTGGTTCTGCGCTCTGCCATACCTCCGTGTGCTCCGGCCATGTCCAAACCTCCGCTTCCAGTCCTGACCACGAGTTCGAGGTCTTGTAACCGATGCCCACCGGTGACGTTTGCAAACGCGTCCGGGCCGAGTTTGGCGCTGCAGGCCGGGCACCCGGCATACGCACCGCAGCTACGCATGGGACCAGACCAAGCGGGTAGGGACAAGAGGTCGTCATCATTCGTCGGAAGGAACGTGAGAGCATGCCTCGCCGAGACCCAGGCCCGTCCGTGAAGGACAAGGAGATGTACGAGGCGTTGCGTGACGACGGCGCAAGCAAGGAGAAGGCCGCCCGGATCGCCAACGCAGCGGCCAGAACCTCCCGCTCGGAGGTCGGTCGCAAGGGTGCCAATGCGGGCGACTATGACGAGTGGTCCAAGGACCAGCTCATGGGCCGCGCCCGCGAGATCGGGATCGAGGGTCGTTCGCGCATGACCAAGGGTGAGCTGATCGAGGCACTACGCAACCACTGAGCTCCGCATCCGCCGCCTACGGATCTCGCCTCTTGCGCCCCCAGATCAGGCTGAGTCCAACGAAAAAGAGTGGCGCAAGACCGAGCTGTCGAGGTTGTGCAGCAGATCGGCCGGATCCCTCCAGACCTCGACCGCCCCTGCCTCCCGAAGCTCGGCCTCGCTCGTCCCGCCGCATTCGAGGCCGATACACCTGATGCCGAGGGGTGACGACGCCATGACGTCCCAGACCGAATCGCCGACGAACACCACATGGCTGGCAGAAAGCTCCGCCCGGTCGAGTGCAGCCAAGAGAATATCCGGACTTGGCTTGCTCTCGTCAGCATCAGACGACGTGGTCACCGCATCGATAAGGGGATCAGCGTCCAGGGCCTTGCGCAGGGCATCGAGGTCCCGCTGGGGAGACGACGTCGCGATGACCACCACGAGACCGAGAGCGGTGCACCGGGCGAGCAGGTCCCTGGCTCCGGGCAACGGGCAGATTCGGGAGTACCACGTGGCAAACAACGCCCCATGTGCAGCCGCGATGTCCGCGTCGTTCGACGCGTCATGCCTCATGCCGAGGACGTGCCCGAGGAGCTTGTCAGAGCCCATGCCGATCGCTCGGTGGATGACAGCCATGGGCACGACGTGGTCGTACTGGCGCAACGCCTCCCACCAGCAGATGGTGTGGATGTAGGCGGTGTCGAGCAGCGTTCCGTCCAGGTCGAACAGCACGCCTGACCGCGGAGCTGACGGCACGCTCAGGCCGCTTGCGGGTCGGCGATCCGGGTGCGCAGCTTGGCGAGGATGTCGGCAAGTGAACGGGACACCTGCATCTGGCTGACGCCGATCACCCGGCCTATCTGTTCCTGGGTGAGGTTCTCGACGAAGCGCAGCCGCAGAATGGTCCGCTCGCGGGGAGCGAGCTGCGCGATCGCGGGGCCGACAGTCAGGGCAGCGTCCACGGGCGCGAAGGCATCGTGGGCATCCGGCAGCGTGTCGCCGAGCGGGGTCGTGGCCTGTCCGACGGGCGCGTCCAGGGACCACCCCTGATACAGCCCTTCCGCCAGCCGGGCCTGGTCCACGGTGTCCGGCGCAACGCCCAGGAAGTCGGCGAGGTCAGACCTGGACGGCTGGCGCTGCAGACGCTGCGCCAGCGTCGGCAGCGCGGTGCGGACCGACTGCCCCACCTCCTGCAGCGAACGGGTGGGACGGACCAGCCACCCGCAGTCGCGGAAGTGTCGCTTCAGCTCACCGGTGATCGTCGGCACGGCGTATGCCGCAAAAGTCTTCCCCGGCTGGTGCTGGTAACCACGGACCGCCTTGCAAAGACCGAGCATCGCAACCTGCTCGAGGTCCTCGTCATCGATGCCACGGCCCCGGTACTGACGACTGAGGGCCTGAGCCAATGGCTGGTTCAGGAGAACGACCTCCTCGAGCACGCGCCTGGCCGGTGCGCCGTGAAGCCGCTCGGCTTTGGCCAGCAGGGCGCGAGAACGAATGTCACGCCGAGCGTAAGGGCTGCTGGATTTCGGGACCGCTCGCTGAGGCATGATGCAACTCCGTCACGGTGTTGCCAGCCACGCACTTTGAGCTGGGTCCTGCATAAAGATGGAAGCACAACCGCGTGGTCATGGCAACAGGCATGGGGCGGCTCATCACGGCACCTGCCCGGCGAAACCAGCCCGTCTGCCTGACTTGCCGGGATGACAACGGTGACTGCGGCATCATCGCCGAGGGCACGGATGTCTTGACGAAGTGACGACCTGGAATTGACACTTGAACCCGCACAATCGAGGACTCGACTAGACGGGTGAGCGCGATGGTTCGTGGCAGGCACCCCACCGGCACCCGACGCACCTTGGCCGCCCGGCAGGAGGCCGCCACAGGGACACTTCGTCGTCGCCACCTCGAGTCCCGGCGCACCGACATGGTGCCGTCATGACGACGGTTCTGCCTTCGCCCCTGCAGGCCGTTGACTGGTCCGCGACGTCCCTGGGCCCCCAGTCCGGATGGCCGCAAGAGCTGCTGACAGCGGTCCGCACGCTTCTCCCGTCCCATCAGCCGCTCATGATCTGCTGGGGCGAGGAGCTCCTCCAGATCTACAACGACGCCTTTGCGCCGCTGCTGGGGGACAAGCACCCTGCCGCGATGGGGCAGCGCGCTCCGGACTGCTGGGCCAGGGAATGGCAGCGGATCGGGCCCGCGGTCGAGGACTTCCTGGCGGGGGACGGTGGGCTGTCCCACGACGAGACCCCCTTGTTCCTCAACCGCCACGGCTACCTTGAGGAGACGTACTGGAACTTCTCCCTCAGCCTGATTCCTGGTGCTGACAACGAACGACAGGGGTTGGTGCTCTCCGCAACCGATGACACGGCCCAAGTGGTGTCCAACCGTCGGCTCAGCACCATCCACGAGCTCAGCGTCCTGTCCACAGCAGGGATGATGTCGCTCGGAGAAGTGTGCCAGGCGGCGCTCAAGGTCATGAGCCGCAACCGTCACGCACTGCCCTTTGCCACCTGCTACCTGCGTGAGAGCGGCGAGCTCCGACTCGTGGCGTCCTATGGCGTGTCGGTGGGGAGCAGGGCCTTTCCAAACAGCATCGCCGAGGACTCAGAGCTCACGATCGCCAGGGCCGCCCGGACCGGACTTCGGGAGATGATCGAACACCTCGACAGGGTCACCGGCCCGGGGGAGGTCGAGCCCAGCCCGCTCGGCAAGGCAGTGCCCACGTCGGCGATGCTCATCCCCCTCCTGTCCAGCGGCGAGATGGAGCCGCTCGGAGTCCTTGTCCTCGGGGTCAATCCCTACCGCGCCGTCGACGCGGCCTATCACGACTTCTTCGAGTTCGTGAGCCGGCAGCTCGGCACGTTGCTCACGGATGCCCGGGCGTACCAGGAGCAGCGCCGGCGGGCAGAGATGCTGGCTGAGCTCCAGGCCTCCAAGACCCGGTTCTTCCAGAACGTCAGCCACGAGTTCCGCACCCCCCTGACCCTGGTGCTCTGCGGCCTGGACGCCATCAACGGCGCCGGTTCCGGGCCCGAGGCTGAGCAGCTACTGGCGGCCCGGCGCGCTGCGTTGCGGCTGGACAGGCTCGTTGACGCCCTGCTGACCTTCGCGCGGGCGGAGAGCGGCGCTCTGGTCGCCCAGTGCGAGGCAACGGACCTGGTGCAGCTGACCGGTGATGCCGCGAGCATGTTCCGGTCGGCGATCGAGCACGCCGACCTCGAGTATCTGGTCGAGCTGCCCCAGGAGCCCCTCGTTGTCGACATCGACCGGGAGATGTGGTCCCGCATCGTCGTCAACCTCCTGTCCAACGCCTACAAGTTCACGGCGCATGGGCGGATCCGGCTCAGACTGGGCATCAGTGCGGACGGGGTTACCCTCACCGTCGAGGACACGGGTGTGGGCATTGAGCAGGCCGCTCTCGGGCGCGTTTTCGAGCGGTTCCAGCAGGCCCAAACGGCCCAGGTCCGAAGCGGACCGGGCGCCGGCATCGGCCTCTCCCTGGTCGCCGACCTGGTGCGAGCGCACCACGGCACCGTGGATCTCAGGAGCCAGCCGGGCCTGGGCTCGACGTTCACCGTCAGCCTGCCGCTGAAAACCAGCTCGACAACGGGCTGGGCGGCAGCCACGGTCGACGAGCGCATCCATGCCCAGACGATCTCGGACATCGCCGGCGTTCCAGACGACCTGCAGCAGACGGCCAAGGACGCTGCGGCAGCCGCCCCAGCCGTCCAGGAGGACGCAGCCCAGGACACAGCAGGTCGTGCCCTGTTGCTCGTCGAGGACGACGGCGACCTGCGTCAGTACCTGAGTCGGCTCCTGCGAGGCAACGGCTGGGCTGTCACCGCGGTGCCCGACGCCGAGAGCGCGCTACGGCACCGGACAGTTCCCGACGTCATCCTCACTGACGTCATGCTGCCCGGCCGGGACGGCCTGTCCCTGGTCCGGATGATCCGAGCCGACCCCGCGCTGGCGGGCGTGCCCGTCGTTCTCCTGACTGCCCGCGCGGGCGCCGAGTTCGCCGCTGAGGGACTGCGCGCCGGCGCCGACGACTACATCGTCAAACCTTTCGACGCTGACGAGCTCCTGGCCAGGCTCGATGTTCACCAAGAGCTGGCCTGCCTTCGCAACTATGCCCTCGCACAGGCCGAGCACCAGGTATCGAACCTGGAGACGGCGCTGTCCAGCAACCGCCGGATCGGGGCGGCTATCGGTGTCCTCATGGCCAGTCGGCGAGTGACCAGCCAGGAGGCTTTTGCGCTGCTGCGAAAGGCCAGCAACGAGTCCAACCGCAAGCTGCGTGACATCGCCGACAGTGTCGTCCTCACAGGATCCCTCGACCTGGCCGTCTGATCAGTTTCAGACTCACAGGATCCCTCGACGACATCCCTCGACCCGGTCGTCTGACAGCTTCAGCCGCACGGCGCGACCTGCCCTCTGGCGGGTCGTCCCGGCATACAGCCGGGTGCATCGGGTGCATTCAGGGCGCGCCCAGAGCCAAGCCCCCACGGGCAGGGGAACACAGCCTCAGCCATGCCGGAGAGAGCCTGAGATGGCGATTCACGAGGCCGTGTTCCCCGTCCCGGGGGAGCCGACGACGTCGTCGGCTCCCCCGGGAACTCGCTCTTGTCGTGGAGCACGACGGCCGACTAGACGTCACCCTGGCGGGACAGTGCCGCGAACTCCGCCTTGGCGGCCGCGAGCATGGACGCGAAGTCTGCGCCCTCTGCGATAGGGGAGCCCTGCTGGCCGGCGAACTCCGGCACCCGCTGCAGTGCTTCGTACATCCGTCCGAGCTCTTCGGGAGATGCATCTTTGGTCAGCTCGGGCAGCTCGCGGTGCTCCTCTGCCTCCGCGTGCGTCTTCACTGAGGTCGCAAACTCGGCGAAGGCGTCCTCGAACTCGTCAGTCGCCTTGTCCATGGCCTCCAGCCTGGCGATGAGCTGTCCGGCCTTCTCTTCCTCGTGAACCCGCTCTTTGGCCACGGGCACGTCTTCGAGGCAATGGATGAAGGTCTCCTCGGCGGCTTCGTGCGCCGCCAGGAACCGTCCCAGGGCGGTGAATGAAGTGTCCCGGGCAGCGCCACTGGTGTCGATGACGTTGGCGAGCATCTCCTCGATGCGTCGATGCTCGGACTTCAGCAGTTCCGTGACCTGTTCGGCAGTGCTTGTTGTCCGGTCCATGGTGGTGATATCTCCTTGCGGGGCGCTGGGTGACCTTGCGGGTCGCTGGGTGACCTTGCGGTCGATGACCCTGCGGGTCGATGGGCATTGGACCTCATACCCCTGACCGCGTCCACCAAACGTGCGCGTCCGAGGTGTCTCAGCTGATCGGGATGGGCTGCCGACTTTGTACACACGGTCTCCCACGTTTCTGGATGTCCTCTGAGCGGCCGT
>Ga0070702_100000590_pt1 | contig 13291 bp, 10 predicted proteins | sample KBSK5103metaG_FD_65466 | JGI IMG/M metagenome (GOLD analysis project Ga0070702, IMG submission 65466) | Corn, switchgrass and miscanthus rhizosphere microbial communities from Kellogg Biological Station, Michigan, USA - KBS K5-10-3 metaG | ecosystem: Host-associated > Plants > Roots >... | reverse complement strand
GCGGCGGGTCCGGCTTTGGTGCCCAGCGCCGCCAGCCGCGACTCGAGCGAGTCCATCTGCTTGACCGTGATGTTCGCGGGCAGCTTGGTCAGGTGACGCTCGAGCTTGGCCAGCGGCACCTCGCCCTCGCCGTTGCCGACCATGACGTCGTAGATCGGGATGTCGCCGACCAGTCGGGCGGTGCGCTTCTTCTCCTGCGCCAGCAGGGGTTTGACGCGGCTCGCCGACCCTTCGCCGACGAAGATCACGCCGGGGCGCCCGATCACCCGGTGCACCGCGTCGAAGTGGCCGGTGGCGGCGACGCCGGGCGTGACCCGCCACTTGCCCTTCAGGTTGTCCAGCGCCCATGCGGCGGCCCCGGTCTGCCCCTCGGCCTTGCGGTACACCGACTTCTGTGCGCGACGGCCGAAGATGATGAAGGCCACCAGCGCGCCGAGCACCACGCCCAGCGGGATCATCATGTAGCCGGAGACACCGCCCGAGAGGATCCCGAAGGCCACCGAGGCACCCACGATGAGCACGAACGCCCCGATCATGTAGGGCAGGAGGCGTTTGTCCTCTTTGCGCTGGATCTGGAACGCCTGCCACAGCTGGCTACGGCGTTGCTTGGAAGCCGCCTTGCGGGTGGCCTTCGCCTCGGCCTTGGCGGCCTTTGTCGCAGCGGGATCACGGGGTTTCGCCATCTGTTCAGGATACGGCGGGACGCGACGCGACGGCCTGGGCATACAGCCTTCCGGCCCGATAGGACGACCGGACGAGGGGACCGGCCAACACTCCGGCGAAGCCGAGGCCGTTGGCGAACTGCTCGTGGTCGACGAACTCCTCGGGCTTGACCCACCGCTCCACCGGGTGGTGGCGCAGCGACGGCCGCAGGTACTGGGTGATGGTGACGATGTCGCAGCCGGCGTCACAGAGATCGCGCAGCGCGGTGCGCACCTCGTCGGGTGTCTCGCCCATGCCGAGGATGAGGTTGGACTTGGTGACGAGGCCGTACTCGCGGGCGGCGGTGAGCACCGCGAGGCTGCGCTCGTAGCGAAACGCCGGGCGGATCCGCTTGAAGATACGAGGGACGGTTTCGACGTTGTGCGCCAACACTTCTGGACGCGCCTCGAAGACCTGCTCGAGTAGCGCGGGCTCGCCGTTGAAATCCGGGATCAGCAACTCCACACCGGTGTTGGGGTTCAGCTTCTTGATGGCCCGCACGGTTTCGGCGTACAGCCATGCGCCGCCGTCGGGTAGATCGTCGCGGGCCACCCCGGTCACGGTGGAGTAGCGCAGCCCCATGGCCTGCACGCTCTCGGCGACCCGGCGCGGCTCGTCGCGGTCCAGTTCGGCGGGTTTACCGGTGTCGATCTGGCAGAAGTCGCAGCGACGGGTGCACTGCTCGCCACCGATCAGGAACGTGGCCTCGCGGTCCTCCCAGCACTCGAAGATGTTCGGGCAGCCTGCTTCCTCGCACACCGTGTGCAGGCCTTCCCGCCGCACCAGCGCCTTGAGTTCCTGGTACTCCGGGCCCATCTTGGCTCGGGTCTTGATCCACGGCGGCTTGCGCTCGATCGGCGTCTCGGCATTTCGGACCTCGAGACGCAGGAGTTTTCTACCGTCAGGCGCGACTGTCACTACGTCAACGCTACTACCAGGCGGCCGTCGAGCGCGTCACACACGGCCTCGGCCACCGGCGCAAGCACGTCGTCGACCGTCACCCGGCGGCCCAGTTCGGCGGTCAGCGACGTGACGCCTGCGTCGGAGATGCCACACGGCACTATCGCCGAGAAAGCGTCCAGGTCGCAGTCGCAGTTGAGCGCGAACCCGTGCAGTGTGGTCGCGCGCGCGACCCGGATGCCGATGGCGGCGATCTTGCGCGCAGGGCGCAACCCGTCGGACGGCACCCAGACCCCGGAGCGGCCCTCGACCCGTCCGGTCTCCAGGCCCAGGCCCGCACACACCTTGATCATCGATTCCTCAAGGCGCCGAACGAAATTCACCACATCGAGTGGCTCGACGAGGCCGACGATCGGATACCCGACCAGCTGGCCTGGCCCGTGCCAGGTGATCTTGCCACCGCGATCGGTGTCGACGACGGGCGTGTCGTCGATGGGGCGCTCCTCGGGCAGCGTGCGCCGGCCTGCGGTGTACACCGATGGGTGCTCGAGCAGCAGCAGGGTGTCCGGACCGCCTGCGGCTCGTGCGTCGGCGAGCTCGCGCTGGAGTTGCCAGGCCGCCTGGTAGTCGACCGTGCCGAGCCGCTGAACGTCGATCGGCGTAGCCGTCGACCGGATCGATGCCGCCATGGCCGCAACGCTACCCCCGGTCATGTGTTGTTCGGCGCCGTGGCGAAGGCCAGCGCCTCGCCGATGGTGTTGTGATGGAAGACGAAACCGGCGCGCTCCAGCGCGGCGGGGATCGCGCGCTGCCCGCCCAACAGGCCTTCCTCCGCGAACTCGCCCAGTGCGATGCGCAGCGCAAACCCCGGGACGATCAGCGGGGTGGGCCGGTTCACGGTGCGGCCGAGCGCGGCGGTGAACTCCGCGTTGGTCACCGGGGCGGGACCGGTCAGGTTGACCGGACCCGACACCTCGTCGTGGGTGATCGCGAACAGCAGCGCCCGGACCTCGTCCTCGAGACTGATCCACGACATGTACTGGCGCCCGTTGCCCAATCGGGCACCGAGCCCCAGCGAGAACAGCGGCCTGATCCGGCTCAGAATCCCACCCGACGGTGCCAGCACCAGACCTGTCCGCACCAGCACAACCCGCGTGCCGTCACGCTCAGCGAACGAGGTGGCGGCCTCCCAGTCCGCGCACAGCTGGGCCATGAAACCCCTACCGGCAGCGGCGGTTTCGTCGGTCGTGCGGCTACCGGTGTCGCCGTAGTAGCCGACCGCGCTGGCGTTGATCAGAGCGGGAACACCGGCCTCGACCACCGCGGTGGACAGCACTTCCGTCGGCCCGATGCGGCTGTCGCGAAGGCACTGCTTGAACGCACCCGACCACCGCTTGTCACCGACGTTGACGCCGCACAGGTTCACCACCGCATCCACAGCGTCCAAGGCGCTCGGGTCGAACTCGCCGGTGTCCGGGTTCCAGAACACCTCGTCCGCGTTCGACGGAGCGCGGCGCACGATCCGCAGCACCCTGTGGTCGGTGGCGCGCAAGGCGTATACCAACGCAGAGCCGATCAGCCCTGAGGACCCCGCAATCGCGATGACGGCGCTGGTCACAGGGTTCTACAGCCCAAGATCGGCCTCGAACGCGCCCTCTTCGAGCCTGCGCTTGATGGTGGTCACGAAGCGGCCGGCGTCGGCGCCGTCAATGAGCCGATGGTCGTAGGTGAGTGGCAGGTAGGACACCGACCGCACACCGATCGACTCGTTGCCGAACTCGTCGACGATGACCCGTGGGCGCTTGACGATCGCCCCGGTGCCCAGCATCGCCGCCTGCGGCGGCACCAGGATCGGGGTGTCGAAAAGTGCGCCCTGGCTGCCGATGTTGGTGATCGTGAACGTCCCGCCGGACAGCTCGTCCGGTTTGAGGTTGCCGGACCGGGCGCGAGCGGCGATGTCGGCGATCGCCCGCGCGAGTCCGCCAAGCGAGAGGTCGCCCGCGTTGTGGATCACCGGCGAAAGCAGCCCCTGGTCGGTGTCGACCGCGAAACCGAGGTGCTCGGCGTCGTAGTACGTGATCTCCTTGGTGTCCTCGTTGTAGCTGGCGTTGACGTTCGGGTGAATCTTCAACGCGTCGATCACGGCACGCGCGATGAACGGCAGGTACGTCAGGTTGACGCCTTCCCGCTCGGCGAAGGCGTTCTTCGCCTTGGCCCGCAGCGCCACGATCTTGGTCATGTCGACCTCGTGGGTCTGCGTCAATTGAGCTGTCGCCTGCAGGGATTCACGCGTCTTCTTGGCGGTGATCTGCCGGATCCGGTTGGCCTTCTGCGTGGTGCCGCGCAAGTGCGCCAATGCGGGCGCGGGCGTCGGGGCGGCGGCCGCCGGCTTGGCCGGTACCGCGGGTGCCGCCTCAGCCGCCGGAGCGGGCGGTGCCTTCTTGGTCTCCGCGGCCGCCATCACGTCCTGCTTGCGGATCCGTCCGCCGACGCCGGTGCCCTTCACGGTCGCCAAGTCAATGTTGTTCTCGGCAGCCAGTTTTCGCACCAGCGGGGTGACGTACGGGCCGCCGTCAACGGATGGCGCCTCCGCGGCAGGCGCGGGCTTGGCCTCTTCTTTCGGTTCTGGCTTGGGCTCCGGTTTCGGTTCCGGCTTGGGCTCGGGCTTCGGCTCGGGCTTGGCCTCTTCCTTCGGTTCGGGCTTGGGCTCCGGCTTGGGTGCCGGCTCCTCGGCCGCCGCAGCACCTGCTTCGCCGATCTTGGCGAGCTCGCCGCCGACGGCGACCGTGTCGTCCTCCTCGGCGGTGATGGACAGCAGCGTGCCCGCGACCGGTGACGGGATCTCGGTGTCGACCTTGTCGGTGGACACCTCGACGAGCGGCTCGTCGACCTCGACGGAGTCGCCGACCTTCTTCAGCCACCGCGTCACGGTGCCCTCGGTGACCGATTCGCCCAGTTCGGGCATCTTCACCGACGTTGCTTCGCCTCCGCCGGAAGACTGCGCGGCCGGCTTGGCCGGCTCCGGTTCCGGTTCCGGCGCCGCCTGCTCCTCGGCGGCGGGTTCGGGCTGTGCGGCCGGCTCCTCGGCAGGCTTTTCTTCTTCGGCCGGCTTCTCCCCCGCGGCCGGCGCGGCCGGCGCCTCGCCGTCGGATTCGCCCGCTTCGCCGATCACGGCGAGCTCGCCGCCGACCTCAACGGTGTCGTCTTCCAGAGCGATGATCTTCGTCAGCACACCCGCGGCAGGCGACGGGATCTCGGTGTCGACCTTGTCGGTGGACACCTCGAGCAACGGCTCATCTTGCTCCACCGTGTCGCCCTCTTGCTTGAGCCAGCGGGTGACAGTGCCCTCGGTGACGCTCTCACCGAGAGCGGGCATCTGAACGGAGATGGCCATGTGTTTCGACTCCCTCGCTCCCTGGAACGGTCGGTCAGTTCGTACCGGCTCGAATGTCCGGTCCCATCCTGTCACGTCTCTGTGCGCAGTTCGCCGCAGACCTGAGGTCTCGAAGCTCTGGCACTATCGATAGAGGTGAGAAAAGGAGCGAAGTGCAGGTGGGACTGTTCGACAGGTTTCGGGCTGGTGGCCGCAAGGCGCGGGGTGCCGACGGCAGCGACCGCGCGGCCGATCTGCGCTACCTGCAGCAGTGGGTCGCCGAGCACACCGGCGTAGAGGCCTTCGTCGAACCGAGGACCACCGTCACCGACGTCACGGTCGTCCTGGTGGCCGCCGACGGGGAGTGGACCCGCCGCAGGGCCGGCGGCGACGCCGGCGCCCGACGCCTGAGCGAGCAGCTTCAGATTCCCGTCTATGACGTGCAGAAGGTGGGCTATCCACAGCGGATGCGGGACTACGACGCACGCAGGCGGATCGAACGTGAGCGCGCCGTTCGCGAGGAACTCGAAGGCTGATACGGTACCGGCGGTCCCACTAACTGTGCGGAGGTGCCATGGCCGAGATCACCGAACGGTTCGTCGACAGCAGTGACGGGGTGCGCGTCGCGGTCTACGAAGAGGGCAATCCCGCGGGGCCGACGGTGGTGCTGATACACGGCTGGCCGGATTCGCATGTGCTGTGGGACGGCGTCGCACCGCTGCTCACAGACCGCTTCCGCGTCATCCGCTATGACAACCGCGGTGTCGGCAAAACTTCTGTGCCCAAATCTGTTTCGGCATACACGATGGCGGCCTACGCCGACGACTTCGCCGCGGTGATCGACGCCGTGGTGCCCGGCGAGCCTGTACATGTGCTCGCACACGACTGGGGGTCGGCGGGGATGTGGGAGTACCTGTCCCGGCCCAGCGCAGGCGATCACGTCGCTTCGTTCACGTCGGTGTCGGGTCCCAGCGGCGACCACATGAACCGGTTCATCGTCGGCGGTCTCAAACGGCCGTACCGGCCGCGGCGGTTCCTGCAGGCGCTGGATCAGCTGTTGCGGTTCTCATATATGGCCCCTTTCTCCATACCGGTGCTCGCGCCGTTGGTTGTGCGGACGTTCTTGGCGGATGGGTGGCGGCGCATGCTGATGATTCGTGACGGAATTCCCGCCGACCGCCTTTACCACTCCGACACGTATCGCTCCGATGCGGCCAACAGTCTGAAGGTGTACCGCGCCAACTACTTCAAGACAATTCGCTCGGCGAGGACCGATCACTACGTCGGCGTGCCCGTGCAACTCATCGTCAACTCCAGCGACCCGCATATCCGGCCACACGTCTACGAAGACACCAAGAGGTGGGTGCCGCGGTTGTGGCGGCGCGACATCAAGGCCGGCCACTGGATGCCGATGTCGCATCCCCAGGTGCTCGCGGAGTCGGTTGCCGAGTTCATCGATTTCCTCGAAGGCAAGCCTGCGAGCCGGGCGCTGCTGCGCGCGCAGGTCGGCCGTCCGCGCGAATATTTCGGCGACACACTGGTTTCTGTGACGGGCGCGGGCAGCGGCATCGGTCGCGAAACCGCGCTGGCGTTCGCCCGCGAGGGTGCCGAAGTGGTGGTCAGCGACATCGACGAGGCCACCGCGAAGGAGACCGCCGCGCATATCGTCGCGCGCGGCGGCGTCGCGCACGCCTACGCCGTCGACGTCTCCGACGCCGACGCCGTCGAGCAATTCGCCGAGCGGGTGAGCTGTGAGCACGGCGTGCCCGACATCGTGGTCAACAACGCTGGGGTGGGTCATGCAGGGCTGTTCCTCGAAACGCCGCGCGACGAATTCGATCGCGTCCTTGCGATCAACTTCGGTGGAGTCGTCAACTGCTGCAGGTCATTTGGCCGCCGCCTCGTCGATCGCGGCACCGGCGGGCACATCGTCAACATCTCCTCGATGGCCGCATATTCGCCGCAGCAGTCGATGAATGCATACGCCACCAGCAAGGCCGCAGTGTTCATGTTCGGCGACTGCCTGCGCGCCGAACTCGATCAGGCCGGGGTAGGGCTCACGACGGTGTGCCCCGGCGTGATCAACACGAATATCGTGCACACCACCCGGTTCGACGTGCCCGCCGGAAAGCAGGCCAAGGTCGAGGCGCGGCGCGCGCAACTGGAGAAGGCGTTCGCCGTCCGCAGATACGGTCCCGACAAGGTGGCCAAGGCGATCGTGTCCGCCGTCAAGAAGAACAAGCCGATCCGGCCCGTGGCGCCGGAGGCCTACTTCGTGTACGGCGTCGCGCACCTGTTGCCGCAGGTGATGCGCAGCTCCGCCCGTGCCAGCGTGATGTAATCAGCCGTTCCCAGCGATGTCCTCGAGGACTGCGAACATCGTGCGCGTCGGCACGCCGGTGCCGCCCTTGCCGGTGTAACCCCACGGCCCGCCGGTGTTGTACGCCGGTCCCGCGATGTCGATGTGCGCCCACTGCACCCCGTCGGCGACGAACTCGCGCAGGTACGTGCCCGCGACGAGCATGCCCGCATAGCGCGAGCCGCTGACGTTGGCCAGGTCGGCCACCGTCGACTTCAGGTCGTCCTTCAATTCTTCGGGCAGCGGCATCGGCCAGGCGTTCTCGCCGACCTCCTGGGAAATCTCGGCGACGCGGTCGCGGAACTCGTCGCTGCCCATCACGCCGGGCGTGCGGGCGCCGAGCGCCACGGTCTGCGCGCCTGTCAGCGTCGACGTTTCGATCAGGTAGTCGGGCTTGTCTTCGCAGGCCCGCACGATCGCGTCGGCCAGGATCAACCGGCCCTCGGCGTCGGTGTTGAGCACCTCGACGGTGATGCCGCCGTACTGGGTGAGCACGTCACCGGGGCGCTGCGCGGTCGACGACGGCATGTTCTCGGCCATCGGCACGGTCGCGATCACGTCGATGGGCAACTGCTGCTCGGCGGCCAGCACGACGGTGGCGATGACGGCCGCTGCACCGCCCATGTCGGAGGTCATGTGGTGCATGTTGGCCGCAGGCTTGATCGAGATGCCGCCGGTGTCGAAGGTGATCCCCTTGCCGACGAGCGCGACGGTCTTGGCCTTTTTGGTCTTCGCCCCACGGTGAATAAGGCGGACCAGCCGCGGTGGTCGCGACGAGCCCTGGCCGACCCCGATCACGCCGCCGTACCCGTCCTTGGCCAGCTCCTTGTCGTTCAGCACTTCCACCTCGAGGCCCGCCGCCTCACCCAAAGCCTTTGCGCGCTTGGCGAATTCGGCCGGATAAAGATGACTCGGCGGGGTGTTTACCAAATCGCGTGCAGTGGCCACCGCGCTGCCGATCGCCGCGGCACGCTCGGCAGCCGCTGCAGCTGTGTTTGGTGCTCCTCTCGTCCGCGGTCCCTTGGTCTTCGTGTCGGCCGTCAGCGCCGTGATCTCACGCAGGCCCGCGTCCTTCGGTGCGGTCTTGGAACTGCGGAAGTCGGTGAACCGGTACGCGCCGAGGATCAGCCCCTCGATCGTCGCATTGAGGTCCAGGTCCGAAAGCGTGGTGATCACGGTCTCGGTGCCGTTCAACGAACGCGCTGCCACTCCCGCTGCGCGGCGGATGACGTCGGCGGGCCACTTGTCACGGTCCTTACCCAGGCCCACCGCGAGGACGCTGCCCACGGGGAGCGACGGTGCGACAACCCGGGTGACCTGATCGGCGCCGCCCTTCGCGCCGAGGGCCTTGAGCGCGACGTCGATCTCCCCGACGGCCTCAGCGTCGAGAAACGGATTGCCGACGACTGAAGCGGCACCAGCCGTCGCGTCGTCGTCCTGGTCGCTGACGACCGGCACGATCAACACCACCGAACCCTTCGTGCGTTTGGGCAGCGACGAGGCGACGGTGACGGTAGGGGCCTGATATCCGGGATTTGCGGTGCTCACGAGCTTCCAGCCTAGCTACCGGCCGGCACTGCTCATGTCGTAGGCCGTCACGGGCGCATCGAATCCCTTGAGCGTCAACGGTTCCTGCCGGATTGCGGGCCATTCCTGCAGCGCATCCCTTACGTCCGAGGAGGCGAGGATCTGTCCTGGCGACGCGGCGGCCACCAACCGTGCGGCCAAATTCACCGCGTCGCCGAAGTAGTCTCCGCCGATGGCGACGACGGGACCGTAGCCGAGCCCCGCCCGGATCCTCAGTCCGGATTCGTGCGTCCGTGGGTCCTCGACGAGGTCTGCGGCCGTGTGTACGAGGCCCTCCGGAGTCGAGCTCACCCACATCACCGCATCGCCGATGAACTTCACCAATCGACTGTCGTCGGCCTGCACCACGTCGCTGACGGCCGCACCGAACCCGTTGAGCAGAGTCGACAACTCTGCGGGAGACAGCACGTGGGTGAGCGCGGTGAACCCGGAGAGGTCCGCAAAGCCGACGCCGCAGGTCACACTCTCGGACGGATTGAGGGTGACGCTCTCGAAGAGGCGCGGGCGTGTCGTGTGATGGCGGTGAACCACGTCGAGCAGCGCCCCGATCCGGGGAATCAATTCGGCCACTTCGCGCCAGGCCTGGGCAGTGGTGAGTTCATCGTGGCTGCGGGTGATCCAGAAGTCGGGCCGCGACGTGCGAAGCAGTGTCGTTTCGGCCTCCGCGAGCCGGGCCATAGCGGCGCCGACGAGTCGCAACAGGCCGCCGTCGTCGCCCAGCCGCTGCCTCATGTCGGCACAGGTGGCCAGGGCATCGACGTCCACTTGGCTCAACACGACGTCGTCGGGGTTGGGGACGCTCAAGCCGAGCGTGGTCCAGAAGTGCGCGGTGTCGTCCAGAGGCAGTCCGAGTGCCTCGGCAGCGGTTCGCAGGCTGTGGGTCGGTCGCCCAGTCCGCCTGACGGCGTCGCCGGAAAGCCCAAACAGTCGGCCGCGACGCTCCGCCTCGACCATCTCTTCGACGGTGAACCCGAGACTGTCCAGGTAGTTGATCAGGTCCGCTCGCTCTCGCGCGTTGGCGAGTCCGGCGGCTTCCAGCGCGTCCAGGTCGACCATCAGCGGGACAGGTGCAGGTCGTAGGCCGTCACCGGGGAATCGAATCCCTTCAGTATCAACGGTTCCTGCGGGATGGCCTGCCAGGCGGCCAGCTCGTCGCGAACGTCGTTGGACGCCAGGATCTGGCCCGGCGCCGCCGCTCCCACAAGGCGGGCGGCCAGATTGACCGGGTTTCCGAAATAATCGCCGCCGATGGCCAGCACGGAGCCGTAGCCGAGACCTGCGCGAACCTGCAGGCCGGCCTCCCGCGCCCGGGAGTGCTCGACGAGATCCATCGCCACTTTCACGAGGAGTTCGGGAGTCGACGTCACCCACATCACCTCATCCCCGATGAACTTCACCACACGTCCACCGTCGGCGTGCACCAGGTCGGAGACCGTGCCGCCGAATTCGACTAGTAGGTCAAGCAATTCGGTCGGCGTGAGGATTTGCGTCAGCGTGGTGAATCCGGTCAGATCCGCGAATCCGATGCCGCACGTGACGCTTGCCGACGCGTCGGTGATGACGCCCTCGAAGTGGGTCCGGGCGCTGACGATGTGCTGCCGGAAGACGGCGTCGATCAGGACGCCGAACCGATGGGTGATTTCCGTGACCGCACGATATGCCTTCGCCGTGGTGAGTTCGTCGCCGCTGTGGGTCACCAGTAGGTCGGGTTGCGCGATGCGCGCCATCGTCCCACCCGCTTCGGCGACTCGAGCCATGGCGTTGCCGAGCACCCGCAGAAATGCGAGTGCGGCGTCATCGCCGACGAGCGCCTTGATCGCCACCCACGTCTGGAGTCCGTCGACGTCCGCCTGGCTCAGCGCGAGTGCCTCAGGGTCGGAGATCCTCAGGCCCATCACCGCCCAGGCGGTCGCGACCTCATCGACGGATGTGCCGAGCGCGTCGGCGGCCGTACGAAGGCTGTGGATCGGGCGGCCCGGCCCCTGCAGGACGTCACCTGCCAGGCCGAACAGCCGTCCCTGGCGTTCGGCCTCGACCATCTCCTCGGCCGTGAACCCCAGACCGTCGAGATATTCGATCAGCGCTGCGCGCTCGCGCGCATTAGCGATTCCGGCCGCCTCCAAGGCTTCGAAATCGACCACGACCCGAGTCTGCCAGCGTCGACTTCCCGATTAGGGTGGATTTCCGTGCGGGAAACAGATGCGAGCGAAGTCCAACACGGCCCCCTCGAGGAACGCCATCGCCAACTCGGCGCGAGTTTCGCGGAGTTCTCGGGTTGGCTGATGCCGGTGTCATACGCAGGCACAGTCAGCGAACACGCCGCGACGCGCACCACCGTCGGCCTGTTCGACGTGAGCCATCTCGGTAAGGCGCTGGTGCGGGGACCTGGCGCCGCCGAGTACGTCAACTCCGCTCTCACCAACGACCTTCGACGCATCGGAGAAGGCAAGGCGCAATACACGTTGTGCTGCACCGATTCCGGTGGCGTCATCGACGATCTGATCGCCTACTACGTCTCTGATGACGAGATTTTCCTGGTGCCCAACGCGGCGAACACGCCCGCTGTCGTCGCGGCACTGCAGGAGCGCGCACCAGAAGGACTGACCATCACCGACGAACACCGCTCGTATGCCGTGCTCGCCGTGCAGGGACCCAAATCGACCGACGTCGTCGGCGGCCTGGGGCTGCCAACGGACATGGACTACATGGGGTATGCGGACGCCGAATTCGGCGGTGTGCCGGTTCGCGTGTGCCGAACCGGCTACACGGGTGAACACGGCTACGAACTGCTGCCGACGTGGGATCAGGCCGGCGTGGTTTTCGACGCGCTGGTGGACGCTGTCAGCAGTGCGGGCGGTGAGCTGGCCGGGCTGGGGGCCCGCGACACGCTGCGCACCGAGATGGGTTACCCGCTGCACGGCCACGAACTGTCACTGCAGATCTCGCCGCTGCAGGCTGGCTGTGGATGGGCGATCGGCTGGAAGAAGGACGCGTTCTGGGGACGCGACGCGCTGCTGGCGGAGAAGGAGACGGGTCCCAAGCGCGTCCTGCGCGGGCTGCGGGCTCTCGGCCGCGGCGTACTGCGGCCTGACCTCACCGTCCTCGACGGAGATCGCCCGGTCGGCGTCACGACATCGGGAACCTTTTCTCCGACTTTGAAAGTCGGCATCGCGCTTGCGCTGATTGACACTGACGTCAACGGCCCCGCCATCGCCGACGGCCAGATAGTTTCGGTGGATGTCCGCGGCCGCAGCCTCGAATGTGAAGTCGTTAAGCCCCCGTTTGTCGAGGCAAAAACCCGGTAGCGAGCGGATATACAATCGCTGCATGACTGACGGCCCCCTCGAGTTCACGGTTGAGCGCAACGCAAAGCCGGTGAGCGACGAGGTACGGGCGTCGATTCTGAACGATCCGCCGTTCGGCCAGTTCCACACCGATCACATGGTCTCGATCGACTATCTCGACGGGAAGGGGTGGCACAACGCGCGGGTGATCCCGTACGGGCCGATCGAACTGGACCCGTCGGCCATCGTGCTGCACTACGCCCAGGAGGTGTTCGAAGGGCTCAAGGCCTATCGCTGGGCGGACGGCTCCATCGTCTCGTTCCGGCCGGAGGCCAATGCCAGGCGGCTGCGCTCCTCGGCGCGCCGGTTGGCGATCCCCGAGTTGCCCGAAGAGGTGTTCATCGAGTCGCTGCGGCAGCTGATCGCCGTCGATGGGCCATGGGTGCCGCCGGCGGGCGGCGAGGAGTCGCTGTACCTGCGGCCCTACATCTTCGCCACCGAGGCGGGTCTGGGTGTGCGGCCGGCGAGCGAATACCGCTATCTGGTCATCGCCTCGCCCGCCGGAGCGTATTTCAAGGGCGGCATCAAGCCGGTCAGCGTGTGGCTGTCGACGGAGTACGTGCGTGCGTGCCCCGGCGGTACCGGCGCGGCCAAGTTCGGAGGCAATTACGCCGCGTCGCTGCTGGCCCAGGCCCAGGCCATCGAGAACGACTGCGATCAGGTGGTCTGGCTGGACGCCGCGGAACGCCGCTTCGTCGAAGAGATGGGCGGGATGAACTTGTTCTTCGTGTTCGGCAGCGGCGGCACGGCCCGGCTCGTCACCCCAGAACTGAGCGGGTCAATCCTGCCCGGGGTAACGCGAGATGCCTTGCTGCAGTTGGCAACTGATGCCGGGTTCGCCGTCGAGGAACGCAAGATCGACGTCGACGAGTGGCAGAAGAAGGTCGCCGCGGGCGAGATCACCGAGGTGTTCGCGTGCGGCACCGCAGCGGTGATCACCCCGGTCGCCAGGGTCAAGTACGGCGACGGTGAGTTCACCATTGCCGACGGCGGACCGGGGGAGATCACGATGGCGCTGCGGGACAC
>Ga0070702_100000581_pt1 | contig 13394 bp, 13 predicted proteins | sample KBSK5103metaG_FD_65466 | JGI IMG/M metagenome (GOLD analysis project Ga0070702, IMG submission 65466) | Corn, switchgrass and miscanthus rhizosphere microbial communities from Kellogg Biological Station, Michigan, USA - KBS K5-10-3 metaG | ecosystem: Host-associated > Plants > Roots >... | reverse complement strand
CCAGTACTTGGTTGGGTCTTTGCCGGTTGCTGTTCAACTCGAGCTTCGACAGATGCAGCACCAACTTGCTCGAGAGTTTCGCCGGCAATGAGTTCGGCGCCTTGGTCATCATGAAGTTCGAGATGATCAGAAGCCTCAACTAGCCTCTGAGTGTTGGGTTCGCGATTGTCGTCGGGTTTCGAAGGATCGTTCATCGAGCGTCAGAGGCCGTAGTCTTTGATCTTGTTCAGGAGTGTTTTGTAACTGATCCCTAAGTCTTCCGCGGTGCGACTCTTGTTTTCCGCGTTAGCTTCAAGGGAAGCCGTGATCTTTTTTCGTTCGACAAGCTCCAGCGCTCGATGAGCTACATCAGAAAGCGTGCCTGACAGATCGAGGTCGTGAAGTGTCTCGTCAGTGCGGTCGTTATTCACACCGAAGCCAAGATCCCCGGGCTGAAGGATCAGTGAGTCAGAAAGAATGCATGCTCGCTCGATGGCGTTCTCAAGTTCGCGAACGTTTCCCGGCCAGTGGTGTTTCCTGATCGCGGCGATTGCTTCTGGATCCAATTCCGCTTCACGGCCGCGCAACTCCCGGCCAATCTCCGCTGCGAAATGCCGCGCGAGAAGTATGATGTCGTCCTTCCGATCTCTTAATGGGGGAATCTCGAGCGGAAAGACTGCCAGGCGGAAAAACAAGTCGCCACGAAACTCACCCTTGTCAACAGCAGTCTTTAAATCTTTGTTTGTTGCCGCAACCACTCTTACATCGACGGGAACCGGTGCCCGTCCGCCGATCCGGTCAACAACCTTCTCTTCGATTGCGCGTAAAAGTTTTCCCTGTACCCCAAGTGGCAATTCACCAATCTCGTCGAGAAAAACAGTGCCGCCGGAAGCAAGCTCGAACTTTCCCTGGCGACGATCGTTGGCGCCGGTAAATGCGCCGCGTTCGTGTCCAAAGAGTTCGTTTTCAATCAGCGTCTCAGGAATCGCCGCACAGTTGATTGCCACGAAAGCTTTGTCGCGTCGGGGTGACAAATGATGGACAGCCCGGGCAAACAACTCCTTGCCAGTTCCTGATTCACCCAGCAATAAAACAGTAGCTTCCGTCTGAGCGACTCGTTGCGTTTCTCCAACCGCACGCTTAATGACTTCCGACTCTCCGATGATTCGCGGGAACCCATAACGACGTGACCACTCTTCGCGCAACAAGATGTTTTCCGTACGAAGCCGGGCTTGCTCGAGAGCTCTTTCGACGAGCAACAACAGATGATTGGAATCTACGGGCTTCTGCAAGAAGTCGTGAGCGCCGTCTTTCATTGCCTGGACCGCTTCATCGATCGAGCCGAAAGCCGTCATCACGATTACCGGAACGTCTCCGTCCGCTGCTCGTGCTGCGCGCAATACGTCCAGCCCCGACCCATTTGGCATTCGTAGGTCAGTCAACACCAGCCGGTGACGTGTGGTGGCGATCTCGTTTAATGCGGATCTGGCGTCTGCGCTCTCGGTTACTGAGTAACCAGCGTTTTCGAGCGTTAGACGCATAACGCGGCGCAAACTGTCTTTGTCTTCGACGAGTAGAATGTCTGCCATCTCGGGTGCGGACTTGAACCAGTGTACGTATGCGTCCAAGCGCCGACTCATACTAACAGATGCTAGAGGACTTGGGTCTTTGGGCTTTGGACTTGGGTCTTGGCGTCTGGGGTGGCGATGTAGTCAGTACCACAACGCGGTAGCGTGTGGCTCAGGGGATGACAACCAAAAACGGAGCCGCACGCTCCCGCGTTGTGGTACTGACTACATCACTACCCAGACCCTAAAACCTAGCTTCACTGCTCCTCGCCGTAAACAACTTGAGGTTTGCTGCTTGAATCGACCTTTACGATGCTTGTTCCTCGTGGAGTGGTGAAGGTGACTAGCGCCGCCGTGCCAACCTCGCCATGGGCATCGACGCTCCTGCCAAGCCAGTCGAAGCGCAAGTACTTTGGAAACGGGCCTTTGATTTGTAGAGTCGAATCTAAAGCAGAGTTGGAGGAAGGAAAGACCAGCGAACCAATAGGACGACTCCTTGGAGTGCGGTGGCCTGGCACCGCTTTAATAAGTTGCTGATTCGATACCAAAGCGGTGCCAGGCCACCGCACTCCAAGGATCAGTATTCACGAACATCCCGAACGATGGTTCCGAGCGCGTCCTTTGCTTTCTGTACCCACTCTGAGTCATAACGCAGGTCAGCAGTGCCGCCGCCGCTAGTATTAAATATTGGAGCTTGGAAACCATGCGGCTGAGCATTTTCGCTAGCAGGCCATGAACGCGCAAACTTTGCGACGTAGATCGTGCCGTAGATGTTTCCGTTACCACCGCCATTTCGATTAATCGATCCGCCACCAAGAACGAGGACCACCCCCTTGAAATCTGGGTTGCCGTTCATGATTAGATCACCACCGACGATTAACAGTCCCGCACCGCCATCAAGCGTGCAGTTGCCATTGACGAAAGTGAACTTGGGATCGGCCTCGCTGCCTGCCATCCCACTGAAAGTCGGATAATAGCGACCCATGCTCCGCGCCACCGCCTGCATGTCATTCAAGAATGTACGAGCAGAGTTAGCATCTTGTAACCAACCTGGGAGACTGCCTAGCGCAACTTGCGCAGTCTCTACGTCTTCAACTGTGCTGCCTTTGGTAATTGCGTCGTTCGCTACGCTCAGATCAGTTCCATTGGTAACTCCGAAAGCAGGTAACCCAACGGCACCCGTCGCGTTGTCGTGACCGGTATAAAATTTGGCTGCACTATCGCCAATGTCGAAAGTCATTTGCGCTACCGATCCATCTTCGGAACCTCTCATCATGAGCATGGCATTGGGCTCAAAGTCGAACGAATTCTTTTGCACGATCATTTCCATTCGTTTGATTGAACCCCTGGGGCCGTAGCCTGCGGATTGAACCTGGAGTCGGTTGGGAACATACGTAGCATCCGCAGCTCGCTTCGTTCCGTTTGGATCGTCCGGATCGCTCACGACGACGCTGTACGAAAAGTTGGCGCCGGCAGGGGTTACGCGGTCGCCATTACCGCCGTTACCGTAGTCCAGCCAGGCAGATAATCTTGCCTGAGTGGAATGGTCGCTATTCCTATTCGACTTATTGGGATCCACCGCGGTTCGAAAACCGATTTTCGTACCGCTGGGAAGACCAGTTGGTGCCACGTGACCGCGAATCGCATTCAACGCCGCTTCGAGTCCACTTTCCGCACCATAGTAGGCTTGCAGTTCCGCAGTAGCATCGATTGAAGTTGTCGCCGACATGCCGCTAGTAAGAATCACTGTACCAGCGACTGCAAGCAGTAGAGTTGAAATGAGAATACTGGTGACAAGCGCCGCACCCTTTTCACCACGACGGTTTTCGACGTTAACTTTCCGGCATTCCATGGTTGTGTACCTCATCTCGTCTTCGAGTTAGTAAGTGTTCTGACTTGAGTTTCTCAATACAACGTCAGAAACAAGGTTGATTGTCGATGGCGGTTGATAGCCCGGTGAGCCTGGTTGGCCTTCAGCCGGGAGAACTACGCCGACCGTGATTCTGACTTTCCAGCAACTAATGACAGCATCGGGATTGGTTACTACATCAAGCGTGTTTCCTGAGCCATCAAAGAACTGAAGGTTAAAGGTGTCTAATCGGTTGGCAAGCACGGTTGTGCCGTTGCGTTGGTCTACTGCTCCAAGTATTGAGTCGTATCGAACGAGGTAGTGACGATTCGCGGCGTCGTCGTTGTACATCGTGTACTTGATGTCCTCATCCTTATCCAGGACCCCATTTGCGCCTGAGACCGAGTTACCATAAGCATCACGCGTGTAAGCATTCAGATTCGCTCGGAAACGAATTGAGCCACTATTGGTGTCGCCCGGAACGAGGCCATTATCGATTAGTCCAAAGCCTGAGTTAGCGATCTCCCTGGAAACGATATTGAGCGCGCGTTGTGCGTCGGCAACAGCGTCCGAACGAATGTCTTCCCGCGCTCTCAGCCGAAACGATTGCGCGAGGAGCGAACTCGCGATACCCGCAATGACGATGGTCACTGTCATCGCGATGATCAATTCGATCAGTGAAAAACCCTGTTGCGATTTATGGTTTTGATTCATTGCTAATCAATCCTTCTTACAAACCGCCAGTGTATGAACCAAGGGCGAATGTCGATCGTTGTACTGTGACTTGTACGGTGCCGTTTGACCACGCCGCATCGCTCAGCTGCGGTGTGACCTGGATTTGAATCGTCTTCAGCGACGAGGTTGTGTCGGTGATGACTGTCCTAACTGTGTACGTTCGCTCGGCACTCGTCACCGTAACCTGTGTAGGATTGAGTGAATTGGCAGTCAGGGCCGGATCGGTAAATTGCAGATTTCGATAGGTCTCCATCTGTTGTTGGGCCACAGCTAGTGCCGCTGCACGATCGCGCGCACCTGTATTGTTCTTAATTGCGTAAGCGAAGACCGCGCAAATCCCAAGTCCGCCAATCATCATCACCAAAAGAGCCATCGCCGTTTCGATCAACGTGAATCCTTTTTGCTGCTCTCTCTTGTCAGATGATCTTTTCTGCTCGTCCATCGTTTTCTCCTCAACTTAAGAATCTAGTTTACGACGGTTACCGTGACGTTTTGCGAACCGCACGGCGTCGTGAAGGTGAGCGTGAAGCTGCCACGCGTGTTGTTCAATGATTCAACTGTGAAAGATGTTCCGGAGCCTGTTACTGACAGGTTGCTCGCTGGAGTACTCGCGAGAGTGACCGCGCCCGACGGATTGATCGAGAAGTCGATCGTGCCCGATCCCCCGTTCTTATGAATCGAAAGCGGGTTCGGATTCGTCGTCACCGTGACCAAACACGGCGTTGGGGAAGGACTCGGACTAGGACTTGGTATCGGCGTTGGTGTTGGTGTCGGCGTTGGCGTCCCATTTGGATCCGGCGTCGGTGTTGGCGTTGGAGTTGGCGTTGGAGTTGGAGTTGGCGTTGGAGTTGGCGTTGGTGTTGGAGTTGGTGTCGGCGTTGGCGTCGGCGTCGGCGTTGGCGAAGGCTCAGGCGTAGGGGTTGGCGTTGCTGTGTTATTGCCGTTAAGAGTTGAACCAGAGTCAATGCCGGTTAGTCCACCTACATTCACGTTAACGTTTGGTACGTCGTCGAGATAGACGTCGCTATCGATCGTAACGTCGCCGGAACGTGTGACGTCCACGATGCGCTGATCGTTAGGATCTGTGCCCCACTGCATTGCAATACTGACTTTGATTTCTGTTATCGGAAGATCAACTAAGCGACCGCGCCAATCGAAAATCAATGAGATGGGATCAGTTGCAAATACAACCCCTGAGTCGAGCGAGAAATCTTTTGTCTCCATGACTCCATCGCCGTCAAAGTCCATCTTCACGCGATAGGTGTTGCTGTTGAGCATTGTCAGTCCGGACATGTCGTCCGAGTTTTGCGGATGCCGACGGACCGAATCAACGCGCGCTTTTTCGAGGTAGCTGGCCAGGAGCCGGGAAGAGTTGGTCAGCCGGATGCGTTGCTTAGCTGAGGCGATTCCCAGGACTGCCGCGGCGGAGACGATACCGACGACGGCGACCACGATGAGCAATTGCATCAGGGTAAAGCCGGTTTCGGATCTGGAACCGTTTGCTATTGACACTGTCTTTGTGGCGGTCATCTCTCCTCCGTAGCGGGTAACTTGGGGAAATTCGCGAAGAGCCCCTGCCGCTCAAGGAGCAATGACCATGCCAGCAACAATCGCGAGCAAAAAGGGGCTGGTTCTTGCGGGCAATCTTTGGTTTTGGTCTGGAGTAGTTACTTAAGGTGACGGTGTGGGAAGTGGATTACCTATTGGGCCGCGTTGAGGACTCAGGCGCAAACAGCAAGAAAGTTATCCGGTTCTGCGGAAGATCACCTTGGTTTGCACTTTCTTTAGAGAGTAAGCGGCTAACAAGCCAAGCTGCTTATTGCTCCTTCAAGGAATCGTCCGCTGCTGTGTGGTGCCGCACGCCGCGCGCAGTTTGGACGGTAAAGCGCCCCGACGATCCTCGGATCGGCGGGGCGCAAATTTTTGAATTGGAAATGTCGAATCGGGAATTTCGAGTCTCAGACCGAAGGGGGATCTCAGTTCGAAGATCTCAAATCTCAAATCGAAGATCTCAGATGGTGGAAGTTAGAACGTCTGAGATCTTTATTGCCCTTTGCTTTTCGGCTCAAACTCTTCGCTGCCAACCGTACTTTCCGTATTCGACAACTGCATCATCAACGTCAGGGGCTTGTAGTCGAACGGCTTTGGGCCACCCCGGCTGTTTTGAATCAACATAACGAGATAGTCCTGATTTTCTCTGAACCGAACAACGCTGCCTCGTTGGTTGAAAATCACAAAGAGCAGAACCTCGCCGTTTGCCGCTCTCATCTGGCCCACCAGGGCGCTTGCGCCTCCATCGGTGTGCGCGAGTGTTCCAGTTTTTGCGATTACGCTGCCTTTCCAGGTCGGACCGGCGAATCGTTCCTGAAGTGTTCCAGGATCGATTCCCGCCACTGGCAGAATGTCAGACGGTGACAAGTGGTTCTTCTGTAGTTCGAGTCGAAGTGCCCTGTAGATTTTCATCATCACTCGTGGCGAGACGCGGTTGACACCGAGGCCACTCGACGAAGCCAGTTTCAGTTGATCAGGTGAAATGCCGAGAAGCGAAATCAATTGTTGACGAACCGATTCTGGCCCTCCCAGCGTATCGCCAATACGTGCAGCCATGAAGTTGTTGGAGTAGCACAACAGAACCTTCAATATGTCGACCAGCCGACTGGATTTCTGCGTCAGGAGAAGTTTTGCGTTTGGTGCGACTGCGCCAACAACGAATTTGCCGGCAACGGCAACACTTGGATTTGTTTGCAAACTGGTCTGATCTTTCAAGAGGGTTCGCTCGTATTCCCAGGCCCTGATTGCTTCAGCGTATCGAAGTGTTGAATTAAGAGTGTCGTAGAGCTGTACTCCTGTGCCGAGCACGGACGAATTAAAGTTCATCGTGAAGCTTGGAGAGACGATAAGGTCACCAGATACCTTGGTGATTCCGAGGGAATTCAACTCATGAGCGAGTAGAACTGCGTGTTCGTAGTGAAACGAGGGATCGCTGCCGGAGATGTACAGGTTGCCGTTAATCGTGCCCGTTGTTTTGTCCAGAACGCCATCTGTCCAAACCCCGGTAGCAAACCTGTGCTGAGGTCCGAGTGTTCGGAGGGCAACCAGCGCAGTGGCGAGTTTGACCGCCGACGCAGGATTGAACTGTTGCTCTTCAAACTGTGAAGCAACGACTTTGCCCGAGAGGGTTTCAACGAGTACACCCTGAAGCCCATAGAGTGGGCGTACATCTTCAGTATCTGGAGACGGCGATGGCGACGGTACGCTTTGCGGTTGCTGCTGGGTTGGATTTGCCGGAGGTTGGGATTGCTGAGCCAGGCTGATTGAGACCGACAGCGACAAGCAGGCGATCAATCTAACGAAAGAAATAATTAGCTGTGTTGCTTGTCTCTGCATCCGGTCCTTAATAACAGCAGTTTGCAATCATCTTCGGGGATTTCGTGAGGGGAGAGCACATTCGATGCGCCCGCGCCGAACGGGGATGTTCAAGCGCTCCAGGGTAGGTCGGGACCCTGTGTAGACATAATAGCGAAGAAGGGAACAGTTGGGGGAAAGGTTTTTTTTCGGAGGTCTATGGCCTTGGGTCTTTGGTTTTGGGATACGTGCGTTGTGGTACCGACTCCAGGCCACGTGCAGCAAGACCAAAGTCCCGATTGTCAATAACCACTCTCTGACGACAAGTTGTCCTATCTGGTGACTAAAGGCTGTTCAGGATGAACTCGTTGACAATGTTTCTAGCCCGCTCATAGAATCGCGTCATTGACAAACTACAGTGCAACGCAATCAAGAACCGGTCACAGTTGAAAGAGTGGTTGCTACTCACCGAGCGAGAAGACGAGAGATAAAAAAGAAGCTCAGTGAGTTTGACGAAGTTTGGCGTAAGGGAACTGACGCCCGACTTTGGGAAGAACTTGCCTTCTGTATTTTTACAGCTGGCGCATCTGCTCGAATGGGTCTTAATTCTGTCAACGCAGTGAGGTCGCTACTGCTTGAAGGTGAACCCGAAGAGATGACCCTGGCCTTGAAAGAAGCCGGCGCCCATCGTTTCCCCGTCGCTCGGCCTCGTTACATTGTTACCACAAGAGCCTATTTCCGAGCAGAATTTGATATGGCGCTGCGTAAGCGTTTACGCAGTTTCTCCGATCCCTTTGAGCGCCGCGATTGGCTTGCTCAAGAGAAACAAATAAAGGGACTGGGTTATAAAGAAGCGAGCCATTTCCTGCGAAATATAGGCGTAAAAGGCCACGCAATCCTTGATAAGCACGTAATGAAGTGTTTGGCGGAAGTTGGTGTGGTCGACTCGTCCAAACCTCCGACAAACAGGAAGCGATACCTTGAGGTCGAACAACAGTTACTCCAGTTTGCCAAATACATTAAGGTCAACTGTGATGAACTGGATCTGGTTCTTTGGTCTATGAAGACAGGTGAGATCCTCAAATAAGATGAAGGAAAGATTTGCAGTCAAGGTTATGATTAGCTCACTTAGAAGGTGACTTATGCAGTCTCAAACAAACTCGGGATTTCGCAGATTGGCGGCCTGCTGTGTGGCCGCCTTTGTCGTTTTCTTCGTTAGTTCAACCGCCTTCGCTTCGACTAAGGCTCACACCAAAGGAATGAAGGCCCTGAAGAAGGGCGACTACACCACTGCCGAAAAGATCTTTCGCGAAATACTCGGGAAGGATGCACGCGACACTGAAGCCCGACTCGGCCTGAGTTTCTCTCTCTTCAAGCAACGAAATCTGCAGGGCGCTTACGACAACGCTGCGCGCGTCATTATGTTGGATCCACTTTCGGCGCGAGCACATGCCATATTGGGTGCGTCAATTCTGGGCGCCGGGGAGTTTCGCTTATCTATCGAAGAATTTCGTACCGCACTTTCACTTGATGAACGCGAAGCGCTGGCAATCTCCGGTTTGGCGATGGTGGACTTTTATGAGAACCGAATTGGGACAGCACTATCAGGTCTTCGTAAAGCAGTTAGTCTTGATCCTGACGAACCTGATTACGTTTTCAATCTTGGACAAGCAGCTGCGAGAAATGAAAAGTACAAAGAGGCGGCTGATGCCTATGAACGGTTTTTGTTCATTGCTCCAAAAACAGATGTCGATAGACGTGCCCGTATCGTTGGCCTGATTGATTTCCTTAGATACCTGGGGAGACAAGGCTCGCTTTATGTTCCGTCAGCTGGAGTTCGTACTACAGTACCGTTCGAATCCTTCGACAACCGTCCGATCATCAGCGTAAGAATTAACGGCGAGAAGCAACCATTCAAGTTTGTACTGGATACGGGATCTGGGATGTCAGTTTTGTCTGAACAGACTGCAAAGAAACTCGGGTTGAAACCAGTGGCTCGGGGCGGAATGGCTCGCGCAGTTGGTGGTGGTGGCAAGTTTGAAATTGTTTACGGCTATCTTAATTCGATCGAGATTGGCGACGTTGGGGTGGATAACGTTCCGGTCTATATCAGGAGATTCTTCGACACGAACATTCCGGTTGATGGTTATTTAGGGTTGTCTGTAGTGTCTAAGTTCCTGGCCTCGATCGATTACGGAACTCGGAAGGTATCACTTCTGAAGCAGAATCAGTCTGACGCGGTTGAATCCTGGACGATGTTGCGTCGTGGTGAAAGTGCACAGTCGTTGTTGCCGCTTACCCCGAATGACGGAACGATTGAAGTACCACTTCGCACGACGTCGAGTGGATTTTTAAGTGGTGAGGTCGGCCTGGAAGGTTTCGATAAGACACTTAATTTCATTATCGATACCGCGGCAAGTATTACAGTCGTTTCGGAAAAGTTGTCGCAGGAAGAACAGCTTCTCGATCTCTTGCGACCATCGAAGATGAGAGTTTATGGGGCCGCCGGGGTGACAGAAGATGTTAAGCTTCTACAGTTGCCGAGACTAAGCTTGGGATTATCAAAGTTAGAGAAGATTAATGCGGCAGTTCTCGACCTTGAGCCGGTGAACGAGACAGCTGGATTCACGCAAAGCGGAATCCTCGGAGGAAACTTTCTGAAAAATTTCCATGTCTACTTTGACTTCGCTCGTGGTTCAATTCGTTTGGAGCCACTCGGGCAGAAACCAAGAGCCGAGGTAAGCAGCCCGGACGTGTTGTCGACTCCATGAAGCAGAACCTTTATCTCGAAACTTCTATCATCGGTGCTTACCTGGATAATGGTGAGCCTTTCCGGCGTGATCTGACAATTCGCTGGTGGGAGCACGAGATGCCTGACTATCGCGCCGTGGTGTCGCCGCTTGTTGCCGCAGAGTTGAGCAGGTTGAAAGAGCCGCATCGAACTTCATATCTGAAACTTTTAAGTGGCCTCGAGCAAGTCGATCTAACAGAGGAAGCGGCAATTCTTGCGGAGGGTTATATCTCGCGAGGAATTTTTCATCGGAAGTACATCGCCGATGCTCTGCACGTTGCTATCGCTTCGTTTCACAAGATCGACTATCTCGTCACCTGGAATTTTGGACACCTGGCCAACGTTCGCAGACAAGCGCGCATTCGATTGTTTAATACAGCCGCCGGATTCTTCGTTCCGATGATCGTGACTCCGGAATTTTTGGTTTCAGAAGCAACGGAGAAAGTTAAGTAGGTCAAAGCACAAAGCACAAAGCACCAAAGTCCACCTCTTATGTACCGCCGCCCTAAATTCCTCGAAGTGCTCCACGCGATCCGCGAAGAGATGTCGCGTGAAGCTGACTATGATGTCGACCTCTTTACCGAGATGGTCCGATCAGGATCTAAACCTCAATATGGTCCTGAAAGAGTGATTCGTGGATTCAAGACAAGAGCACCCAAAGCAGAAAGCAGCAACGGCAAGTCAACAAAACGTAGACAGAGAAAGCGCGCCGCGCAATAATACGCGCACCGGGCAAAAACGAACTGCAAGGAATACAACAAGGACGAGATCGTAGCTGCATCATGAATCCTACTTTCGAAACAATCGGTTTAGAAGTTTCAAGCGAAAAGGCATTCAACTATTTGGCTGAACGTGCGGGCGATCAAGGTGAGCCTACTCAACTGAATCGTCGTGGTGCTGTACTGCATGGGCGCTGCTGGAAGCTTGGTGAAGGATTGGAAGTTTGGACAGTGCTGTATGAATCCGGGAGTGGCGATGTTTTCTACGCCGATTGCCGGCCAGGATTTCGCGCCCGCTATATTCAGACGATTACACCTTGGGCACTCACTGAATACGACGAAGAGGGCGAAGCCGTGATTCATGGTTTTCGCGAAGGCACAGATTGTGAAGTTCTTTTTGAATTGCAAAACCTCACGGAAGTAGGGCCTTCAGGTTTTCGCGCACAGGAGTTACACATCGGGCTTTGTGGCCTCGCCTACCGCGCGCGCGTCAGGAGAACTAAAACCAAGACTCGTTGGACGCCACTTGAAAAAGCTGCCCCGGCCCGCGCCGCTCATGAAAATGATTGGAGCTTGTCGGGTCAAGTCATCGCTTTCAAGCCGTTAAGAAATCCTCTCACCGGTGGAGAACTGTTTTGGATTCATCTCGATCTTGACCGCATCAAGCTTGAAGTGCTGGTTAATAAACGCGCGCTTCGTGGCGACGAGTTAAAAGTAGGCGCATCACTCGACGCTGAAGTGTGGCTCCAGGGACATGTCCTGGATGAACATGCACTGCGCTCACGTTATGAAGGCGTCGATTGCGCTTACTCGCTCGGTAGCTTCTGGGCAGGATTGAAGAGGAGAAACTAGTCAGTGAGTCGATGAAGGTTACTGACGTCTTTGCCAATCTTAATGAAACGCGCTCTGGTTGTTGCTCTCCTGGCCCTCACGATAATTCTCGCCGCATATTTCCTGAACAGCTATTGGACTCACCGCTATGATGCGCTAATTACGCAGCAAGCCGCGATCTACCGAGTGGATCCAGATCTTGTCTGGAGCATAATCTACGAAGAGACCTATTTCAGTCCGTGGAAAGTTGGACAGGCGGGAGAGATTGGTTTAATGCAAGTCACTCCGACAGTCGCGCGTGAGTGGGCCACAGAAACAGGCATGCGAGAGTTCGAGCGACAAATGGCTATAGACCCTCAGAGTTTTTTGCGCGACCCTGAACACAATATTCAAATAGGATGTTGGTATCTCGAGAAAATCCACGAACAGTTCCGGGACAGTCCTGATGCGGAGGCACGAATGGTTGCGGCCTATAATGCAGGGCCAAGTCGAGCGGTTGAATGGAACAAAGTAGGCGAAGACGGAAGAGCACTGACGTCAGCTGAGTTCATTAAGCGGATCGACATACCGTCCACGCGCGCTTACGTAACTTCGATTTTGCAGCGTTATCAACAGATCAAGGGAGCTAAGAGTCAGGGGGCAACGCTGCGTGATACGCCGAACCCATAGCACACGGCGGGTTTTCGGCCCGCGAAGCGGGCGTTAAGCATAAAGCCTGGGGCGCAAGCCCCAGGAACGTCGCGGGAAATGGTTCGAGCCCGCGAAGCGGGCGGCAGCAATTCAATCGAGTGGTTCGAACGATCAAACAAGACGCGGTGCTTTCGCCCGCTGTCGAGGACTCTTGAGAATTATGATGACCGTTACCTGGGGCTTGCGCCCCAGGCTTTACGCCGGTGCCCGCTTCGCGGGCTGAATCGACGCTCGAGTCCGCGGGCTGAATCGACGACCTGATTAGCGGGCTTAACAATTTGCAGGCTTAACATTGGAGATCAACTCGTGTCTGTTCTCTCATGGCCGCCACTTTTAATCGCTGCCAAGTTGGCGTTAGCAATGATCTGTGGTGGTGCTATTGGTATCGAGCGCGAGTTGAATCGCAAGCCTGCCGGGTTGCGCACCAACGTCCTGATCTGTTTTGGCGCCGCCCTTTACATGATCGTCTCACGTCACATCAGCGGAGGCGCAGCGTACACTGACCCGGCTCGTCTTGCCGCGCAGGTCGTTGCGGGAATCGGATTTCTTGGTGCGGGCGTGATTCTTCAGGCTCGCGGGTCGATCACCGGACTCACTACGGCGGCAACCATATTTGTAGTTGGAGCGGTGGGCATCAGTATCGGCGAGGGACTCTTCTCCCTCGGGCTCTTCTCGACAATCTCAATAATTCTTGTCCTCGTAGGTTTACGAAAAGCTGAGCGAGCCGTAATCAAACGCGCCAGACTATTTCACTACCACCTGAAGACTAATGATCCTTCGGAGTTTCTGGAGCAACTCCTCGACTTGCTTGAACAGCAGAATCTTCGCCTCGAAGATTTCGACGTGAAAGAACTCGTTGATCACGAACACGAAGTCACACTAAGTGT
>Ga0070702_100000574_pt1 | contig 13425 bp, 11 predicted proteins | sample KBSK5103metaG_FD_65466 | JGI IMG/M metagenome (GOLD analysis project Ga0070702, IMG submission 65466) | Corn, switchgrass and miscanthus rhizosphere microbial communities from Kellogg Biological Station, Michigan, USA - KBS K5-10-3 metaG | ecosystem: Host-associated > Plants > Roots >... | reverse complement strand
CCCAAAGCGCGATCAGCCCTCACCGGCCCGCGTTGGTCGCTGATGCGATCAAGCTCGCGGAAAATCTGCCCGCGCCGGACCTGATCAATCGGCAGCTGTCCAAGCGATGGGTAGAACAGCTCCAGATCGGCGCGACGCTGGTTGAGCGTGCGAAGCTGTGGGTGACGACGCAGAAACTCTTCGCTGACCGCCCGCAGGGTGTCGGATTCAGCGGCGCGCTGCTGCTCGCGCTGCTGGCGCCGGTCCGCTGCCGGGTCACGCCCAGCCTTGGCTTCGCGCAGTACCCTGGCGCACAACTCGCGGGCGGCGGCCAAGGACATCGGCGCGCCCAGCTGGGGCGCCTCGGCGGATTCAGCACGCGCGCCGACCAATGCCGGTCCGAGAGTGAGCTTCACCGAGCGCCGATACGCGCGATAGCGCGCGGCCCAGGATTTCACCCCCGAGGGCTGCACGACTAGATACAGTCCGCGACAGCCGGGATCAGGTATCTCGCGCCGGATGGCGCCCGCGCGCGCCTTGGCGACGCTGATCGCTGGCACTCACGTGCCAGTGGGGAGCCGTCCACAGCATCAGGAGCAGACTTACGCAACGCGACAGAACAGCCTAATTTTTATACCTCAGCGAAAAGTTCGCCGCCGCTTTGAGTTCACGAACGAACAGTTCGGCGACCGGGTTGAGCGTTCGGTTCTTAAGCGTCACGATGGCATGCGGTCGCGGCTTCGCGCGCAAATCGATCGGCAGCGCCTTAAGGGACCATTGCCGCGCATTGTAGTGCAGGACAGAGCCTGCAATGATCGTAAGGAAACGCCCGGTCGCCAAAAGGTGATTTCGTATATGCACCGTGTCAGTCGTAACGTGTTCGTTGGGCATAGGAAGGCCGTCCGCACGAAATGCGTCGGCGATAATGCCGCGGACCACTTGGCCTTTGGGGAAGACCCAGGCTTCGTTCACTAGGTCGGCCAAATTGACATTGCGACGCCTGACCCACGGATTGCTCGCGCCTGCAGCCACAAAGTGGGGATCATCGAAAAAGACCTCAATGTTGATGTCGTCATCGACCAAGGATTCGGGAACTCTCGCCAACAGCAATTCGACATTACGGTCGCGCAATTCCCGAAATTCTACAGTCGCAGTGTCGACGAGCGATACGCGGACGAAGATTTTGGGATACCGCCGCAAAAGGCGGTCGATGACTTTGGGTACTAAACCCGCTGCCAGAATTTCTGACGTTCCAAGCCGCACTTCGCCAGCTTCGGGGTTCAAGAGAAATTCGATCTCCTTGATACCCTGCTGCAGCTCGTCGAAAACAACGCGCTCGCGTTTGAGCAGTGTGGCAGCGTAGATCGTCGGTTCAATTCCGCGTGCATTGCGATCCAACAGGCGCACGCGAAGCGCGGCCTCAAGATTAGCGATTGCTTCCGACACCGCCGGCTGAGACATGCCGAGATGTGAGGCCGCCTTTACCATGCTGCCCCACTCAACGACCTTGGAAAGAATATGAAGGTCGCGCAGCTTGAGCCGTCCGCCGATGCGGCGTTCCCAATCACGCTCAGCAGCCATAGGCGTTTCCTATTCAGGTATAGCCAAATAGCAAGTTCACTTATAGCTGCCAGCGGTGTGAACTTCAAACAGCCAAATCCCGAGTGGTCGTCACCAAGTCGAAAGATAGGAGGCCCGCATGGCGAGGGTTGTCAGCCTTTTCGTTTCTCCTGGTATTGGACAGCCAATGCAGCCGCGCACATTTGTGCGGGCGTTGGCTGGCCGCGGATTGCACGGCGATCGATACGCACTCGGTCAGGGCTCTTACTCAAATCTGCCGCGCCCGGCGGCGCGCCATATTTCCCTCATTGCACGCGAGGCAATCGAAGCCTCCAACGAAGAATTGGTCCGGCGCGAACTGACCCCATTTGAACCGGGGGAAACACGACGAAATGTCGTCGTCGAAGGCGTCGACGTCTATGCACTGTTCACCGCGAATTTCGTATTGGTGCCGTACGCCTAAGCGGCTCCGAACCGACCCTACCTTGCCGAATACCGTCCGCTGTGGCTGGCAAGACTGGATTTGCGGAGGCATATCACGGCCGCGGCGGCATACGGGCCGAGGTCTTGTCGGATGGAATTATTTCGATTGGCGATTTCATTCAGACGGACTTGAGCAAATGACTGCTCCGGGTCAACCTCTGCCGTCTCAGGATTTCTGCGGCACGGCTGCTTTACCCCTGAAACCGGACATCGCTCGGCGTACCCTAGGGATTGCGCGCGATCTCTTCCAGCACGGGCTTCCATGTCTTCTGCTCCGCCTGGATATACGCCAGGCGTTCGGACGGAGACATCGGATTGGGGTAGTTGCCGGTCGTTTCAAGCTTGGTCCTGGTTGTCGGATCAAGGACTGCCTCGCGCAAGTCGTCGCTCAGCTTGCGCACAATCGCGTCGGGCGTGCCGACCGGGGCGACCAGAGCGAGCCAACCGCCGGGACTGAAGCCTGGGAGTGTCTCGGCGACGGTAGGCAGGTCCGGAAAGTCGGGCAGCCGTTTGGTCGAGCCGACGGCGAGCGCCCTGATGGCTCCAGCCTGCAGCGCGCCCAACAACGGCGGATAGGCGTCGATGACCATCGGGACGCGACCGCTGATGACGTCGTTGAGCGCCTGCGGGGTGCCGCCGAGATAGGGGACCATGAGAAGCTTGATGCCGGCACGCTGTTGCAGCGCTTCGCCGGTGAGGTGGGAGAGCGTCCCGCGCCCCGTTGCGGCGTAGGAGAGTTCGCCGGATCGCTCTTTGGCGAGCGCGATGAATTCCGGCAGGGTCTTGGCGCCAAGCGACGATACCACTGACAGAAAGAATGGCTGCAAGGCGACGAACCCGGCCGGCACGAAGTCGCGCGGTACTTCGAGCGGCAGATTGGCCTGGAGCCCCGGCAGCGTCACGAAGGCCGATGAGGCGGGCATGTACAGCGTGTAGCCGTCGGGAGCGGCTTGCGCAGCGGTGCGGGCTGCGACGGCACCGCCGGCACCGGGATGATTGAGCACGACGATCTGGCGTCCCCACATCTGCGACAGGCGGTCACCCACGATGCGCAACAGCGCATCCGGCGAGCCGCCCGGTGCTGAGTGGGTGATGATCCGTACCGGCTTGGCGGGATAATCCTGCGCTTGCGCCCTCTCGATGCGTGACACAACCGGGAGCGCGGCGGAGCCCGCGGCCAGATACAGAAATCGACGGCGGGGGAGTTTCATGGCCGGGCCTGTTTCCAGGGCTGCCTCATTCAATCACCTCGTCGGCGCGTGCGAGCAGCGTCGGCGGCACGGTCAGGCCGAGAGCCTTGGCAGTTTTGAGATTGATGACCAATTCGTACTTCGTCGGTCCCTGCACTGATAGGTCGGCCGGCCTCTCGCCGTTGAGGATGCGGCCGGCGTACCGTCCAATCAGATGGTACGCACCCGCGATACTGGGACCATAACTCATCAGCCCACCAGCGTCGGCATATTCTCGCCACGGATAACCTGCGGGCACGGCGAGGCGTGCTGCGAGTGCGACAAGTTGGGCACGCTGTCCCGTAAAGAACGGGTTGGCGCTGACCAGGAGCGCGTCGGCCCGTTGCCGGACGGCAGAGACAAGCGCGGGTTCGAAGTCGCCCTCGGCGCTGGCCCCGAGGAGGACCATTTGCTGTCCGGTTACGCGCATCGCGTCTTCGACGCCTTTCGTCTCGAGTTCGTAAGCGGCATCGCTTGGATTTACGAGTAGCGCAATCGTTACGGCGCGGGGCAGCAGCTCACCCAGCAGCTCCAGCCGCTTCGGCAGCAACTCCGAAGTGTACAAAGCCACGCCGGTGGCATTGCCGCCCGGCCGGTTAATGCTAGTCACGAGGCCATCGCCGATTGGATTAGGGCCGGCAATGAAGAGGATCGGAATGGTCGCGGTCGCCTCCTTCGCCGCCCGCGCCGACACTGTGCCCCCCGTCGCGACGATCAGGGATACCTTACGGTGCACCAGTTCGGTTGCCAGCTCCGGAAGCCGCGCAAATTGACCGTCCGCCCAACGGTACTCGATCGTGACGTTCCGGCCTTCGACATAGCCGCCTTCGCGCAAGCCCTGACGGAATGCATCCGCGAGCCGCACGAACGGGCCGGGCGAGGCGCTGTTGAGAAAGCCGATCACCGGCATCGCCGGCTGCTGCGCCCTCGCAGCGAGCGGCCACGCCGCCGCAGCACCGCCGAGCAGCGTGATGATCTTGCGGCGGTTCACTCGATGACCTTGTCGGCGAGTGCGAGCAGGGTCGACGGCACATCGAGGCCGAGCGCCTTCGCGGTTTTGAGGTTGATGACAAGCTCGAATTTGTTCGGTCGCTGAATAGGTAGATCGGCGGGTTTGGCGCCCTTGAGAACCTTCGAGACATAGTCGCGGCCTACTTGGCGAAGGGTGCCTAAAACGTCGGCGCCGTAGCTCATTAGGCCGCCGCCGAAGGCGTAGACAGGGAAAGGATACATCGCCGGAATTTTGTGGCGCGCCGCCAGCGCCACAATCTTATTGCTGTTGTACGTAAAATGGGGAACGACCCCGACCATGAGCGCCCCAGCCTGGCGTTGGCCAAGGGTCGCGAAGGCCGCTTCGATTTCGCCGTCACTCCTCGCTTCCACGACAATGACCTGCCGCCCGAGCGCACTTGCCGCCTCAACTACGCTGCTCGCTTCGTTCTCGAACTTCCGCGACCATGGACCGCCGGAAAGATAGGCGACTGTCGTCGCTTGGGGAAAAATCTCGTGCAGCAGATCGAGCCGCTTGCCGGCAAGCTCGGTAGAAATAAATGTGACGCCCGTGACGTTGCTGCCAGGCCGGTTCAGGCTTGCGGCAAGGCCGTACTCCACCGGATTGCCACCGGCCGCGACGACGATCGGAATCGTCGAGGTTGCTTTCGCCGCCGCAATTGCCATGCCGATTGAGCCCCTTGCTACAATCACGGCTACCTGACGACGCACAAGGTCGGCCGCCAGTAACGGCAAGCGATCGTATTCACCCTCCGCCCAGCGATATTCAATCGAGAGGTTCTGGCCTTCGACATAGCCCGCTTCAGCGAGACCCTGACGGAACGCTGCTACGTCTCTTGCGCTCGGTCCGGGCGAACCCCAGTCGAAGAACCCTATCACCGGCATCGCCGGTTGCTGTGCCCGCGCCGAAAGCGGCCATGCTGCCGCCGCGCCGCCGAGCAGCGTGATGAACTCGCGGCGTTTCATCGACTCCCCTCCTCAGATCGGGAGCCGCACATTACCACACCCGTCGCGCGAGAACGCTGCCGTGCATCGCAGCAAAATTGATCGTGGAATGCCACTGAAACCGGACATCGCTCGGCGCGGTTGGCACGGCAGAAAAGTGCCAAACTCAGACATCGGCTAGATTATTCGATGACCTCGTCGGCGGCGGCGGACAGACTTGGCGGCACTTCGAGGCCGATGGCCTTCGCGGCATTCAGATTAATGACGAACTCGAATTTGCTCGCCTGTACGACCGGCAAGTCCCGGCTTGGCACCCTTGAGGATGCGGCCGGCATAGACGCCGATCTGCCGATGCGCATCTGTCAGGCTCGGTCCGTAGCTCATCAGCCCGCCGGCTTCGACGCTTTCACGCGACGAATATATTGCAAAGACTGGCGTCGCCCCCTTAAACTGTTGCTGAAAAATCATTCGATCATTTCGGTGACGCGCACCAAAAACGATTCGGGGATGGTTAAGCCGAGTGCTTTCGCGGTCGTGTTGTTGAAGACCAGATCGAACTTGAGCGGCTGCTCGACGGGGATGTCGGCGGGCTTCGAGCCACGAAGAATCTTGTCGACGTAATCGCCTGAACGTCGGAACAAGGCCGGGAAGTTCGGTCCGTAGGACATCAGGCCCCCAGCTAGAACATGCTCTCGAAATGCATGCATGGTTGGCAATCTGGCGCTGGCCGCCAACGTGTTGATGCGAACCCGCTGCGTGGTGAGGAAGGGATCGCTGCAAACATACAGCGCATCGGCAGCGCCTTTGGCCGCTTCGATGCTCGGGATGATATCCTCGGCCTTCATGACTTCGAGCCTGAACGCATCAAGGCCGAGCCGGACCGCCGCCGCCTGGACCCGCTCCATTTCCAACCTGATGAGAGGGCTATCGGCATTGCCAAGGACAGCCACTCGATTGAGAGCAGGTACGACTTCACGCAACAGTTCAAGTCTGAGGCCCCCAAGATCGGTCTGCATGTTCGATAGACCGGTGACATTGCCGCCCGGGCGCGCCAGGCTGGCGACCAGCCCGGTCCCGACCGGGTCTCCAGCGGAAGCAAAAACTATCGGGATTGTCGACGTCGCTTTCTTGACGGACATGGTAGCCGCGGTGCCTGCCGTGACGATGACATCGACCCTGCGCTGAACAATTTCGGCCGCGAACGCGGCATAACGGTCATCCCGCCCTTCCGCCCAGCGATATTCGATTGCGATGTCGCGGCCATCGATCCAGCCGAGCTCGCGCAGGCGCTGCAGAAAAGCCCCGACGAATGGACCCCAGATCGTCGGCGTGGTCGCACCCAGGAATCCAATCGTGGGCGACTTGCCCGGCTGCTGCGCGCGCGCCGCGAGCGGCCACGCCACTGCTGCGCCGCCCATTGTGAAAACGAATTCTCGCCGTCGGATGTGGATTGCCATGCGACCCTCCCGCCGGAGGTCGTGTGCATGCAGGGACGATATCACGCCTTAGCAAAGGAACGAACAATGCTTTTGCGCTGCGAAAGTCTTGAGCCGCCCATGTCGCAGATGGGTCAAAATGCGAAGAACTCGCATTGAGCATATGTCGGCCGGTCTGCCCCCGATAACCGACATTGGTCGGCGCGGTTGGCACGGCAGAAAAGTGCCAGAAGCGGCCGTGAGCAGATGCAGCGAACAACCGCACTATTCGGTCACCTCGTCGGCGGTGGCCAGCAACGTCATAGGCGGCTCGAAGCCTAACGCCTTGGCGGTCTTGAGGTTGATAGCCAGCTCGAACTTGGTCGGCTGCTCGATCGGTAGGTCAGTGGGCTTGGGTCCTCTCGCGTAAGGCTGCGCCCGGAGTGAGAACGAACGGCCCGCAAGCCACGCTTGGCGAGTCAGAGCAGAAAGCTATTGTCCGAGAGCGCGCTGCATGTCGGCTAGAGCCTGCTCGCACGCAGCCTTGTCGCCGGCGCCATCAGCTGCGCGCGCGCTCGCCATGGCTTGTTCTACGGCGTGGACCGTCTGAGGCGATATTTCCCCAACCTCTCCTCGACAGTAGCCATCGAGCGCGGCGTCGGTTGATCACTCATCCCGGCCATAGCGCTCGCAGGAGCGGGCGGCCCAGCGGCAGCTTTTGCGTCGAGCTTGGCGTTGATCTTTGCCTCCATGCGCCCGATCTCGTCCAAACATGGGCCGGCGTAACTCGCCAACATCCATGCAGCGAGCGCCGCGCACACCGCTCCATCAGCAGGAACAGTAGAAGCGCCACCATCGCGGCCGACGTTAAGCGATTCTGTCACCAGATCAAATCGGACGACGTTTTCGGCACGCACAGGTCTGCACCATCGCTAAGAGCGTCGAGCCGCTCGCGGAGGTTCGGATGTTCCTGCTCGCGCCCGTCCACCGGTCGTCAGGCCAATTTCGAGCAAGGACACGCTGCTTGTCCTGTCAAACGGCCAGGAGATTCCAGGACTCCGCAATATGGAACAAGTTGTCCAAGTGCGTACTGGCCTCTGGTACTTCACCGACTGCCTGCACGACATTGTGTGTTATAAGATAAGGGGTCCGTGGATCAGATGAGACCGAATCGATTTGCAGCTCCAGGCCAGTAATACCCGTGGCTTGCAGCCCGTCTATCTGGAAGCTGCCCGCGTGGTGATCATTGGCAGCCGCATTGAACGCCGATACGATCTTTTGAAACTCGGCGATCAGAGCATTCTCGGCGGTGGGATTCTGATCGTTGATGATGAACTTCAGTGTCGCGCCCCCTTTGTCGCCGTCAATCACCTGTTGTCCGAAATTGAAACTGCCAGCATTGACGAGGCTCGCGCTCTCCTTGAGTATGAAAAGGTCGTGGCCCGAGCCCCCGAGAAGCGTGTTCGTCCCGCCTCGATTGACGATGAGGGCGTCCTCACCGTGACCGCCAACGAGCACGTTCGTACCGAGCGAGTTGGTTGCCAGCACGTCGGTCCCGTCGCCCGCCACCAGCTTGGCATTCCCTGAGCCGGCGGCGATGAGGTCGCTGCCCGACCCGCCGTATACCGTCACATTGCCGGGGCCCGCGAATATCAGGTCCCTTCCCGAACCGCCGTAGATCGTATAGTTGTCGTTCACGACGGGATGGATCAGATCGTTCGTTGCAAAGATGAAGTTGTCCCCATCCTGCGCGTGAATAATGGTCTGCGTGCCGTCGAGGAATTGAACGTGGTCCGAGGTCAGCACCGCATCCGCGAACGCCGCAAGGATGCCATGGGCCGCGGCGGTAGGATGTATCTGATCGAAGAAGGCGACCTCGTTGGGCGCGAATTGCGTGGAATGGGCCGCCAGAAGATTGACCCACGGTACAGTTAGCGGATCGATAAAACCGAAGCTCCGCGGATCGGCGAACAGCGCTTCGTTGAGCTGAAAGTCGTCGACGATATGGAGATTAGGATGATTGGCGGCCATTTGCTCCAGTACCGCATTGTTTGCATCGTCCAGCGCGTGAGCAAATGCAGCGACTCCAGCCAATTGTGCCGCCGGCGTTATGCCAAAATCAGGGAGCGTAAACAGTTCGATTTTTTCAACTCCAACGCTCGTCAGCGCCTCGATGGCGTTCTCAACGCTTCCCACGACGTTCGCCACGAAATTGCTGATTGCCAGGGAGCTTGGGAGAGGGCCGTTTGTTAAAAATGATGCAAAAAAACCCTGATAGTCGTTAGTTCCGATATTGATCAGCGCTGTCGTACCAGCCGGAGCGCCAGCCCCGTTCAGCTGAGCAATATACTCGGCGACCTGATTGGATAGATTGATCGGCAGTGGATTGTGCGTAACCGGGTTCACCAACACGGGCGGTGAGCTGTCGCTCGCCTCGGCGGCTGCAACGGCCAGATCATCGAGCGGGACATTGAGCAATTGAGCGAGCTGCTCCACGTAGACTGGGCCATTGGAAGATCGGCCCTCCCAAGCCGGAGGTGGAGGAGACCCAATCAGTTTGAACAGGTTGCCGTTATCCGACAAACTATCACCGAACGCGACAAGGTTGGAAATGTCAGTGGATTCATTTTCGGAGTGCTCGGTCGCCGGCGTGAGCCGAAACTGGCTGACGATCGTCGGCGTGCTGGCGAGGATAGCGCCGGGGTTGCTCGCGAGGTCGGTCGCCGTATAGGCGGGGATGCCGTACGTCGTGACGAGCAGGCTTTCATCGCTTGGGTCGACCTTGAACTCGGTCCAACCGAAATCGTTCGACACAAAGTAGCTGCCCTGCAGCAACTGCGCATGATTGTTGAAAGCGGCGACCGGCAGATTGTCGTCGAGACCGATCGGATCATAGCCGAGGGGAGCCAGGAACGTCTTGTCGATCAGCGTCTTCAGAAAATCATCCTTGCCGGACGGCGGCAGCTGATTGTAGAGCGCCAATTGCGCAGGCGGCAAAACGCCCGCCTGAGCCAGAAGCGCCGGGATCGCTGTGACGATCAGGGGGGACGCGACCGCCATGGTGTCGACCTCTATGGCGCTCGTGACGATCTGCGGCCCGCCAAAAAAATCCTGATAAGTCAAATTGTTCACCGAGAACAGGTGGTTGTCGGCAGACACGAACACGACGTTCTCGATATGATGAGCGTTGATAAACTTCAGCAGCTCGCTACGCTCCGCCGCGTACCCTTCGAAGCGACCTGCTATCCCGATCGGGCCGAAATTCTCGATCGGCACGGAGATGTTCACGAACTTCCACGTAACGCCCTTGCTCTGGGCATCGAGTAAATCGTGCTCGAGCCGGGTAAGTTGGGTCCCGCCGAGTATCGTCCGGGTCGGGTTGAATGCGGCCGCCAGGATCTGGGGTGTGTCGATCAGTGAGGGCTCGGGGAGCTGAGCGTCGCGAAAAGTACGTGTATCGACCATGAAGATCGCGGCGTCCGACCCGTGGATGTCGTAGCGATAGAGATCGGGTTTGCCGTCTAACCGCGGATCCCCGGTGCCGGAGTAGACCTTCGTCTGGATCGCGTTGTACTGCTCGAAGGCGGTCACTGCGTTTTGAAACAGAGGGGTATCGTTGACATAGGTGCCCGGGCCGGCAAATCGCGGATCAGAGCTCGCCAATGCGCCGCCGGCAAAATCGTTGGCGACCTCGTCGTCGTCGATCACCGACTGAACGGGGGTGGTCGACTGCAGGGCGGCCCAAGAGTTGATGCCGAGATGCGAGCTGTAGATCTCGTTGTTCTTGGTTTCGAACTCCTGAAGCGTCTGCGCAGGGGGGCCAGCCGGAGACGGTGCATCGGCGTAAGGGATGTCCCCCAGCTTGACGAACAGATCGAGGCCGGCGGTCGGCGCATTCTTGATCGAGGGATACGGGGCGAGTTCGCCCTGCGAATCGCCTGCGGCGCCGAAGGCGAAGCCCACGTGCTGGCCGAGCTTTGCCGAAGTTTCGAGAGTGCCCTCGGCCATGTGGCCGCTCGCATCCACTGCGCGGTAGTAATAGCGCTGATCCGGGTGCAAGCCGTCGACCTCGACCTTGGCCGGCACCAGCGTGTTGCCGGCGTTGACCGTCACGACGTCGATGATGTGACGAAAATCGGCATCGGTCGCGACCTGGAACGTCACCTTCCCGGTATGCCCGGCGCGGGCCCAAAGCACCGCCGACGTCTGCGTCACGTCTCCGGACGAGACGCCGTCAGGAAAGGCTGCCGCGTTGTAGGGCAGCGGAGAGATAGGTTCCTTCCCGTCGTCGTGATGGTGCCCATGATCATCATGGTCGTGGTGGCCTCGCCCTTGGTGGTGATGGTGTCCATGATCATCATGACCGCGGTCATCGCGGCCACCCCAGCCGGGGAAGCCGAGGACGTCATCCTTGACGTGGCCGAAGTCGAAGACGTCGTCATCGTCGAAGATGGAACGGGGGAATCCGGTATGTTTTGCCATGGTGCATACTCCCAGTGTTGTCAGGGCAGCGACCAACCGGCGAGTAGTGCGCCGGACCAAGAGCCGCGAGTATGAGGAGGATCACTCTTGCGAAGGAACCTGAGGGGCCCGGTTCGCGATCGTCAGGCGGCAATGCCGCCTGACCTGCGGAGCCAAAATTGAAACCCGTGCAACCGATGACCGCGGCCGGGCACGTCATGCTGTCACTCTTCCGGCGTCCGATCGACGAGCATGCCTGTTAGTTCGGACACCATGCGCCCGAGCTGAGCTCACGTCCTTGGCGCAATCCTGAATTGTTCTGATTCGGGCAGCGGTGCTGCCCTGTTCGCTGTTCGCCCGGCCGGCCGAGGCTCGCAACCAATCTAACCTCGACGGGGTCGGCGCCCACATTGAAAACGATCGGGATCGTTGGAGTCGCCGCCTTGGCGGCTAGCGCCGCCGCCGTGCCGTCGGCCGCCACGATCACTGCCACGCGACGCTGAACCAGATCGGCGGCCATGTCGGGCAGTCTATCGTTTCGCCCCTCCGCCCCACGATATTCAATCGCCACGTTGCGGCCCTCGACCCAGCCGAGCTCGCGGAGTCGCTGCGCGAATGCGGCTGACCGCGCGCTTTCGCCCAAAGGCGTGCTCTGGCCTAAAAGCCGACCATCGGCACCTTGCGAGCCTGCTGCGCCCGCGCCGCGAGGGGCCACGATGCTGCTGCGCCGCCGAGCAGCGTGATGATCTCGCGGCGCCTGGCGTCGAACACGGGGCTGCGCCTCCGCAGAGGTCTACCGCACGCTCAGCCTGCCACGGAGCCACCTTCAAGTCTTATGGGCTGGGCTGAATCGTATTGAATCGAGGTGCTGGTCTGCACGATTGGCCGAACGGTGTGGCCTGCCGATCGCCCCGATTTCCGAATCGGGTCATTCGCGTCGATTTTGGAATGTCCGGGCACGTCTGCTTACCCGCCGTTAGCGTCCGCAGGGCGGACATTCTACATGCCAAAGGCTGCTGTCTGCACGGTCATTCAAACACCTCGTTCGCTGCCACCAGCAACGTCTGAGGTACCGCCAGGCCGAGTCCTCTTGCGGTTTTGAGGTTGATGGCGAGACTGAATTTTGTCGCCTGCTGGACTGGCAGCTCGGCCGGGACGGCGCCTCTCAGAATACGCCCGACATAATTCAGGCCGACTTCGCGATAAGCAGCAACGTCGGCGTCATAGCTCATCAGGCCGCCGGCAGCGACGTACATTCTATGGGGATATATCCCAGGAATTTTATGTCGCGATGCCAACTCTAAAATCTTGTTGCGATTGCGCAGTTCGTAGAAAAGAGGAAAGACACCGACGACGAACGCGCCGGCTCCGCGTTCCACCAGAGTCGCGAAGACCGCCTCGAAATCATCCCCGCTGCGACACTCCAGGACAATGGCTTGACGCCCTAGCGCATGCGCGGCTTCGAGCATGTTGTTTTTCTGCTCTTCGAATGCCAGGAACCGCGCACCGGCGGAAAGGTACGCGATCGTCGTCGCTTGGGGCACCAGCTCGCTCAGGAACTGGACGCGCTTATTCGCGATCTCTATGGCACGGATGTTGACACCAGTAACGTTGCCGCCCGGCCGGTTGAAGCTGGCGACGAGGCCGTATTTCACCGGATCGCTGCCATTCAGGAAGACGATGGGAATCGTCGATGTGGCCGCCTTTGCCGCAAGTGCTGTGCCGATTGCGCCGGTCGCGACGATCACGGTGGCCTGACGGCGAACCAGATCTTCCGCCAGCGCCGCTAGCCGGTCGAAGCGCCCCTCCGCCCATCGGTATTCAATTGCCACATTGCGACCCTCGATGTAGCCGGCTTCGGCCAGGCCCTGACGAAACTCAGCGACGGTACGCGTGTTCTCTGCGGCGGAACGAATGTCGAGGAACCCGATCACCGGCATCGCCGGCTGCTGCCCGCGCGCCGCGAGCGGCCACGCCGCCGCAGCGCCGCCCAGTGTGAATATGAATTCTCGCCGTCCGATGTGGATTGCCATGCGATCCCTCCCGCCGGAGGTCGTGTGCATGCCAATAAAACGATAGCACGCTTTAGCGAAGGAACGAACACTGCTTTTGTGCTGCGAAAGTCTTGAGCCGCCCATGTCTCAGTTGGGTCATTCGCGTCATTTCCGCGATGCACGAGTTACTTCCGCTCATCCCCCTAAAGCAGCGGAATAGCGGACATCGGCGTACGTCTCGAAAGTGCCATTAACAGACCTCTGATGAGCAGCTGACGCTTGCGATCATATCCTGAGCACTACATCATTGCGTTATGCAAATCCGAGCAGCCCGCATAGAGGACGCTC
>Ga0070702_100000551_pt1 | contig 13625 bp, 8 predicted proteins | sample KBSK5103metaG_FD_65466 | JGI IMG/M metagenome (GOLD analysis project Ga0070702, IMG submission 65466) | Corn, switchgrass and miscanthus rhizosphere microbial communities from Kellogg Biological Station, Michigan, USA - KBS K5-10-3 metaG | ecosystem: Host-associated > Plants > Roots >... | reverse complement strand
TGCGTTCGCTCGAGGCGGAAATTCTGTATCCGGGAACAGTCCTCTTCGAGGGAACGACGGCCACCGAGGGTCGCGGCACGGACTCGCCGTTTACGCTCATCGGCGCATCGTGGTTGACGGACAACGCGGCGCTCGCCGCCGAGCTCAACGCGCGTCGGCTGCCCGGCGTCCGCTTCGACACAGTGACGAGGAAGATCGATTCGGGCTACAAGTTCGGCGGTCAGACGATTCCGATGGTTCGCGTCAGCGTCACCGACCGGAACGCCGTACGGCCGGTGGAGCTCGGAATTCGCATGCTCCGCGCGATGTATGCTCGCCACCCGCAAGACTTCCAATGGCGGCAACGGCAGATCGATCGGCTCGCCGGAACGGACAAGCTGCGAGCGGCGGTCGAGAGGGATTCGGTCGACGCGTTGATCCGGGAGTGGGATGCGGACGCGGCCCGGTTTGCGGGGATGGTGAGACCGTTTCTCATCTATCGGTGACGCGCCGGGCTGGCCACGCTATCGGGATGCCCTGCTCAACTACCTAACGCAGAGGCGCAGAGAACGCAGAGGAGCTCCGAAGGAGCTCATAGTCATAACTCAACGAGCCCGGACGAACCTTTTTTCTTTGGAACCGACGCTCGGGACGCTACGAAATCTCCCGAGCGGCTGTTCCCAAAAAAACAATCGACTCGTGGAGCGAGGACCTGTACCACCACACGGAACAACTCTGCGTTCTCTGCGCCTCTGCGTTAAGTAGTTCACATGGCCGACCCGATAGAGTGGCCAGCCGTTGCGAGTTGAGCTCTACGGACTCTGATAATTCGGATTTCCCGTCTTCTCACTCCTCGGCACGATGAAGCATTGCATCGTCCCGTACGGATCCGGGAATACCGGATATTTCCCTGTCGGGAACAGGTTGGTGCCGGTCGCCGCATACCGACGAAGATCGCCGAGCCGCTGGCCGGTGAGGTAGAAATCGTAGGCGCGCTGCCAGCGGAACTCAGCGGTCAGCTCCGCGCCCGACAGATTCACAGCCGCCTTGCCGCCGACGGCGCGGCGCGAGTTCACGAACGCCAGCATCGCCGCGTTCGGGCCATCGGCCTCGAGCGCGTCGTACTTCGCCTCGAGACCGCTCGCGAAGCGGATGTTGCTCGTGATGTCGATGATCTGTGTCGGGTTGGTCGCGACCCAACCGCTGTACTGAGACGGACGGAACGGCACCCAGATCGGATTCGAGTTCAGTCCGGCGCGCGACGCCGTAGGCTGCGGCAGACGCGGATCGTTGAGACCCTGGAACACCGGCGTCATACTCAACCACGCGCCCGTCGTTCGCGCCGCCGAGTTCACGATGTTGTTCTCGCGCACTGAATTCGCGGAATAGTACGCCAGCTTCTCGTACGTATCGGGAACGAGGATCGCGTAGCCCTTGGACTTCGCGAAATCGTTCATCTTGAGCGCGGCACGAGCGGCGCCGACGCGCGCCATGTTGATGATGTCCTGGGCCGCTGTCACCGTCGCCGCCGGCGCGCCGGCCGACGCGGCGGTGGCAACCGCGATCGCGCTGTCGAAGCGCACGATCGCACGCCTGAACAGCTCGGCCGGTGGTAGCCCGGCGCTCAGCGCCACCGGTGCGTCGCAGTATCCTTCGCCGAGCAGCACGTACGAGTAGCCGCCGTAGGCGAACACGCGCGCCACGTTCAGGCTCTTGCCGTAGCCGGCGCCGAGAATCGCTTGAAGACGAACGAGGCCGTCGTCGGCCGACGCCCGCGCACGCGACAAGTTGCCGAACACGTCGGTCGTCTGGTCGTTGAGATCGTCGAAGTTGTGCAGCGAGGTCTGACGGACCGACACGTTGGTGTGATCGGTGAACGTCTCATCGGCCAACACGCCGGACCAAAGGGCGTAAAACCCGTAGGCATATTGAAACTCGCCGATGACCCCGTTCACCACGAACTGCTCGAGCGCCGGATCGGTGAGCTGCCCTTCGTCGAGCGCGCCGGGATTCGTCACCGTCAGAACTCTGTCGCATGCCGCGAGCGAGATGCAAAGCGCTCCAGCGGCCACGCCCATGACTGCGAATGAGGTCTTCATTAGAAGCCCACCGTGAGTGAGGCCGAGTAGCGTCGCGTCATCGGCACGGTCCACGAGTCGTTGCGATTGAACGTCGAGACACCGTTGAAGTTCACCTCGGGGTCGGCGCCGCCGTACTTCGTCCAGACCTTGAGGTTGTGGCCGGACACGCCGAACGAAGCGCGGTCCACGTATCGCTTGACCCACTGCACCGGCAGGTCGTAGGTGAACGACACGTCGCGCAGTTTGAGGAAATCCGCTGGTTGGATGTGCAGGTAGGTCTGCGACGCGAACTGCCGCACCAGCACTTCGTCGGGATCGGCCTTCGGATCGACCGTGTCCCACGACACTCCGGCGCGATCGCGGCGCCAGTCCTTCACGTTGAATTGGTAGTGCCCGGCCTTGTAGTCGAAGAGGATGTGGCCATGCAGTCGTTGCATGAACGTCGCGTCGCTCGTGAACGACAGCTCACGCGTCGGCACCGATGGGCCCATGTAGACGCTGGCGGTGTCGAGCACGGGGCGTCCGGCCACCTTCACGATCGTACCGTCGGCATTGCGCTGCACGCGCTGCGCCCACATCGCGCCGAGCGGGTACCCGACCTGGTAGCGCTGCGACGGCGCGTACGAGCCGAAGATGATCGGCGCGCGCCCGTCACCGAACGACACGAGCTCGTTGCTGTTCGTCGCGAGTGCGATGCCCGTCTCGAAATTGAGTGAGCGACGTTGAATGAGCGTGAGATTCAGCTTGGCTTCGACGCCCTTGTTGGAGATAGTCCCGAGATTCACGAGCTGATTGCCGACGAACCCCGTGGATGGCGCGGCCGCCACCTGCATCAGCGCGTCCTTCGTCGTCTTCGAGTAGTACGTCAGGTCGAGATTGACGCGCCGCTCGAGCGCGCTCGTCTCGAACCCGAGCTCGATCTCCGAGCCGCGCTCCGGCTTGAGATCGGGATTTCCCACCGACCCGTACCGCAGCGCGGAGGACGTTCCGGTTGGCGTCGTCAGAACCGAAGAGACGTAGGTCCGCTGAGCGTCGAGAGGACCTGGAGCGTTGCCGGCTTGACCCCACGCCGCGCGAAGCCGCAGGTCGTTCAACAACGGCACGTGGAAGAATGGCTCTTCAGAAATGACGTACGACGCCGAGAGCTTCGGGTAGAACACACGATTGAGCTTGGAACCGAAGGCAGAATTGTTGTCCATGCGGACGGCCGCGGTCCCGAACAGCCGGTCGCGCCAGCCGATCTGCTCCTGAGCGTAGACGCCGAACGACTTCTGCATCGTGTCGCGCTCGGTGCTCGACGTCACCGCGGCCGACGACACCGATCGTACGCCTGCCGCGCCGAGGTCGAGACCGATCGCCTCGGTCCGACGATAGATGTTGGAGAGGTATTGCATGCCGAACGACGTGTTCGACGTGATCGTCGACGTGAGCGTCCTGGTCGCCGTCGCGTCGTAGTTGATCGTCGCGTCGGTGGTGAGCGGCCGCCCCTCGGCGATGAATCCCTTCGAGTTGTCGAGGTCGAGGCTGAAACGGGCCTGGTACGGCACACGCGCATCGGGCGCGTAGTACAGCTGCGCCGTACCGACATTGACGTCGAGTCCTAGCCGAATGCGATTCGTCAGCCACTCGAACGGCTTGTACTCGGCGCTTCCGCCGCTGAAAAATCGGTTCGCCCAGGTCTGGTTGTCGTAGATGTTCGCCAGCTCGGGCGTGATCGTGGAGTATTCCGGGCCGGCCGGGAACGCGTAGGTGCGTCCAGGTATGGCGAGATACGAGCTGATGATCATGCCCGCCGCGACGTTGTCATTGAGCGGCAGACGAATGTGATTGTTGCTCAGGCCCAAATTCGCCGTGAAGCTCAGCTTGTTCGACGCGAGGAAGCTGAAATTGCCGCGCGCGGAGTTGAGGTCGGAGAAGCTGTTGTAGTACACACCCTCTTCCTTGTCCTGCGCTGCCGAGATGTAGAACGTCGCTCGGTCGCCGCCGCCGTTCGCTTCGATGCTGTACTTCGAGAGGCCACCGGTGCGCAGCGCGCGCCCATCGGACATCGGGCGGAACGAGATGATGTCGCCCACCGCCTTGCCCTTGAAACCCGGCCAGGTGACTGTGTCGGCGATGCGCGCCGCCGTCGCGATCGCGTAGTTCACGGGACGAAGGCTTGCGTCCCACTCCGAGTTTCCATTCTCGCCGCGAATACGCCACCGAATCGGCCCCGCGCGCCCCTTCTTTGTGATGATTTGAATCACTCCGGCCGCCGCTTCCGCGCCGTACAGCGTCGACGCCGCGGGTCCCTTGATCACTTCGATCGATTCGATGTCCGAGGGGTTGATGGCGTCGAGCGCCGAGGTCACCTGGCCAAATGTGTCGAATGATCCCTGCGAGCGCTGACTCACGCGCACGCCATCGAGATAGATCGTCGGCGAGTTGCCGGCGTAGAGCGAGCCCGCGCCGCGCAATCGGAAGTTCGCCGCGGTGCCCACCGTGCCGGATCCCGGCATCAACGTGAGCCCCGGCGTCTTGGCCTGGAGCACTTCGGTGATGTTCTCGACCGCAGACTGCTCGACCACCTCGGCCGCGGTCACCGTGGCCACGGAGTTTCCGATCGCGCGCTTTCGCGTATCCCCGGTCACACCGGTGATGACGGTGGCGTCGAGCGTCATCGCGCTCTCGGTGATTGCGATCGTCACGTTCGCTGTTCCCGATGCATCCATCGTGAAGCGCACGGTCTGCGGCTTGTAGCCGATGCGCCGCGCGGTGACATCGCGCGCGCTGGCCGGGACGTTCGCGATGCGGAAGCGTCCCGCCTCGTCCGTCTGCGTCGCCAGCGATGTGCCGGGCAGCGTGACCTGGACGTTACGCACCGGTGCACTCGATGCGGCATCGAGCACGGTGCCGTTCAGTGTTCCGGTTTGCGCGGTGAGTGGCGGCGCGGCGGCAAGTGCGGTGAGCGTCAGCGCGCGCACGAGCCTCCACGCGAGAGGCGAGGGTCTGCCGAGGAACCGTGTTGTCATGTGCTCCTCCGTGCGGTAACGCGCGATGGCGACCGCCGTCGATGATCGTTCGGGTGGAACGACTAGAGAGGATGCGGGAAGATCTGCTGGTCGACGTTACCGGCCGGATGTGCCGGCGGCAAGATGGATACTAGGGCAAACGGATACCGTCGGGCAGCGAATCGAGCGGATAGTACCGGTGGATGACGCTGTCTCGAGTAACGATCACGACTCGGAATCCCGACGGGTCGGTCCCGAGCGGTTTGCCGACAGGCCCCGTCGTCACCATCTCGAGATCGTGCTCGCGAGCGAGCGCGTTCCGATGATAGTGACCGGCGAACACATATCGCACGCCGGCGTCACCGAACAATTTCATTACATCACGGCGTTTGGCGACGGGCAGGTTGTAGTACTGATCCGGCTCGCCAACGGCGGTGAGGAACCAAGGATGATGCTGAAACACGATGACGCGGCGCTTCGCCGCTCGCGCGTCGCCGATCGTCTTGTCGAGCCATCGCTCCTGCGCCGCCGTTTCGTCCGGCGCGAGATTCGGTTCCTTGAACAGCGATGAGTTGATCACGACGCCGAGCACTCCGTTGCGCTGGAACGTGTAGTAGTCGGGCCCGTAGATCGCGCGGTAAGCGGCGACACTCCGCGAGCTCAGTGGCAACGCCAGGTCGTGATTCCCGGGAACGTTGTACAAGGGGATGGAAGGGTCGAGCGTCGACGCGATGCGTCGATACTCGGCGATTTGTGCGCTGTCGCCCTGCCGGTTCGTGAGGTCGCCGGTCACGACCACGAACGCCGGCCGCAACCGGTTTGCCGCCTCGATCGCACGCGTGAAATTCGCCGTCTCGCGCGAGAATTCTCCGTTGGCGGTGAACATCCCGAACTGCGGATCCGACATCTGGATGAAGAAGAAGGGCGACGGGCGGGGGGCGGCGGGCGACGCGCGACAGCCGCCGCAAAGCCACAGCAATGCTGCGAGGAGTGTCGATGCTAGCCGGAGAGGCCGTGCCGTCATGTGACAGTTGCGAGAGGACCGCCGCGCTCGCGTGTTGCGAGAGGGTTCGCGAGATTATGGCAGCCATTCACACGAAAGGCCACATATGCGCCGCCGGCGCATCACGTTCGGATACAGCATCGTTTCGTCGTTGTGCTTCGCCGTCGCGTGCCATGCGACGGCGACGCCGCGGGCCGGCCCATCGACCGGCAACGGCACCGTAAGATCGCTCGCGCCCGGAGTCACCTATCAGCGCTTGGTGGATTCTTCGGGACCGTTCGTCATTTACCTCGTGACGGTCGATCTTCGGCGTTCCGACGTCGAGCTCCGCCACGCACGCGCGCACGATGCGCTGCGGGGGCGCGAAAAGCCGACCGAGATGGTGAAGCGCGCTACTGCCGGCGGCGCAACCGTGCTCGCGGCGATCAACGCCGACTTCTTCAACCTCGGCACCGGCGAAAACGAGAATAACCAGGTGATCGCCGGTGAATGGTGGAAGGGGCTCAAGGTCACCGACTCTCCGTACGACACGTATGACAATGCGCACATCCAGTTCGGGATCGACGCCGCGCGGCGGCCGTTCATGGATCGCTACCTGCTCGACGCGAAAGCGATCGCGCGCGGCACGGCCACGCCGATCACGACGCTGAACTTCAATCCGTCTGGCAACCAGGAAGGCACCGCACTCTATACGTCTCGCTACGGAGCCAAGGCTCCGGTCGACACCGCGCGGCAAACCGCCGAAGCATCGCTGATCGGCGCCGGACGGCGCGGCGACACGCTTCTTTACGTTCGTCACGGGCCGGTGTCGGCGTCGTCGGGCTCTCCCATTCCCGCCAACGGTGCGGTCCTCGCGGCGTACGGGCCGGGCTCTCGGCTCCGTGAAGTGCAAAGCATGCGCGATGGAGACACGATTCGCGTTGTCCTCACGACGCTTCCGCGCACCAAGCTGGGAGCGCCGACGATTCTTCTCGGAGGCTGGCCGCGGATTCTGCGAGACGGTCAGGACGTCGCCGTGGACGCGCCGACGGTCGAAGGCACGATCTCGAGAAACGCCGAAACGCGACACCCGCGCAGTGCGATCGGGTTCTCTCGCGACAGCTCCACGCTTTTTCTGGTCGTCGTCGACGGCCGTGCGCAGAAGAGCGTCGGGATGACGTTGGTGGAGCTCGCCGCGCTCATGCGCCGAATCGGCGCATGGCAGGCGATGAACTTCGACGGCGGCGGCTCGTCGACCATGATCGTGGGGGGCGCTGTCGTGAACGTGCCGAGCGATACGACGGGCGAGCGCGCAGTCGGTGACGCGCTCCTCGTCGTGAGGCGATAGAACATGCAACGCCCCCTCCGCATCGCCGCGCTGTGTGCAACGAGCATCTTCGTCGCCGGATTCGGACGCGCGCTGCATTCGCCGCCCGCCGACGACGTCGGCACGATTCGGATCCACCTGCTCGGCCACGCCATCGGCACCGAGCGCTACGCGATCCGGGGCGAGAGTGGCGCGCTCGTCCTCACCGACACGTTCGAGTTCACCGATCGCGGCGGTCGCGTGCAGCTCGCGTCGTCGCTGCGTCTCACCTCAACGCTCGAACCGATCAGCCTTCACTCGTCCGGCCGAACGTATCGATTCGTGAATGTCGATGCCGACGTGAACGTCGACGGCGACCGCGTCCACGCGCGCAGCCTCGGCGACTCGGTGACGTTTGCCCGACCGGCGAGCTTCTTCGCCATAGCCGGCTACGCGCCGCTCCAGGCACAGGCGCTGCTGATTCGCTATTGGCAGACGCACGTGCGTCCGCCCGTGATCGTCACCGCGCCGGGCAATCCGACGACGACGGTGCGCGTCGAGGATCTCGGAGCGGTGAGCCTACGCTTCACGTCCGGAAGCGACATCAGCCTGCACCGTTTCTCGATCGCGGGCGTCGCGTGGGGTCGCGAGATCGCGTACCTCGATGACGCCTCGAGATTCGCCGCAATCGTGACGCGCGCGAACCTGTTGCCGCTGGAAGGCGTTCGCGAGGACTTGGCGGCGGCGCAACCCGCGCTCCTCGATTCACTGCTCGCCGACGCCGCGCGCGCCGAGTTGGCGGCGGCGTCGCGAACGGGCGCGTCTATTCCGGTTGTCGCACAAGGCACGTTCGCGCTCGTCGGCGCGCGAATCGTCGTCGGCACACCGAGAAAGCCGATCGAGGAAGGCGTCGTGATCGTGCGCGATGGTCGCATCGCGGCCGCTGGACCGCGCGCGAGCGTGAGGATTCCGACCGGTGTTCGTGCGATCGATGCGCGTGGCGCGACGATCATCCCCGGCCTATGGGACATGCATGCGCACGTCGCGCTCCCTGAGTGGGGGCCGGAGTACCTCGGCGTCGGCGTCACGACGATCCGCGACATGGGCGGCGAAAAGCAGTTCCTCACCGCCTTCCGCGATGCGATTGCGTCTGGTCGCGTGCTCGGCCCGCGGCTTTTGCTCGCCGGATTGGTCGATGGGAGCGGACCCGAGGCGTTCGGCACTGTCACGGCTGACACGCCCGCGCAAGGCCGAGCGGTCGTCGAGATGTATCACGCCGCGGGCTTTCAGCAGATGAAGCTGTACACCTTCATCAAGCCCGACGTCGCCGGCGCGATCATTCGACGCGCGCACGAGCTGGGAATGAGCGTGACGGGACACATCCCACGCGCCATGACACTGGAGTCGATGATCGACTCCGGCGCCGACTACGTGGCGCACTTGCCGGTACGTGGCGACCCGTCCAACACGACGGTCAAGGCGCAGATCGCGATGATGGCCGCCGAGCATTTCCGCGTCGATCCGACGGTCTCGTGGAACGAGCTTCTGAGCCGGGCGCCCGAGACGCCGCTCACAAGCTTCCAACCCGGATTCGACGAGGCACCGTGGCCGCTCCGCGCCTCATATGGTAGCGTGCGGAACAACGGCGATTCCGCGACTGCCGGCCGCGCGCTGCGCTCCCAGCTCGCGATCATCAAGGCGATGCACGACGCGGGAGTTCCGATCGTGGCCGGAACGGACTACGGGCTACCAGGCTTCAGTCTGCTTCGCGAACTGGAGTTGTACGTTCAGGCGGGTCTTTCTCCGCTCGACGCCATTCGCGCGGCATCCGCTGTTCCCGCGGAGCTGACGGACATGATCCGAGACGTGGGAACGGTCGAAGCGGGCAAGCGCGCCGATCTCCTCGTATTGGATGAGAACCCATTGGCCGACATTCACAACATTCGCGCGTCGCGATGGGTCGTGACCGGCGGGCGCATGTACGAGACGCAAGCATTGCGCGCCGCCGTTGGCTTTCACCGGCCAATCTTAGTCCGCTAGGTCCAAACCGCCGGTACTCGGCCGGATCGTTTCGATGCCGGAAGTGTTACAGGGGCGTTCCGTCATCGGAGATGTCGTGAAGCGCTTTCGATTGGCCGTTGCCGTATTGATGATCCATTCGACCGCGGCAGTCGCGCAGAACGAGGTCGTCATGTCGTTCAAGTTCTTTGCGGTGCAGTATGGCACCCGGCTGGTCGCGGCATTCGACTCTATTCCGGCGACAAGGTATTCATACCGGCCAACGCCCGCGCAGCAGTCGATCGGTTTCATTGCGCAACACCTCGAAGCCGCCAATTACGGCCTGTGCGAGCGGCTCGGCTCCCCGCGACGAAACCGCTCGTCGAAAGATGCCGTCCCGGACACGGTGAAGGCGGCGTGGCCGAAGGATACGCTCGTCACTCGTCTTCGCGCGTCGCTGGCATTCTGCGACTCTGCTGTATCGAGGTTGAGCGATAGCCAACTGACGGAACCGATAGCCTACGGGCCGCCGGCGTCGAACCTGAAGGCGGTCCCATCGCGGACACTTCTCGGATTTGTGACGGACCTCGCCGAGCATTACAGCCAGCTCGCGTCGTATATGCGCTTGATCGGACTGACGCCGCCGTCGGCGCTGCCGCCGAAGCCGCGCAAGGCGATCGACCTGCCGACGAGTGTTCTCTCAAAGTACGTCGGCTCGTACGATCTTCCGCCGAGCGCTTTTCAGGGCTCGCCCGGCGTGCGGCTCGATGTCACGCTCCGCGATGGAGCACTCTACGTCAAGCCGGTGAACCAGCCCGAGGCGCGCCTGTGGCCGGAGACCGAGCGCGACTTCTTCGTCAAAGAGGCGGACATTCAGGTGACGTTCATCGATGGCGCGCTCGTCGTCCATCAGAACGGCGAGGACCGTCGCGCGCCGAAGATCGGGCCGCGCTAGGACGTCAGGAGGTCTCGCCGAGCCCGCTGGTCCCTGATTTCGCCCGTCGACGATTCGACCTCTTGACCTTCTACAGGAATTGTCGTATCGTCTCCTCTCAAGCTTCTACAGGGATCATGGATCCGGTCACCGTGCGCCAGGGCACCCTGGACATGCTCGTCTTGAAAGCACTCTCGCTCGAGCCGATGCACGGGTGGGGAATCGCCGAGCGAATCCAGCAGGTCTCGCGCGACGTCCTCAAGGTTCAGCAAGGATCCCTCTATCCGGCGTTGCACCGGCTCGAGGGACGCGGCTTGCTCGAGGCCGAGTGGCGGCCGTCCGAAGACAATCGCAACGCCAAGTACTATCGCCTCACCGCGGCCGGCCGGAAGCTCCTCGCCTCCGAGAAAGCGGACTGGGAGCGTTTCATGACCGCGGTCCAGCGGGTAATGCAGGCGGTTTAGCGCCATGAGCCTCGTGCGCGCCGCCTGGTACCATCTCCGCGCTCTCGTCCGGCGCAGCCGCGTCGACGAGGAGCTGGACCTGGAGCTGCGCGATCACATCGCACGCGAGACGAAGGCGAACGTCGCGCGCGGGATGTCGGAGAAGGAAGCACGGCGGGCGGCGCTCGTCGCGTTCGGCGGCGTCGAGCGGTTCCGCGAGGAGACGCGCGACACCCGCGCGCTTCAGTGGATCGACACCACGCTTCAGGACCTGCGCTACGCGCTGCGCGGACTGCGGCGAGCGCCGACATTCGCGTTCGTGTCGATCGCTACGCTCGGGCTGGGCATCGGGGCGACGACCGCCGTGTTCACCGTCGTCGATCGCGTGCTGCTGCGTCCCCTGCCCTTCCGTGACCCAAGCCGGCTGTACTCGCTCTCCTATTTGCCGGAGGTGCCGTTCGTCATCCCCCCGAGCCTCCAAGATCGCTTCTACCTGACGTATCGCGACCAGCAGCGTTCATTCGAGCGGGTCGTCGCGTATCGACGCGCCGAGTTCTCGCTGAGCGGCGACGGAGACGCGGTCCGCGTTCAGGGCGCATTCGTCGCCGCGGACTTCTGGTCGCTGCTCGGAATCTTGCCGGCGCGCGGACGTGCCTTCCTCGCCGCGGAGGATCGTCCGGGAGGCGAACACGTCGTCGTGATGAGCGACCGACTATGGCGCGACCGGTTCTCCGCTGACGAACGCGTCATCGGACGAGCGATCACACTCGACGGCGATCCGTACGTCGTCGTCGGCATCGCGCCCCCCGACTTCGTCTTCCCCTACGCGGCCGAACTATGGGCGCCGCTCACGATTCGTCTCGAGCTGAACAACTCGAGTTTCCTCCCGGTGGTCGGGCGGCTGCGCGACGGTGTCACGCTCGAGCAGGCACGCGCCGAGCTCGACGCGCTCGGTAAGGCGATGCCGCGCGACCGACGCGATCCGGGGAACCGGCGCAAGACCGCGGCGGTCGTTCCGCTCAAACAGCTCATCACCGGCGACGCCGAGCGGTCGCTCTACCTGTTCGCGGGCGCGGTGGCGCTCGTGCTCCTCATTGCCGGCGTCAACGTCGCCAATTTGCTCCTCATGCGCGCGGCGGCGAGGCAGCACGAGATCGCGCTGCGCGCCTCGCTCGGGGCGAATCGCGGGCGACTCGTCCGTCAGCTGCTGACCGAGAGCCTCGTCGTCGCCGGGCTCGGCGGAATTCTCGGGACGGCGCTCGCGTTCGGCGGGGTGCGCGCGCTGCTCGCGACCGCGCCGGCGGGTAGCATTCCACGCGTCCACGAAGTGCACGTCGATGCAAGGGTGTTGGTGTTTGGGATTCTCGCCTCGCTCGCGTGCGGCGTGATCTTCGGACTCGTACCGGCGCTCGACGGAGCGCGCGCCGATCAGCGTGCCGCGTTGTCACGAAGCGGACGAACGCTCAGCAGCCCGCACGGCGGTCTGCGAAGCCGGTTCGTGATGGGCGAGATCGCTCTCGCGTTCGTCTTGCTCACGTCGGCCGGTCTCATGATCCGGAGCTTCGCGCGCATGCGTGGAGTCGACACCGGGTACGACGCGTCCGGTGTCGTCACGATGTCGGTCGACCTGCCGTCGCGCTCGTATGCCGACGCGACGCGGATACGACAATTCCACGCGAGCGTTCTCGATCGGTTGGCAACTGTACCTGGCGTGCGCGCCGTCGGAGCGGTGTCGTACCGTCCCATGGGCAGCGTCGGAATCATGGGCGATTTTGCCGTCGAGGATGGCACGGCGCTCCGTGGCTATCCCGTCGACAAGCCAACCGTCAGTCCCGGCTACTTCGGCGCAATGGGAATTCGCCTCGTGCGCGGGCGCGACTTCACGCCGCGCGACGACCATTTGTCACCGGGCGTAGTGATCATCAGTGAATCGGTAGCGCGACGGGTCTGGCCCAACCAGGAGGCCGTCGGCAAGCGCATCTCGATGAAGGACAAACCGGGTCCGAACGACTGGCTGACGGTCATTGGCGTCGCGCGCGACGTCGTGCAGGACCGCGAGCTCAAGCCGCACTCGACGGTCTACCTGCCGTATCTCCAGACGGACCCGGTGTTCTTCATCAACCACATGACGTACGTCGTGCGCACGGCGCCCGGAGGGGGCGCATCGAGCGTCGCGCCGGCGATGCGTGCCGCGCTCGGCGACGTCGACGCGACGATTCCCGTTCAGGCGCTCCAGACGATGGACGCCTCGATGCTCGACGTCGTCGCCGAGCCACGCTTCCAAACGAGGCTGCTCACAACCTTCTCGCTCCTCGCGCTCTTGCTCGCCGTGATCGGCACATACGGCGTGCTCGCCTACGACGTCGCCGAGCGCACGCGCGAGATCGGCATCCGTATCGCGCTCGGCGCGGGCACGCGCGACGTTCGCCGTCTGGTGATCGGCCGCACGCTGGTATTCGCGACTGTCGGCATCGTGCTTGGCTCAATCGGCGCGCTCGCGGCGACAAGATTGCTCAGTCGTTTCCTGTTCGGGGTCACTCCGACCGACCCGGCGACATTCGCCGGCACGGCGATCGTCCTGGTCGGCGCGGCGCTCGGCGCGGGCGTCGTCCCGGCCCTGCGCGCGACGCGCGTGGACCCGATTCTGGCCTTGAGGCAGGACTAGCGGCCTGGGTCGTCCCCGGCGGGTGCCCGCAAAGAACTCGAGGGTTGCGGGAAAGCGAGCATTTTCGAAAGTTCATTTCGCTCGCCTTGACCTCTCGGAGCCACCGTGCGACTCATCACCGTTCTCGCCTGTATGATCCTCAGCGCCGACCTCGGAGCGCAGAGCGATTCAGCGCGCGCTGCAGCGAACACCCTGCACGGGGCGTGGAGCGCGACGAGTGGAACGATGGCGCTCATGGGATCGTGGA
>Ga0070702_100000545_pt1 | contig 13659 bp, 13 predicted proteins | sample KBSK5103metaG_FD_65466 | JGI IMG/M metagenome (GOLD analysis project Ga0070702, IMG submission 65466) | Corn, switchgrass and miscanthus rhizosphere microbial communities from Kellogg Biological Station, Michigan, USA - KBS K5-10-3 metaG | ecosystem: Host-associated > Plants > Roots >... | reverse complement strand
CGAAGAACGCTATCAAAGGAAGCGGAGCGCTGATTTTTGTTGACGTCGAAGCTATCGGAGCGGGAGACGCTGCACTGATTTTTGACAAGGATATCCTGCACCTAATCGCCACTGACGCACGCGATGTTGTGACAGAGGTGAAGCAGGGATCAGCAACCGTTAAGCAATAAATGTTCGAACTAGAACACAGGCAAAACGCGGCCTCGAAAGAACGCGGCGACTGGATGAGCAGAGTTAAATCTACTGGTCGCCGCTTTTCCTTGCCGAGCGATGCGAAGCACTCGGGTTTTTCGCTGATCGAGCTCGTAATCACGATCACTGTGCTTACGATTCTAACGCTTGGCGTGATTCCGCTGGTGAAAGTGTCGGTGCGTCGCCAGAAAGAACAACAGCTTCGAGACGCGCTGCGGCAAATGAGAACGGCGATTGATGAGTTTCATCGCGACACGATTGGAATGGTTTGTACCGGAGGGGGACTTGGGCCTGCTGGCACAGGAGGTGGACTTGGAACGGGAGGGGGAACCGGAGGGGGTGGCGGTGCGGTTGTTATCGATCCCCGCAGCAAAGTGGTGATTAGCGACTGTACAGTTTTTGGAGTCGATAACCCGGATCATTATCCACCAACGCTCGAGTTATTGACCGAGGGTGTAAATGTTATTCCCCGGTCGCAGGGCGCGGTCGGAGGAGCGGGACTAGGTCGTGCTGCGAGCGACAATCGCACGACGCTTGACTCACAACTCGCCACTAAAAAGAAAGTCTACTTGCGAGAACTGCCGATCGATCCCATGACCGGCAAGGCCGACTGGGATTTCAAATCCTGTTACGACGCGTCTGATTCGACTTCGTGGGGTGGCGAAAATGTTTTTGATGTGCGCTCGAAGTCAAAAGCGAAAGCACTAAATGGGGAGCAGTACAGTGATTGGTAAGTCTGGCAAAACTTTTGAACGTGGCTTCACGCTCCTGGAACTGATGATTGTGATTTCGATCATTATTATCCTGGCGTCGATCACCCTACCCCAATATCAACGCACCATAGTTGCCACGCGCGAGGCTGTGTTGCGGGATGACCTCCACAAGATGCGCGAGCTAATCGATCAATTTGCAGCTGACAAAGGACGTTTGCCACAGTCGATTGATGATCTTGTGACTGAAGGTTACATGCGCGAGGTTCCGGTGGACCCATTTACATCACAGAAGGACTGGGCCATAAGTACCGGCGAGGATCCCAATTCAACAGATGGCCAGTCCGGAATGACTGATATCCACAGTACCTCCGGTGATGTCTCAAGCGAAGGTACGCCGTATAGCGAATGGTAGGAATGCAGATTGTAGATTTCAGTTCGCGTATCGAAACACAGCTGCCTCTTGTGATCTCAATGAATCGTATGAAACGAAATAGCAATCTGAAATCTGAAATCTGAAATCTTCAATAATCACCTTGTCCAATCTCATCTCCAAAGTAACCTCCCCCTGGTATCCCTCAACGGCTATTGGCTTGGAGCGCGGAGTGGCATCTGTCGTTCATCTCGAGAAAGGCCGAGGTAATAGTTGTACGGTCCGACGAGCTGCAACGTTTGATTTGTCGGATTCGATTCTCCGTCCAAGTTTCGACGCGCAAAATATTCCGAACCCCACGCAGCTAGCCGGGGTGCTAAGTGAACTTGCAGCGAGCGCTGGTTTGATGAAACAAAGGCGTTGGTCTCTAAGTCTTCCGGAAGCCACAACCCGCACGCTCGTGTTGACGATGGAGAGTCAAACGCAGTCCGCTTCCGAGTTGCAGGAAGTCATGAAATGGAAGATGGAGCGTGGCTTTGGTGCGCCCCTCGAAGAGCTGTCAGTTTCAAAAGAGAAGCTTCAGAAAGATTCCCAGGGAAGAGATCGCTATCTGGCGGTGGGCACGCGACGAGATGTCCTTAGCGAGTATGAGTCAGTGCTTGCCTCGCTTGGTTGGCGCGCAGGCTTGATTCTTCCGCGTCACCTGGGCGAATCACAGTGGCTCATCAGAAATGGCGCCAGGGGCGATTCTCTTTTGTTGAGCGGTTCGAGCAACGGCTTTACGGCCGTCATCCTTCGTGATCAGCATCCGTTAATTATTCGAACCGTTGCCTGTTCAGAACAAGAGCGTGATGACGAGTTTTATAGAGTCCTGCTGTTTTATCGAGACCGGCGATCTGCTGATGGCGACGAGGGAACGACATCTTTGCGTCGGTTACTGGTGGTCGGTGAAGGATTGACCAAAGACCGGGCGCGGGAGATCGTGAATGAAACTACCGGAGGAACCCTTGAGCCCCTTGATGCCGAAGACTTGGGCTTGTTGCTTCCGGGCCGCGAACTCAGTTTTGACGCGATTGCCGCTCCAGCCGGGCTCGCAACCCTCTCTTTTTAAAGGTTTCCACACGGCTCCATCCGTTGAAACAATTCCGTTTTGTAGAACGTAACACCCTTGCATCATGAGCATTGTTGCGTCTCCAATCAATTCCGTTCTCTCCTCGGATCTTGCCAAGGTAAACGACTGTGACCTTGTGACTAGCGCTATTTCCGGGCTTGACGGGAGCTTTGAAGAACTCGTTCGCCGGTATCAACGTCCGATATCGGCTTACGTCTACCGGATGGTAGGCAATTACGAGTCGGCTCTCGACCTAACGCAGGAGATTTTCATCAAGGTCTACAACTCCTTACGCCGCTACCGCCCCGAGTTCAAGTTCTCCACCTGGATCTACAAGATCGCCCACAACTCAGCCGTCGATCACCTTCGTCGAACTTCGACGCGGGAACAGTCACTGATCAGCGGCACCGATGGCGACAGTTTCGAACTGCCACTGGAAAGCAGCCGGCTTACTCCGGAGCAGGAAAGCGAACAGAAGGAGCGTCGCATCGAGATAGAAAGTGTAGTCAGAACTCTTCCCTCAAACTACCGCGAGCTCATTATTCTTCGTCACTCACAGGACCTCACTTACGAAGAGATAGTCGAAGTCACAGGACTGCCGCTGGGAACCGTTAAGAATCGGCTCTTTAGAGCGCGCGAAATGATGCGACAACAGTTTTTGGAAAAGGGAATTACTGGTATCTGATTTTCTGAGATGGCAGCGATCAGCGAAAATTTCTGTGAGCGAAGTCTGATTCCCGCCTACGTTGATGGCGAGTTGGAAGCTGACGCGCAAGCGCGTTTTGCGGAACACCTCAACAACTGTTTAGGCTGCCGGGACGAGTTGCGATTTCATCAGCAGTTTATGTGCGAGCTTGATGCGGCGCTTGTCGAGGACAAGGAAGTGTTGATGCCCGCTGACTTCTCTCGAATGGTTGCGGCCAGGGCTGTGAGTGACATGAGTGGAGTTCGTTCCGCGACAGAGAAACGAAGAGCGCTGGCTTTCTGTTTAATACTTGCCGGAGCCGGTTTCGCTCTTATCGGTGCAACCACTCGGCAATTAACTTTCAGCGTGATTAGCAGGCTCGCGGCCAAAGTTCTCGGAGTGCTCGAGTTTGCGTGGAGTACTCTATACGCCACGGCGGCGAGCATTGCTGTAGTTTCCAGGGTCGTTAGTAGAAAACTTGTTGTCGAGACTGGAAACCTGGGATTAGTTTTAGTGCTTCTTGCGTTTGCGGTCCTGCTACTTTCGCGATTAATCGCCAACTATCATCGCACGGGCGCAGTGGAGTAAGGGGCGCCTGGTCGCATGATTACCTTGTCGTTACAACTCGAAAACCTTTACCCATCTCAGGCAGTCAAAAGACAAATAAACTACGGTGAAGTCTGTCGATTTACAGTAATAGTTATCTGGTTTCTTGTGCTTGTTGGCGCTGTTCATGCCCAGTCAACAGGCGATAACTCCACCGAGCCAGAAGTAGTTATAAGCGGTGTCACTGATAGCACTGTTTTTGGCATGGGTAACGCGATCAGAATTACGGGTACTGTGAAGCAGGGAGCTATTGGGTTTGGCAGCGACGTGATTGTCGAAGGGACTGTAGAAGGAGATGTCGCTGCAATAGGTGGATCAGTAATTCAAAAGGCTGGAGCAAAAATCAACGGCGACGTCATTGTGATCGGCGGAACTTATAAACACGCCGACCTTGTCCCGCAACGTAACCCGGCAGCCATGACTATGATGTACGCCGGTTACGAACAGGAGCTACGCAATCTCATGCGTAGCCCAAGAGGTTTACTGCGACCGAGTTGGTCGTCTGGATATTTGGGGCTCAGGCTCCTGGCAATTCTATTTTGGTTTATTGTGTCCCTTGCGCTTACGGCGGCAATGCCGGGAACAATAAGTCGAGGCGTGACGAGGCTTCAATTGACGAGTTTGCGCGTGGCCTTGATCGGATTTACAGCTGCAGTTGTCATCGGTGCAGGTGTCGTTGCATGTCTTCGTGTGTTGCCGGAAACGATTAGTGCATTGGTAGGTATTATGGCGCTGATCCTCATGATTGTCGGCTGGCTTTTCGGGCGGGTTGTTTTAGCGGCAGCGACGGGTCGTTGGTTGCAACGCAAGTATATTCCGCTTGCAAAACACTCAGAATCGGTCGCACTTTTGATAGGCACTACCTTCTGGGTGCTTTTGACTTCACTTCCTTATGTTTGGCCGTTCGTGGTTGCGGTGATGGTAGTTCTCAGCCTCGGACTCGCGCTTACGGCCCGTTATCGAGTGGGCTGGCGGAGGCCGGAAGGCGCTCCAATCTTCTGACGGATACAAATCAAGGTCAACTTTGAGGCATCATATGGTTCCCGGACGGGCGTTCGGGGGGCTTTGCGAATTTTCTCGCCTTCGAGGGCGTTAATAAGTGCAGGGTTCCTGTCGTTGCTGTCGTAGAGCAAATGGCTAATCAGAACATTCTCGCGTTCTGCTGCGTAACAGGTTTTGGTAGTAGCCAGAAATTTTTCCTTCTTTACGATCAAGCAGTCATAAAGCCGCAACTTGCGGTGTTCACTTAACAGGACAGAAAGGACGAGTAGATGAGGGCGCTCTTTTTTGCAGCGGCGATAGGACTGGCCGGTCTCATAACAGTTAGTGCAGGTATTTCATCAGAAGCAGCAGCATTCCAACAGACGCCGGATCCTGGCATTCAAGCCAAAGGCGCGATTGGTGAAGTTAAGTCAATCGATGCAGCCTCAAAATTAGTCACTATCAAGACGGACGCAGGGTCGGTAGTAATGGTTCTCTATACTGACAGGACTACCTATAAGAAAACGGCCCCCGGTGAAACATCGCTGAACAACGCGACTGACATCACCGTCGCTGAGGTTGGCGAGGGCGATCGCATCTATGCTCGCGGAACGGTTGCCGAGGATCGTAAATCAATCTCAGCTCTTCAAATCATCGTGATGTCGAAGGGCGACATAGCGAAGAAGCAAGAGGCTGAACGAATCGAATGGCGTCGCCGCGGAATCCTTGGTGTCGTCACGGCGTTGAAGCCCGACGGTAATGAGATCACTATTTCGAGCCGCACGATGGCGGGGACTCAACCTGTGATTATTCCAGTTAGTGACAAGACTGAGATGCGACGATACGCGCCTGACTCGATCAAGTTCAGCGATGCGAAGCCGAGCACTTTTGCTGAACTGAAAGTTGGCGATCAACTTCGCGCTCTTGGTGATCGGACACCAGACGGAACTCACTTCACACCGCAAAAAGTTGTAACTGGAAGTTTTCGGACTGTAGCGGGAGTTGTGACTGCGGTCGATGCGGCAACTGGCGAGATCAAGATCAACGACCTTGAGAAGAAGCATCCGCTGACCATTGTGGTTAAGAGTGATGCTGTCCTGCGTAAGTTTCCACCTGCTTCCGAGATGGGAATGATGATGGGTGGTTTTAATCGTGGTGCAGGTGGTGGAGCTCCTCCTGCTGGAGGCGGAGCGCCTGCGGGTGGCCAACCTGCTGGTGGCCAGGGACAAGGAACAAGGGGGCCAGGAGCAGGTCCAGGCGGCCCGGGTGGTCCTGGGGGTGGACGCGGTGGAGGATTCAACATCAACGACATGCTCGAACGGCTACCAACAATTTCTGTCGCTGATGTTAAGGTCGGCGACACAATCATCGTTTCCAGTACGCAGGGCGTTGATCCAACTCGCCTGACCGCGATTTCACTAGTTTCAGGCGCAGATACTCTCTTGACGATGCTTGCACCCAGGCCCCAGCCAGGACAGGCAACACCTAATCCAGCAGCTGGTCTGGGAGGCGGTGGAATCTCATTCGGAATTGGATTGCCATAGTCTGAAGCGTCAAAGCTTTACGGACGTCTGATGTTTTGTCGCAGGCGTCCGAGCTTCGATTAACCATTTATAAGGGCGTCATGCCCTCTTCCCCAAAGGTCTTCAACATGAACTATGCCCGACTTCCCCTGCGTTTTGCTCTTTCTGTTTGTTTGACGGTGGTCCTTGCTATGGCGGCGTATGGCCAGGCAAGAAGTTCCCTAAGAGGTTTAATAACCGACGAACTTGGTGCGGCAATCGTCGGCGCAAATGTCACGCTTACTGATGCTACTGGAGCTCAGAGGAAGACAACGACAAACGGAGAGGGTGTTTACACGTTCACAGGCCTGAGCGCTGGAAAGTACGCGATCACAGCAGTTGCTCCAGGTTTTGCCGCTTCAGATTCGAAGGAAGTCGATGTCACTAGTCAGCGTCAATCATTTGATCTCACGCTGAAAGTGACAATTGAAGAAAAGGTAACCATTGGGGCTGAAACAGCCGTAAGCACCGAAGCGACCAACAATGCGAACCAAACCGTAATTGGCGGGAAAGATTTGGACGCCCTTCCGGATGATCCAGATGAACTGGCGGCGGCGTTGCAGGCTTTGGCTGGTCCTGCTATCGGTCCAAACGGTGGACAGATATTTATTGACGGCTTCACCGGCGGCAGCATGCCATCAAAGGATTCCATTCGAGAAATCCGAATCAATCAGAATCCCTTTGCTGCCGAAAACGATCAACCCTCAGGCCGTATCGATATTCTCACGCGTCCGGGCACCGATAAGCTTCGTGGCGGCACCTCGTTCAATTTCAATGACGAGAGTCTCAACTCGCGCAATCCGTTTGCGATCAGTACGAGTAAGCGGACGCCCTTCCAGATTCGTCAGTACAACTTCAACTTGAGCGGTCCACTGGTCAAACGTAAAGCGTCTTATTTTGTCGAGTTCAATCGCGGTGAAACCGACGATAACGAACTTATCAGGGCCACAGTGTTGGACTCTTCATTGAATAGGGTCGAGGTTGGTTCCGGATTTCTTCTGCCGCGACGCAATACCAGTTTTAGCCCGCGACTTGACTATGCCATCAACACAAACAACACCTTGGTCGCTCGTTACAATTTCTTCCGCTTCCGTGCGGAAGACCAGGGCGTGGGTGGTTTCAATTTGCCGGAACGTGGTTTCGACGTCGTCTCAACTTCGCATAACATTCAGCTCACCGAAACTGCGATACTAAACCCAACCACGATCAATGAAGTCCGATTCCAGTATACCCACGGGCGCAACGAGAACATCGGTAACAACTCGGTTCCGGCTCTAAATGTGAACAGCGCTTTTAACTCGGGTGGTTCTCAAGTTGGCCACTCCATCAATGAACGCGACAGTTGGGAACTCAACAACTTCACCGCGAAACAGATGGGTACACACGCAATCAAGTTTGGTGGACGAGTGCGGCATGTGAATGTTGATGACACGAGTCCGAGTAATTACGGTGGCTCCTGGACCTTCAACGGCGGCTTTGGTCTATCGAGTATTCAGCGCTACCAACTGACGCTTCAGCTTCAACAGCAGGGAAAGACTCCTGCTGAGATACGTGCGGCTGGAGGCGGCGCCTCGGCTTTCAGTATCAACTCTGGAAATCCCTTCGCCGCCGTCAGTCAAACGGACCTTGGAGTTTATTTGCAGGATGATTGGCGAGTGCGTCCTAACATTACTTTTAGCTATGGCCTTCGTTACGAGTTCCAGACCAATGCGCATAGCAAGTATGACTTTGCACCGCGAGTCGCTGTTGCGTGGTCACCGGGCGCGGCAAATAGTGCGAAACCACCGAAGATGGTGATTCGTTTCGGATCTGGATTCTTCTATAACCGCTTCAGTGAAGGTCAAACGCTAACCGCCAATCGATATAACGGCGTCAATGTACTTCAGACCTTCGTAACTGAGCCGGCGGATCGTACATCGGCACCGAGTATCGCAGATCAGTTGGATCCAAGGGTCGTCGGGGTCTATGCAGTACTAAACCAGTTCAACCCAGCCTCTGTTCCTTCGCTGCCAAATGTTCCCGCCACTCAGCAGACAATTTGGCAAGTGGATCCAAACCTTCAGATTCCAACGGTCTTTGTGATCGGTAGCCAGGTTGAACGCCAACTTCCTCACAACACAACAATGACGGTCGGTTTCTACAACATTCGCATTACTCATGTTATTCGGGCTCGAGATGTAAACGCTCCGCTGCCGGCCACCATCACTCAACTCACTCCGAATGGTTTACGACCGAATCCATCTTTAGGCGAGATCTATCGTTACGAGGCGAGTGGTCAATTTAATCAGCGTCAGTTTTTCGTTGGTTTCAATAGCCGTTTCAACAGAGCTTTTACCATCCAGGGAAATTATTCGCTCAGCAAATCGACCAACGATACTGACGGGCAAGGTGGCTCAATCTTTCCGATGAACTCCTATGACCTAACTGGAGAGTTTGGGCGCAGTGCATTTGACGTTCGTCATCGGTTCACAGTCTTTGGGACAATCAATCTGCCCTGGTACAAAGTTGTGGTGAACCCATTCGTTGTCGCGAATACTGGCCCGCCGTTCAATATCATCACCGGTCAGGACCTGAACCTGGATCGACAGGTTAATGAGCGTCCAAGTTTTGCTGGAGCGAATGCGAACTGTGCGCTTTCAACAATTCGTTGCACACCTTTTGGCAACTTCAACCTCCGCCCGCTGCCTGGCGAAACGATTGTTCCACGAAATTACGGACATAGTTCAGGCTCGCTAAGCGTGAACCTTGGGATTAATCGCACGTTCCAGTTTGGTGAGATTCACAGAAACAACGTCGCAGCAAAACCGCAAGGGCAAGGAGCGCCTGGCGCAGGTGGTGGTGAAAAGAGGGTTGCAGGCGGACCCGGTGGGCCGGGAGGACCTATGCTGGCTGGCGGTGGCGGTGGAGGTATGAACGCTAAGGTTGCTATGGGCGGAGGTCCACAAGGCGGTGGACCAGCGGCTCCAACTGAGAAACGCTTCACGCTGAACCTCTCGATCAACTTCCAGAATCTTTTGAATAATGTGAACGTGGCACCTCCAGTAGGTAATCTTTTGTCTCCCAACTTCGGACAGTCTCTTGCCCTGAGCGGAAGCTTTGGCGGTTTCGGCGGTGGCGGTGGCAGTGCCGGAGCCGGTAATCGTCGAATCTACGCTCGAGTGCGACTGAATTTTTAAGATCACGGAACGAAGAAAAGGAAGACGAGCAATGAGAAAGACGTTAGTTCTAGCGAGTGTTCTTACGTGCGCGATTTCTATCAACGCACAGGATCCGGCAACGAAGAACAGCGGCACTCCAGCAGCGCCTGGTGCAACCTCCCCTGCGATTGTCATTACGCCAACGAGTACGCCGACCGAGTTGGCACGCGCAGCTTTGCAGGCGCAGGGTGGTGAGAAGTTCCGGAATGTCCAGAACATGATTCTGCGCGGATCGGCTCAATTGTACGCGCCCAACAGTATTCAATCGCTGCCCGGCTCTTTCTCGATCGTAACCTCGGGCGACAAACTGCGGATGGATATTGATGCTCGTCCGGCCTTCGTTTTCAAACAGATTTACGACGGCCAAAATTCCTACAGCTCAATGCCTACGGTGCAAGTCCCACCTCTCCCTAGATTTGGGTTGGCGGTGCTTCTCCGTTACGACCAACCGGGATACAAAGTCACAGCACTTCCTGACAAGAAAAAGCTGCGAGCCTTCCGCATCGAGGATCCTGATGGTTTTATCACAGACTTCTTTATCGATTCGACGAACGCCAGGATCATGAGCTTCCTTGGCTACTACCAGGGGATCACTTTCGGAATCGAGAACACCAAGTTCAAGGAAGTGGATGGGGTTTTAGTGCCGATGAGTTTTTCGCAGCGCTTCGAGATGCCAATAGGCGCGTTCTTTGCGGAGTTTAACGTAAAGGATGTGAAGCTGAATCAAGCGTTGGCCGAGGATGCTTTTGCAATTCCTCACTAAAGTTGGTGAGACCAGTCAGTAAAAAGAGGCTGCCTTTCTGGGCAGCCTCTTTTCGTTCAAATGGATCAATTGTTAGACGCTGGTAATTTCGACTTCCTTTGACTTCGACAGATCATCGATCCGGGTGATGTAACTGTTCGTTAGCTTCTGTATCTCATCCAATCCATCGCGCTCAGCATCTTCAGAGATCAACTTGTCCTTGAGCATCTTCTTGAGACGCTCATTACTGTCACGACGAACGTTGCGAACCGCAGTGCGATGATCTTCCGCGATGTCATGTACTTGTTTCGCGAGCTGTTTGCGTCTTTCTTCGGTGAGCGGCGGAATTGGAATGCGAACAAGCTTCCCGTCGTTGGAAGGGTTTAGCCCGAGATCGGCAGTACGGATGGCTTTCTCAATGGCGGCGACCTGGGTTTGATCCCACGGTTGCACTGTTAGCATCTGTGGCTCGGGCGCATGCACCGACGCCATCTGATTGAGCGGTGTCATGGTGCCGTAATAATCAACTATTACCGTGTCGAGCAAAGTGACGGCCGCTCTACCTGTTCTAACTGTTGCGAGCTTTCGTCTGAAATCCTCGATTACAGTGTCCATTCTGGGGCGCGTTTCTTTTAAGACCTCTTTCTCACTCATCGTCTCGACTCCGTTTTGTTTTCGCCAGATGCTTAAACTAAATATCCCTATTTGCCAAGCCAAACTTTAGTGCCCACGCCGTTTTCCCCGAGCACGACTCGCTTGATATTCCCTTCCTCGCGCATGTTGAAAACAATTATGGGTAAGTTGTTGTCCATGCACAAAGAGATCGCTGACGCGTCCATCACCTTCAACTGCTTTTCAAGGACGCTTTGGTAAGTGATTTCATTGAATCGCTCGGCGCTTGAATCAGCCATCGGATCGGCAGAGTAAACACCATCGACCTTTGTTGCTTTGAGGATGATGTCAGCCTTTATTTCCAGAGCGCGCAGCGCGGCGGCAGAGTCAGTCGTGAAGTAGGGATTACCGGTGCCTGCGGCAAATATTACAACGCGGCCTTTTTCAAGGTGTCGCACCGCGCGGCGCCGGATAAACGACTCGGCAAGTTGCGGAATATCTACGGCCGACAAGACGCGCGTATCAACGTGGATCTTCTCCAAGGCATCCTGCAAGACAACGGCATTCATTACAGTAGCAAGCATGCCGATGTAGTCAGCTGAAGAACGGTCCATGTTGCCTGCGCTCTTAGACACGCCACGAAAGATGTTGCCTCCACCAACTACAACGGCGACCTGAACACCTAGTTCATGAACCGCTTTGAGTTCCTCGGCTACGCTACGGGCGACGTTGACATCAATGCCGTAATTCTGTTCGCCCATCAAGGCTTCACCCGAGATCTTCAAAAGAACTCGGGTGTAGACTAAAGGAACTCGTTCGCTGGCGCTTTTCGAAGGAATCATCGATTAGTTTCCAACTCGACTAGGTGAGCAGGGAAGCGACTTCGTTGCCAAAGTCTTCGCCGCGCTTTTCGAGTCCCTCTCCCATTTTGTAACGAGTGAAGCGGCGCACCGTGATGCGTTCACCAGTCTTGGCCGTTTTTTCGGTAATTAGCTCACCGACAGTTTTCCCGGAGTCTTTGACAAAGGGTTGGTCTACGAGAACACTTTCCTCGTAGAACTTGTTCAGTCGACCTTCAACGATCTTTTCGATCACCTGGTCTGGTTTGTTGGCGTTCTTGGGATCGTTCTTCGCCTGCGCCTTTGCGATTTCGCGCTCCTTATCGAGCACCGACGCCGGTACTTCGTCACGCGACACGAAGCGCGGTTCGGCGGCCGCGATGTGCATCGCGATATCTTTGACGAGTTGCTGGAACTCTTCGCCGCGAGCAACAAAGTCAGTCTCGCAATTCAACTCGACGAGAACACCGACCTTGCCTCCCATGTGAATGTATTGTCCGACGATGCCCTCTGCCGCGATTCTGCCTTCGCGCTTTTTGGCCGATGCCAATCCGCGCTCACGCAAAATGTCGACGGCTTTCTCTTCGTTTCCGGCAGCTTCAACCAGTGCATTCTTGCACTCCATCATGCCCGCTCCGGTCTTTTCTCTAAGCTGCTTGACAGCAGTTGCAGTTATTTCCGCCATAATTCCCAATGTCTCCGAATCTATGTTTTTTGATCTTAAGCTTGGGCAGATTTTGAACCTGCCTGGAATTCGACCTTCAATGAAAAACGCAGCCCGGCGGGTTACCGCTAAGCTGCGCTCGCCGATGAGTAGAATATCGCTTAGCTAGCCGCTACGACTGACTCAGCGCTCTCATCGGGCGCTTCGTCCGTTTCGGTGCTTTCTGCTATCTCAGAAGTCGTCTCAGGTTGCGCGCTCGGTTTGTCGGTCTCGCCGGCTTCTCCGGTTGACGCGACTGCAGCACTACCACCTTCTGCCGGTTCTTCGGTAGCCTGGGCCTCAGCTTCTTGAGCAGCAACTCCGCCTTCAGTAGCAATCTGATTACCTTCGACAATAGCGTCGGAAATCCTCGAGGCAAACAGCCGCACTGCTCTAAGGGCGTCATCGTTACCCGGAATTACGTAATCAATACCTTCAGGTGAGCAGTTCGTATCGACGACAGCTACGATTGGAATACCCAGCCGATTTGCCTCAGCAACTGCAATTTCTTCCTTCTTGACGTCGATAATAAAGATCACGTCAGGAAGGCGGGTCATCGACTTAATTCCCGAAAGGTTCTTGTTAAGACTTTCGCGTTCGCGATCGAGCTTGATGCGTTCTTTCTTGGTTAGTTTCTCGTAACGACCATCAGTCTGCATCGCTTCGAGATCTTTCAGGCGCTTGATCGACTTTTGAACGGTCTGAAAGTTAGTCAGCAAACCACCGAGCCAGCGTTGATTTACGTAATACTGACCGCACTTCTCTGATTCTTCGCGGATGGCGTCTTGTGCCTGTCGTTTCGTTCCGACGAACAGTACCGTTCGACCCTTGTCCTCAGCGATCATGTCGGTCACAAAAGCTATTGCTTCGCGAAACATCCGCTGGGTTTTCTGAAGGTCGATGATGTAAATGCCATTGCGCTCACCAAAAATGAATTCCTTCATCTTTGGATTCCAGCGCCTTACCTGGTGACCGAAGTGAACACCGGCCTCCAGCAATTCTTTCATGGTAACCGAAACCAAACTAAGTTCTCCTTCTGCTAATTGGTTTAATGTACTCGCCGCAGCCTCTCGACTCCCTTAGCGTAAGCAACCAATCGTGCTGCGACAATGGATTCTGGAAGTCTCGAAACGTGAATTTCGAGTTTCCAAATTAACGTTTTGAAAACTGGAAGCGTTTTCTCGCGCCCTTTTGACCGTACTTCTTGCGTTCCTTGATTCTTGGATCGCGAGTGACGAGACCGGCATGTTTCAAAGCTGGCCGAAGATCGGCGTTGAATTCCATCAAAGCTCGAGTTATACCGTGGCGAATCGCACCAGCTTGTCCGGCCGGACCGCCGCCTTGGA
>Ga0070702_100000543_pt1 | contig 13670 bp, 27 predicted proteins | sample KBSK5103metaG_FD_65466 | JGI IMG/M metagenome (GOLD analysis project Ga0070702, IMG submission 65466) | Corn, switchgrass and miscanthus rhizosphere microbial communities from Kellogg Biological Station, Michigan, USA - KBS K5-10-3 metaG | ecosystem: Host-associated > Plants > Roots >... | reverse complement strand
CGGTTGTCACCACGGAGTTCCTTGGTCTCCATGTCGCCGCTGATCTCGAACGACTTGATGCCGGGGACGTCGAACCACTCGCCGAAGGTCGCAGCCGCACCGGCCGCATCGGTGAGTAGGGTCGCGATCTGCGCATGCTGCACGGCGTAGACCTTGGTGATGCCTTGCGATGCTAGGGGGGTTGCCACCTGTGGCTCCACGGTTGTCATTTACGGATCCTCTCACGCGCTGCTGGGGCGTCCAGCAGCCTATCCACTTGCAGTGTGACGATCGTTCTGCGCACGTTGGAGCGCGCTTGATCAGTCTGGGTCGAGCGTGTGAGGATCGACACTCCGTAGACCGGATTCACCCAGGTGGGGAGCTTGCTTTGCGCAAGGTGCCAGCAGACGAGATCCTCTAGATCAGGATTCTCGGTTCTCGTGCCATCAGCCGCGCGCAGGGCCTGGTAGATGTCCACCTGGACCTGCTCGCGGATCGTGAGTTCATCGGACGCGTCGGTGTCCCCCATGGGAACGGTATTCCAAGCCACTCCCTCGGTGATCACGCAGAAGGGCATCGACGCCTTGGGCGGTGCCATGTCACGAAACGCGGATACGCCGAGCCCTGCCGACTCAATCACGAATTTGATTGCGCCAGCCAGCGTCGCGTTGGGTGCCATGTTAGTGAGGGGTGACGTCCGGCAGTGAGTCGAGCGCCTCGGTTACCTTGGCGACGTGCTCGACGCAGAGCGATTCACCGCCCACGACGAATTTGGCCTCGGTCATGTTGGCGCCGTCAGACGCCATGTAACACGCAACACACAACATGGATGCTCCTATTTTAGGCCTTGCGACATGGTCTTCTCATACGCTGTTTGAGCCGCAGCGTACCCCGGTCGAAGGAACGGCCGGGCGGTCATGTGCCGGGTGCCAAACTCGATGAACCCGGCGTACGGCACCTCGTTCAGCAGAACGGCGGCAACCGACGACTCTGTCTCTTCCACTCTTCCCACGCAGCCGTCGCGCAGGCGTCCAGTACGTACGGGCGCACGCGTCTTGGCTTCTCGCTCGGCCATATCGGCCAGCTTCTCGGCGTTGACCACGAACTGGGACTTCCATTGTTCGAACACTCGAACCACGGATTCGCCCCACTCGCGCTCATTGATCCACTCAACTCTCGCCGGCATACTTGATCTCGCGGTCCTCACGGCCGATCCGGACGGGTGCGCCCTGCCGGTCGTCGACGTCGGCACCCCACCAGTGAATGTCGACCTCGGTCTCCCGCTCGACGCTCACCTCGCGGTTGGTCGTGCCGGTCTGCTCGACGTCGGCGTTGACATCCGCCGTGACCGTGCTCTCGGTTGGGGCTGTGGTCTTCTTCTCGTGTGTGGCCATCAGGACACCATCACTCGATTCACCTTGTAGGGTTCTAGCCAACTATCCGCAACCAGGTCACCGGTAGTCCGTTCGCCCCCACCGGCTTTCCCCTGCGGCGGACCCGGGTCCGTTTCATCTTGGAGAGTTGGGGCGGGGGGTCGGCCGATCGGATTACCCTCAGCGTCGGCCTGGCCACTGAACGGAGCGGGGCTGTAGACGGCCGCCAAACGCGCCGCAGCTCTCGATACAGCCAATGGCACTTCTCGGCTGCCGATATCAGCAGACACAAGCCATTCACCGCCCACCATACCGCTATATGACCAAGGGTAGGTGGTCGGGGGGTACCAGGTAAATCCGTCGACATCGAGAGTCCCCTCGGTGACGGATGCTGCCCAGCGTGGGAGTCGTCCATACACATCACCCACATATACAGTCAGAACCGCGTTAGTCGGTTCGAAAGTCTCCCGGCAGTATTGATCGATCGTCGTCTTCGCTTGGTCGATCGCCGCCTGGATGTCGGTGTCCGTGCCCGACGCACCCGCACTTTTTGCCTGGTCGATCGTGCAGTAGCTCATCGTCTCCCGGTCCCTTGTACTGTTTTGGCGGGATGGGGGCCGGGTCACTAGCCCCCATCCCACAACAGCGGCACCGACCCGTCACGTAGCCGACAGCTGAATGAACGCTGGGGGAGCATACACGGCGAGCTGGGACCGAGTCTCTGCGAGCAGGACCAAGATGTTCTTGATGAAGTTGTCGATGTGGCTGTCCGACATCAGGATCCGGACGCCCGGCTTGCGCCAAAGCGTGGCGCCTTCCTTGAACGCGCCCACCAGGCCCACACCAGCCGCGATCGCCGTCGTGGGAACGACGGGGAGGCCCCAAACGCGAGGTGCCGCGAGGGAAGCCGGGTCCTTGGTGAAGAGGAACGTTCCGGTGGTGGAGTCCTGGGTCAGCTCGACGCCTTCCCAGTCGGTCGGGTGGAGCACCACACCGGAGGGGGTGTATCCCGTGATCTGGGCCTTGGTGATCGCCTTGCGGATCGCGATCAGCATCCCTGCCGTGGTGAGCTGCTTCTGGATACCCGCCGTGTTGAGGATGCCCCGCATGTTGGGCGCGGCACCATCACCATTCAGGACCTGCGCGTCGATCCGCTTCTCGACCGCGTACGACAGGCGACCCTGGATGTAACCCGTGAGCTGCGCGTTGTCCTCGGCGGACTGGCGAGTCAGTGGGATCCACACGGCGATCGTGGCGAGTGAGGCGCTCGCGACCGTGAAGCTCATCGCGGCCTCGGGCTTGGCCGAACCCTCCGTGACCTCGACGGCGGGCGGGGCGGCCGAATTGTCGATCACCCATTCCACCGTCATCGACGTGGCGGTCTGCTGGTCGAGCAGGTCGGCCACGCGAAGCACCATGTCCGGGGCGTGGATGATGCCCGGCAGGCGCTGCTTCTCGTTGGGGAACGTGGTCGTGGTGACCAGCGTCCGGAGATCGGTGGCGTTCGGCAGCCGAAGCACCTCGGCCGATCCGGTCATCCCGCGCTCGCGGTACTGTTCGGCTCCACGGGCTAGCTGGGCGCGCCAGTCGCGCGGCACGGCCAGCTCTTCACTGGGGTCGTCCTCGACGGGACGCTGGCCACGGCGCTCGGGATCGGTCGAGCTGCGCTGGCCGTTGCCCTGGTTGGTCCAGCGCTCGGTGACCTGGAGCTGGGCCAGTCGCTGGCGACGCTCGTTGGTCGCCGCAGTGACGGCGTTCCGACGCTCGATCTCGGTGCCGATCTGGTCGGCCCGAGTGGCGTCCTCATCGGTCGCGTTCTCCCCTTCGAGCGTGGAGAGGACGTCGTCCCGCGCCTGGCGCAGCTCGGCATCAGTGAACTGGGTGTAGTCCACCTGGGTAGGGGCGGTGCGGTATCCGGTGGCACCGAATGCGCGGATCCGGGCGAACTGGATCTCGGCGTCGGTCGGCCGGACGGAGAGCGTGCTTGGGAACACGGTCGTCCTTTCGATTAGCGGGGGAGCAGGATGCTCGTCCGCAAGCGGAGTCGCGATAATGCGACCTGGCGCCGACCGGTGGCAGTTGCCGATCGTGCTGATGTGAACTCCGAGCCAGGCACGGCAGCCATGCGCGCCGTGATCTGGCTCACTTCGACTAACTTGACAGCGACGATGCGATTGGGCTTGTCATCGTCGAAGATCGCCTGCCGGAATCCAACCGACAGCTCGGGCGCCGAGCCGGTCTGGCCCTTGACGCGGGCGTCTCGCCCATCGGCCGTGTCGTCCCACCATCCCCGGATCCACAGGCCCTCAGCCTGGTCCTGGGCACGGAACACCCCAACTGGGGTCGTGGGATCGTGCATCCAGCACAACGCGTATGCCTCGCCGTCAAGGCCGCCAGCTGACCAGCTGCCCGGGGCAAATTCAGTACCATATGCGTCGAGCGTGTCATGCCGACAGGCCCAGCCTTCGAAGTGGGGAGCGTCGCCCTCTTGATCAGAGCGGACGGCTAGGTTCTGGAACGCTACGTATCGGTAATCGTCAGATACGATTTCCACTCGGGTCTCTACCATTCCATCTGTAGACGCGACCCTCGCGGGTCCGCATCTTGGTAGAGCCCGGGACAAAGTCAGTAACGTCGGTGTTCTCCGACGTACGCAGGTAGGTCCACGTACCGTAAACGCCTATCTTCAGTTCGAGCTGGCGCGGCAGCGCGCCGATGTGCTCTCCCGTTTGGCCGTCAAGTGGCCCATCCTTTAAGATGAGCGCGTGGCCAGTCCGATCGTAGTCCGCAGCATTCGCGGGCACGACCATTAACTTCGTCATGTGGCAGATCCAATCGGAAGATGGTGCCCGTTACTAGTGCTCGACGGGGTCCGGGCCGCGCCTGGCAACGGTAGATTTGTACGAGATTTGTTGTCGTCAACGAATGGGTTGTCATCAGGATTCGGTGGCCCATTGTCGGGGGGCGGTGGCGCCCCCTGGAGTGCGGGTGGTGTCTCTCCCTTAATCTCTGGGAGTTGGTGCGAGCCGATGCTATTGGCTCGCGCTCGATACACTGTCAGTGTCACCGTGCCGATCTGGTCGGGCAACGGCTCCTGGCCGATCTCCTCGCGTGCTTCGTCGAGAGTCACGACGTCGCACTGGACTAGCTGCACCAGACGGGCGATGCGTGCGTCGTTCGACTCTTGTAGCGCCTCCACGTCCTCAGTATTGAATGTCGCGGTCTGTCGCGGATCGGGAACCACGACCAGATCGATCTCGGACGCCACGATCTGCAACTTCGGCACGATCGTGTCGGACCAGAGGGTGGTTCGCGCGGCGTCGCGGTTCTCGTAGGTGGTTCCACCCATGAGGTAGTCGCGCGGCACCCCAAAGGCCAGCATGACCTCTTCGGCGGTGCGAACCCGCGTGTCTAGGTAGCTTACCTCTTCGGCTGTTAGAGAGATTCTATCGTATTTTGACTGTATCGGACCAGAGAGGACAAGGTGCCGCCCGGCGTCTTCCGGTCGTTCGTGCCGCGCCTGTAGATCCGCCTTGACCTGCTGGAAGGTTCTTTCATCGACGTCACCCAAGTAGACGACACCACCCGGGGTGCCTCCACGTGACAGAGTCGCGGACTGATAACGACGAGCATAGTCGTCCAGGTCCAGTGCGAACTGAGCAGCTCGCAGCGGGGGCAGGCAGGCCCAGACGTCGTCGGGATCTGGGTACCGCAGCCAAAGCATCTCGTCGGGCAGGAGGATTCCGCTGCGACCCGAATTGCCCCAGACTCGATACCCGACCAGAACATCGATTCCCTCCGGGCCGGTGTCGTCAATCAGCGGCTCTACGGCCCAACTTTGGTCCAGAACATGCAGCGAGGCAACCGGGCCTTTGCCCGAGTTGCCCCTGTCCATGAAGATGAATGTTTGCCCGCGTGTTTCCAGTCGGAGCCAGGCGATCTCGCGCAGCACCCGAGCGGACATGTAGTTGTTGGGAGCGTGATTCCAGAGGTCAGCTACCTCGTTTGGTATCGCCTCCTCGCCGTCGTTCAGCACTTCGAGCGGACAGGTAGCAGCGTTGGTCGCGATGGCGACGATGCAGCGGTAAGCCACGGCGGAGTTTCTCCATCCGGTACCGCTCCCCTCAGCATACCATTGGTAGAGTCCATCGGGACCCATGGTCACCTGGAGCCCGTTGGGTCCAGTGACCGGTGGATCGACCGGCATGGATCGACGCGCCCAGCTACGGCTTGCCTGGTCTGCCAGCAGGCTTGCCGCGCCTTTGAGCGCGCCGACCCAGCCTCCCCCGGGCTCAATCGGGGAGCTTATACTACGCGACATCCGCCATCCCGCGCCTCCGGAAGAATAGGTGAGCAAAGGCCCAAACCAACGCGTCGAGGCGGTCGGGGGACAGGCGATCAGCCGGTGTCCACGTCGTCATTTGATCCTCCAGCGTGTGGTGGATCCCGACGTGGTGCATCAGTCCCTGTTCGTACAGGGTACTGATCGGCTCCGCTCTCAGCCTCTTACCTCGCGTGGCAGTTACGGCCTTAAATCTCACTCCTCGCGGCAGACGCTCGGATTCTAGTGTACTGCGGACCATCTCGCCGCCGTTGTTTACTTCGGCGACGATGTAGCTTGCGCCCCAGGCTTGGGCGGCCTGGATTGCAGCTTGAGCCCATCCATGTGGAGAGTAGTGGCCTGACAGATCGGCTAGGACGAAACCTTCCGCTACGTCCGTCACGTCTAGCCGACCACAGACGACGATGCCCGTTTCGTCGCCACCGTAGGTCACTGCTGGGTCGATCGCAACTACGATCTCCATTTGAGGGAAGAACGGGCTAACCAGTTCTAGATCGGCCCGGTGTTCCTCGATGAGATCGTTCGTCCAGAGAGCGCCCTCGACGTCTTCAAGGAGCTCCCCATCTAGCTCCTGCCTCCCGAGTCGTGAGCCCTCATACTTGCGAAGCACAGTTTCTCGGAAGGCAGGGGCCAGATTGTGGAGATTATCATACGTCCGGCCTCCGGTGATCACGGTGGTCGGTGAGTACCTCAGCTCCCGGATCTCCGGCCGGGGGCGTGGGGTGGTTGTGATCACACAGCGGGGGTCCACCCCGAGGCGCAACCCGAGGCGGTAGTTGGTGATCACATCCTCTAGATTGTAGAACGTCGCCGCTTCGTCGATCCAGGCCGCATGGTGTTGGGGACCACGTAGCTGGTCTGGTTCATCGGACGAATAGCAGAAGGCGACTGCGCCGTTCTTAAAAACCACCTGCCTCTTGCTGGGGTAGTGAACCGGCCTCTCCTTGTTGGGGAAGACGGACAGCAAGCCTGACTCGCCGTGCAACATGACGTCGCGCACGTCGGCTGCAGTTCTGCCCACGAGCGCAATTCGACCCTTCGGCCCGAGTGCGGCGACCCGCTCGCGAATAAACTCGGCTCCAGTACGGGTCTTGCCCCACCCGCGTCCCGCCATGATCAGCCACTCTAACCATGGAAGAGTGACTTGTACCGGTGCCGGCTGACGCGGATCGCGCACCGTACGGGGGACATCGGGTGGGGCAAGCTGATCAAATCGTGCATGCGGCGCAACGAATGCGCCGTGGGGTCGACCGTCGCAGAATGGGATGTCGCAACGCCACAGCGTGCGGCGACGCTCCATCTCGTCAGACAACCGATCGCGCAAGTGTGCCTTTCGTTCGGGATCCCAGGTACGCCAGTCGCCATCGCCCGGACCGTAGCCCGGACGCCAGCTTCCCGGCGAATCAGACATCCGCGTCTTCAGCCTCCGGATCCACGACCATCGGCAGGGCGCCGAGCTGGGCCATCAGACCCTCAATCTCCTGATCGAGAGCCCCACTGTATTTGACTTCCAGCTCAGCGGGGGCATTGAGCCCAAGTAGTGCAGCTCGTACTCTTGAAACAGCCAGCCAAGCCTGCTGGGCGGTGAACTTCTCCGCCAGAGTGGTGCCAGCCGACTCAATGACCAGCTCGTTGAACCGCTGCATGCGGTCGAGACGGGTAACCTCCATGAGTCGAGCCTGCTCGCGATCTTCCTTAGGGATTCCATCCTGAATCGCCTTCCGGATTCGCTTGCGTACGGTCGGTACGGTCACCCCCTGCACGTCGGCAATATCGCGGTAGCTCCAGTGTTGCAGCCGCAGCTGGAGTGCTTCGCGCTCCTTGGCGACCTGGTCCATTAACTCCAGTTCGCGCTGCGGATACTCGGACATGGGGCCCATTCTACCAGACGGGTTGACGGCCGCGCAATCCCCCCTTAACCTCCCAGCCCTGCCAGTGGTGCGCGCATGGCTAAAAGTCGGACCCCCAACATTTCGCTGGGGGTCCGACGCGGGAGGCTTAGTAGCTCAAGGGTTCTCCCGATCCGCGACAGGCCTGTCCGCGCGCGGCCAGCAGACGGTTCCGGCTGGGGTGGCTGGGCGTGAACTCCTGTTGTCCGCGCTCAGCGTCCGAGAACTGCCGGTGACAAAATGGGCAACGGGGATCGGTTGGCTCGAACCAGGGCTTGCCCGGTGGGTAGTCGGTGGCCATCAGCCAATCCACATGTCGATCAGCATCACCATCGAGAACAGCAGGCCCAGCACGCCGAGCCAGGATCCCGCGTTCATGTGGATCGAGCCGATGAGCCAGATCAGCCCGGCGATGAGCAACACCGCGAGGAGTGTGGTTAGCGCCCACCGCAGCGTCAACCGCCACCGGGGTGGAACGCGCGGCATCTCGATCGTCATGTGCTTCACATCAGTCCTCCGTGTCGATCCACTCGATCTCGCAGAACCTGGCGTACTCGACCAGATCGTGCGCATCGCGCCGATCCCAGAACGAGCCCCAGATTACCCCTCGCTGGCTGCGATAACCGCGCAGATCCCGCATGTCGCGCACGTACCGAACTTGCGTCGGAGCCAGCTCGGTGTACAGCGTGCGCCAGCGCTCGGCCTCGTTGAAGCCACCCGCGAAGATGAACACCTTGCGCCCATCGTAGGCGGCGACACCTCGCGGCTCGGTGGACTCAATGGATTCGGACATTGACGCCCTTCTCTCGTAGATTGTCGGCCTCGGCCGCAACCGCCACGTCGATTAGCGACGTGTGGAACTTCTGTGCCGAGTGGTACAGCCGCCCCTCGATCTGGAGCGTGACGTGCCAGCGGTTCGGCTGGCGCGCGGTGTCCTTGCTCACGACGATCAGTTCGTCGTCCATCACGGCACCTCCTCCGGGCCGTACGCACCGGGCAGGACTTCGATCGGGTCGAGGCCACCGGCCACCCGCCTCGGGTTTGCCCGGTCGACACACGCTTGGCAGATTGGTTCGGCTACCCCGTTGGGGTCAGCGACGGGTCCCTCGTCGGTCCAGCTCACCCGGACTGACGGCACGAGATCCGGGTTGTAGGACATCATCAGGCCGCAGCCGAAGCACTTGCTCATTGCAACCATGTAGCCCATCAGTCCGGCTCCGGTCCCATAATATCGTTCCAACACTGTCCACACGTCCCGCTGATCATCAGCTCCCTCTCGGCCGGGGTCAGCTCGGGGAACGCCACCTGTACGAACACACCGCGCCCCTGGTTCCACGCGTCGTAGCCCTCCTGGGTCACAATAAGAGTGATCTCCTTGTGGCACCAGCGGCAGACCATGACCATGCCAACTTTGCCATCGCCGATCTCGCCCGACTGTACTTCTACGTACGCCATCTCAGTTCGCCTCCGCTAGCATCGACAGGTGGCTCCCGCAGATCCAAATCGAGCCTCCTCCGTCCCACTGGGCCTTGGTGTTGGCCAGATCGCCGCACTCGACGAGATCCACCCGGCTGTACGGGTCGAGGATCTCGATCTGGCACGCGGGGTACAGCTCGATCCGGTGGTTGGTCACGTCAGCGAACAGGGCCAGGTGCCGCTGGCACGCCTCGTCGCTGTAGTTCTCCCCGGCCCAGTGGATGCATCCGGCGACCGGCTGGCCGCACTCCGCACCCGCGACGTTCACGTGGCAGATCCTCATTTTCGGTGCTTCCCTTCCCTCTGTTGTACTTCCATTATACCAGACGGAAGACTCGTTGTCAAGGGTGCATAGGCACGCACCCTGCGCGATCTTGGTTCCGCCTCTTCCAGCGCGTGCCTGGCGTCCCAGTACGCGATTCGTTCAGCGAGGGTCCGGCGGGGGAGCGATTCGAGCCAGGCCCACTCCTCCGGGCTCACAGCCAGCTAATGCCCGTCCCGTTCGTCACCCGAGTGAAGGCCTTCTGGAAGCCCTTGCGCTCGATGGTGTCGGCCAGCTTGCAGTGGTCGGCGACCGAGATCGCCCAACGGTCGCCCTGACGCTCGCGGATCACGGCCTGCTCGCGGAAGACCAGGTCCAGCACGTACTCGGCCAGATCCTTGTCCTCGACCAGATTGCCGTTGGCGTAGATCTTCACGCCGTAGGTCGCGGTGCTGGTGATCTCGCTCATTGGGTTCCTTCCCTCGCTGTTATTACCATTTTATCAGTCTCTGCGCCGGAACACAATGTGGCCTGACTCACTGAGATCGAACAGTGGGATCGCGTTGAGGATCGCGATCTGCCCTCGGGCGCTGACGTCCTCCCGGATCAGGATACCCCATCGGGAATCAAGTCGCGTTCCCGGAGGAACCCACAGGCGGAATCGCTTGCGGGCGTAGATCGGCCAACCGGCGCTCTCCCAGCCGCCCGGATCGAAACCGGTTCGCCGAGGTGTAGTCATACTGACGCGACCTTCTTCCAATCCTCATGCGCTCGGGCATTCGCCCAAATCTCCATCTTCCAGTCCATCGCGTCGCGACCCGTGATCCGCCACACCTCCCGGTGGGCGAAGATGATGATCACGTCATCCTGATCGTCCGTAACCCCGGACACGTACCCTTCTCCGCCGACGACCTGGTCGCCCGTGGCGGCGACCTCCTCCAGGGTCGATAGTCGGCTCATGATCACGTACTTGCCCACGAGGTGGGAGTAGTTGGCCGCATTGATGATCACTGTCTCCGCGCCTCCATCCGAGAACGTATCCGATTAGCAGACCTGCGAGAAATGCGATGACGAACGCGATCCACCAGGAGCGACCCAGGCCGCCGAGCTGGAAGTAGAATACCGTACCGAATCCCAGCGCGGCGGCCAAGGCCACGGCCATCCATCGCGTCACCTAGGGAATGCCTGCTGGTAGGCCATCGTCGCAACCGAGCTGGCCGTCAGACCGAATATCTCCTGGCTGCGATCGATCACCGGGCCGCCCGGTGCGCTCAGCAGGTCGACGCGCACGGTCATCGACTGTCGGGCTCGGCCCAGCTCGCTGCCGTCCATGTCGAGCAGCCGCACCTCGATGTACACTCGCTTAGCTTCCATGGCGGGCTCTCCTTCGCTGGTAGGGCACCGGGATCGGCTTCTTCGATCCGCTGGCCACGCGGCGCATCCACTCGGCGACAAAATCCTCGCGGGTGTATCCGCCGTCGATGCCGTACCAGTCGGGGGCGCTGCGCTTCCAACCCCAGCGTCGGCCCGAGGCCGGATCGATGTAGTGGCCTTTGGTACAGCCGCAACCGTTGTCGCAGATGTGATCCTGTCGCTGTTGCCGCGTCTTGCCGATCAGTAAAACGGTCTCGGTGACGGGTGGATCGTCCCAGTTGTGTCCGTACGCGTGGCACCAGACCATCTCGTCGGCTAGCTCGGACAGGAGGCTCGATCTCTTAGGGCCTGCCATTACCAGTGTCATCCTCGGGGTTGCGTCGCTTCTTGTACCACTCCGGAGGACCATCCTGCGGAGTGTCGGGCTCGGTGAAAGGCGGCAGCTCTTCGGTGCTGTGGGGGTTCGGGTGGAGCACGGCCCACAGGCCCTCGTCGCGGAACTCGCCCCACAGCTCGACCCAGCCCTGCCAGCGCCAGATCCAACGACGCCGGAAGCCGATCCAGCCGTGGATCGTCTCGTTGCGGTGGCGGACCATCTGCGCCCGGATCCGGTGAGCGTGGTTCCGCTTACGCCAGTGATCGCCCTCTTTGCAATCGGCGCATTGACACTTGCAGGCGGTACGCCCGTCGACGTCCTCGCTGGCCACGGCCTCGATGCAGTAGCACCAGTCGTAGGCCCGACCCGTGGCCATGTCCTTCGAGCCCTGCCATTTGATGGGGGCGAAATCGACCCCACCGCGTTGCAGATCCAGGGCGCGCTGGGCGCGGTCCTTCGAGCCGACCCGCTCGATGCGGGATGCGCGCCACCATCGGGGCGGCGTGACCTCCATGTCCCACATGCGGGTTGAGCGGTTCATCGGCGTGATGCCGTGTTCGCTCAACCACTCCACGCGGTCACGCTCGCGGGGAGCGGAACCGGCGGCGCCTCCACGCCGCCAGCCCCACGCCATCTTAGTTGCCCTCGTCCGCGCCTGCGGCGTCATCCACCTGCGCGTCGATGTCGGCCTCGGTCAGCTCCTCGTCCGGCTTGGCGCCCATCACGGCGGTCTGCGGGACGGTGGTCCCCGCCTCGGCGTCCAGCTTCTGGAGCTGGGCTGCTCGCGACGTGTGGGTGACGTGGGGCAGGAGCTTGGGTGCGACCAGGCGCGCGATCGCGTCGGCCTCCAGCTCCACCTCGCCGACCAGCGGCTGCGGGTTGCCCTCGGCGTCCGTGACCACCGCGTGGTCGTCGGCCTCGAAGGCGAACGACAGACGCTTGCCCTGACGGAACGCGGTCTGCAGGATGCCCTTGAATCGGGCGTCGTGGCCGATCGAGAACCGGCTCTTCGTGGGCAGATCGCACTCGTGGCCGCGCACCCGGTTGCAGAGGCAGGGGCGCGTCCCGCCCGACGTGCCCTTCGGGGGGCTCCACGTCATGGTCGTCCAGTCGAAGTCGCGCCCGTGGAGCGCGTCGACGGTCCACTCGCGCTCGTCCGGCTGCTCCTCGACGGCGTGGTTCAGCGCCTGCTCGACCTGCTCGTCCTGCGCCTCGTCGACGACGGGCTCCGGCGCGAGCATGCCGGCAAATTCCTCGCGCTCCTCGTCGGTCATCCGCTCGTCGAAGGTGGGTTCCGGCGTGGCGTCCTTGCGTCCGCGACGGACTCCGCGTGACTGCGTGCTGCGTGGCATTTCGGGTTCCCTTCCCCGTGCGGGGCGGTTGTCGCCCCGTCTATGACAATTATATCACACGTGACGGCGCGACACAATACCTGGCCTCGCCGCGATCAGGCTAAGCTGGCGGTTGATGAGGATCAGGTGCAGGTGCAGCGCCATGATGTCCATGCTCGCGCCTGCCGACTCGGCGGACCGGGAGGCTCGCTCCGTCGCCGTACACGCGTCGCTGATCGAGTCTTGCGCCCGTCGGATCTCGTCCGTCATCATGATTCCCCTCCGGTGGGTAGCGCCTGACGTTATCCGCCAGGATCGCCGCGATGCGACGATCAATCTCCGCGTCGGTCCTGAATCCCCGTTTGTCCGTCACGGTGCTCCCAGCTGTGATGCGCGCACGGTTCGGTCAGGTAGTACGGCTGCACCGCCTGGGCGAATAGGTTCCATGCCCTGAGCAGCGTGTCCGCCGATGCCGTGCCGTGGCTGGACATCACGATGTCGGCGATGCCGCCGATCGCGTGAGCAGCCGTGCCCATCAGTGCGTGGATCACGGCCGGATCGATCTCCTCGTGACCCAGCTCGTGCATGATCCGGGTCACTTCCTCGGCTCGCACCTCGGCCGATGCTGGCGCCTCGAATGGTGTCCAACCGAGAACGCCCCCCTGCATCGTGAGGACCCACACCCGACCGCACACGCCACACACCATCTCCCAGCCGTCGCCAAATTCGGCTACGTTGTAGGGTAGGGTGCACAGGTGCGTGTTAGCGGTCCGGAACCAGCCGAGCTTCTCGGGGTTGCCGTCGTGCGCGTATTCGGACTCGTACATCGTGCGCCATTCGGCACCGCACGATCCGCAAGTGTGCCTGGCATCCTTGGTCGGCTCGGGTAGTTCACAGAAGTGCTTGTCGTCCATCGATCCCTCATTTCCTGGTCGAGCACGTGGCGTTGCTGCATCTGTCGTTCAACACCCGGCAGTGGCAGGCTCCGCACCACACGTTGCCGTTACCGTCTATGCGGTTACCGGTCTTGGCGTGGACTGTGGTGCGGACCCCGTCGCGTCGGGTGATGCGCTTGGGCGCGATCTCGTTTTTGACGTCCGGGTCTTTCAGGCGGGTGCACCGACACGTGTATTTGCGACACTCCGGGCATTTCTGCCGCTCCTTCTCAAATACACGGTCGATGAGTCCCATCATGTCACCAGCGGTGCAGCCACTTCCAGTATAGGTTCTTGACGTGGGCGATCAGGCCAACCACCGCGACCGCGATG
>Ga0070702_100000542_pt1 | contig 13671 bp, 11 predicted proteins | sample KBSK5103metaG_FD_65466 | JGI IMG/M metagenome (GOLD analysis project Ga0070702, IMG submission 65466) | Corn, switchgrass and miscanthus rhizosphere microbial communities from Kellogg Biological Station, Michigan, USA - KBS K5-10-3 metaG | ecosystem: Host-associated > Plants > Roots >... | reverse complement strand
CGGCGAGCAGCACGGCCAAACCGTTGCCATTGATGAGGCCGCCCAACCACGCAAAGACGTTGATGATGCTTAGCTGGGCTCCCGCAATCCAGCCTACCCAGACCAGCGTGAAGAGTAGAAAGCCAATGCGCACCGCCTGATAGAGACGCGCGTGGCGCGTCAGCCTGTGCATCGCGATGAGCAGCACTGTGAGCACCAGTAGACCAAAGCCAAGCACGACAATGTTGCCCGCCTGTGCGCGCCAACTCTCTCGCCAAGGCGCTTCGAGCGGCTCCAGTGCAGACGGCTCGGCCGGTGGCAGTACGAATTGCGAGGGCAATGTGTAGTTGAGCTTGTACTCTCGCGTTTGCGCGCCGGAACCGGAGCCGTCGACCACTACTACCAACTGCCAGGGCGCGAGAACATCGATCCCCGTCTGAGCCGGTAATCGGAAAAGGCCGATCTGGTTGAACCTGGGTGCTCCTTTAGCTGAGACGAACGGCAGATACTGATAGTGCTTTGGCGCGCGCTGCAACAAGAATTTGCGTGCGCCCTGCTCGATCCGGATTCGATCGAACGTGCCCGTCTCGTACACCTTGGTGCCGACGAAGGAGTAGGGTCCCGCCCCCATGAGCAACAAGATCATGTCCTGCGGGCTATTCGGCGTCACCTGCTCGCCGTAGCGCATGGCGCCGAGAAGATTGCGACCGATCGAGGCGGGATTGACCACGGCCGCATAGAGATCGAGCGCGACATCCTGGCTGCCTGTGCCCGCCTGGCCGCCATCGTGAATCTGCATTCGTTCTACTGCACCAGCCGCGATGAGCTCCGACCAGGTCAAGGGTTTGAAGCTCGCGATATCGACCATGGCGGTCGACGCGGCGCCAGCCGTAAGTCCGCGAGAGCGGGACACCAGGCGGGCGCTCTGAATAATGGCATTATTGAACGCACGTGCACTCACCGTTGCAGAGCTGATGCCGTCGATACCGCCGGGCGTGCCCTTACCGGAGAGCGAAATTGAGCCGCCCGGGTCAAGACCAGCGTACTGAGTCATGAAACGCGTGAACCGCGCAGCCACGGCGCTGTAGTCCATGATTAACGGCTCCGAGTGCTTCACGACTACGACGCCAGCAATCTTCCCCTGCATATCCAGTCCGACCGCGAAGTTGAACCGCGCACCAGAGAAGCCGACGATATCTGTCATTTCAGCGGTAGAGAACACAAAGCCGATGGGGCGTCCAGCGCTGTAAACAGGTATGGCTGGCGGCTTTCCCGAAAGGGGGCCGGTGTAGGCCGCCGCCTGTGGGAACAGTCGTTCGAGCGTGTCTTTCTTCAACCAGTCAGGCTGCTCCCCCGCACACACAGATCCGGGAATACCGATGAGCGTGAGGCATACGAGGAAGACGAGCGCCGCGATGTTGAGACTCACAGGGCGCACGGCCTTTGGGTGCTGCTCGTTGCTTAAGCTGATACGCATGATTCGTCCCGGTCTGATGACATGCGCGCTAGCCAGCGAGGTGGGCACGGAACGCGTCGGTTACACGGACATCAAACGTGGACCCGGAGGCCGTCACGAACAACGCCGCGAGACCGCGGGCTTGCGCCAACGAGTACCCTCGCTCCGATCCGAGGACTACCATCGCAGTCGCCGATGCGTCGGCTTCCATGGTCGTATCAGCGATTATGCTCACCGCCATGGCCGGATGTTCGACTGGTCGCGCCGTCTTGGGATCGATAATGTGCGAATAGTGTCGCCCATCCTGCTCGAAGAAGTCTTCGGTGGTGCCGGATGTGGCAATCGCCCGGTTCTTGAGGAGGACGACTTCTCCGACGACGTGTTGACCCTCAACCGGACGCTCGATGCCTACCCGCCACGGTCTTCCCGCGGCTGCGGTGCCCCTGGCCCGGAGTTCTCCACCGATTTCCACCAGGTAGTCGTGAACACCCTCGCGCTCCAGAACCATGCCCACGCGATCGACGCCGTATCCCTTGGCAATTGCGCACAAGTCGACTTGGGTACCACTATGTCTCTTTCTGATCGTACCGGCGGATGGGTCGATTTGCACGTGATGGTAGCCGACGCTTTTCCGAACCCGCTCGATGACTCCGTCATCCGGAACTCGCCGGGTGCGGATCTGCGGACCGAATCCCCAGAGATCGACCAACGGTCCGACCGTTACATCGAACGCACCCTGAGTCTCGGCGCTGATCCGCGATGCGCTATCGAGCACCTCGAGCAGACCGGGTGAGGCAGGCACCCAACGGAGGTCTTGTCGCCTGTTAAATTCCGACAGCTCCGACCGGGGGTCGTACGTGGACATCGATTGATTGATCGCGGCCAGCTCGGCGTCGATGAGCTCCTTGAGCCCCGTCCGCGTAGCATCGTCCATCGGCGCCGCCAACTCCACGGTGTAGCTCGTGCCCATGGTAAGACCGCGAATCGCTGCGTGAACCGGCCGAGCGCATGCTGCTACAGGGCCCAATGCCAGTAACGTGATGAACGTGCGACGTTTCATGCCCCCATCCCCAGGCCCCGCTGTTTCCGTGACAGCTGTTTTCGTGACACCAATGCGCCGTGAGCCGGCGGCATTTGCCAGTCTCCGCGAGCGAGACAGTTTGCCGTATCTCAGACTATCGGAAGTATAAGCGGGATTTTGTTGCCATGAGCAAGCCTGTTCCCGAACAGGAATGGACTGGCAGGTTTGCGCCCTTGGCGCGACCATGCACATGGCGGCGTCGCCAAACCATACGCAGACGCATTAGCTCCGGTCTATTCGGTCGCTCTTAAGTATGGGCACCTGGTCGGTGCGTCGATCCACTTATCCATCGAACTACTTTGCAGCGGGTGGGACATGTTCATGCCCCTCTCTTTGCCTATCTGACCTTGACGACGACCTTGCCTTTGGATCGTCCTGCTTCGATGTAGGCGAGGGCATCATTGATCGCTTCGAACGGGAACACCCGATCCATGACCGGGCGAATGATCCCCGTCTCTATCAGCGACGTGATCTCGCTCAACTGCGCGCCATTCGCCCGCATGAAGAGAAACGAGTAGCTGATCCGCCGGCGTTTGGCCTTCCTCCGGATGCCGGAGCTCAGGAGGCGCAAAACCTGCCGCAGGAACCAGTTCAAACCTTGGTCCCGGGCGAAATCGGGGTCCGGCGGACCGGAGATAGAGATCAGCTTGCCGCCCGGCTTCAGCACGCTCAGGGATTTTTGGAGGGTGTCGCTGTCCAGGCTGTTGAGGACGACGTCATAGCCGGAGAGGATCTTCTCGAAGTCCTGCTTTTTATAGTCGACGACGACATCGGCGCCGAGGCTTTTGACCAGCTCGACATTTGCCGTGCTCGTCGTCGTGGCGACCGTCGCGCCGAGGTGCTTCGCCAGCTGGATGGCGAAAGTACCCACGCCCCCGGAACCGGCATGGATGAGGACTTTCTGCCCCTTCTTTAGCCTGGCTGTCTCGACCAGAACCTGCCAGGCGGTGAGCCCCACCAGAGGGATCGAAGCTGCTTCCTCCATGGTGAGGTTCTTGGGTTTCAGCGCCAGGTCGGCTTCGTTCACGGCGATGAATTCCGCGAACGTGCCGACCCGGCCATCGCGTGGCCGCGCATAGATCTGGTCCCCCGGCCTGAATTGCCGCACTTTCGATCCGACCCGGACCACGGTCCCTGCCAGGTCATGCCCCAGGATGAAGGGTGGGCGATACGGCAGGATGGGCTTGAACTCGCCACTGCGGATCTTCGAATCCAGAAGATTGAGCCCGGCCGCGTGGATCGCGACCAAAACATCGTCATCCCGCAACGCGGGTTCCGGCATTTCGCCAAAGCGCAGGCTATTCTTGAATTTGTCGAGGATGAAGGCTTTCATGATGATCTATTCTCCAATCTCCCACCTCACCGGCAGTGGCTCGGATGTCAGTCAGCGGCGAGGAAGCGGGCGGTCGCTTCGGCAAACTTCTCGGGAAATTGAAAATGCGAGCCATGCCCGGAATCAGGCATATGGTGGGTCGGGCATCGGCTTGCCCCCACGGACGACAAACTTTCCCTGAAATTCCTGGACCGCCACCTCGATCTCTTTCTCGCTCTGACCCGTCAGTTCGTGCCACGTATCGCTGATGCGCTGCGAAAGTGTCTTGACTGCATTGTCGGATCGCCCTACGCGGATATTGCAAACGATGATCGTGTCGCTGCCGGGTTTGCCGGCTACATAACTGCTTTCAGACGCGAGGTCGTTGAACAGCACACTGATGTGGTAATAGTCTGACTTGATCGTCTGGTGTACGACCTCGGTGATAGCTGAAGCCACCTTGGCTTTTAGCGCGCAGTCCATGCCTGCACGGGTATTGCAGATGATGAGTGGCACGAAATCTCCTTGGCGGAACGTCAAGACGTTGCTAAAAAATATTCAATAACTGAATATGCGCGCCATGAGCTACGCATTGACGTCGACGACTGTGCGGCCCCGGACTCTCCCTTCGAGCATCCGGCCTACGACAGCGGGTATGTCCGCGAGGCCGACCACTTGCGTCGTGCGGCCGAGCTTGCTCAGGTCCAGATCACGCGTCAGACGCGACCAGGCCTCGATACGGACCGCCTGCGGGGCGTTCACCGAGTCGATACCGGCAAGCGTGACGTTGCGCAGGATGAAGGGCAGGACCGATCCGGGAAGATCCAGGCCCTGAGCCAGGCCGCAGGCAGTCACCACGCCGCGGTACTGCGTCTGCGCCAACACGTTCGCGAGCGTGTGACTGCCCACGGAGTCTACTGCGCCAGCCCATCTTTCACTCGCGATCGGCGTTCCCGGCTCCGATAGCGTCCGGCGGTCGATGATCTCCGCCGCGCCGAGGCTGCGCAGATAATCGCTTTCCTCGAGACGTCCGGTCGACGCGACGACGCGATAGCCGAGATTGGACAGGATCGCGATCGCGATGGAGCCCACACCCCCATTGGCGCCAGTGACGAGGATGTCACCCCGCTGCGGTGTGAGGCCGCCATGTTCGAGGGCCAGCACCGACAGCATCGCCGTGTACCCAGCCGTGCCGATGGCCATCGCGTCTTTTGTTGAAAAGGGCGCCGGAATCTTGACCAGCCACTCGCCTTTCACCCGCGCCTTCTGCGCGTATCCGCCGTGATGGGTCTGGCTGAGCCCCCAGCTGTTGGCGACAACGCGGTCTCCGACAGCGATGCCGGGATACGAGGACATCTCAACGGTGCCGGCGAAATCAATGCCCGGGATCAAGGGGAATTGACGAATGACGTCCACGCGCCCGGTAATGGCCAGCGCGTCCTTGTAATTCACAGTCGAATAGTCGACCGCGATGGTCACGTCTCCGGGCATGAGATCTTGCTCATTCATTTCGACCACGCGGGTCGAAATCGTCTTGTCCGTCTTCGTCGCGAGCAGTGCCTTGAAGGTCATTGGTTTTCTCCCGGTTGATTACTTGGCTAAGATCGGAGTGCGAGGCAGCGACGCGGTCGGCGCGTCCAGGCGGAAGTCCTTCCGGATGCCGGCGTCCACCAAGCCGGCAGGCGCAAATCTGCGAAGCAATCGCAGGCGGTTCGCAACGCCGCCGGCTGTGTATCGGAGCGCCGGCCGAGCCGCGCTTGCCGCTTTCAGTACAACGTCGGCCACGACGCCCGGCTTGTCGGCAACTGCCATTACCTCCTTCACCCTCTCGCCCAGGGCCGCACAAGCTGCGCGATACTCATCAAGCTTCGAGTCGGGTTCCATAAAGTTAGCGTCGAACTGCGTCTTCGTGAAGGCGGGCTCTATGACCGAGACCCGGATGCCTCTTGTGCGCAACTCATGATCGAGTGACTCCGAATAACCTTCAACCGCATGCTTCGTTGCGGCATAGAGGGCGCCGTAAGGCATCGGAAGAAAACCAAGCACCGAGCCGATGTTGATGATGCGACCGCTTCCCTGGCGTCGCATGTGAGGCACGACGGCACGGGTCATTCGGATTAGCCCGAAGAAGTTGGTTTCAAAGATCGCCTTGGCCTGCTCGATCGAACTCTCCTCGGCTCCGGCAGGCGCAACGCCGAAGCCGGCATTGTTCACGAGCAGATCGATGCGGCCTTCCAGTTGCATTATTTCCCCGACCGCGGCTTCGACTGATTTGTCGCTGGTCACGTCGAGGGCCAGCATCTGGAACGAACGCTGACCCGCCAGGGTTCCACGCCTGCTGGTGCCGTATACCTTGTAGCCCCCCATCGCGAGCCGCTCTGCCGTGGCTTCGCCGATGCCTGATGAGGCGCCTGTAACGAGTGCTATCTTGCTATGCATTTTCATGGGAATTCCTTTCCGGGTGAATGACGAATTAGGTACGCGGACTGCGGGACGGATGAAGTGGTGATGTTTTATCGCCGAGCATTGATATGATGAGCATCATATTATTAGCCGAACAAAAGGTCGCGTAAGCGTATGAAGAGTCAGGCGTCGGCCGGGGCGAGGTACTTCAGTGCCGCTTCGAGCAGTGCATCGCATAGCCTGGGGTCGTCAACAGCACGCGCCAGCAGCAATGTGCCGACTGCGGTAGCTACGATGACCAGCGCACGCTCATGTGCCTCCGGCTGCCCCCAGTCAGGCAACTGGCGGGCAACGAGATCGATCATCTCCTTGATGCGGCGGGTAGCAGCGCGTCGCACGTCAGGCGCCTGGCGCGGCATCTCCGAGCCAAGCGCGGCTATCGGACAGCCCGTCTCCACGCCTGTCACGTGTGCCTTTGAGAGGTAGGCGCGCAGCAGGGACTGCAACGCCTGGTCCGGCGGCGCCGCCGCAGCAATGCGCGTCGACGCGGCTACGGTCTCGACGCCGGCGCGGTCCGCTGCCTCCGCAAGCATTGCCTCCCGCGAAGGGAAGTGGGCATAGAAGCCGCCGTGCGTCAGACCCGCCTCCTTCATGATGTCGGCGACGCCGGTGCCGTTATAGCCACTGCGCCGAATGGCGCGCGCGGCTACTTCGACAATGCGTTCGTGGGTGGCTTCCTTTGATCTGCCGGCGGCTCTTTTCATATGATGGCCATCATATATTGTTATTGACCAAAATGCAAGCCGGTATTCCTGCCAATTGTTAGAACCTTCAGTTGCTATCTCACGCGGTACGTTTTGCCCGATGGCCCAACGTCCGGTATTGGCCGTTTTCTGCCTTCTGGATTTGAATCGGCCCAAAGACTTGGGCGGGAATTCGTGAGCGGCGGATGGCCAATCCCTTGGGTCCACCAGTTGAATCCAAAATTCAATGCAGACGTCTCAAACGCCTTTGAGCGCTACGTTCTTATCCGCCAACGTGACTAGATTAGAGCTCGACGTTCAGAAGTGTTGCATATGACAATTCGGCGGAAGCAATGTTTCCATCGGTTCAACGCGCACATCCGTGCGCGTGCCAATCCCAGTGTTCTCGCGGTCGTATTTGACCTCCGCACCGTCAATCCGGACGAGTGAAAAAACATACAGGGCTTGGGCCAGCTGATGATCGTCTGGCCGCATCCACACCTCCCCGGTATCAGACCCATAGCGCATCCCTTCGAGCACACGAGCCACCGCCAGAGGGTCCGCGCTTGTCGCCCGGTCTATGGCCTTGGCGAGCATGCCCATCATTGTGCGGGTGGGAAGGCCATAGTAGTCGAGTCGGAATCTCTTTTTGTACTCATTGGCGAATTCCTCTGCGCCGTTGTTGGCAATGTTCGGATGCCACCGGTACAAGGCCTTGACTCTTCCTATCGCGCTTGCCCCCATTGCACTGGCATTGCCCGGACCGCCGCCATAGAAAGTGTAGAACTCCGCGTTGAGGCCGCTTTCTCCCGCGGCCTTTACCAGCAGCGCGAGATCATTGCCCCAATTGCCGGTGATTACTGCATCGGCCGCCGAAGCGCGGATTTTGCTCACGTAGGGCGCAAAATCCTTTACCTTGCCAAAAGGATGTAGGTCGTCTCCGACGATTTGAACATCTGGGCGTTTTCGCTTCAGCATTTGCTTAGCAAGCATTCGCACCTGCCGTCCGAAGACATAGTCTTGATTGATCAGATAAACGCGCTGGATCCGGGACTGTCGTGCGAGCTGGGTAGTTAGCACCTGCATGTTCATCTCGGCGTTCGAGTCGAACAGGAACGTCCAAAAGCTGCACTTCTCGTTCGACAGATCCAGGTCACCGCTATGATTGAGGTAGAGCATGCGTGTGTCGGGGTTGCGTGCGTTGTGGCGTGCAACGGCCACCGAAAGAGGCACGGCAATGTGTGATCCACCGCCCTGCACCATGAATGGAATGCCCATGTCGGTCGCCCGCTGGAGGGCCAGAAGCGCTTCCTGGGGGCTGTTCTTGTTGTCGAAGGGCACTAGCTCGATAGGCTGCCCGCTGAGCACGCCACCGCTGGAGTTTATCTCCTCGACTGCCAACTGTGCGTGCTTCAGAAACAGATCGCCAACATTGGCGAAAGGGCCGCTCAGCGGAAAATTCAGTGCGATCTTTACCGTCTCCGCTGCATCAGCGCAAACAAGAAACGAAAGAAATGCAATGCCTGCAAGCCGGTACATGATCGCGAGAGACATCCTGCAAAGAAGCTTGGAGCCCCGCTAATTATGCCCTTCTGTGTCGGCGAGGGGTAACATAGCCTTGTCGTCGGAATTCTCCGGGGGAGGGGGATGTCAAACCAGCGACCACAGCTCGCCAAACTGACCCGCCCGCGCCTGCATGGTGCGGTAGCACGCGAGCGTTTGTTCGAGCTCTTGGATGGGGCGCGACCACGGGCGGCCGTCTTTTTGGCTGGGCCACCCGGAGCCGGTAAGACGACTCTGGTGGCTTCTTGGCTCGACGTGCGCAAACTGCCGGGCATTTGGTACCAGGTCGATTCTGATGATGCTGACCTCGCCACCTTCTTCTACTACCTGGGTCACGCCGCTGTTCCCTTCACACGCAAACGACAGCAACCCCTTCCGGCACTAACCCCCGAGTATCTACATGACATACCGGGATTCACTCGGCGCTTCTTCAGGGAACTATTCTCCCGGCTCCCCAATCCATCAATGTTGGTCCTGGACAACCTCCAAGAGGTGGCGCCTGATCACTCATTCCACGAGGTGATCTCCGAAGCGATCGGTCAGGCACCAGGCAACATCAACGTAATCGCGATCACTCGAACAGATCCCCCTGCTCCTTATTCTCGGGCTATCGCCAATCAGGATGCACTCGTCATCGACGGGGATCAACTCAAGCTCACGATTGAGGAGACCAAGGCTATCGCCACGAAGCACGTTCCCCTGACTGAGGAACAGGTTGCGCGCGTGCATGAAAGGAGCAACGGATGGGCCGCCGGACTGGTGCTGATTGCGGATCGCCTGCGTCATGGCGTGATCCTGGACCGGCTCGACGACGCCGAGTCCATGCGTGATTTGTTCGGATATTTCGCGGCGCAGTTCTTCGATCGCATTCCTCCCACGGATCAGCGGACGCTGCTTGAGCTGAGCGTCTTACCTGTCATGACTAGGAAGGCAGTGGAAAAGCTCAGCGGAAACGCCCTCGCTCACCGCCTGTTAGAAGATCTCCATCGGCGCCGACTTTTCACTGACCAGCTAAGCAAAAACGAACCTGCATATCAATTCCACGCGCTGTTTCGCTCATTTCTTCAGCATCGGGCCGAGCATAGCTTCGATTCGACAAAGCACGTCGAGCTTTCGAGGATTGCAGCCCTCATCTTGGAAGAAGAGGGATTCACCCAGCAGGCCCTCTTGCTCCATCTTCAGCGAGGGGACTGGGGTGCGGCGCAGACATTGATTCTGCGTGAGAGCCCGCGTCTGATCGGTCAAGGGCGCTGGCGCACGGTGCTTGATTGGATCAACAGCCTGCCGGACCAAGAAATCTCGGCCAACCGCTGGCTGTTGTACTGGTTTGGAACGGCAAGGCTGGCAACAGACCCGGTCGGCGCGCGGGAAAACCTTGAGCGCAGCTTCGCCTTGGCGGCCGAGGCGCGCGACGACCTCGCCCAGATTATGGGCGCGGCAGGGATTATCCAAGCGTATATTCTTCAATACACCCATTTCCGTCCTCTGGATCAGTGGATCGAGGTGCTGCAGGCAAAGATTGCTGCCGGTGCGAATTTTCCTGATTCCAATACAGAGTTGCGGGTGCAGTCAGCCCTTCTGATCGCCTTTGCATACCGACAACCAGACCATCGCGGCCTGATGGCGTGCATCAACCGTCTCTTCGAACTTCTCCAGACAGGCACTGACGATAACGCCAAGGTCATCGCTGCGGCGTATGTGTTCGCCTACGGCACGACCACCGGCCCAAGGGAATTGAGCAAGAAGACCATGCCAATACTGCGGTCCCTGCTCGATCAGCCTGGAGTCACCGCCATGAACGCGATCTGGTCTTGGTATTTGATTGCGTGGTTTCACACCTTGATTGGCGAGTACGGCGAGTGCAAGCAGGCCCTTTCGCAGCTCGAGCGCATCGGCGAGGACAATGGGCTAAGCATTGCCGCCGTCAAACTCGCCTCGATAATGGGTGCCTGGGCAGAAATCCACGCCGGACACATCGAATTGGCGGAGGGCTATTCTCGTCGGCTCGAGGTAGTTCTAGACCCGTCTCGCCTGTATGACGTTGGCAGCCACGAGGGAATCAAAAGCTGGCTTGCTGTTCTGCACAACGAACCCAGAGCGGCGCTGGACCATGCCACACGCGCCCTCGCGTTCGTCGACCAGGCAGGTTCGATCATGCACCAGATCAACTACCGCATCCACCATGTCTGGGCCAATTTGTTACTGGAAGATTTCTCGGCCGCCCGCCGCGGGATCGCCGAAATGCGCTTACTCTCCCGCCCCACTCAGTCCCTATGGCAGGAGATCGTGATCCGTGTAACAGAAGCTTATATCGCCCTCGAATTGGACGATCGCCCAGCCGCGGAGAATCACTTGCGGGCCGCGCTCAGCTTGGCCAGAGAAAGCGGCCACGACCACGTGCCGCTTATGCGACCCTGGATGCCGCGGCTATGCGAGGTTGCTCTATCCGCCGGAATCGAGACGGAGTACGTGGAGCGGCTGATCCGCCGATTCGCTTGGGCGGCGCCGTCGGCCAACGTCGAAAAGTGGCCCTGGCTTGTGAAGGTTTACACGCTCGGCCGGTTCGACGTACGGGTTAACGACCGACCACTAATCTTCCCTCATAAGGCGCCAAGGAAGCCTTTGGCTCTGCTCAAGGCGTTGGTGGCAATGGGTGGCGTGCGCGTAGCGGAGCAGAAGTTGATCGACGCCATCTGGGGTGAGGAAGAAGGCGACACGGCCTACCAAGCTTTCTGGCTAGCGCTGCATCGCCTACGTAAGCTGCTCGGGATGCCCGAGACAGTTCGTCTGGAGGACGGGCATCTCACATTGAATCCGGATCTGGTTTGGACCGATGTACGCGCGTTCGAACAAGTGCTCGAAACTCGAGACGACACAAGCAAAGTGCGCGCTCTCGAACTCTACTGCGGCAGCTTTCTTTCGAGCGATCTGGGTGTTCCGTGGACTGTGTCGATTCGAGAGCGGCTGCGCGGGAAATTCATCCATCACCTGGGCCAGGTCGGGCGCGGACTGGAGTCGGAAAGCCACTGGGACAGTGCTATCACGTGGTACCTGCGAGGGCTGGATGCGGATAATCTGACCGAAGAGTTCTATCAGGGGTTGATTCGTTGTTACATAGCGGAAGGCAAGCCTGCGGAAGCGATGAGCATGTTTCGCCGTCTGCGCCAGACCTTGTCGGTCACCCTTGGCCTAAAGCCCTCTCTGGCGACCGAGGCACTAATTCAGCAATTGCAAACCGGCTGACCGTCCAAGTTCACCGTTACACTTGGGACAAAAATCCGCCTCTCCTCGCGGTTCGTCCCTCTCCTTTTCTGAAATCCGAAAACGATCGGAAGGTTCCACCGTCGTAGCGTGTGCTCAGCCGATGAGGCGGCTCGTCCGATGGTCAAGGCCCAGATCTTTGTCGTCCGTATTTATTGCCGCAGCCACCGCTACCAGGTCGTGGGAACAGTGGAGATTGTGCAAAACGGCAAAGAACTGGCCTTTCGCAACTTCAAAGAGCTTCGGGCCATTCTCGCGATGCCTCCTCGACGCCAGGCAAGCCTAGGCAACGAGCTCTGTGCCGGGCGTAAAACGTGAAGGCGGCCCGGGGCCGACCAAGCAAACAAACGATGGATGGAGAACGAAAATGATTGGCATGCCAAATGAAGCTTGGCTGCGCGGTGCGATAGCACCGGCCTCCAAGACGCTGCTCGTCGGGATGGCAATCGCCTTAGGCATGGTGGCGGCGATGTCTCCGGCTCTGGGTGTGGATACCAAACGTATCGAGGGCGAATACAAACTCGGACCTTTCCTTTCGATGAACACCGTCACACCAGTCGATAAGACTGACCACGTGCTGGTTCAGTTCGTACGCAGCGACAGGATGACAAGCGGAAATCCAGATTTCAACTTCGACTGCACACTATCCGAACAGGACGATCAGACGAGCGGGGGCGGTAGGCATCATGGCATCTCTAACTGCCTGCACAAGAGCGGCGACCGTGCGTACTACAGCTTTGAAGGATTCCACAAGGTAGATGCGAAGCCTGGAGGGGGCTGGGAAGCGAATTTCGAAGGAGCCATGCGCTGGCTTGGTGGAACGGGTAAGTTCCAGAAGCTTGTCGGCACCTGCAGCTACAAAGGCCGAATCACACCCGAGGTCGGCGGTTCAGCTAGCTGGCAATGCGAGATGGAGTATTAAGTGGATGACCGCCAGGCCAGCGCAAGACTCGGGATAGCGCATACCGGAAGAATTTGGGACTGCCGAGAAACCGTTGCGCATGACCCCTCGAGAGCGCGGCAGTGCGATCTCTCGATTGGCCACAACAAGATCGGCATCCTGCCCCGATCAGGGCGACCAGGCTCGCTGCGTTCGCCGAGTGCCGGAAAAAGGTTATTGCCGAAGTCGCAAGAGGTTGCCTCCTCCCGCATGAGCATAGCTCGAGGTGCGCCCGCGGTAGTACTTGGACTGGTGTTCTGCCCTTGCCGGTGACTCACTCAGAACTGCTTCAAATAATTGTGCAGTTGTACGCAGCGATCTCGTCAGTTTCCGAGTACGGTGTACCACAAGAGATGCCTCACGCTCACCTGGTCCCCAAAGCTGTTATTCAAGACTTGGTTTGCACGCGCCCGTGTCAGATTGTTGCCTTCTATCACCCGGACTTTGGCGTCGTAGTCGACGAGTCGTTGGACCTGAGCAGCAACCTCTACCATCGCTCGATCGTGTTACACGAGCTCGTTCATCATGCCCAACATGCTGCAGATAGATTTGGAAGTGTCGAAGGAAAGTGCGCAAAAAGGGCCTTATCAGAGCGGGAGGCTTACGAGATACAGAATCGATACTTGGCGAGTCAGGGGGCTTCCGCTCCTGTTCCAACCGTGAGATGGGAGAAGTTTTGCAGAACCGACACGGAGTAAACGAAAAGGCGGCGCCTCGAAGACGATGAGGGGTTATAGGCTGGTTCCGCGCCCCCCCACATGTACCTGCAACGCCGAATCGGGGGAGCATAGAATCGGTACGGAAACGTGGCTTGGTGTTTTTGGGGTCGAGCCACCAAATACGGGGGCCCAAGTGTCTGGGGATCGTCTCTAAATCTGAGTAAATAGCCCATCCCCTGTCATTTACTCAAAAACTTGAAGTCTACAATAGCGG
>Ga0070702_100000540_pt1 | contig 13679 bp, 11 predicted proteins | sample KBSK5103metaG_FD_65466 | JGI IMG/M metagenome (GOLD analysis project Ga0070702, IMG submission 65466) | Corn, switchgrass and miscanthus rhizosphere microbial communities from Kellogg Biological Station, Michigan, USA - KBS K5-10-3 metaG | ecosystem: Host-associated > Plants > Roots >... | reverse complement strand
GGTGGCCGCGTCGAGAGCGGCCAGGCGCTCGACGAGGCCCGCCAGCTGCGCCGCAGAGCGCAGGCGCAATTCCACACGGCAGCCCGCCCGGTCGGGGGCGACGCGGGCCGCGATCCCGAGCGTTCGGTAGAGGCCGTCGACCGCGTCGTTGGCCAGGTCGGCGTCGAACCAGTCGGGCGCGCTGGGTGCCCGCCGTGGCGCAGCGCGGCCGCGCGTGCGCGCCAGCGACTCGGCCTGGCGCACGCTCATTCCCCCCGCGACGACGGCGCGGGCGGCCGCGCGTCGCTCTTCCTGGCCCTCGATCTGCAGGAGTGCCCGGCCGTGGCCCTCGCTGAGCTGGCCGCGCTCGAGCAACTCGAGCACGTCGTCGGGCAGGCCCAGCAGACGGGTGGCGTTGACGACGGATGTCCGGCTGCGGCCCACGGCCGTGGCGACCTCGGCGTGCGAGAGCCCGAACTCGTCCTGCAGGCGGGCGTAGCCGCGCGCCTGCTCGACGGGGTCGAGATCGGCCCGCACGATGTTCTCGACCAGTGCGAGCGCCAGCGAGGTGCGGTCGTCTGCCTCCCGCACGAGCGCCGGGACGGTCGTCAGGCCGGCCGCCTGTGCGGCGCGCCAGCGGCGCTCGCCCGCGATCAGCTCCCAGCCCTGCCCCACCCCACGCACCAGGATCGGTTGCACGATCCCGTCCCGGCGCACGCTCTCGACGAGCTCGGCGAACCGCTCCTCGTCGATATGCGCGCGGGGCTGGCGCGGGTTCGGGGTGATCTGCTCGATCGGGATCTCGCGCAGCGCGCCGTGGGCGCGGGCCTGCGGCTCGCCGAGCAGGAGTGCCAGCCCCTGCCCGAGCCCGCGTCGCGGCGGAGCGCTATCCACGTTCGACCACCTCGAGCGCGAGCCGGTAGTACGCATCCGCGCTGCGCGAGTTGGGGTCGTACTGCGTGATCGGCAAGCCATGGCTCGGCGCCTCTGCGAGGCGCACCGAGCGCGGTACGACGGACGCGAAGACCTTCGGGCCGAAGTGCGTGCGCACCTCGCGCTCGACGTCACCGGACAGCCGGGTGCGCCGATCGAACATGGTCAGCAGCAGGCCGGTCAGTGCGAGACCGGGATTGAGCGCGCCGCGAATGCGCTCGACGCTCTCGAGCAGCTGCGCGAGGCCCTCGAGCGCGTAGTACTCGCACTGCACGGGCACGATCAGGCGATTGGCCGCGGCCAGCGCGTTGACCGTGAGCAGGCCGAGCGAAGGCGGGCAGTCGAGGATGACGTAGGGATAGGCATCGCCGATCGAGGCGATGGCGCTGCCGATCACGGCGTCGCGGTTCTCGCGGCCCGGCAGCTCGAGCGCCGCGGCGGCCAGATCGGGATGCGCGGGCGCCAGGTCGAGTCCCGGTATGCGAGTCGGCACGATCACGTCGGCGAGCGCGACGCCGTGCAGCAGGTCGTAGGTCGACCAGGGGGTCGTGCCGGCGCGGATGCCGAGGCCGCTCGACGCGTTGGCCTGCGGATCGAGGTCGATCACGAGCACGGGGGTGCCCGCCTCGGCCAGGCACGCCGCGACGTTGATGGCGGTCGTCGTCTTACCGACTCCGCCCTTCTGGTTCGCAACTGCATAGATCCGCGACATCGCCCGGATCCTACCGTCGCGGTCGGTCGGATCGAGACGCCGAGAGCGGGCGCTTGGCGGCCATCCCGGGCCTCCGCGGATAGCGCTCCGGTGTCGCCGAGAGCTTGCCGATCACGAGCACGCCGGGGCACTCGGGGTCGAGCACCTCGCCCCCCAGCTCCGCGGCTGCGGCGAGGAGGGCGGCACCTGGTTGCTCGCGCGACCACAGCACGAGGCGACCACCGGGACGGCACAGCGGCAGGCACAGCTCGACGGCGATCGGCGGCGGCGCGAGTGCGCGCGCCACGACGCAGGCGCAGGCGTCGCGCAACTCCCCCCGGGCCAGGTCCTCCGAGCGCTCGGCGTGCACATGGACGTGGAGGCCGAGCTCCGCCGCCGTCTCGGCGATGAACGCGGCCTTGCGCGCCGTCGCCTCGATCAGGTGCGTCTCGCGCGCGGGTCGCACCGTGGCCAGCACGAGACCAGGGAGACCACCGCCGCTGCCGACGTCCGCAAGTGCACCCGCGGGGGCTGCGTCGACGGCCGGTAGGCCGGCCAGCGCGTCCAGCACGTGTCGCGACGCCGCTTCGGCCGGGTCGCGGATGGCAGTGATGCCGACCGGAGACGAGCACACCAGGCCGACGAGCATGGCGAGCCGGTCGAGTTCCGTCGGAGCAAGACCCGGTGCGCGCGACGAGAGCACCGCTCGCGCGGCCTCCGAGGCCGTTTCACGTGAAACGTGCGGCCGCTGTGTCACGTGAAACAGTCAGGCCGGGTCGCTCGGGCGCACGACGACGTACCGGGCCGGGTCGCGCCCCTCGCTCGCCGTCTCGACCCCGTCGTACTCGAGCAGCACCGTGTGGACGATGCGCCGTTCCGCGCTCGACATCGGCTCCAGTGCCTGCGGGCGTACCTCGCGCACCGCTCGTGCGGCCGCCTTGAGCGCCAGCGCGCGCAGACGCCGCTCGCGCCGCATGCGGTACCCGGCGGTGTCGACCACGATCTCCCACTCGCCGTCGCTGCCGGGCAGCGCTGCCGCCGCGGCCAGATGCTGGACGGCGTCGATCGTCTGGCCGTGACGCCCGATCAGCCGGGCCGTGTCACCGCCGCTGGCGACCGCGATCACGCGCGTTCCGTGCTCGGCCACGGTCACGGCCAGCTCCGGATCGATCGCGGCGGCGATGCGCTCGACGACGTCGCGCACGCGCTCCGCGACGGGGCCGAGCTCGGCTGCCGCAACCTGCGCGCGCGCCAGCACGCGCGCCGGCTGTCGTCCCACGCCCATGAGGCCGCGCTCGCCCTCGCTGACGGTGACGAACTCGATGTCGTCCTCGGCAAGCGTGCCGGCCAGCTCACGCAGCGCCTGCAGGGCCTCCTGTCGCGCGGCGGCCACATCGTCGCCTGCGCCCTCGGCCTCGAACGAGCGCAGTTCCCCGCCCATCAGCGCTTCCGCGAGCGCCCTGCGCCCTGCAGTCCCTTGCCGCCACTCGGCTTGGGGATGCGCGAGGTGCGCTCCTGCTTGACCTTGGGCGGCGCCGCGTTCGGCGGCGGGCCCATGAGCTTGCGGAGCGTCGCCTGCTGCCCGACCGTCCAGAGGTTCGTCGAGATCCAGTAGATCATCAGGCCGACGGGGAAGCGGATCACGAAGAACACGAAGATGAATGGCATGACCATGAACAGCCGGCGCATCATCTGCTGCTGCGGATCCGCGCCGGTCGGCATCAGCAGGGTGGAGGCGAGCTGACTGGCCACGTAGGCCGCGATCAGCACCCAGCCGGCCCAGCCGGCGTCGTTGACGTGCACGGTGATGTCCGGGATGAACCCGCCCAGGAAGCTGAGGTCGCCAGGGGGCGGATCGTGGGAGAAGCTGCGAAGCACGAAGAACAGGCCCATGAAGACCGGCAGCTGGAAGAGCAGCGGCAGGCAGCTGCCGACCGGGTTGACCCCGTGCTCCTTGTAGAGCAGCATCATCTCCTGCTGCAGCTTCTGCGAGTCGCCCTTGTGCTTCTGCTTGAGCTTCTGCAGCTCCGGCGCGATCTTCTGCATGCCGCGCATGGAGCGCATCTGGATGATTGCGAGCGGCAGGATCGCCAGCCGCACGCAGACCGTCAGCACGATGATCGACCAGGCCCACGGCAGGCCCGTGGCGTGTTGGATCCCGAAGAGCAGATCGTGCAGCGCGTTCTCGAGCGGAGAGAGGATGCTGCCGAGCACGAAGGGGCTCATCGCGGCCTCACCGGATCGATCGGCTCATGGCGCGAGAACGGATGGCAATGGCTGAGCCGGCGCAGGGCCATCAGCGAGCCGCGCAGCGGGCCGTGCAGGCGGATCGCCTGCTCGGCATAGCGCGAGCAGCTGGGCTCGAAGCGACAGGTCGCCGGCCCGCCGGGAACGAGCGCGTGCACCACGAAGCGCCAGAGATAGATGGGGCCGAGCAGCAGCCAGAGCGCAATCCGCCTCATGCGGCGCTCCCACTGGCGCGCTCGGCGAGCTCGCGCACCTCGGCCTCGAGCCAGTCGAGACGCTCGCCGGCCAGCGCCTCCGCCAGACCGGGACGGGCGACGATCACGAGATCGATGTCGGCGGACAGGCCGGGGGTGACGCGCGCGGCGGCCTCGCGCAGCAGTCGCTTGACGCGATTGCGCTCGACCGCGCCGCCGACCTTGCGCGAGACGGTCAGCCCGACGCGCGGCTCGGCCGCGCCGGAGGAGGGATCGCGCGCGAACGCATAGACCACGAGGTGCCTGGACGATGCCGAACGGCCCCGCCGGTAGACGGCCTCGAAGTCAGCCGAGCGCGAGAGGCGCCTGCTGCGCGTGGCGGTGCCCGCCACGAGCTAGGCCGACAGGTGCTTGCGGCCGCGCCGGCGACGGCGCTTGAGGATGGCGCGGCCCGCGCGCGTGCTCATGCGCTTTCGGAAGCCGTGCGTCTTTGCGCGCTTGCGCTTGTTGGGCTGATAGGTGCGCTTCACGTGAGCTCGTCGGGTCGGCGGGACGGGAGAGGCGCAGTGTAGCCGTCGCGCACATCGTCGGTCGCGTATGCGAGGCGCTGTGGACAACTCGGTGGGCGCCATGCGGCCTCCCCCGCGCGATCCCGCTCAGGAGGTGGACTTGCGCCCCCCGGGCTATGCACACTGCCTGTGGACGAGCGTGTGGAAATCTCAAGAGTGTCCGCAACGAGCGTCTTTTCGCTGCCGGATCGAACGGCCATGCAACCCCGGACGCGCTAGCATCCGCTCCCCTCGCCCCCCGTCCGCTCGGCGTTGATCTCTCACCCCGCCCGCGCCGTGGACGTGCGTTGCCATGCCGCTAGATCCCTCCCAACCTGACGCTCTCTGGACCGCGGTCGCCGACCGCATCCGCGACGACCTGTCGCCGATGGTATTCGGCGCCTGGTTCTCCACGACGCGCGCCCTCGCTCTCGACGGCGACGTGCTCGAGGTGGGCGTCCCGAACGAGTTCACGCGCTCCTGGATCGAGGGGCATTTCTCCGAGCTGGTGCGCAAGGCGGCGAGCGCCACCGACCCTGGCGTGTCGGTGCTCTTCCGCGTCACCGACGAGGAGCAGGCCGAGACGCGGAACGGCGACGGCGTCGTGCCGGCCGAGCCCGAGGCCACGAGGCCGAGGGGCGGCAAGCGCGCGAGGCGCGCGGCTCAGGCCGAGCCGCTGCGCTCCAAGTACACGTTCGGCTCGTTCGTGATCGGCAGCTCCAACCGCTTCGCCCACGCGGCCGCGCTGGCCGTCGCCGAGGCGCCCGGCCAGGCCTACAACCCGCTCGTGATCTACGGCGACACGGGTCTCGGCAAGACGCATCTGCTGCAGGCGATCGCGCACTACGTGCTCATGCACGCGCCCGGCATGCGAGCCCGCTACGTCACCTGCGAGGCCTTCACCAACGAGTTCATCGCGGCCATCAAGGACAAGCGCGTCGACGCCTTCAAGCGGCGCTACCGCGAGGAGTTCGACGTCCTCCTGATCGACGACATCCAGTTCCTGGCGGGCAAGGAAGGCATCCAGGAGGAGTTCTTCCACACCTTCAACACCTTGCACGCGAGCGGACGCCAGCTGGTGCTGAGCTCCGACCGCGCGCCGCGTGAGATCTCCGATCTCGCCGACCGCCTGCGCTCCCGCTTCGAGTGGGGCCTGCTCGTCGACGTGCAGCCGCCCGACATCGAGACGCGCATCGCCATCCTGCACAAGCGCGTCGCAGCCGATCGCGTGCGCATCGCCGACCCCGAGCTGCTCCCCGCGATCGCGCGGCGCGTGCCGACGAACATCCGCGAGCTCGAGGGCGCGCTCACGCGCGTGCTCGCCTACGCCTCGCTGACGGGCCGGCCGGCCAGCGCGGCGCTCGTGCGCGAGACGCTCCGCGATCTGCCCGACGCCGACCGGCCCGTGTCCGTGGCGACCATCAAGCAGGTCGTGTCCGAGGCGTTCTCGATCCCGGTCTCGGAGCTCGAGTCCGCGAAGCGCTCGCAGATCGTCGTGGCGCCGCGCCAGCTGGCCATGTATCTCTGCCGCGAGCTCACAGACGCGACCCTGCCCGCCATCGGACGCGAGTTCGGCGGACGCGACCACACGACGGTGCTGTACGCGGTGCAGAAGATCTCTCGCCGGCTGCATCACGATCGCCGCGAGTACGACCAGGTCGACGACCTGATCCGGCGCATCAAGCGCCACGCCTGAGATCGCGGCTGCCGCCTCGCCGGCCGAGGCCGGGGCTTCGGGCGCAGCCGGTGAGCGGGTCGCGCATCGTCCCGGCGTCGGGTCGCGTCGCGTTCTCGCGGCCTCGAGCCTGGGGATTTCGCCACTCGCGAGCGGGGAGGGGCGTGTATGGCGTGTGGACAGCAGGCCACTTCCTCCACGCGCTCGCGCCCGACTTGGATCCATGCCTGCGCTCACGCCGGGACCGGGGATGCCCGTCCCCGGTCCATACAGAGCGAAATACCGCTGTGAGCAGGTACTTCGAGCATCCGCCCACAGCATCCACACGCCTACTACGTTCTACTGGTTCTCTCTCAGAGAACAAGAACAACCGTGTCTCGCAGCCCCTCGGGAGACCGACGCGGTGCCGGCCGCCCAACCATCTAGACTCCTTGCGCCGTGCGCATCTCCTGCCCCAAGGACGACCTTCTCCGTGACCTCCAGGTGGTGGCTCGCGGCGTGTCGCAGCGCTCGAGTGTCCAGATCCTGTCCGGCGTCCTGATCGATGCGCAGTCCGCCGAGTCGCCGGTCGAGCTCGCCGCCACCGACATGGAATTGTCCGTCCGGGCGAAGCTCCTCGCCGACGTGCACGAGCCGGGCCGCGTCGTCGTGCCGGGGCGCTTGCTGCTCGACATCGTGCGTCACCTGCCGGCCCAGCAGGTCGTGCTCGCCTCCGGTGACGGGCCCGGGCTGCTCTCGCTCGAATGCGGCGCCAGCCGCTACTCGCTGCACACCTACGATCCCGACGACTTCCCGCGGCTGCCGGAGGTCGATCACGGTCGCACCTTCGGCGTCGACCGCAGCACCTTCCTGTCGGCGGCCCAACGCGTCCTGCGCGCCGCCTCGAGCGATGACTCGCGCCCCGTCCTGACCGGTGTCCTCGTCGAGTTCGCGAGCGGCGTTCTCACGATGGCCGCGACCGACTCCTATCGCATGGCCGTGCGCACCACGCCCCTCGAGGGCGGCCCGCCCGAGGATCTCACGGCCATCGTGCCCGCACGCGCCCTGTCGGATCTCGTCCGCATCGCCGCGTCGGTCGAAGGGGAGGGCCTCGAGATCGTCGTCGAGGAGAACCAGGTGCTGTTCGGGACGGGAGACGTCTGGCTCGGCGCCCGGCGAATCGAGGGACAGTTCCCCGAGTTCCGCAGGCTGTTGCCGGAGACGTTCGAGCACGAGGTCACGCTGCCGCGCGCCGAGTTCGCCGACGTGATCGCGCGCGTCGAGGTGCTGGCCGGCCGCTCGCCGTTGCGGCTGGCGTTCGCGCCAGGCGAGCTGACGGTCTCGGCGCAGACCCAGGAGGTCGGCGAGGGCCGCGAGTCGCTGCCCTGCGACTTCAAGGGCGAGCCGCTCGAGATCGGCTTCAATCCGGCGTTCCTGCGCGAGGGCGTCGAGAGCATCCCCGGCGACGCTGTCGTGCTCAAGCTGATCACGCCGCTGCGGCCGGGCCTGTTGACGGGCGGCACCGACGACTACTGGTACCTGATCATGCCGATCCGCCTGGCGTCCTGACCGCAGCGAGGTGCGCGTCGAGCACGTCCGTGCCACGGACTTCCGCTGCTACGCCAGGCTCGACTGCGCGCTGGGCGGCGAAGTGCTCGCGATCGTGGGACGCAACGGCGCCGGCAAGACGAGCCTGCTCGAGGCCGTGCACTTCGGCGCACTCGCCTGGTCGCCGCGCACCTCGGACGACGCGCGCGTCGTGCGCATCGGCGCGGAGGTCACGCGCGTCGAGCTGAACGGCTCCCTGCGAGGGGTACCGACGACCTGGGCGGTCGGCTTCCAGCCGGGGTCGCCGAAGCGGGCAACGGTCGACGGCGTGGCCTGCGCCACCATCGAGGCGCTGGCCGAGCACGCGGCGGTGCTCGTGTTCACGCCCGAGCGGCTGGCGGTGATGAAGGGCGCCCCGGCGCTGCGCCGCCGCTACCTGGACCGCGCGGTCGCGCGTTCGTGGCCGCGCTACGCGACGGTCGCCGCCGCCTACGCCGGAGCGCTGCAGCAGCGCAATCAGCTCCTGCGCAGGCTGCGCGGCGGCGGGCGCGCCCTCGACGCGCTGCCGCCCTGGGAGGCGCAACTGGCCCAGCTGGGAGCGGAAGTCCGCCGTGCGCGCGGCCGGCTGGTCGCGGCGCTGCGCGAGCCGTTCGCGCACCATCTCGCGGCGATCGGCGATCTCGAGGAGGCGGTCGAGCTGCGCTACGAGGCGCGCGGACCTGAGGACGAGGCGGGTCAACTGGCCGAGCTGGAGGCCCGCCGCGCAGGCGACATCGAGCGCGGCAGCACGTCGACCGGCCCGCATCACGACGAGCTCGCGTTTGCACAGGGCGAGCGCGATCTGCGCAGCTATGGCTCCCAGGGCGAGCAGCGGTCGGCCGTCCTTGCACTCCTGACGGCCGAAGCCGATCTCGTCCACGAGGTGCGAGGCGTGCGCCCGCTGCTGCTGCTCGACGACGTCGCCAGCGAGCTCGACCTCGGCCGCGCGCAGAGCCTGCTCGGCCTCCTGCGGGCGCGCGGCCAGGTGCTCGTCACCGCCACCGACACGCACCAGCTCGGAGAAGCCTGCGATCGCGTCGTCCGCGTCGACGACGGACGGGCGCATCCGGAATGATGCCGGGGTGAGCGGCCTCGAGGACATCGGCTCGATCCTCGGCCGCGCGCTCGGCACATCGCCGCCCGACGCCCGCCTCGCCGCGGTCTGCAGCGCCTGGCGCGCGGCCGCCGGACCGCTCGCCGACGAGGCCTGGCCGGCGCGCTTCGCACGTGACGGCGGACTGATTCTGAACTGCTCCAGCTCGGTGCTCGCGGGCGATCTCAACATGCGATCTCCGGAGCTCCTGGCACGCCTCCGGCAGCAGGCCTGCGAGCTGCCTGCACTGCGCTTCCGCGTGGGCCCCGTACCGGGCGCTGGTGGGGGGTAGCGACCGGCCGGATTGCTAGTATTCATCCGGGTTTCTCCCCCCATCAACCGCAATTTTGGGACTGCATCTTGAGCGAGCCAGAGCGCGAGCCTGAGCACAAATACGGCGCCGACGAGATCACCGTGCTCGAAGGCCTCGAGGCGGTGCGCAAGCGCCCCGGCATGTACATCGGCGCGACGAGTCAGCGCGGCCTCCACCACCTCGTCTACGAGGTGCTGGACAACAGCGTCGACGAGGCACTCGCGGGCTACTGCGACCAGATCACGACGACGCTCCTGCCCGACGGCTCGATCAGCGTCCGCGACAACGGCCGCGGCATCCCGGTGGAGCGCAACGACAAGTACGACATGAGCACCGTTCAGGTCGTGCTGACGATGCTGCATGCCGGCGGCAAGTTCGGTGGCGGGGGCTACAAGGTCTCCGGTGGACTGCACGGCGTCGGCGTGTCGGTCGTGAACGCCCTCTCCGAGTGGCTCATCGTCGAGGTCCGCAGCGAGGGCTTCGTCTGGACGCAGAGCTTCGCGCGCGGCGAGCCCACGAGCGAGCTGACCAAGGGCGAGCCGACCAGCGAGCGCGGCACCACGGTCACGTTCAAGCCCGACGCCGACATCTTCGAGACGACCGAGGTCGACTTCGAGGTGCTGGAGACGCGCGAGCGCGAGATGGCGTTCCTGACGCGCGGCCTCAGGCTGACGCTGATCGATCAGCGCACCGAGGACCGCGTCGAGGAGTTCTACGCCGAGAACGGCCTGGCCGACTACGTGCGGCATATCAACAAGAACCGCACGCCCACGCACAAGACGCAGATCGCCTTCGAGCGCGAGACCGAGGAAGGCATCGTCGAGGTCGCGATGCAGTGGAACGACAGCTACCAGGCGTCCGTGCACTCGTTCGCGAACAACATCAACACGCACGAGGGCGGCACGCACCTGACGGGCTTCCGCTCGGCGCTGACGCGCACGGTCAACGCCTATGCGCGCTCGACGGGCCTGATCAAGGAGAAGGACGAGCCGCTGGGGCAGGACGACGCCCACGAAGGGCTCGTGGCGATCATCTCGGTCAAGCTTCAGGATCCGCAGTTCGAGGGCCAGACGAAGACGAAGCTGGGCAACTCCCCCATGCGGAGCCTCGTCGAGACGACGACCAACGCCGCGCTCGGCGAATGGTTCGAGGAGCACCCGGCCGAGGCCCGCGCGATCATCAACAAGGCGCTCCAGGCCGCACGCGCGCGTCAGGCCGCACGCAAGGCACGCGACCTCGTGCGCCGCAAGACGGCACTCGAGAACTCGCGCCTGCCCGGCAAGCTCAAGGACTGCTCCAACAACGACCCCGCCCAGTGCGAGCTCTTCCTCGTCGAGGGCAACAGCGCCGGCGGCACCGCGGGCGACGCGCGCGACCGCGAGTTCCAGGCCATCCTGCCGCTGCGCGGCAAGATCCTCAACGTCGAGAAGGCGCGGATCAACAAGATCCTCTCGAACGTCGAGATCCAGGCCATGATCACGACGATCAACACGGGCATCGGCGAGGAGTTCAACCTCGACGGCCTGCGCTACCACAAGATCGTCGCGATGACCGACGCCGACGTCGACGGCGCGCACATCCGCACGCTGATCCTGACGTTCTTCTTCCGGCACATGCTGCCGATGATCGAGGCGGGGCACGTCTACATCGCGCAGCCTCCGCTCTACCGGCTCAAGTTCGGCCGCCGCGAGGCGCTCTACCTGCAGAACGACAGCGAGCTCGAGCGCATCCTGCTGCGCGAGCGCCTGGGCGACATCGAGGTGGCCGACCGCTACGGCGAGTCGCCCCGCTTCACCGAGGTGCGCTACCAGCGCTTCCTCGGCGCCCTGCGCGAGTACGAGGGCTGGGCCGCGCGCCTGCGCTCGGAGTTCGGGGGGCCGGCGGTCGACTACATCAAGGACCACCGCCTGATCGAGGAGCCGGCGGCGACGCTGGACGAGCTCGAGAGCTACTTCCGCACCGGCGTTCCCGACGACGAGCCCGACTCCGTCGAGGTCGTCGCGCGGCACGACGATGCGGACGACCCCTCGCTGCTGCTCAAGGTGACCGAGAAGCGCACGGGTGCCGTCGAGACCGTGCCGCTGCCGCAGAACCTGTTCGCATCGCGCGCCTACGACGGCCTGCGCAAGGCGCACTTGCGCCTGCGCGAGCTCGCCGGGCATCCGCCCTACACCGTCACGCTCGGCAAGAAGGTGCGCGAGTCGCACACGTTCGAGGAGCTGCGCACCGCGATCCTCGATGTCGCCAAGGAGGGCCTGGCGCTGCAGCGCTTCAAGGGCCTCGGCGAGATGAACGCCGATCAGCTGCGCGAGACCACGATGGATCCCGCCACGCGCATGCTGCGCCGCGTCACGATCGAGGACGGCCAGGCTGCTGACGAGCTGTTCGTCCGCCTCATGGGCGACGACGTCGAGCCGCGGCGCGACTTCATCCAGCAGCACGCCCGCGACGTCAAGTTCCTCGACGTCTAGAACCAGCTAGGAGCTACGTGGCAACCATCGACCTGGGCGACGGGAACATCGAGGATCGCGAGCTCGTCGAGGAGATGCGCTCCTCGTACATGGATTACGCGATGAGCGTGATCGTCGGGCGCGCCCTTCCCGACGTCCGCGACGGCCTCAAGCCCGTGCATCGCCGCGTTCTGTTCACGATGCAGGATCTCGGCCTGCAGCCGAACCGGCCGTACGTCAAGTGCGCCCGCGTCGTCGGTGATTGCATGGGCAAGTACCATCCTCACGGCGACTCTGCGATCTACGACACGCTCGTCCGGCTGGGGCAGACGTTCGCCTCGCGCTACCCGCTGGTCGATACGCAGGGCAACTTCGGCAACATCGACGGCGACCCGGCCGCGGCCATGCGCTACACCGAGTGCCGGCTCTCGCCGATCGCGGTCGAGATGCTGCGCGACCTCGACGAGGACGTCGTCGACTTCGAGCCGAACTACGACGAGCAGAATCAGATGCCGACGGTCATGCCGGCGCGCTTCCCGAACCTGCTCGCGAACGGCTCGGCCGGCATCGCCGTCGGCATGGCGACCAACATCCCGCCGCACAACCTGCGCGAGATCATCGCCGGCGCCATCGCGCTGATCGACAACCCGCAGATCACGACCGACGAGCTGATGGAGCACGTCAAGGGGCCCGACTTCCCGACAGGCGGCGTGATCATGGGCCTGGCCGGGATCCGCGACGCCTACGAGCACGGCCGCGGGCGCATTCGCGTTCGTGCCGTCGCGCACATCGAGCCGCAGAAGGGCGGCCACGACGCGATCATCATCACGGAGCTGCCGTATCAGGTGCGCAAGGGCGGCGACGACGGCGTGCTCGCGAAGATCGCCGAGCTCGTGCACGAGAAGGTCATCACCGGCATCCGCGACATCGCCGACCAGTCCGACCGCAACGGCATGCGCATCTGGATCGAGCTGAAGCGCGGCGAGATGGCCAAGGTCGTGCTCAACCAGCTCTACAAGCACACGCCGCTGCAGACCACGTTCGGCGCCAACGTCGTGACCCTCGTGGGCGGGACTCCCCGCACGCTCGGGCTGAAGGCGCTGCTTCGCCACTACGTGGATCACCAGAAGGAAGTCATCACCCGGCGCACCAAGTTCCGGTTGCAGCGGGCGCAGGATCGTCTCCACGTCCTCGAGGGCTACCTGATCGCGCTCGACAACCTCGATCGCGTGATCGCGGTGATTCGCGGCTCGGCCGACGGCGATGCGGCGCGCGAGTCGCTGATGAGCGAGTTCGGCCTCTCGGAGCTGCAGGCACGCGCGATCCTCGATCTGCGCCTGCGCGCGCTGACCGCGCTCCAGCAGGACGAGGTTCGCAAGGAGCACGGCGAGCTGGTGGCGCTCGTCACCGAGTTGCGCTCGATCCTCGCCGACGAGGCGCGCGTCTACGCGATCGTCAAGGACGAGCTGAGCGAGCTCGGCCGTCGCTTCGGCGACGACCGGCGCACCGAGATCGTGCCCGCGGAGGGCGAGCTCGACCTCGAGCAGCTGATCCGCGAAGAGGACATGGTCATCTCGATCACGCAGACCGGCTACATCAAGCGGGTCGCGGCCTCGACCTACCGGCAGCAGAAGCGCGGCGGCGTCGGCGTGATGGGCATGGACACGAAGGACGACGACTGGATCGAGCACCTGCTCGTGGCCTCCACGCACGACTACGTGCTCTTCTTCACCAGCGTCGGCAAGGTCTACCGGCTGAAGGTGCACGAGCTGCCCGAGGGCAACCGCCAGGGCCGCGGTCGCGCCGTCGTCAACCTGCTGCCGCTGCGCGAGGGCGAGCGCGTGCGCACGGTGATCGCCACGCGCGACTTCAGCGAGGGCCTCTACCTCGTGCAGGCCACGAAGGGCGGCATCGTCAAGAAGACGCTCTTCAAGGAGTACGACACGCCGCGCAAGTCCGACGGCATCATCGCGATCAACATCCGCGAGGG
>Ga0070702_100000536_pt1 | contig 13724 bp, 12 predicted proteins | sample KBSK5103metaG_FD_65466 | JGI IMG/M metagenome (GOLD analysis project Ga0070702, IMG submission 65466) | Corn, switchgrass and miscanthus rhizosphere microbial communities from Kellogg Biological Station, Michigan, USA - KBS K5-10-3 metaG | ecosystem: Host-associated > Plants > Roots >... | reverse complement strand
TCGGGACCGATCAGCGGCTTGCCATCGGGGCCGTTGACGACTTCGCTGCGCTGCTCGATCCACACCACCGCCATGGGTTTGCCCACGTTGGCCTTGGTGGTGCGCAGCATCTCTTCACCGCCCGCGCTGGTGAGCGTCACGTCGACCTGCGGGCCGCTCTGACCGCTGTTCGGCGCAGCATTCGTCAGCTGGTCGCCGCTCACGATCACGTCGCGCTTGAGCAGGACCTTGCCCTTGAATTCGCCGCGCTCGATGTGGTCGTAGACCTTGGCGCCGATGGGCGCGCGACAGGGCGCGCCCGGCGTCTGACAGGACGGCGGCAACGGCCGCGGATCGACCAGGCGGTACTCGAGCGTCGCGACACGACCGATGGTTTCCTTGACCTCGGCCGAGTTCTGCACTCCCGGCAACTGCACGAGGATCCGGTCGATACCCTGGCGCTGCACGATGGGCTCGGACACGCCGAGCGCGTTCACGCGATTGCGCAACGTGGTGATGTTGGAGGTGATGGCGAAATCGCGCCGGTCGCGCACCTGCTGCGGGGTCATCACGCAATCGACCGCCGAGCCCTGCGCGACCGCAGCGTCGCGGCAGGTGATGTCGGGCTGCGCCTTGCGCAGCACGCTGCGCACGTTGCCGAGGTCCGCGCCCGGCGGCAACAGCACGCGAATGCCGTTCGGGATGTCCGAATCGACCGTGAGCAGGCTGGTGTCGTTGAACGGTATCTTCTCGTGGCGCAGCGCGGCGCGGAAACCCTGGTCGTAGCTCTCCAGCAGCTTGGCCACCGCGCCATTCACGTCGACCTGGTAGAGAAGATAGAGACCGCCACGCAGGTCCAGTCCCAGCGGCATGGCGCGCAGGTGCAGAACCTGCAGCCAGCGCGGCGCGCGCGAGGCATACATCATCGCGTTGACGTAGAGCTTGGTGAGCCCGGCCTTCTCGTCGCGGGCGACGTCGCGCGCCTTCAGCTGCTCGGCATCGTTGGCGAAGCGCACGATGGCATCGTTGCCTTCGATCGCGATGCGCTCATAGGTGACGCCATGTGCCTTGAACACGCCCTCGATGGTCGCGAGTTGCGCGGCGTCGATCGCGGCATGGTCCTTGCGCGCGATCTGCAGCGCGCGTTCGTCGCCGAACACGTTCGGCATCGCGAACAGCAGCGAGATCAGCAGGACGATGGCGACCAGCCAGTACTTCCAGCGCGCGTACTCGAGCATGTACCGACCTCAGGCGCCCTTGAGCGTGCCTTTCGGCACGAGCGAGGCGACCTGGTAACGCTGCACCTTGATGTGCACGTTGTCGGCGATCTCCAGGGTGATGAACTGTTCGCCCACCTCGATCACGCGACCCAGGATGCCGCCGGTGGTGACCACTTCGTCACCGTTGGCGACCCGGCTCAGCATGGCCTGGTGTTCTTTCTGCTTCTTCTGCTGGGGACGGATCAGCAGGAAGTAAAAAATGACGACGAAGACCGCCATCATCATGAAGGGCATCAGTCCGCCACCGGCGGCCGGAGCACCCCCCGCGGCTTGTGCCATGGCGTCAGGAATCAATGAATTCATGGTGTTATCTCAAATTCTACGAATGACCCGCGTGCCTCGGGCCACTGCGGGGCGCGTATTTTGGCCGAAAAACAAATTTATGCCACAGAGACTTGCGAGGGATTGTCCGGTTCCCGCCCGAAACCCTCCTGACAATAGTCCCGCAGGACGGTTTCCAGGGAGCCCGCCTCGATGCCGGCTCGCAGGCGGCGCATCAGCTCGAGGTAATAGTGCAGGTTGTGGATGGTATTGAGTCGCGCACCCAGGATTTCATTGCATCGATCGAGGTGACGCAGGTAGGCACGGGAGAAATTCCGGCAGGTGTAGCAGGCGCACGCCGGGTCGAGGGGACCGGTATCCGCCTGGTGGGCGGCATTGCGGATGTTGACCACGCCCTGCGAGGTGAACAGGTGCCCGTTGCGCGCGTGGCGCGTCGGCATCACGCAGTCGAACATGTCGATGCCACGCAGCACCGCGGCGACGATGTCCTGCGGTCGCCCCACACCCATGAGATAACGCGGACGATCGCCCGGCATGTGTGGCACCAGCCCGTCGAGTATCCGCAGGCGTTCGTCTTCCGATTCGCCCACCGCCAGCCCGCCGACCGCGAGCCCCTTCCAGGGTAGTTTGGCCAGCGTCTCCAGCGAGGCGAGACGCAGGTTGAGGTGCATGCCGCCCTGAACGATGCCAAACAACTCGCCGGGTGGCCCGTCGCCATTCGAAGCGGGTCGGTAATAACAAGCGTGGCTTCGCGCCGCCCAGCGCATCGAGCGCTCCATCGACGCGCGCGCCTGTGGCTCGGTGGCCGGGTATGGCGTGCAGTCGTCGAGCGCCATGGCGATGTCCGAGCCGAGCGCCAGCTGCACCTCCATGGAGTCCTCGGGTGTGAGTCGCACCGCGCTGCCATCTATGGGCGATCGGAAGTTCACGCCCTCCTCGGTGATCTTGCGCAGGCTCTCCAGGCTGAACACCTGGAAGCCGCCCGAATCCGTGAGGATGGGACGCTTCCAGTGCATGAAACCGTGCAGGCCGCCGTGCGCGCGCATGATCTCGTTGCCCGGCCGCAGCATGAGATGAAAGGTGTTGCCGAGCACGATCTCGGCGCCGAGCGTTTCGAGTTCCTCCGGCGTCATCGCCTTCACGGTGCCGTAGGTCCCCACGGGCATGAAGGCCGGCGTCTCGACCACACCGTGCGCGAGTTTCAGACGCCCGCGGCGCGCGGCACCGAGCGTGGCGGACAGGGCGAATTCGGCGGTCATTTCGCGCGCATCTCGTGGGCGCCCGCACAGGGGGTCACATACATCGCGTCACCATAACTGAAAAACCGGTACTGACGATCCACCGCGTGCCGGTACGCGGCCAGCACCGCCTCGCGACCGGCGAAGGCGCTGACCAGCATCAGCAACGTCGACTCCGGAAGATGGAAATTGGTGACCATCGCGTCGACCACGCGGAAGCGGAATCCGGGCACGATGAACAGCGAAGAGTCGCCGAGATACGGCGCGAGTGCCCCGCCGCCGGCGGCGCTTTCGAGCGCGCGCACCACGGTGGTTCCCACGGCGATCACGCGCGCGCCGCGTTCGCGCGCGGCCCGCACGGCAGCGCACGCGGCGTCGCTCACCTCGACGAATTCCGCATGCATGACGTGCGCGCCCACCGCATCGGTGCGCACCGGCTGGAAAGTGCCGGCGCCGACGTGCAGCGTCACGAAGGCCACGTTGACCCCGCGCGCCCGTAAAACCTCGAGCAGCGGCACGTCGAAGTGCAGGCTCGCGGTTGGCGCCGCGACCGCGCCATCGCGGCGCGCGAACACGCTCTGGTAACGCGTGGCGTCGCCGGCGTCCGGCTCGCGGCGGATGTAGGGCGGCAGCGGCATCTGCCCGTATCGTTCGAAGAATCCCAGCGCCGGCTCCGGTAGTTCGACCGACCACAGGTCGCCGCGCTTCTCGAGAATCCGGATCGCCCCACCGCGACTGGTCAGCAGCATCGCGGGCTTCAGGCTCTTGCTGGCGCGCGCATGCACCAGCGCGCTGCGGCCGTCGAGCGGCCGTTCGAGCAGCAGCTCCACCTTTCCGCCTGTGTCCTTCAGAGCGAACAGACGCGCGGGGATGACGCGCGTGTCGTTGAACACCAGCAGGTCGCCGGGGTTCACCAGCTCCGGCAGGTCGAGGATGCGCCGGTCGGCGACCGCGCCGGTGACACCGTCGAGCGTCAGCAGCCGGCTGGCCGATCTTTCGGCCAGCGGCTGCTGCGCGATGAGCTCCTGGGGAAGTTCGTAGTTGAAGTCGACGCGGCGCACGGCGGCGAGTGTACCGCCGCGGCCGCAGTGACTCGTTCAGTCCAGCGTGGTCGGGCCGCCCGGTGAACCCGGAGTTCCCGGAACCGGCGCAGACGGTGGCATCGGCGGAACCGCCGGCATGGCGGGCATGGCCGGCATCAGCATGTCGCCGTCCCAACCGGGACGATCCGGCATGACCACCGCCACGGTCAGCGTCTTGCGCTGGCGCAGCACCTGCATGTTCAGCTTCTCGCCGGACTTGTACGACCGCAGGATGCGCAGCGCATGCGCACCGTCGTCAGGCTTGCGCCCGTCGATGGTGAGGATCACGTCGCCGTCCTCGAGCTTGAAGGCGGCGTTGCCCGGCGCCTGCACGACCAGCACGCCTTCGGTGGCGCCGAAATACGCGCCGAGCTTCGGCGTGATGCTCGCGAGCTCCATGCCGCCGAATTCGCCTTGCCAGAAGTTGGTGAAGGTATGGATTTCCGGCATGGCACCGGCGAATCCCGGACCGCCGCCATCGGGAACCTGGATGTTGAAGGCGCGGCGACCGACCATCATCGGCGGGCGCGCCACCACCACGAACTCCTTGTTCTTGCCGGCACGCAGCACCTTCACCTTGACCTTCTGCTCCGGCTGCACATCGCGCATGTAATCCACCACCACGCGGCCGGGCGCCTGACTACCCGCGACGGCCTTGCCGTCGAGCGCGGTGATGACGTCGCCGTCGGCGAGCCCGGCCTGCTCGGCGGCGCCACCGGGACTCACCTTGAGCACCCGTGCGCCCTCCTTGCCGCTGTCCGGATCGATCTGCACGCCGAGCACCGCGCGCCGTGGGCCGGCGGTATTGAAGAACATGACGTCCGGACCACCTTCATGGTGCCCCAACTGCATGGACAACTCGGCCACCTGGCGCGCGGCCTCGTCGAGCTTGCGTCGCGCCTCCTCGAGTTGCGCCCGCACCTTCGCATCATCGGCGTCGACCTTCGCGGTCTCGGCGAGGCGCCTGGAGTCGGCCTTCTGCGCGTCCGCCTGCGCCAGGAATATCTGCACGTCCGGCGCGGGAACACTGTCTTGCGCGGCGGCCACGCCGCCGGCCAGCAAACCCCCGAGCATCGACAAGAGCATCAACTGTTTCATGTACGTCTCCACATCATCAGTAGTTCGCGCTCACCAGATCGGCGTAGCGCACTTGTGCATAGGAATCGACCAGCTCCGCGCGGGTGCGCTCCAGGCGCGCCACCTCGGCGCCGCGCGGCGAGTAGCTGCGCGCCACGCTCAGCGCGTCGTCGACGCTGGCGATGCGATCTTCCAGCGCGGCCAGCGCGAGATAGGTATCGGCGCGCACGATGCGCGGCTCCGGCGAGCCACGCACTTCGGCGGCCACGTCATCGACCACCTTTGGCGGCACGTAGGTCTGCTTATTGATGCGCCACACGCTCACCCCGACCAGCGCGACGACCAGCACACTCGCGGTGCCGCGCGCCAACGCGCGCTGGCGGCGCACGCGCTCGCCGGCCGCGGCGTGGCGCTCGAACATGCCGTCATAGTCGAATGCCGGCGCGGGAGCCGCGCCGCTGGCATCGAGGCGCTTCAGCCGCGCGACCAGTTCCGTGTCGTCAGTGTCCATCGAATTCACTCCCGAGCGGGATGCCCAGCGATGCGGTCATGGGTGCAGCCAGGTCGTTGCGCAGCCGCGCATGCCCGCGCGCCAGCTGCGATTTCGAGAAACTCACGGTGCGCTCGAAGGCGCGCGCGATTTCCTCGTGCGTCCAGCCTTCAACGTCGTACAACCACACCACGGTGCGCGTCACCGGTGCGAGCCGCGCCAGCGCACGATCCAGATCGATGAGCTCGGCCGTACGGTTTTCGCTGACCGCCTGCCCGTCTTCGATCCAGCTGTCGAGCGCCTCGCGCGCGCGGTGCCACGGCGATCGGAAGGCCATGAGGCAGCGGCTCACCGCGATGCTGCGCACCCAGACACCGAACGGCGCTTCGCCGCGAAAGTCTTTCAGGTGTTCGTACATGGCGATCAACGTGTCCTGCAGCAGGTCCTCGGCCATGGCCTGGTGGCGCACCAGGCGGCGAATGAATGCAAGCGCTCCCGGGGCGACACGGTCGAACAGCGCGCGCCGGGCCGCGCCGTCACCGGCACGAGCCGCGGTGAGTTCGGTGTCCGAAACCTCGATTTCCGCGAGTCTTTGCATTCTCATGGCCCTAGATGCCTGCCCGGGCTGAAAGGTCGCAATAGGGGAACCCTTTTCCCTATACTTCGCCCCCCGCGCCGGGATGGCGGAACTGGTAGACGCGGCGGACTCAAAATCCGTTGCCCTAAAAAGGCGTGTGGGTTCGATTCCCTCTCCCGGCACCATCATTCAATTAGATGAATTTCTGCAGCAACTGTGGCTCCCGTGTCGACCTCAAAGTTCCGGAGGGCGACTTCCTGCCCCGTTATGTGTGCCCAAGCTGCAGCACCATCCACTACCAGAATCCGAAGATCGTGGTCGGCAGCGTGCCGGAGTACCAGGGGCGCATCCTGATCTGCAAGCGGGGCATCGAGCCGCGGCACGGCTACTGGACCATTCCGGCGGGGTTCATGGAGAACGACGAAACCATGGAGGCGGGTGCGGCGCGTGAAGCCGTCGAGGAAGCCCGCATCCAGGTGGAGATCGGCAGCCTGCTGCTGCTCGGAAACGTGGTTCACGCCCGCCAGGTGCACGTGTTCTTCCGCTCGCGCATGCTCACGCCGGAATTCGGCGTCACGCACGAAAGCCTCGAGGTGAAGCTGATCGATGCGAGCGAGATTCCCTGGGACGACCTGGCGTTTCCGAGCACCGAATACGCCCTAAGGCGCTTCGTCGAAGACCGCGCCGCCGGCGTCGAGCGCTACCACGTCGCCGAAATGCACCGCCGGTTCTGATCGGGCAGAATAGCGCCCCCTTTTGAGACAGCCGGTTCGCAGCGAGGAATGATTCGATGACGTTCGTGGTCACGGAAGCCTGCATCAAGTGCAAGTACACCGACTGCGTGGAAGTGTGCCCGGTGGACTGCTTTCACGAGGGCCCTAACTTCCTCGTGATCGATCCGGACGAGTGCATCGATTGCACGCTGTGCGAGCCCGAGTGCCCGGTCGAGGCGATCTTCTCCGAAGACGAGGTGCCGGCCGGCCAGGAAGAGTTCAAGAAACTGAACGCCGAGCTGTCCAGGAAGTGGCCGGTGATCACCGAGAAGAAAGCGGCGCCGCCCGATGCCAAGCAATGGGAAGCCGTTCAGGACAAGAAGAACCTGCTGGAGAAGTGAGCGCCGCGCGAGCGGGCTCCGCAGTAGCTTTTGGCTACATTTTGCCGGTCTTGAGGTACTTGGCGAGAGTAGCCGGCGGCGCATAACCCGGCAGCATCTCGCCGCTCGACAGGAAGATGGCCGGCGTGCCTTCCACGCCCACCTTGTGTCCGAGCTCGTAGTCGCGGGCGATGATGTCGGCCGGGCAGTTCGGCGACTTGATGTCTTCGCCGTTCTTGGCCCGGGTCAGCGCGTCGGCGCGATTGGGCGCGCACCACACCGCCTCGGCCTTGTGCCACGACTCGGTATTGGGACCGGTGCGCGGATAGAAGAGGTAACGCACGCGGATGCCCAGCCGGTTGTATTCGGCAATCTGCGAATGCAGGCGGCGGCAGTAGCCGCAGTCGATGTCGGTGAACACCGTGATCGTGTACTTCGGATCTTTCGGCGAGAACACCACCATCTCGGAATCGGGAATGCCGTCGAGGATGCGCGAACGAATCGCGCGGCGACGGGTCTCCGAGAGATTGGCGTCGCTGTCGATGTCGATCATGTCGCCGAGGATGACGTAGCGTCCGTCGCTCGAGGCGTAGCTGATTTCCGACCCGCGCGTGATTTCGAACACGCCGTTGACCGGCGTCATGCGCACGTCTTCGAGCTTGAGACCGTCGATCTTCTTGACGATGTCGGCGCGTGGATCCGTCTTCGAGGGCGCGGACTGCGCCGCGGGCGCGGCATTGCCGACCGGGTTGGATCCGACACCGCCGGCCGATGCGACGACGCTCAGCAGGGAAACGCCGAATACGGTGGTCAGACGCTGGAAGGCCTTCATGTCACGCTCACGTGCGGGGATACGGGTTCGACCATGCCGTGCCGGTGAAGTTCGCGGCGCGGTTGGCGCGCAAGTTTAGCAGGACGCCGCCGATCCGGCGCCCGGGAACATCAGCCGCGGGGGTGATGCGTGCCGTGCAGCTCTTTCATGCGCTCGCGGGCCACGTGGGTGTAGATCTGCGTGGTCGAGAGGTCCGAATGACCGAGCAGCATCTGCACCACGCGCAGGTCCGCCCCATGATTGAGCAGGTGCGTGGCGAAGGCGTGACGCAGCGTGTGCGGCGACAGTTCCTTGTCGATGACCGCCTTGCGGGCGTAGCGCTTGATGATGTGCCAGAAGGCCTGGCGGGTCATGCGATCGCCACGGCGCGTCGGGAACAGATAGTCGGTGGTGCGGTCGAGCAGAATCTCGGCACGCGGCGCGCGCACGAAATCCGTCAGCCAGCGAACGGCTTCCTCACCCAGCGGGATGAGACGCTCGCGGTTGCCCTTGCCCATGATCCGGATGACACCCTGGTTGGTGTTGATCTGGTTGTACTTGAGGTTGACCAGCTCCGAGACGCGCAGACCCGTGGCGTAGAGCACTTCGAGCATGGTGCGGTCGCGATGGCCCAGCGGATCGCCGATCACCGGGGCGGCGAGCAGTGACTCGACTTCCTCTTCGGAGAGCGACTTCGGCAGCGAGCGGCCGATCTTCGGCATCGCAATCTGCGCCGTCGGGTCGTCCTTGATGACGCCCTCGCGCACGAAATAGCGGAAGAAACGACGGAAAGAAGACAGCTGGCGGGCGGTCGAACGCGGACGGGCACCGGCTTCGACGCGCCAGGCAATGAATCCGAGCAGGTCCGCACGCGTGGTCTTGATGATCGGCGTGCCACGCTCGGCCAGCCAGCGGGCCAGCGCGGTCAGGTCGGCGCGGTAGGCAGCGAGCGTATTGGCGGACAACCCGCGCTCCATCCAGACCGCATCGAGGAACTTCGAAACGGTGGAGTCGGCGCTGTCAGCGGCATGCGTCTCGTTGGACGCTGTAGCTTGTTTGACCAAGACGTGATTGCCTTAATACGTATGCGGATTAACGCTTCACGGCAGTATGGGGACGGGTGGCCGGGCTTAGGCGTGATGACCTTCACAGCTTGTGGAAACCATTAACATAAAGAGAACCAGTTCACATGAATCGCCTTCCCGGACAACGACCCGCCCGAGCACGATTACGCGCATGAGCCAGCCCCCGACCTCAGCGCGCTCGCCCTGGCCTGCCGCGATTTCGGTGCCCCTGCGCCTGATCTACGGCCTATACGCGCTTTTGCTGTTCCTGGCTGTCGCCCTGTTCGCTCTGGTTGGGGTCATCGTCCTGCCGACATTGACCCTGCGCCGGGGCACCGCTCGCGTCGCAGCAAGGACCTTTTTCGCCTGCGCGGGCATGCCGATCCGCCTGCGCGGCCGCGAACACCTGCCGCAGGGCCAGTGCGTCGTGGTCGCCAATCACGCCAGTTACCTCGACGGGGTGGTGATGTGCGCCGCCCTGCCGCCGCGCTTCGGATTCGTCATCAAGCGGGAAATGAACGATGTGCCCGTCGCCGGGCTGCTGCTGCGACGTATCGGCTCGGAGTTCGTCGAACGCTTCAATCGCCACAAGGGCGCCACCGACGCCCGCCGCGTGCTGCGCACGGCGGCGAGTGGTCATTCGCTGGTGTTTTTCCCGGAGGGAACCTTCACCCCGGAGATCGGGCTCGGAAAATTCCACACCGGCGCCTTCGCCATCGCGGCCCGCGCCGCCTGCCCGGTGGTGCCCGCGGTCATCCTCGGCACGCGTCGCAATATGCCGGCCACGCGCGTCCTGCCGCGGCCCGGTTCGATCGAAGTGCGCTTCGGCGCGCCCATCGTCGACAGCGGCAGTGACGACGGCGATCCGGCGCTGCGGCTGCGCGATGCCTCGCGCGCCGCCATTCTCGCGGACCTGGGCGAGCCGGACCTGGCGGCCTAACTACATATGCCGGCGGTACTGCCCGCCGACGTCGTATAACGCGCGCGTGATCTGACCCAGCGAACAGACCTGCACGGTCTCCAGCAGTTCGGCGAACACGTTGCCACCGCCGGCTGCCACCGTTTGCAGGCGCTTCAGGACCGCGGCCGATTCACCGGCATGGCGCGCCTGGAAACTCTTCACCGCGTCGACCTGCGCGCGCTGCTCCTCGTCGGAGGCGCGGAACAGCGGCGCCGCCGCGTGTTCGTTCTCGCCGTGTTCATTGAGAAAGGTGTTGACGCCGACGATCGGCAGCGAACCGTCGTGTTTGCGCGTCTCGTAGTGCAGGCTCTCTTCCTGGATCTTGCCGCGCTGGTACATGGTCTCCATGGCGCCGAGCACGCCGCCGCGCTCGGCGATCGACTCGAACTCCTTGTATACGGCCTCTTCGACCAGATCGGTCAACGCCTCGATGGCGTACGAGCCCTGCCAGGGATTCTGGATCTTGTTGAGGCCGAGCTCGCGATTGATGATCAGCTGGATCGCCACCGCGCGGCGCACGCTCTCCTCGGTCGGCGTCGTCAGCGCCTCGTCGTAGGCGTTGGTGTGCAGCGAATTGCAGTTGTCGAACAGCGCGTACATGGCCTGCAGCGTGGTGCGGATGTCGTTGAACTGGATCTCGCGCGAATGCAGGCTGCGGCCCGAAGTCTGGATGTGGTACTTGAGCATCTGGCTGCGCGGGCCCGCGTGATAGATGTCCTTCATGGCGCGCGCCCAGATGCGGCGCGCGACGCGCCCGATGACCGCGTACTCCGCGTCCATGCCGTTCGAGAAGAAGAACGACAGGTTCGGCGCGAAGTCGTCGATCTTCATGCCGCGCGCCAGGTAGTACTCGACGATGGTGAAACCGTTGGCCAGCGTGAACGCCAGCTGCGTCACCGGGTTCGCTCCTGCCTCGGCGATGTGATACCCGGAGATCGACACCGAGTAGAAGTTGCGCACGGCGTTGCGGCTGAAGAACTCCTGCACGTCGCCCATCACGCGCAGCGCGAATTCGGTCGAGAAGATGCAGGTGTTCTGCGCCTGGTCCTCCTTGAGGATGTCGGCCTGCACGGTGCCGCGCACGCTGGACAATGCTTCGGCGCGCAGCGTGGCGTACTCTTCGGCGCCGAGCACACCGAGCTCGACCAGTTTCCGGCCGCTGACGCCTAACAATCCCAGTCCCGAGCCGTCGTGCCCGGGTGGCAATTCGCCGCGGTAGGCCGGGCGATCGATTCCGGCCTTCTGCAGCGCCGTTTCGACCGCGTCCCATCTGTCCGTGGCGCGCAGCTGGCGCTCGATGCGCTGATCGATGGCCGTGTTCATGTACATGGCGAGGATCATCGGCGCCGGTCCGTTGATGGTCATGGACACCGAGGTCGACGGCGCGCACAGGTCGAAGCCCGAATACAGCTTCTTCATGTCATCGAGCGTTGCGATCGATACGCCGGAGTTGCCGGTGCGCCCGAAGATGTCGGGCTGCAGGTCGGGATCTTCGCCATACAGCGTGGTCGAATCGAAGGCGGTCGACAGGCGTGTGGCGTCGTGGCCGGCCGCCAGGTAGTGAAATCGGCGGTTGGTGCGCTCGGGCGCACCCTCGCCCGCGAACATCCGGGTCGGATCTTCTTCCTCCCGCCGGTAGGGATACACGCCGCCGGTGTACGGAAAAGCGCCGGGGAGATTCTCGTTCTGCAGGAAACGCAGCTGCTCACCCCAGCCCTTGAGATGGGGCGGCGCCAGTTTCGGCACCTGGCTGTGGCTCAGCGACTCGGTGTAGTTGGCACCGCGCACTTCGCGCCCGCGTACCTGGTAGGAAAACTCGGGTGCCGAGATACCCTCACGGCGCGCGGGCCACTCGCGCAGGGCGCGCACACCTTCGGCGCCCACGTCGTCCAGCGCGCTGTTGTAGGCCTGGCGCAGCACCTTGATTTCGGGGGGCGCGTCGGCGGCGGAGGCGCGCTCCAGCGCTGGCGGCAGGTCCTTGTCACCCAGGGTCTGCAGCGACAGGTACAGCCCCTGGGCGCGGCGCGCGGCTTCGGCATGGGCCTCCGCGGACCTGCGCCCTTCGCGTCCCCGGGTGGCTATCTCGGCGAGGTAACGCGAACGCGCCGACGGAATCAGCGGATCGCGCGATCGGAACTCGGTGGGCGCCACCGTGAGCGGAGCGCCGTCACGCGTGGTCCAGCGCCCGGAAATCCCGCTTTCGCGGTCCAGCGCCTGGGTCAGCGCGAGGAACAGGCGGTTCACGCCGGGGTCGTTGAAGCGGCTGGCGATGGTCGGGAACACCGGCAGGTCTTCGTCGGGTAGTTTGGCGCGGTCGGGATGGTTGCGGCGCCACTGCTTGCGCACGTCGCGCAGCGCGTCCTCGGCGCCGCGCTTCTCGAACTTGTTCAGCACGATCATGTCGGCGAAGTCGAGCATGTCGATCTTCTCGAGCTGGCTGGCGGCGCCGTATTCTGCCGTCATCACGTACAGCGACAGATCCGCGAGATCGACGATCTCGGTGTCGCTCTGGCCGATGCCGGCGGTCTCCACCACGATGAGATCGAAGCCGACCGCCCGGTAAAGCGCGATGACGTCGGCGAGCACGGCGCTGGTGGCGAGATGCTGGCGGCGCGTGGCCAGCGAACGCATGAACACCTGCGGCGCGGCCAGCGAGTTCATGCGGATGCGGTCGCCCAGCAATGCGCCGCCGGACCGGCGCCGCGTCGGATCGATGGCCACCACGGCGATGCGCCGATCCGGGAACTGCCGCAGGAATCGCTGCAACAGTTCGTCGTTCAGCGAACTCTTGCCGGCGCCGCCGGTGCCCGTGAGACCGATGACCGGCGCCTGGATCTGGCCGGCGACTGCCGCGCTCAACTGGCGGCGCAGGTCGTCGGCGTCGTGACCGTCCGGCGCGCCGCCGCCTTCGAGCAGCGAAATGGCGCGCGCGATCGAGCCACCGTCCTCGATCGAAGGAATCGCGGTGGAAGGCAGCGCGCGTCCGGCTTCCTGCGGAGCGCGGCCGCGCACACGCGTGAACACGTCTTCGATCATGCCGGTCAGACCGAGTCGCCGACCGTCCTCGGGCGTGTAGATCCGGGTGACTCCGTACGCCTCGAGCTCGGCGATCTCCGCCGGAGAAATCGTGCCGCCACCGCCCACCACCACGCGGATGTGCCCGGCGCCCTGCTCGCGCAGCATGTCCACCATGTACCGGAAGTATTCGTTGTGTCCGCCCTGGTAGCTGCTGACCGCGATCGCGTCGGCATCCTCGGCGATGGCCGCGCGCACGATGTCGGCGACGCTGCGGTTGTGGCCGAGGTGCACGACCTCGGCGCCGCCGGACTGCAGCAGGCGGCGGATCATGTTGATGGCGGCGTCGTGGCCGTCGAACAGCGACGCTGCCGAAACGAATCGCAGCGGCCTGCCTGGCTCGGGTGGCTTCATATTACTTACTGGTAAGATATCTTACCAAAGAGTAACATGAAGCCGACCGCCACGCACCGCGAGAATTCCCGGCATGCCCGCCGCAACCGCAAAAACCAGACGTCGCAAGGACTTGCAGCCAGCCTCGCCCTGGGAGGCGCGCCGCCGGCCGCGCCACGAGCACGCCCTGAAGCGCGACGCGGTGATCCTCGCCGCGGCGCGCGCGTTCCAGGCACGCGGCTATCACAACACCTCGCTCGACGACCTGGCCTCCAGCCTCAAGGTCACCAAGCCCACTCTCTATTTATATGTGCCGAACAAGGAGGCCATCCTGTTCGAGTGCTTCCGGGCCGGCCTCGCGCAGATCCAGGCCTCGCTCGAC
>Ga0070702_100000531_pt1 | contig 13763 bp, 13 predicted proteins | sample KBSK5103metaG_FD_65466 | JGI IMG/M metagenome (GOLD analysis project Ga0070702, IMG submission 65466) | Corn, switchgrass and miscanthus rhizosphere microbial communities from Kellogg Biological Station, Michigan, USA - KBS K5-10-3 metaG | ecosystem: Host-associated > Plants > Roots >... | reverse complement strand
ACCGGCCGACCGGCTCGTTCCTCTTCCTCGGCCCGACCGGTGTCGGCAAGACCGAGCTGGCCAAGGCGCTGGCCGACTTCCTGTTCGACGACGAGCGGGCGATCATCCGCATCGACATGAGCGAATACTCGGAGAAGCACTCCGTGGCCAGGCTCGTCGGTGCCCCGCCCGGCTACGTCGGCTACGAGCAGGGCGGTCAGCTGACCGAGGCGGTGCGGCGCCGGCCGTACAGCGTGGTGCTGCTGGACGAGGTGGAGAAGGCCCACCAGGACGTCTTCGACGTGCTGCTGCAGGTGCTCGACGACGGGCGGCTGACCGACGGCCAGGGCCGTACGGTCGACTTCCGGAACACGATCCTGATCCTGACCTCGAACCTCGGCTCGCAGCTGATCGCCGACCCGATGCAGCCGGAGGAGTCCAAGCGGGACGCGGTGCTGTCGGTGGTGCGCCAGCACTTCAAGCCGGAGTTCCTCAACCGGCTCGACGACGTGGTCGTCTTCGACGCGCTGAGCATGGACGAGCTGTCGCGGATCGTCGGGATCCAGGTGGCGGCGCTCGGCGACCGGCTGACCGCGCGGCGGCTCACGCTGCAGGTCACCGACGCGGCCCAGGAATGGCTGGCGCTGACCGGATTCGACACGGTCTACGGCGCCCGGCCGCTGCGCCGGCTGGTGCAGTCGGCCATCGGCGACCGGCTGGCCAAGGCGCTGCTGGCCGGCGATATCCGGGACGGCGACACGGTCGTGGTCGACCTGCTCGACGACCGGAGCGGGCTGTCCGTGCAGTCGGCGAACACGCTCACGGTATAGCACCGTCGCGAAGGCCCTCATCCCGTTGTGGGGTGGGGGCCTTCGTCATGCCGGTGAGAAGCCAGCGCAGGCTCTTGGCGAACGCGGTGACCGGCATGTCGGCCGGCAGCACGTCACTGCCGGCGAACGCGGCGAACCCGATCGCGTGCACGATCAGCGCCCGTCGCGCGTCCGGGACATCCTCGACGCCGGCCCGGGCCAGCAGGGCGTCGAGCACCTCGCCGAGGGCGACCGCGTTCGGCCCGCGGGCGCCCTGCCGCTGCAGGTAGAGCGGCACCAGCTCGGGATGCGCGGTCAGCGTCCGGTAGGTGCTGGTCATGATCGTCTCGATACCGGCCACCGGGTCGGCTCCCGGCTGCGGGGTGCGGACGCCGGCGAGCAGGTCGTCGAGCAGCTGGTCGATCAGGTCGGTGCGGCCGGCGACGTGCGAGTAGAGCGCGTTGGGGGCGACGCCGAGCCGGCGGGCGACCGCCCGCATGGAGAGCGCGTCGGCGCCCTGCTCGGCGGCCAGCTCCCGGGCGGCGGTCAGCACTGCGGCCCGGCTGAGACCGGCGCGCTGTCCCGGGGTTCGCACGGTCGACAATTGTACGTCGTCCAATTAAGCTGGACGGTGTCCAATAGAGGGTGGGAGGTCGCGATGGAGGGCGTTGCTGCCGGCGTTCCGTACGTGGTGCTGCCGCCGGAGACCGATCGGCCGGACGCGCCGACGGTGGTGGCCTGGCATCTCAACGACCCACCGCGCACCGAGCGGGCGATGGCGGCGGCGCTGCCGCTGGCCGGGCTCGACGCCTGGCGGGTCTACCTGGGGCTGCCGCTGTCCGGGGCGCGCACGCCGCCGGGCGGGCTGGAGAAGCTCGGCTACGAGGACGCGGTGCTCAAGGTCTACGGGCCGATCGTGTTCGGTGCGGCCGAGGAGTTCCCGGCCGCGCTGGAGCAGCTGCGCACCGAGCACGGGCTCGGCGGCGGGCGGCTCGGCCTGCTCGGTGGGTCGATCGGGGCGCTGGTCGCGCAGGAGGTCGCGGCGACCACGGCGGTGGACGCCGTCGCACTGGTCAGCCCGGTGATCCGGCTGCGGCCGCTGGTCGTCGCCAACAGCCGGCGGTACGGGTTCGACTACGCGTGGAGCCCGGCCTCGGAGGAGATCGCCGCGCGGCTGGACTTCGTCGCCAGGGCCGGGTCGCTCACCGCGCCGACGCAGATCGTGGTCGGCGAGAACGACAGCCCGGACGGGATCCTCGAACCGGCGGCCGCATTGCACGCGGCGCTTCCCGGCTCGGTGCTGGAGACCGTGCCGGGGCTGGAGCACGCGCTCGCCGCGGAGCCGGGCACCGACCCCGCTCCGCAGACCGCCGAGGCCGCCGCGGTCGACCGGATCGTCGCCCGCTGGTTCCGCCGCTGGCTCTGGCTCTGACGACCTGGCCGGCTCGGCTAGAGGCCGGCTCGGATGCAGGCTTGGATCTCGGCGTGGTCGGGGCGGTGGCCGAGGCGGTCCTGGCAGTCGCGGACCGTACGCAGGCCCTGCCAGCCGAGGCACAGCGCGATCGTCAGCGCGACGATGCCGGCGACCACGCCGATGCCGGCCCTGGCCCGGCCGAACGCGCGGTCGCGGCGGGTGGCGAACAGACCGAGGGCACCGCAGACCACCGCGACCGCACCGAGCAGCACGCCCGGGTAGACCAGCAGCCCGAACGGGATCGCGAGCATCCCGAGCACCAGCGCGGCCGTGGCGAGCCGGCTCTGCCGCGGCCAGTGCGGCGCCCTGGTGGCACCGGCCTCCGGATCAGCCTCGATCGACACGGCACAAGTGTGCCTGCTCGCCGGCCGCGTTCCCGGGCGTTGCGCACGGCGTGTCCGCGGCCGGGAAGATCATCGCGGGGTAGGCGTGGGGCGGTACGGTGCCGGCGAGGCGGGGCACGCTACTCCTCGGGACTCGACGCACGCTGACATCGATAGCTAGCCCAGGAGGGACCGATGAGCACGCCGCAGGACCCGGGTCGGTCGGAGGATCGACCACCAGAGCAGTCCGGATACCCGGACGCACCACCGCCGCCGGAGTCCGAGAGCTACCCGTCGGGATCCGGCCAGGCCGGCCAGCAGAACTACCCGTCGGCGCCCGGCTACGAGGGCAACCCGACCCAGGGCGGCACGCCCGACTACGAACAGGGCGCGCCGGATTACGGCAGCCAGGGCGCGCCGGGGTACGGCGGCCAGGGTGCGCCGGACCACGGCAGCCAGGGCGCACCGGACTACGGCAGCCAGGGTGCGCCGGACTACGGCGAGCCGAGCACCTCCGGTTACGGCGACCAAGGCGCGCCGGGGTACGGCAGTCAGGGCGCACCTGGGGGCGGCCAGGGCGGACCTGCGTACGGCGAGCCGGGGTACGGCAGCCAGGGCGCGCCCGGATACGGCGACCAGAGCGCACCTGGGTACGGCGACCAGGGCGCACCTGGGTACGGCGAGCAAGGCGCGCCGGGGTACGGCGGCCAGGGCGCCCCGGGCAGCCAGGGCACGCCTGGATACGGCGACCAAGGCGCGCCGGGGTACGGCGGCCAGGGCACCCCGGGCAGCCAGGGCACGCCTGGCTACGGCGACCAGGGCGCGCCGGGGTACGGCAGCCAGGGCACGCCGGGGTACGGCGGCCAGGGCACCCCGGGCAGCCAGGGCACGCCTGGGTACGGCGACCAGGGCGCGCCGGGATACGGCAGCCAGGGCACGCCTGGGTACGGCGACCAGGGCGCGCCCGGGTACGGCAGTCAGGGCGGATACGGCAGTCAAGGCGGTCAGGGCTACGGCAACCAGGGCTACGGCAACCAGGGCGCGCCGGGGTACGGCAGCCAGCCGGGCTACGGCGACCAGCGCGGCCCCGGGCAGGACGGCCCCGGGCCAGGGCAAGGCGGCCCGGGCCAGCCGTACGCGGGCGGCCCGTCCGGCGCCGGCTCCTACGGCAACGCCCCGGCCTACAACCCCTACTCGGCGCCCGGCTTCGGTGCCCCGCCCACCCGGCCGAGCCTGCCGACGCCGAAGGAGGTTGTCTGGGCGACATACGCGATGTACGCGTCGATCGCGTTCAGCCTGATCAACCTCGTGGTGACGCTGGCCGACTCCACCGGCTACAAGAACGCGATCCGGGACGCCGACCCCAACCGGACCGTCGACGTCGACGCGGTCTACACGGCGGCGGTCGTGTTCGCGGTGATCGTCACCCTGCTGATCGCGGCGCTCTACGTGTTCCTCGCGATCAACCTGCGCAAGGGCAAGAACTGGGCCCGCATCACGACGTGGGTCATCGTCGGCATCTTCACCTTGCTCGGCCTGCTCGGCCTTGGCAACGACGCCCCGGCGTTCGCCCGCGTGCTCGGGATCATCGTGCTGCTGGCGAACGCGGCGACGCTCGTGCTGCTCGCGATGCGCCCGTCCAACGAGTTCTTCGCCCGGATGCGCCAGCCGCAATACCCGCAGTACTGACTCAGAGGAAGTCGAGGGTGGGCCGGGTGCCGTCGAGCACCCGGCCCGCTTCGGTGTCGAGGACCTGCTCCAGCAGCGTGCCGTACACGGACCGGAAGTCGGTGGTGACCTTGAGGTCGCCGGCGTCGAGCGAGGTCAGGCTGGGCTGGTCGCCGTAGAACCCGCCGCGCACCGGGTGGCCGGCGACCAGCAGCGGGCCGGCGGTGCCGTGGTCGGTGCCCTGGCTGGCGTTCGCGGCCACCCGCCGGCCGAACTCGGAGTAGATCGCGACGACCACCTTCGACCCGCGCGGATCCGAGTCCATGCCGGCGAGGAAGCCGCTGACCGCGGAGTCGAGCTCGCCGAGCAGCCTGGACTGGGTGCCCTTCTCGTCGGCGTGGGTGTCGAAGCCGCCGAGGCTGACCGCGTAGACCCGGGTCGGGACGCCGGCCCTGACGCAGCGGGCGACAATCTCCAGCTGCCGGGCCAGCCCGCCCTGCCCACCCGCGGACGCGCCCCGGGTCTTCAGGTCGTCATCGTCGTCGTCGGACGAGCCGCTCGCGGCGTCCAGCGGCGGGCCGAAGGTCGCGGTCGCCGACAGCAGAGCGCCGGTGGCCCTGGCCGCCATCGCCTGGCTCGGCGGGTCGGCCCGGTCGGCGGCGGCGAGCTGCCTCACGCCGGCGCCGACCGGCCCGGCCGGCGCGTCGAACGACGTCAGCGGCAGCGCTACGCCGGCCGCCTTCGCGCCGACGGCCAGCGGCGGCAGGGTGGCACCGACCGAGACGACCCGCAGCGGGTCGGGCTGCGTCGCGTCCAGCCAGCGGCCGATCCAGCCGGTGTCGGCCGGGTGGTCGGGCGAGCCGCTCTGCCAGATGTCCATCGAGCGGAAGTGGCTGTGGTCCGGCTTCGGGTAGCCGACGCCGCGCACGATCGCCAGCCGGTCGGCGTCCCACAGCGACTTGAAGCCCTTCATCGCCGGGTTGAGGCCGAGCTGGCCGTCGAGCGCGAGCACCTCGTCCGGGCCGTACGCGAGCTCGGGTCGCGCGTCGTGGTAGGCGCGGTCCGCGTACGGCACGACGGTGCCGAGGCCGTCGTTGCCGCCGTAGAGGGTGACCAGGACGAGGACGTTCGCGTCGGCCGGCAGCGGGTCGGCCTCGGCCCGGCCGGCGATCTCCCGCCAGCTGACGGTGCCGGCGCCGGCGGCCAGCGCGGCGGCGCCCGTCACTCCGGACGCGAGCAGGAACCTGCGACGGGTCAGCGTGTCCACCATTGCCGTCCTCGGTAGTGGGGAGGTCGAGGGGTTGGGTCAGTCGGGCGGGGGCGTACTCACCGGGCCAGGTATTCGGGGCTGACCAGGGCGAGGGTGACCAGCCGGACGGGGTCGGCGGCCGCGTCCCTGAGCGCGGCCAGCGTGCGGTCGGTCCAGGCGTCGACGCCGAGCAGGTACGCGGCCGCTCCGGGCCGGTCCTTGCTGCCGGCGACCACGTCGAGGTCGGCGGTGCGGGCCATCGCCGCGGCGAACGTCAGCCGTTCCCGGGTCGCCGCGGTCGACAGCCAGGCGAGCCCGCTCGGCCAGCCGCCGACGCTGGGCGGCCGGAACGGCACCTGGCCGAGGGCGTCGAGCGTGCCCAGCAGCGCCCGGCCGGCCCGGCCGTCCCGGGGTACGGCGACGTCCAGCGCCCGGAAGACGCCCGCGACGTACTCGACCGGCGACGCGACGAGCGAGGACCTGTCGGCCCGGAACGCCGGCTCCAGGAACATCGCCCGCAGCAGCGCGGTCACGTCCCGCCCCGGTCCGTACGCGGCGACGAGCCGGCGCAGGGTGTCCGGCGGCAGCGCGGCGGAGCCGTGCCGGCTCCACAGCCTGGCGGCGACGAACGCCGCGGACTCCGGCCGGGCGGTGAGCAGGTCGACCAGCGAGCGGTCGTCGAGCTCGCCGGTCACGCCGAGCACGGTCTTGCTGCCGTCGTCGTGGTGCCGGGCCAGCGGCGCGGCGGTCGCGTGCGTCCGGTCGACCCGCCAGCCGGTCAGCGCCCGGGCCGCCTCCCGCACGTCGGTCTCCGAGTAGTGCCCGACCCCGAGCGTGAACAGCTCCATCAGCTCTCGGGCCAGGTTCTCGTTCGGCTTGCCCTTCTTGTTCTTCTGGCCGTCCAGCCAGACCAGCAGCGCCGGGTCGCGCACCATCGCCCGGGCCAGTTCGCGGAAGTCGCCGCGGCCGAGCGAGCGCAGCGTCTGGTTCTGCCGCAGCATCATCGCGGGGCTGCGCACCTTCTGGATGGAGGTGGCCCAGTGCCCGTGCCAGGTGAACGTGAGCCGCTCGACCAGGGGATGCCGGACCCGCACCATCCGGTCCAGCCACCACAGGGTCAGCGCGGCCGACCGGGACCGCAGCTGCCGGGCGTACGCCCTGCGCGCGTCCTTGTCGTCCGGTGCCGGTGGCCGGGCCGGCTCGCCGGACAGGTCCGGTGGCGGGGTCGCGGTCGCCCCCGGGTCGGCGCCGGGGTGCACCAGCGCGTCGACGGTCGCCTCGTACCCGCGCCGCGTCGCCGCCTCGATCTCGGCGCCGGTGGTGCCGAAGCCGGTACGCCGCAGCAACAGGGACACGTCCGACATGCGGGCCAGCGTCCCGGACCAGTGTTCGAGGAAGGTCAGGGCGAGGTTCTGACATCAGCTCCAGCCGGGCCGGACCAGCCCGGTCTCGTACGCGACGATCACCAGCTGGGCCCGGTCCCGCGCGCCGAGCTTCGCCATCGCGCGGTTGACGTGCGTCTTCACGGTCGCCGGGCTGACCACCCAGCGGGTCGCGATCTCGTCGTTGGTCAACCCCTCGCCGACCAGCCCGAGCACCTCCCGCTCCCGCTCGGTCAGCGGCGCGAGCTGGCCGGCGGCGGCCGGCTCCCGGGACCGCAGCGCGAACTCCTCGATCAGCCGCCGGGTCACCCCGGGCGAGAGCAGCGCGTCGCCGGCGGCCACCGACCGGACCGCGCGCAGCAGGTCGACCGGCTCGGTGTCCTTGACCAGGAAACCGGACGCGCCGTTGCGAATCGCCGCGAAGACGTACTCGTCCAGCTCGAACGTGGTGAGCACGACGACGCGGACGCCGTCCAGGGCCGGGTCGGCGACGATCCGCCGGGTCGCGGACAACCCGTCCTCGACCGGCATCCGGATGTCCATCAGCACCACGTCCGGGACCAGCTCGCCGGCCAGCCGCACCGCCGCGGCGCCGTCCGCGGCCTCGCCGACCACCCGCAGGTCGTCCTGCGAGTCGAGCAGGGCCCGGAAGCCGGCCCGGACCAGCGCCTGGTCGTCGGCCAGCAGCACGGTGATCACGCCGGCACCCGCGCCCGCACCGGGAGCCGGGCCGCCACCCGGAAGCCGCCGCCCGGGCGCGGGCCGGCGTCGAGCTGCCCGCCGAGCGCGGCCGCCCGCTCGGCCATGCCGAGCAGCCCCGACCCGGTGCCGGAGGCGTCCTCGGCGCCGGGGCCGTCGTCGGTCACCTCGACGGTCAGCTGATCGGGCGCGTAGTCGAGCCGGACGGTCGCGGTGACCGGCCGGCCGGCGTGCCGGGTCACGTTGGTCAGCGCCTCCTGCACGATCCGGTACGCGGCCAGCCCGACCGCGGCCGGCAGCGGTCGGGCGGCGCCGGTCACCTCGACCGTCACCGGCAGGCCGGCCGCCGAGGTCCGCTCCACCAGCGCGTCCAGCGCGTCCAGCCCGGGCGCCGGAGCCCGCGGCGCGCCGTCCGCGCCGTCCGCGCCGTCCGCGCCGTCCGCGCCGTGCCGGAGCAGTTCGAGCACCGAGCGCAGCTCGCCCAGGGACTCGCGGCTGGCCTGGCGGATCGCGGTCAGTGCGGTGCGGGCCTGCTCCGGCTGCTCGTCCATCAGGTGCAGCGCCACCCCGGCCTGCACGCTGATCAGGGAGATGTGGTGGGCGAGCACGTCGTGCAGCTCGCGGGCGATCGCCATCCGCTGCTCGCCGGCCCGCCGCCGCGACTCCTCCGCCCGGGTACGGCGGAACTCGACCGCGCGCTCCCGCCGGGACTTCACCAGCTCGACGATGGCGGCGCAGGCGACCAGCCAGGCCGCCGTGCCGACCGCGGTGGCCGGCTGGGGCGGCGGCTGGCCGGCGACCAGCGGCGCGACCCAGACGAACATCGGGTAGCCGACCGCGAGCGCGACCCAGGCCGCCACCCGCCGGCCGCGGGCGAGCGCGCCGATCAGCGCGCCGATCACGGCCAGGTAGATCGGACCGCGTGGGTAGCCGAGCGCGAGGTAGACCCAGACCGGCACCGCGGTCGCGACCAGCGCCGCCACCGCCGACCGGCGGCGCAGCAGCAGCCCGGCCGCGGACAGCACCAGCAGCCCCCAGGCCAGCGGCTCGTACGGGCGGCCGGTGGCGGCGTGGCCGTGCGCGGCTCCGGCGGTGCCGGCGACCTGGATGGCCGCGACGACGACGGCGCCGAGCACCTCGCCGCGCCGCAGTCCCATGCCGGCCACGGTAGAACGCCGGGACGCACGACCGCGTCGGCTCCGGGTCGGCTCTGCCCGTACCGCGGCCGCGGTACGGGGATACGTTCGACGGGTGCAGATGATCGATCACACGGACAAGGAGTTCGACGACGCGCGCAGCGGGATGCAGACCGCCTTCCGGCACGAGCCGGCGGTCGTCGCGGCGGTCCGCTCCGCGAGGGACGTTCAGGACGCGGTCGGGTACGCCGCGGCCCGGCGGCTGCCGGTGGCGGTCCAGGCGACCGGGCACGGGCTCGCGGTGCCGCTGGACGGCGGCGTGCTGATCGCCACCCGCGGGCTGACCGGGGTCACGGTGGACGCGGCCGCCCGGACCGCGTACGTGCCGGCCGGGTCGCGCTGGCGGGAGGTGGTGGAGGCGGCCGCGCCGCACGGGCTGGCGCCGCCGAGCGGGTCGGCGCCGAGCGTCGGCGCGGTCGGCTACACGGTCGGCGGCGGGGTCGGCCTGCTGGCCCGCACGGTCGGCTACGCGTCCGACTCGGTGCGTGCGTTCGACCTGGTCACCGCGGACGGCGAACTGCGGCACGTCACCGACGGGGACCTGTTCTGGGCGCTGCGCGGCGGGCGGGACGCGGTCGGCGTCGTCACCGGGATGGAGATCGCGCTGGCGCCGTACGGGACGATCTACGGCGGCGGGCTCTACTTCGACGCCGAGTTCGCGCCGGGCCTGTTCGAGCGCTACCGGGAGTGGTCGGCGGACCTGCCGGACCGGCTCACCAGCTCGATCGGGATGCTCCCGCTGCCGCCGGTGGAGGCGCTGCCGGAGCCGATCCGCGGCCGGCACGTCGTGCACGTCCGGTTCGCGTACGCCGGCCCGGCCGCCGAGGGCGAGAAGCTGGTCGCCCCCTGGCACGACGCCGGGCCGGTGTTGCTCGGCGGCGTGCGGGAGCTGCCGTACGCCGAGGGTGGCTCGATCTACTCCGAGCCGGACTTCCCGCACGCCTACTACGGCTCCAACGCGATGGTGTCCGGGCTGACCGAGCTCGGGCTGCGCCGGGTGGTGCAGCTGTCCGGCCCGAACTCCCGGGTGCCGCTGGTCGCCGACCTGCGCCAGCTCGGCGGCGCGCTGCGCACCGGCGGCGGCGCGGTGCCGTACCGGGAGGCGGCGTACGTTCTGCGCATGATCGCGGCGGGCGAGGGCGAGCTTCCCCTGGACGAGATCAGGCCGGCGCTGGCGGAGATCTTCGACGTGGTGGCGGACGAGACGCTCGGGCGCTCGCTCGGCTTCCTGTACGGGATCAGCACGCCCACCGAGCACACCGACGAGGTGTGGCCGGCCGGGACCAGGCGGCGGCTGGCGGAGATCAAGGCCGAGTGGGACCCGGCGAACCTGTTCCGGGCCGGGCCGGCGGTGGCGGCGTGACCGCGCTGGTCACCGGCGCCAGCTCCGGCATCGGCGCGGCGTTCGCCCGGCAGCTCGCGGCCGAGGGGCGGGACCTGGTCGTCGTGGCCCGGGACGCCGACCGGCTGGAGGGCACCGCCGCCTCGCTGCGGTCCGCCTTCGGGGTCGGCGTCGAGGTGCTGCCGGCGGACCTCGCGGTCGAGGCGGACACCACCGCCGTCCGCGCCCGGCTGTCCGATGTGGACCGTCCGGTCGACCTGCTGGTGAACAGCGCCGGGATCGGGCTGCCCGGCAAGTTCTGGGAGACGCCGCTGGCCGACCAGGAGCGGATGTTCCACCTCAACTGCACGGCCGTGCTGCGGTTGTCGCACGCGGCGCTCGGCGCGATGGTGCCGCGCGGCCATGGGGACATCATCGTGGTCTCGTCGGTGTCCGGCTTCGCGCCGACCGTGCGCGGCTCGTACGGGGCCAGCAAGGCGTGGGCGACGGCGTTCGCCGAGTCGCTGTCCGGTCAGCTCGCCGGCACCGGCGTGCACGTGTCCGCGGTCGCGCCCGGGTTCGTCCGGACCGAGTTCCACGGCCGGGCCGGGCTGGACATGACCAGGGTGCCGGGCTTCCTGTGGCTGGACGCCGGGAGCGTGGCGGCGACCGCGCTGCGCGACCACCGGGCCGGCAAGGTGCTCAGCGTGCCGGGCAGCCAGTACAAGGTGATCGTCGCCGCGTCCCGGCTGGTGCCGCCGTCGGTGAACCGGCTGGTCACCGAGCGGTTCCGGCGCCGGACCCTGTGAGGGGCCGGCTCAGCCGAGGACCAGGTCGGCCAGCTCGGCCCGGTGCCGGGTGGGCGAGCCGTCGAAACCGGCGATCCACTGTGCCCGCTTGTAGTAGCGGTGCAGCGGGTGGTCCCAGGTGAAGCCGATCCCGCCCATGGCCTGGATCGCGTTCTCGCAGCCGCCGACCGCGGCGCGGGCCGCCGCCACCGCCGCCGAGGCGACCGCCTCGTCCTGCGCGGGGTCGTCGACGGAGACGCACCAGGCCGCCCGGTAGGCCAGCGAGCGGGCTAGGGCGAGCGTCATGTAGGCGTTCGCCAGCCGGTAGGACACGCCCTGGTACGAGCCGATCGGCCGGTCGAACTGGGTACGGGTCTTCGCGTACTCCACGGCGAGGTCGAGCGCCCGCTGGGCGACCCCGGTGGCCTCGCAGGCGAGCAGCGCCAGCGCCGTCCGGCGTACCGCCCGCAGCGCCACACCGGCGTCCACGTCGAGCCGCTCGGCCGGGGTCCCGTCCAGCCGCAGCTCACCCAGCCGGCGGGTGCGGTCCTGCGTGGACAGCGGGTGCACGGTCTCCGGGTGGTCGGCGAGGTCGACCCGGAACAGCGCGACCCGGTCGTGCTCGCGCGCGGCCACCACCGCGGTCGCCACCACGGCGAGGTCGGGGACCGCCCGCTTGAGGCCGGTCAGCCGCCAGCCGTCCACGTCGTCGTCCGCGCGACAGGCCACCGTGGTCTCCGCGTCGCGCAGCGTCCGGGCCGCGTCGTCGGCCCACGCCAGCGTCGCCGGCTTCGACGGCGGGGCGCCGACCGCGGCGCCGGCCAGCGCGACCGAGGAGAACCACGGCGCCGGCAGCAGCGCGTAGCCGGACTCCTCGGCCAGGACGGCGTGCTCGAGCAGCCCGAGGTCGGGGTCGAGCCAGCCGAGCTCGGTCAGCTCCTGCCACACCCCGGGGTCCCAGCCGTCGCCGTCGGCGAGCGCGACCACCCGGTCGATCGGGTAGCGGTCGGCCAGCCAGTCGCGGGCCGCCGACCGCAGCATCTCCTGCTCCTCGGAGAAGGCGAAGTCCACTGTGGACGCTCCTAACGCGACGGTGCGGTCAGCGGGACCGGGGCAGTCCGAGCACGCGCTCGGCGATGATGCCGCGGAGGATCTCGGAGGTGCCGGCCTCGATCGTGTTGCCGCGGCTGCGCAGCTGCTGGTATTGCCAGTAGCCGTTCCAGAAGCCGCCCTCGCCGTCGAGCTGGCCGTCCTGGCCGAGCAGCTCGATGGCCAGCTTGGTCAGCCGCTGGTTGGTCTCCGACCAGTGCAGCTTCGCCACCGACCCCTCCGGGCCGGGCACGCCGGTCTTCACCAGCGTGGTGAGCGCGCGGTAGTTCGTGTAGCGCAGGCCCTGCAGGTCGACGTAAAGGTCGGCGATGCGGTCGCGGACCAGCGGGTCGCCGGCGGCGCCGGTCTTGTGCGCGGTGGTGAGCAGCCGGCCGAGCAGCGACTCCAGCCGGGCGGTGAGCGCGAAGCCGAGGGTGCCGCGCTCGTGCAGCAGCGTGGTCATCGCGACCCGCCAGCCGCCGCCGACCTCGCCGACCACGTTGGTCGCCGGCACCCTGACGTCGGTGAAGAAGATCTCGTTGAACTCGGGGTCGCCGGTGATCTGCCGCAGCGGCCGGACCTCGACGCCGTCCGAGTGCATGTCCACCAGCAGGTAGGTCAGCCCACGGTGCTTCTCCGAGCCCGGCTCGGACCGGGTCAGCAGGATGCACCAGTCGGCGACGTGCGCGTACGAGGACCAGACCTTCTGGCCGGTGACGATGAACTCGTCGCCCTCCTTGACCGCGCGGGTCCGCACGCTGGCGAGGTCAGAGCCCGAGCCCGGCTCGGAGAAGCCCTGGCAGAAGATCGTCTCACCGGACAGGATGCCCCGCAGGTGGATCGCCTTCTGCTCCGGCGTGCCGTGCGCGATGATCGTCGGCCCGGCCATGCCGAGGCCGATCACGCCGACGTGGTCGGGCGCGTCGACCCTGGCCATCTCCTCCAGGTAGATCGCCTGGTAGGTCGGCGGCAGGCCCTTGCCGCCGAACTCCCTCGGCCAGGTCAACCCCGCGTAGCCGGCGTCGAACAGCTTCCGGGTCCACTGCCGGGCGGCGGCGAAGTCCCACCGGCCGACGTGCGGCTGCCGGTCGCGCCAGTCCGGCGGGAGCTCGCCGGCCAGCCAGGACCGCAGCTCGGTCCGGAACGCGGCTTCCTCGGGGCTGTCCCGGAAGTCCACGGCGACCTCCTCCTACCGGTGTGCCTCCCCGCACCCTACCGGCGGGTATGGCCCGTAGGCTTCCCCTCCGTGACCTCTCGCGACCAGCTGCGCACGCTGATCCTCGAGCTGGCCGTCGTCCGCGGCCGGGTGACGCTGTCCTCCGGCCGGGAGGCCGACTGGTATCTGGACCTGCGCCGGCTGGCGCTGCACCACGTGGGCGGCCCGTTGATCGGCCGGGTGATGCTCGACCTGACCGCGGACTGGTCGTACCAGGCGGTGGGTGGGCTGACCCTCGGCGCCGACCCGGTGGCGACGGCGATGCTGCACGCGTCGGCCGCGTCCGCGGGCCGGCCGATCGACGCGTTCATCGTGCGCAAGGAGGGCAAGGCGCACGGGCTGCAGCGGCGCATCGAGGGGCCGGAGGTGACCGGTCGCCGGGTGCTGGCGCTGGAGGACACCTCGACGACCGGATCGTCCGTGCTCAGCGCCGTCGACGCGCTGCGCGAGGCCGGCGCCGAGGTGGCCGGGGTGGCGGTGGTGGTCGACCGCGGCGCCGGGGACGCGATCCGCGCCGCCGGCCTCGCCTACCGCGCCGCCTACGACCTCGTCGACCTCGGGCTCGCCTAG
>Ga0070702_100000527_pt1 | contig 13790 bp, 24 predicted proteins | sample KBSK5103metaG_FD_65466 | JGI IMG/M metagenome (GOLD analysis project Ga0070702, IMG submission 65466) | Corn, switchgrass and miscanthus rhizosphere microbial communities from Kellogg Biological Station, Michigan, USA - KBS K5-10-3 metaG | ecosystem: Host-associated > Plants > Roots >... | reverse complement strand
CTCCTGCTACGGTTGCAGCTCGCCAAGCTAGGTTGACCAGCGATCCAGGGCACGGATTGCAAAGGTCGCGGCCTAGCAAAGACTCAGGCAATAGGGGCATGATGCCGAAGCACAGCGGCAGCATGGATTCAGCAATATGCCCCAGACCGATCCAACCACCGGTAAGCGTATCGTCGGACGACCGTTCCAACCGGGGCAGTCTGGCAATCCTGGAGGCAGTTCAGCTCGTGCGCGCCGTGATCTGAACGCCGACACGATCCGGGAGATGCATCGCGCCTTCCGCGACGGAGGGCGTCAGGCCATCGACAGGGTGATGAAGCAATCGCCAGCGATCTTCCTGAAATTGCTCGTGCTTCTGGTTCCTCGCGAACTTGAGGTAACGCATACCGGCGGCCTTAAGCAGATGTCAGACGAGCAGCTAGAGGCAGGCATCGAAGCGATCCAGGCGATGCTCGCGAAGCGCGCCGGAGCTGGGGACGATGCCAAGGTCATCGAGGGGAAGGTGGAAGAGTCGGAAGGTCCAAAGGTCCCTGCGGTGCGCCGTAAGCGTGGCCGCAGTATGGGCGTGAGCATGGGCACAGAGCCAACCGCGTCGGATTAGCGTGTCGTATCAATGGTGTGTGGCGGACGGTGTATCCGCCCCGCGCGGCACGGCAGCGGCACGCACCACGCCACCCCACCCCCACCGGGGACCCCCCCCACCCCCCCGGCTGGGAAATCTCTTTTTTATCAAGACCCCCCAAAAATATGCTGCCATTTTTTTCACTCGACCCCCTTAAGTAACTGATATTGTTGCTAATCCGGTTTTGGCTTGTTTTTGGCTCGGTATTTCCGCATGCGTTCGGCGGCTGTTACGGGGTTTCCGGGTTTAGGGCCACGTTTCCTCGTAACGGTTACGGAGTTTTTGGTGGATAACTCCGTCACGTTACGGGGTTGTTTTTTCGTAACGACTCCGGCTTCAGCTTTGGTCAGCAGGGCTTCCAGTTGGGTTATTCGCAATTGGAGGAGAGCGCATTTCGGGCAGGCGGGGTCCGGGGTTTTGATATTCGCGGGTGAGGACGAGGGTTGTGACGATGAGGAGGAGGCAGGCGGGGATGGCGATGATCCAGAGGATGATGAGGGTTGAGGTGAGCGTTCCCATGTTGGTTTCCTTTTTGGTGCGTTGCGGCGGACGTGTTCTGGGGCGACTTGCTGTTTCCAGCCGGTTGCTGGTTTGAAGGGGTTGGTGAACTGGTGGGGTTCGTGGGCATAGTGGGGTTGGTTGCAGAGTCGGCAGATGGGGGCTTTCATGGGTGGTCTACTCCGGGGACGATGATCATGCGCCAGCCTTCGCCCATGATCAGGAGGAAGCCGAGGCAGAGCCAGGGGCTGGGTTGAAAGATCATGGTTCAGGGGTCCAATTCTTCACCGTTGTGGTTTTACGATGATTTCCTGCCTGATGAGAGGCGGGAGGAGTTGTTCGATTTTCTTGATCGGCCTGGGTGGGAGTGGGGGTGGCAGAGCCACACCAAGAGCAACGGGTTTCGGTTTTGGCACAAGCATTTTGCGGGTTTCCGGAAGAGTGATCGCAAGCGGCCTGACGGGACGATCAAGGATCGTGGGGAGGATTGTGAGGAGGAGTTGAAGCGGCGCGCGCCGTTGGTTTGGTGTTTCTGGGAAGACGTAAAGACGCTTTTGCTCAAGGGTCACACGCTGGTTAGGTGTTATGCGAACGGGTTGCAGTATGGGAACGATGGGATGATCCACACCGACAGTGTGGTGGATAGCTCGTTCACCTCTGTGTACTACCCGCACAAGGAGTGGTCGCCCAACTGGGGTGGGGAGACGGTTTTTTTCAACAAGGCGAAGGACGAGATTGTTGGGGTGAGCTATCCCCGACCCGGCAGACTCTGTTGTTTCCCAGGCACCACTCCTCATGTGGCGCGCGGCCTGTCTCGCACTTGCCCCGTCCTTCGTATTACATTAATGTTCAAAACGGAAGGGCCTGAGTCCACGCGCACGGCGGAAGAGGCTTCGGAAGACCAATGACTTTCCGGTCCTGGTTATTCACGCCTGCGGGTGCGGTGTTTTATCTTTCGAGTGCGTATGCGGCGGCGACGTTGATTTGGTGGTTGGTTCACTGAGATGATCAGGCCTGAGCATGAGGTGGCGCTGAAGCTCTGTCTGGGCGCTGACTCTGTTGGGCATTCCGGGCGGAATCTCTACACGCATTTGAAGGGCACGCATGATCTTCTCGAAGCGTGGGGCGCTGAGGACTATCTCTGTCTCGCAGGACTCTTTCACTCTGTGTATGGGACGAGGACCTTTCGGCATCAGTGTTTGGAGGCGACGGCGGAGAACCGTGCGCTGATCAGGAAGGTGATTGGGGAGAAGGCTGAGTTTCTGGTCTATGCGTTTTGCACCTCTGATCGGAAGACTTTTTTGACGATGGGCTGGGATGAAGCCAGCCAGGGTTTGAAGGACCTGTTGGAGATCGAGGCGGCGAACCTGCTGGAGCAAGGCGGGAACGGAAGGACTCTTCGGCGGTTGGCTGAGCATCCCGGAGTCAGTGCGGCGGCGCGCTGGGCGTTGGTCAAGAAGATCAAGGGGCTCCAAGACAAGGAAGGCCCCAAGGAAGGCACCAAGGAAGAAGCGGCAACATGAGGAGGTGAGGATGGCGAAGAAGAGTGTGACGCTCTCGCGCGGAGTGCATGTCCCGACGCATATTTCGGAGCACGTTCTGGGCAAGGTGCATGAGGACGACGAGGACGAGCTCGACCTCAAGAAGCAAGACGTCATCAAGGAAGACGCCTACCTCGAAGACAAAAAATATGTGGCGGCAGCGGAAGCCATGCCGGTTGGCACCGTGGTTTGGTACTGGAACGGGAGCAATCCTGATCCGCTGGCGGCGATCATTGCGGCCAGGGCGGACGCTGAGCATTGTCATTTGATGGTGATCACGCCGATGGGTCAGGCGCAGGACCGGCAGAACGTCAAGCAGGGCAAGAAGGGTGACAAGGCGGCGGGCGAGTATTTCCTGGCGATGGGGTCAGTCGCCCTCGCCTAGCAGCTTGTGCATCGCGGCATCGAACAAGTTTTTCGCGGTGAAGAGTTTGACGTTGGGCGGCTCGTTGGATGCGCTGCAGAGTCTGACGTTTTCCCGTAGCAGCTCATCGATCAGTGTCATCGCTTTGAGAAGCGCCTCGGTGAACTGGGTACACTTCGCGTCAAGGGCGTCGGCGCGCTGCATCTGGGCATCGGCCTCTCGCATGCTGGCACTGGCGTGCTGGGCCTGAATGGCGGCGGCCTGTGCAATCGCAGTGTGTGAGGCGGTGATCTGGTTGTGTTCCAGCCGCTCGTTCTCGCGGGAGAGCCGCTCGATCTCGTCGTTGCGCTCTTGCAATAGCTTGAACCGCTCGTTGCGCTCTATCAGAAGCCGCTCAATCTGCTCGTGCTTCTTCTCGATCAGCGCCAGATATTCCGCCTCGCGCCGCTCGGTGCCATCCAGGATTTCCCGTAATCGCTCGATCTCCTTGAGATGACGCTCGGCATCATCACTGATCGAGTCGCACAAGGATCGTAGCCGGTCGATCTCGGTCTGCAGCGCCGCCTTCGACCCGCGCAACTCCTCAAGTTCAGCATCGAACGGGTCACGCTCGCTCATGGCTTTGGCTCCAGGGCGGCGGCAACGCGCTGTTTCCAGTCGTCCATGTGAGCGGCAGATAGGCCCTCTTTCAGAAGCGCCCGCAGCCGCTCGATCTCGGCGGCGGCCTCGTCCAAAATATCGCGCTTCTGGTTCAGGTACTCATCGCGTCCACGATAGCGCATGAAGCGTATCCGCTCGACAAGGTCGGTCATGGCTTGGGCTCCAGGGCGCGGCGGGCGATCAGCAAGGCGCGCATGAACAGCCCCTCTCCGCTGACGATCTTGTTGTTCCCCAACTCTCTGATTTCTTGATGCGCCGCCCGCAGCCGCTCGATCTCGGTTTCCAACCGGGTGATTGTCTCGCCGTGATCTGCGAGCTGCATGCGTAGTTGGTCGATCTCGGCCTGTAAATCTCCTAACGCCCAATCGAGATCGGTCATGGTCTTCCACCCAGGGCAAAGAAGAGCGCGGCGGAAATGATCACCAGCCACACCGAAAACCAGAACCAGTCGTATTGTCGGATGTTCATCGTTCCGTCCTTCGGCGGATGGCCATCATGGCCTGATCGAGGGCACCCTTGCAGGTGCCGACACTGGGGCTCATGGGGCTTCCTTCCGGCATATAGGCGATCAGGGCATCGATGAGCTGGATGGAACAGGTTAGGGCGTGGACGACCAGGGCGGCGTCTTCCTTGACGCGGCGCAGCTCCTGCTCCAGTTCTTTGATACTCTCCATGTTGACATTTGTAATACGGGGTTGCTAGTCTGGCAAGCATGGAGAAGCGCAAGACGCGGAGCACGGCCAAGGTGCTGCGCCATCATATTATGGTGGTGCGGCTGACCGATGAGGAGCGTGAGCTTTTCGAGCGTGATGCTGATCGCAGGGGGCTGCAGCTTTCGTCCTGGGCGCGGATGACCCTCCTGGATAAGATCAAGCGCAAGGAATCGGTCTGATGCCGCTGCATCCCGAGACGTTCGAGTATCTCAAGCCGACCGAAAACCAGATGCACGACATGTTACATGCCCGAGAGGCGGCATCCGCGTATGCTGCCGTTCTGCATCAACTCATGCCGGAAGGACCGGACAAGACCTATGTTATGCGCAAGCTGCGCGAGATCGGGATGTGGGTGAATGTTGCGATCACCAGGGACGCAGACGGCTCGCCGCGCGCTTAGTCCTCTTCGGCTGGCCTCTTTCGCGCGCCGTCCGGAGTGGTACGTCAAGCTGGTGCGCGATCATCAGATCAAGGACTGGGGGTATGTGAAGAAGAAGAAATCATGACCGACACTGAGCAGGCCGAGTGCCAAGTGGTGCGGCATCCTCAAACCGGGCGCTACCATATTCGGCTCACTCGCAAGGCGGATGGCAAGTGGAACGTGAGCCGGGAGGGCTTTGCGACGGCTGCGGAGGCTCAGCAGGAGATGCTGGCGTGGATCAGGGAGAAGGGCGGAGTGCTGGAGCAATGACTGACCCCAACTTTGGTTGCCGTTGGGAGTACAGGGGCCAGCCGTGTCAGGTGAAGGGGGCAATCCTGCACGAGACTGCTAACGGAAAGAGCGAGGTTGTCGGCCTGATCGTCAATACTGGAGTTGGTCCCGACATCGAGGCGATGTTGGAGGAGCTGACTTACGAGGTGCCTAAATTATGACTGAAGAGGTTGCGGGGGCTGCAGAAGCTGAGGTTCCCGAGATAGCGCCGGAGCTGGCACCCGATGTGCTCCGGGCCATGCAGGAGGAATTGCTTCTTCGTAAGGAGCGCAAGCGCCAGTCCCGTCCTGGTGGGCTTATCGACTTCGTTAGGTATTTCTGGAGCATTCTTGAGCCCGAGACAAAGATGGTCGAGGGCTGGGTGCTCTATGCGATATGCGAGCATCTTGAGGCTGTTACGTTTGGGAAGATCACCCGATTATTAATTAATGTTCCGCCCGGATCGATGAAATCACTGATGGTTAACGTGTTCTGGCCCGCCTGGGAGTGGGGGGCGATGAACATGCCGCACACCAGATACGTGAGCTTTTCCTACTCCAGTGGTCTGACGGAGCGTGACAATGTCAAGTTCAAGAAGCTCGTTACCTGCGAGCGGTTCAAGGAACTCTGGGGCGAGAGATTCTCGCTCGAAAAAGAAGGCGAGATCAAAATCACCAACAACAAAACCGGAAGCAAATTTGCTTCGTCAGTCAAGGGAATCGGCACCGGGGAACGCGGTGATCGGGTTGTCATTGACGATCCACATGATGTCCACAAATCGGAAAGCGATATTGTTAGGACAGACACCGTGCGTTGGTTCCGCGAGACGATCACCGACCGGCTTAACAACCTTGATGATTCAGCCATCATCATCATCATGCAGCGTGTTCATCAGCTTGATATTTCGGGATTCATCCTCGAACAAGGATGGCTCTACTGTCATTTGATGGTGCCGATGGAGTTTGAAGCAGGGCGCGAGCCGTACAACACCATAGGGTGGGCGGACCCGCGCACGGAGGACGGAGACTTAGCGTGGCCAGAGAGATTCTCACCCGAAGCAGTCGCGAAAATCGAGATCGAGAAGGGCTCGTTTGCCTATGCGGGGCAGTACCAGCAACGGCCTGCCCCGCGTGGCGGCGGGATCATCAAGCGGGAGCACTGGAGGCCTTATACAGCGGAGGTGTGTCCACGTTTTGGTGTCCCGTGGCCGAAATTTCCGGTGATGAGCTATACGGTCCTCTCGATAGACACGGCGCAGACCGAGAAGAAGCAGAACGATCCGTCAGCGGGCGTCGTTCTAGGCATCTGCCGCGACCAGTGGGAAAACCGCCGCGTCATGACCATGTGGTCGTGGGCCGAGCGGCTGGAGTTCTACGATTTGATCAAGAAAATCGAGGAAACCTGCCGCAAGTTCGTCGTCAACCGGGTGCTGATCGAAGACAAAGCGTCAGGCATTCCTCTCGCCCAGGAATTGCGGCGGCGTGGGATGAACATCAGTGAAAGGCTCGCGCAAAACCCGAAAACCAAGGACCGCGCTGATTTTGGGGTCCAGCTCCTCACTCCGGAAGGGGACAAGGTGGCAAGGGCATATTCCGTACAGAATCTGTTTGAATGCGGACTTATCTACGCGCCAGCGGAAGACAGCGGCAACGGCGAGTACCTCTTCAAAGACTGGGCGGAAGCGACCATCACGGAGCTAGCGGAACTACCCAAGGGCCAGCGCGATGACAGGGCCGATGCCATGACACAGGCGCTGATCCATCTGCGCACGATTGGGCTTATCACTCTTCCTGATGAGGACGAGCTCGATCTGATCAATGAGAACAAATATGTTGCCACGCAGCAGGCACTCTACCCGGCGCTTGGCTAAGTGGGTCAGGGAGGGAAGCCCGGAGGTGCGGGAGCTGGCGCTTGCGTTTATCGCCACACGCAAGGCGACAGAAGACAATCTGTACAAGGCGGAGTTCGATGTGTGCGCCAGCAAGGGCTCGCTTCCTTTGCCCCCCTCGCAGCAGAGCGCCGAGCTGCTGACCCAGTTCACGCAAGACGTGGATTTGCGGCAGAGCCGGGTGATCGATGTGCCTGACGGGGGAGAAACCGTGACGGTGCCAGCCGTAAACGGGCGTATTCTGGACCTCGACTGAAAATCGGCTGTATAGTGGCTCCCGATTCTGGAGCCACATCATATGGCTGCTATCAATGGCGGCGGGCTGAATGGCAACGGTGGGGGCGCTACTCCAACCGAGCACTACCGGAATCTTGACGACCCGCTTCCAGGATCATCCCCCCAGGCTCCCGAGCAAGAGGCGATCACTGTTGTCATTCAAGAGGATGCCGACAAGCCGCCTGAAAACATTGGCATTGAGCAAGCCGATGGCTCGCTGATCATTCGGCTGGATGGCCGCAAGCATCAGAACAAGGACCCCGCCGGAGCCAAGGTTCACGACGCGAATTTAGCCGAATACATCGACATCAACGAGCTGGGTCGCATCTGCGACGAGCTGCTTAATGGTATCGACGCTGATTTGCAGTCGAGACAAGACTGGATTGATCGAAGAGCCGCTGGGATCAAGCACTTAGCCCTTAAAGTAGAAAATCCCAGATCGCCCTCTGCGGACGCCGACACGGCGGTCGAGGGCCAAGCCACGATCCGTTCGCCCATCATGCTGGATGCCGTGATGCGGTTCCAGGCCAACGCCCGAGGTGAACTCCTTCCGGCGGGCGGGCCGTGCAAGATCAACAACACCACGCCTATCAGGACTCCTGCGCATCAGGCTCTACTCAAGCAGTCTGGGGCAAAGGACGATAGTGATGTTTTGGCGGAGGTTCTGGAGAGCCTGTTCAACCGTTATCTCACGGTGGTGGACAAGGAATACTATCCCGACACCAACCGCATGTTCTTCATGCAGGGCTTTGGCGGTTGCGGTTTCAAGAAGGTCTACCGTTGTCCTATTCGACGCCGTCCGGTGTCAAAGTCTGTCGATGCGGACGATATCATCGTCTCGGACAACGAGGTTTCACTCACAGAGTGCGGCAGGGTCACGCACCGGATACCGATGCGGCAGTCCTGGTTGCGGCGGATGCAGCTCGCCGGGACGTATCTCGACATGGATATTATGTCTCCGGCTGCGCCCGATCCGGACGAGGTGGAGCGCGCGGAGAAAGATGTCGCTGGGCTGAGCGTTTATTCAACACGTCCGGACGACTACAAGCACACGATCTACGAGTGTTACTGCGAGCTGGACATTGCCGGGTTCGAGCACAAGGAGAAGGGCAAGATCACGGGTCTTCCTCTTCCCTATCGTGTCACCATCGACAAAGACTCTCAGACCGTCCTTGAGGTGCGCCGGAACTGGCGGCGAGACGATGACCGCTATCTCGTTCGGATGCCCATCGTGAAGTACCCCTTCGTGGAGGGGCTAGGCTTCTACGGTATTGGGCTTCTTAACATCATGGGTAACGCCACGGCAGCGGCGACCACTGCGTGGCGACTGGCCCTGGACAGTGCAGCGTTCAGCTCCTGGCCAGGGTTTCTTTATTCCGAGACAGTCGGTCGCCAGGACACCATGAGTTTCCGCGTGGGGCTGGGTTCCGGGGTGAAAATCAACACGGGCGGCCAGCCCATTGGCCAGAACGTGATGCCGCTGCCGTATAAAGACGTGACCACGGGGCTGATCACGGTCACTCAGCACATCGAAGAGGAAGCCAGACGTGTCGGCGGCACGCCGGAGCTCATGGTGGGCGAAGGCCGCGCCGATGTGCCTGTCGGGACGACGCTGGCGATGCTGGATCAGGCGGTGAAAGTCCTGGATTCCGTCCACAAAGGGATGCACATCGCCCAGGCGGAGGAGTTCAGTCTTCTCCGCGATCTCTTCATCGAGGACCCGGACGCGCTGATTTGCTCTGATCCCTCGATTGAGCGTGAGTGGCAGAAGCAGGACCTCGTGCGGGCGCTGAAGACCTGTAATCTTTCCCCGCAGGCCGATCCCAACACGCCGTCACACACGATCCGGGTGATGAAAGCGGTCGCGCTGGTGCAATTGGCAACCTTGAAGCCCGACGATTACGACTCCAAGGCGGTCGCGCGCCGGGTGTCCACCATGGTTGGATTGGGCAACATCGATGACCTATTTGCTGAAGAGAAGCAGCAGGGGATGGACCCCAAGATCATGAAGGACATGGCTGAAATCCAGCTCAAGACCAAGGAGCTGGTGCAGAAGCAGTTGGATTCTCAGACGAAGGCTCAGTTAGAGCTCCTCAAAGAGAAGATGGACATGCTTCAGGAGTACATGAAGCTGACCAACAACCGCGAGGAGCGCCAGTCGCGGGAGAAGATCGAGGCCGCGAAGATGGCGCAGGAGCAGATGAATCTGGCGGAAGGCGCGCTGATTCATCCTCTCGCTACGCCGGTCGCGGAACAGTTCGTGCGGCAGTGGCCGCAGATGATCGCACAGCCGCAAGTACCGCAAACGCCGCAACCACAACGTCCTTCGGGGCGGATTATCTAAGAGGAGACACAGATGGCGCATCCTTATGCTTCACAGGCGAAAGCATCCCAGAAGCGTCGTCTGAGCGCGCTGGGCGCGAAAGCGGGCAAGAGCTTTGGCTCCAGCTCGATGTACAAGAAAACCAGCTATCCAGGTAAGGGTGCTGGGTCCTCGACCCCGATGACCATCTCGGGCGGCTCCAGCAGGAAGCGCGCCGATCAGCCCGCCAAGTTTGCGTCTGGTGGGTCTGTGAGTGGTGCACCGAAGGCCAAGCCGAAGGGGCATTCCACCACGAATATCATCATTGCCAACGGCGGTCGCAGCGGAAAGCGCGGCAATCGTGGCGGTGGCCTTCGTCCGCCGCCTCCAGCGATTGCTGTGCCGAAGCCTGTCCCAGTTCCTGTCCCGGTTGGAGGCGCAGGTGGCCCGCCTCCTGGTGCTGGTGCGGGGCCGCTTCCGCCTCCGGGATTGATGGGTGCGCCGTCTGGTCCGCCTCCTGGTCTTCCTGCTGGTCCGCCTCCGAGGATGGGTCCTCCCGGCATGGCCAGTGGTGGCCTCGCGGGTTCGAGCTATCACGACTGGGGCGAGGGCTACAAAGACGGCGGCGCTATCAAGAAAGCCAGCGGCGGCTCCATCGAGAAGAAGGCGATGGGCGGAAAGATGCTCCGTGGCGGCAACAAGCCGGGATCGTTCAAGCCCGGTGCCATTCCTGGTCAGCCGGTTGTGCCGCTTTCTGGCAAGCCGACTCCCATGGTTGGCGGGCTCGGTATGAAGAAGGGCGGCAAGACCAAGAAGTATGCTGGCGGCGGCAGCATCAAGAAGTATGCCGATGGTGAAGAAGTTGAACCTTCGGAGGGTGACTCAGATAAGGACGACAGCAGCTTCAATCTGAGCAAGGTCCAGAAGGGCATCAGGGGCTTGCAGAACGCCGTTGATCCGAACACGGGTGCGACGGGTCAAGCCAGGGCATCCGAGGACCTGGGGCTTAAGACGATGGCGCAGAACGATGCCAGCATGCGGAAACTAGGTGCTGCGGGCAAGCCGCAGAGCGGCGGTTTTAAGGGTGGCGCGCTGCCGTATAGCTCCAGTGGGTTCAAGAAGGGCGGAAAAGTCTCTTCGCACGACGACGCGGCGCAGGACAAGAAGCTGATCAAGAGCATGATCGCGAAGGAGGAAAAGAAGGAGAAGTACGCCGATGGCGGCTTCGTTCCGAAGAACGAGAAGAGTAAAGACAGCGCGCTTATTGGCTCGACCTACCGCAATCAGGGCACTGGCTTCAACCGGGGTGGGGTGGTTAAGAAGGCGGGCTCTCATTCTGGTTTGGGTCGCCTGCAGAAGATTGCAGGAGCGAAGGCCGTTCCTGCCAAGACGGAGCTCTGATGTTTGATCGTGAGGATGTGGTCTTCCGGGATGCGTTGGATCGCATCTATCACCGGCTGCTGTACGGCGACGGCAGCTCAGATCAGATCGCGGGCTACTACGGCGCGCTGAAGGGTTCGCAAACCTGGGAGGCGCACAAGCATGCGATAGGCCGCATTGAGGGCATCGAGATTTGCATCGAGGAGATGCGGGCGCTGGCGCAGAAGATGATCAAGGAAGATCATGAGCCTCAGCGATATGACCGGAGCATGAACTGATGCCGATACTCAATCCGGTGGCGCACGTTGCCACCACACAGCAGTCAGCGCAGTTCCCCTGGAATCCTGGCGAAGAAGAAGAATACGCCGCCGATCCCAAGGATTTCCTGCTCTCGCGCTGTCAGCTTGCGATGGACAACAGCGAGTACACGCGGGCGCTGGTGGTGTGTGCGACGTACTGTCTCCCGGCATACGACATTCTTCCTGGTGGGCAGAAGTTTCACCGTTCTGAAACTACGATCCAGGAGTCGCTCTACCAGGGCAAGGTGGGGCTGGTTATTGGCATGGGGCCGCTGGCGTTTGTTGATTCGGGTGCGATTATCTTTGGGGGTCAAAAGTTCGAGGTTGGCGACTGGGTGCAGTGGGACATTCATGCCGCGCGGCAGTTCACCATCAATCGCATCCATTGCCGGTATTTGAACGACACGCAGATCATTGCGCGGGTAAAGGACCCGAGGCTGGTCTACTGACGCGGGAGAGACGCGATGGCCGAGGAAGAGGACCTGATCGTAAAGTTAGAGGCTGAGCCGCCAGCAGAGGGTGATAAGCCGGAGGCCAAGCCGCCGCCGGTACCGGGACCCAGTGTTAGTCCCCAGTCTGCGGTGCAGGACCTGGAGCGCCAGATCGAGGCCGAGCGCGCTGATCGTGGGCGGCTCATGGCGGAAAACCAGCGGCTTGAGCGCGAGCGCGAAGAGGCGGTGCAGATCGCCCAGCGAGCCGAGCAGCAGACTGGCAACAACTACATGGCGTGGCTGGATAGCCAGATCAGCAATATGTCGAACGAGATGGACGCCATGGCGGCGCAGGCGGAAGCCTGCATGAACGATGGGGACTTCAAGTCAGTCTCGGAGCTCAACAAGCGTATTGGTCGTGTCGGTGGGCAGCTTGCTATTGCGGAGCGGGAGAAGCTGGCGTTTGAGCAGCAGGCGAAACAGCCCAAGCAGCAGCCCCAGCAACGCAAGCCGCAACAGCAGCCCAGGCAACAGCAGGCGGTGCCGACTGATCCCATCGAGAAGGCGATCCATGGGCGGAGCGAGCCGACCAAGCAGTTTTTGCGCAAGCACACCGATCTCATACGTAGCGATGGCACGCTCAAGGCGTCGGCCATCAACGCGCACGAGAAGGCGCTGGATGCGGGCCATACCGTCGATACGCCGGAGTATTTCGGGTTTATTGAGCAGGCGATTGGGGCTCCGGCTGGTGACAGCGCGAATGGCGCGACCGTTCAGGTTCCTGGGTACTCTGCGCCGGTTTCGCGCAATGCGGCTCCTGGAGGCGACAATCTCTCGCCCGGTACCTTTCGGATGACGCCCAAAATGCGAAGACTGGCGGAGGAGCAAGGCGTTACGCCAGCGGAGTGGGCGGCGAACTATATCAGGCTCGTGAAAGAGGGCCGGATGACGCCAATTACATAGGAGTTGCACATGAACCGTATTCCGTCCCCCGGTATGCCTCCCAGCACTCCCCACGCGGAAATGCCGCCGCTTTTCCCGACTGAGCGCGAGGAGTCACGTCCCGAACAGCGTCCAGCCTCACGTTTGGTGGACGATGGCCGGGAGCGCATGCGTTCTGGCGGTGCCAGCATCAATCCCTACGAGATGGACGACATCAGGCAGCAGTATTGCCCGACCAATGGGACTGGCACCAAGGAACAGGTTGCGCGTGAGATCGATTTCCAGTGGAACAACTATGAAACCTACGGCAAGCGCGACTATGCCATTGAGCGCGAGCACCACAATCAGGGTTGGCAAGAGGTGCAGCACAGCGATTTTCCGGAGCGTTTTGCGCCCGCTGGCACCGAGGGGCCGGTTATCGTCAAGGACATGATCCTGGTGTGGCGGCCTATGCGCTTGACAGTAGAGGCCAGAAATGACGAAATACAGCGAGCGACTCGCGCTATGCAGGTGCATCGCCAGAAGATGGCCGACGCCCCCGATGGGCAAGCGCCGCGAATGCAGCCAGTGATACGCAGTTCGCGCGAGGCTATAGAAATCCCCGACTAGGGGGGCGCGTCCGAAGCACGGGCGTTGGGAAGCCAACATTTCAATCGCACGGACTGCGGCGGAGCTCGCCAAAGGCCGGTAACCCTTGAAGGGGAGCCGTTCGATGGCGAATATCGACGCTGCATTTGGATTCAAGCCTGTTCGTCGCCTTGATGGCGCAGCCTGGACCGGCGGTCATACCACACGCAAGATGCTGAACACGGCGGGCGCGCTCAATCGCGGCGACGTCGTGAACCAGCTCGCGACGGGATATGTCGCAGTGTCCGCTGCGGGCAAGACCGATCACTCCAATCTCGGGGTCTTTGTCGGTTGCCACTATCTCTCAGCCGCACTGGGCTATCCGATCTGGTCGAACTACTGGCCAGGAGCCGGAGCTGTGGGTGATGTAGAGGTTTTCATCATCGATGACCCGATGGTGGTGTTCGAGGTGCAATGCAGCGCCGGTCCATTCACCATCGCCAACGTCGGTGAGAACGTAGACTTCGTTGTCGTGGCATCTACGACTGGGTTCTCCAAGTGGTCAGCGAACGCCACCACGGGAGTCACCGCCACGCTGCCGTTCTGCATCGTGCAA
>Ga0070702_100000523_pt1 | contig 13802 bp, 10 predicted proteins | sample KBSK5103metaG_FD_65466 | JGI IMG/M metagenome (GOLD analysis project Ga0070702, IMG submission 65466) | Corn, switchgrass and miscanthus rhizosphere microbial communities from Kellogg Biological Station, Michigan, USA - KBS K5-10-3 metaG | ecosystem: Host-associated > Plants > Roots >... | reverse complement strand
CGGGCTGTGACATTTTCTCTGCGGACGCCGTTCTTCCTCTAGAAATCGAAGCTGCCCAAATGACTCTTTCCAATCTGGAACGTTCCGAGCGAGTACACCGAGAACTGCCCGTAGAGTGCATCACTATAGGTCTGAGATCCGGTCTTTGACGTGGTAAAGTCGGTCGATGCCAGTGCCGCACCGAGCCGATCCATCACAGTCTTGTAAGAGAGATCTGGCGAAGTGAGCCACGCTGGATATGTGCTGTAGTACGGCATGTAATTCTGAACATTGAATGATCGCAATACTTCATAGATCGATTGTACTGCTGGCACTGTTCCAGACAGGTCGGGAATGCCGTCGTAGCTCGCGAAATAGTTGCGATCGTAGATGGCACCTGCGTTCGTGTTCCCTTGGTTAAGGTCGGTTTGGGTCGCAACAAAATGGACGAACGCGGCGCTTGCCAGAAGATTGTATGGGGCGTTGTTCCGGAAGAACGTGAACGCGCGTGCATCAAGCAGGTTCTCACGCCGCAGCATTCTGTACGATTCGGCCAGTCCCTGAACAATCATGAGATGCTCTTTCATGAGCTGGCCGTAGTACGTTGTCAAGCCCGGCAGCAAACAGGTGTACGGGCTGGCGTCTGCCTGACGGCCGTGGATCCAGCCTCCCCAGGCTCTATTCGCAGGAGACGTCCAGGGTTGGCACATCCATTCGGTGGTATCGGTCATTTGCTCCCGGAGCACTGGAGTTAGGAGGAAGTCGTGCGCTTTGACCAAGTCATCGATGGAAACGATGCCTTCAGTGAACGCCCGTGCGATGACCCACATGATCTGCATTCGACCGGTCGGGTTCTGCGCTGACCACCAGGTAACAGCGCCGGGAAGCGGAATCTGCTGTAAGAATGCCGTACTCACAGCTCTGAAGTCGACTAAAGAGCCAGATACGCTGCCGTATGCATACAACGCGCGAATGACAGTGGCTGCCGTTAGATAGTCATCCAGAGGACAGGTTTCGGCGCATTTCACCACGTTGAAGTCCGAATAAACGCCAAATGTCTTCGGTAGAGACTCGTTCAGTGAGTGTTTCTGGAGATATGCGAATAACACCGACATGATTTGTTCCGCGCCAGTCCAAGAAGCCCGCCTGAAGATGAACGGCTTGTAGCGCGCGATGTCTTCTAGCATAGTCGCGACAACGCGGGTTCTGGAGAACGAGCTCGCGTAGTAGCGTTGAAGCCATGTTTCCAATGTGGGGAGATCGCGCGCGACGTTTGCATAGCTAATTAGATCCCAATCAAATTTCCAGGCCGCGCGGATAGTTGTCGCCATTTCCGCGATAGGGACGATACCGGCGACGCGTGTGCTGCCGGACAGAAGATAGAGTTGACCATTTCCAGAGTCCGCAATCGTTGCCTGCATACCCCAGCAGCTCACCTGCCCGCGAGTGATGTCGCCGTTAGCATAGTGGTCCATGTGATAAGTCCCCCAGGAGGCGCTGAACCCCTGACAATCGAAGGCGGCTGGGGTCACGGACGAATCGTAGCGAAGCCAGTAGACTTCGCCTTGGGTCAATGTGCTGTTTGGACCTGGCGACTCCATCGTGAGGAGAATCGGGTTCCCGTTTTTCAAATGGTTGATGACGCCCGAAATAGTGTCGGCGGCGGCCGGCGGGACAAGAGCGATTCCAACGAGAAGTGACAGGACAAGACCGGTGACTGTTCTGACGGCCGCCGCCCTCTTGCGAAGGCCGCTAAGAAGTATCCGGCTGTTTCTCGAGATGGTCGTCATATTGAACTCCCTTCGCGCCCCGGAGCGGCAACACTCGTGCCGTTGCGGGACAACGGAGGGTCAAGTGGCTTCGGTGCGGCAAATCAGCAGAAGGGCGGCGGTAGGTGATTCGGATGGGCGATCGACCGCCTGCAGGATTCGCCGGCGCAGCACCGCGGACAATCATCTTGGATTGAGCCCACCGCGATGACTCTGGCGGCCGATGCCGTGTGGGAAGCAGCCGGCGACGAGTTGCACACATCACCGATACCCGCGGAAGTCATCTGCTCGGAGACTCAAAGCAGGAATGATTAACGGCCTATCAAAACGGATTCGATCGCGAACTGACTCTGGCGCACGGACATCAGCTGAGCCCGGTTCTCTCGGTTGTCGATTTGGAGCGTTGCCGGCGCTCCAGTCACCGACAGACTTCTATCGCCGCGCTCGGCACCGTCGGGCTACGACGTCCCCCTAGCACCCGAACGTGACCGTTAGCCTCCCACCGACAAGGCACTCTCCTGCCATCGAGTACCTGTCGGGAGTGACGGCCGGTTAGCCCTTGATGGCGTGCCGGTTTGTCACTTGGCTGATACGCCGCGCGCCGGACTGACGGTGGCCAGCCCGATTCGCCGCAGCAAATCCTGAAACCGTGGATTCGGACGCAATACGTCGACGGCGGGATCGACGGCCAGCATCGCCAGCTGCTCGTCCCGCCTTCGATAGGATTCCTCCAACTGGTCCATCGCCGAATCGATCTGACCCAGACCCGTATGGATGATCGCGAGCGCATAGGGAAGGATGTATTCACGCTTCGAACGCTCGGTCAGTTCCGCAAGCACTCGCAACGCCTCGGCTCGATGCCCGGTGACTCCATAGGCGTGACCAAGCCAGCCCTCGGTCCATGCTGCGTCATCGAGCTCGCGCGCACGCCGAAATTCTGCCATCGCCTCGTTGAATTGGTCTTGCTGGAGGAGCACGATGCCGAGGTGCGTGTGCGTGGAATAGAAACCGGGCTCGAGTACCGCGAGCCGTCTAAGCTCTCGCGTCGCTGGTTCGTAATGACGAGCATAGAGCTGCGGCCACACGGCGAAAATGTCCGCCATCCGCGTCATCGGATCGAGTTGCTGCCCTAAGGCTGCTTCGCGTGACGCCTCGTCGAACCTCCCGAGCGAGACCAGCAGCGTGGTGTACCACTGATGCGCTGTAGCGTCGCTCGGATTCAGTTGAATCGCCCGCCTGAATTCCTGTTCGGCGCCTTGCCAGTCCCAGTCGTATCCCATCTTCACGACGCCAAGGACCGCGTGCGGAGCGGCCAACCTCTCATCCAACTCGATCGCCTTGAGCGCAGCGGCCCTGGCCCGAGGCATGACATCACTCGGCGCCATATAGACGTTCGAGAGGCCGTAATACGCTTCCGCCAAACCGGAGTAGGCCGGCGGGTATTGCGGGTCCAGCTCGAGCGCCGCTTTGAACAGATCGATACCCTGCTGCGCACCCTCGACCGTCCATCGCTGCCATGCAAAACGCCCTTTCAAGCATAGGTCGTGGGCCTTGTCCTCGCTTGCAGTTGATGTCCGAGTCGTTCGAGTCTCGCGTCCATTCCCGATCCGGCTGCTGATCTGGCTGGCGATAGTGCGCGCGACTTCATCCTGCAGGTCCAGCACATCATGAACGCTGCGTTCGTACTCATCGGCCCACATCTGTCGATCGGTGCGTCCCTCTATGAGCGCCGCGGTGACGCGGACACGATCGCCCGCGCGCCGCACCGAGCCGTCGACGAGGGCGTCCACGTTGAGGGCGTGCGCGACCTCCGACAGGGGTTTATCCGTATCCTTAAAGCGAACGATCGAGCTCCGAGAGATGACCCGCGAGACGCCGAATCGCGAGAGATCGGTGATTAGCGCTTCCGTCAAGCCGTCGACGAAGTACTGCTGATTCGGGTCGTCTGACAGATTGCGCAGCGGCAGCACCGCGATGGACTCAATTGGCGCGTGGTGCAGGCCGAGCGCTCTGCTCACCCACTTGCCCGCGCCGCTTTCATACCCAAGCAGTGAGATTGCCATCACGGCTGCGATCGCGGCCAACACGGCACCGGTGCGCGCCCACTTCCCGGCCGGTGGTGTCACGCTTTGATGGTAAGGGGACCGCGGATCGGCCGCCCACGGAAGTGTCGCCTCCGGTGGGCGTTCCGCAATCCACCTCAGCTCGCCAGCGACATCGCGTGCCGTCTGCCAGCGCTCGTCCGGGTTCTTTGCCAGACATCGCCGCACCAGATGTTCGAGCTCTCGAGGCGCGCGCGGCTGAATGTCCGACAGCGGCACCGGCTCGCCATGCACGATCGCGGCGATCAGGGCAGACTGGTTAGCAGCGTTAAATGCGCGGCGCCCGGTGGTCATTTCGTAGATGAGGACACCGAATGCGAACAAATCGGTACGCGCGTCGGCGTCGCGTCCCTGCAGTTGCTCGGGAGCCATGTATCGAAAAGTACCGACCAGTGCGCCGTTCGTCGTCGCGTCGCATTCGTCTGTCGTCGGTCCGCTGGTTCCGGCGTCCCGCGACAGCGTCCGCGTCTTCGCGATGCCAAAGTCGAGAAGCTTCGCCCCGACTGTCGTGAGCATGACGTTGCCCGGCTTCAAATCGCGGTGAACAATCCCGTGCCGATGAGCATGGTCGAGCGCGTCCGCGATTTCGATCGCGCTCTTGAGCGCTTGAGTGATGGGCAGAGCGCCGCGCGTGATCCGCTCGGCCACTGTCTCTCCCTCCAGGTGCTCCATCACCAGGAAGTCGACGGTTCCCTGCACGCCGACGTCGTAGAGCGTGCAAATGTGCGGATGAGCGAGGCTCGAGATCAATCGCGCCTCGCGCTCGAAGCGACGTCGCCATTCGACCTGTAACGCGAGCGTTGGCGGGAGGACTTTGACGGCAACGGTGCGCATGAGCCGTGTGTCGAGCGCACGGTAGACCTCGCCCATCCCGCCAGCGCCGATGAGCTCGAGGACTTCGTACGGTCCGAGACGGCTGCCCGGAGCGAATCCCATGATGGCCGCCTACCAAACTAGGGTTCGAGTTCCGCTTTCAGGCCGAGGGTACGAATAAGACGATCCAGATTGTTCCGATGCAGTCCGAGCAGTCGCGCCGCATCGGGGCGCGAGCCCGTCGACTGTCGCAAGGCTTGCATGACGGCCCGCCTCTTCGCCTCGCGGATCGCGGCGTGATACCCCATCACCTGAGCGCCGTCGCTCGGGATGCAGGCGTCGAGCACCGCTTCGGGCAGATCTTCCGGCAGGATCTGTTCGGACGAACCCAGGACCACGGCGCGCTCGATCGTATTCTCCAGTTCCCGGATGTTGCCGGGCCAGTCGTAGTTCATTAGCAGATCACGGGATGCCGGCGAGAGTCCTTTCACCCGCCGCTTACAGCGTTGCGCGTATTTGGCAACGAAATATGCCGCCAGCAGCGGGATATCCTCCTTGCGGTCACGCAACGCTGGGGTCGTGATTGTGACGACGTTAAGGCGATAGTAGAGATCGCGGCGGAAGTCGCTCTTAGCAGCCGCTGCATCCAGGTCACGATTGGTCGCAGCGACGATGCGGATGTCGACCTTGATCGGCTGTATGCCTCCGACCCGCTCGAACTCGCGTTCCTGCAGGACGCGCAGCAGCTTGGCTTGGACACTGGGCGTCAGCTCACCAATTTCATCGAGAAAGACCGTTCCTCCGTGGGCCATCTCGAGTCTGCCCTTCTTCTGTGCGACGGCTCCGGTGAACGCCCCCTTTTCGTTGCCGAACAGCTCGCTCTCCAGCAGCGATTCGGTCAGCGTCGCACAGTTGACCGCGACGAACGGCCGCCCCTTCCTGTTACTGCTGGCATGAATCGCCCGCGCGACGAGCTCTTTGCCCGTACCGCTCTCACCGAGGATCAACACGGTCGAATCGGTTCGGGCGGCTCGCGCGATGATGTCGAAGACTCTGCGCAGGCGGGGGCTCTCACCAACCATGCTCCGATCGCGATGGAGATCGGCCTGCAGCCGGCGCTTGTCCTCTTCGAGCCCGATCAGCCGCGAGAGATTGGCAAGCGAGACGGCGCCTATCGACGCAATCGCTGTCAGGAGTTGCAGGTGCTCGCTGTCGAAGCGCACAGCGGGAGCCGTTGCCGCGAGGTAGACGACGCCGAGAAGACTTTCACTTGAGATGAGCGGGACGCAGAGCGTCGAGTGAATGTGCGCCGCAATCGCGCTCTCCGCGAACTGGAATTCACCCGGCACGTCGTTACTGAGGACCGACGTTCGATTGGCGAGCACGCGACTGGTGATGGTGTGACTGATCGGAACCGGCCCGTCCGCTCCGCGATGCCGGCCGTGCACTTCACCGAATTCGACTCGATCGTCTCTGAGCAACATGACGGCCCCGAAGTCTGCCGGCACGGCCTCGAAGGCGCGATCGAGCAGCTCGCGAAGAAGTACCTGTCGCTCGCGAATGGCAGGGATGGCGATGCTCACCGCGTACAAGGCATGCAGATCGCGGGCGAGCCGCGCCGGCCGCAGTCGGGCCAGGACGTCGTCAGGCTGACAGTAGACGATCTCGTCGGGTCGCAGCTCAGCGGTCGAGTTGCTCGGAACGCCGTCGTGGTGGATTCGAACGTCGGGCGGACCCGTGGGCTCCGTGTTCCTGCACAGGAACAAAAGTACGGAGTCACCAAGGCGAATCTGATCACCGTGCTGAAGGATTCGCTCTTTCACCGGCACGTCGTTGATGAACGTCCCGTTCAGGCTGTCCAGATCGCGCAGAGTCACTTCGCCGGGCGACGCGTCGATGCGGCAGTGCTGCCGTGACAGGGCAAGATCGGGGATGGAGAGGTGATTCGAGGATTCGCGGCCGATCAGGACGCCGCCGGTGTCGAGCCGAACGATCTCGCCTTGGAGAGGTCCAGCGAGAGCGACGAGCGTCGCCGACATGAAAAGCTCCCGTCCGAAAGTCGCGAGGCCGTGCCACACAGATGTGGGCGATTGATTGAGGCGCGCATTTTACCGCTAAACATTACTGCTGTTCAAACAAACGGGGTCATTGACTGAGATGGACACGACGCATCAAAGCCTGAAAGCGCGGGTCGTCCCGAATGAGGTCGAACGCCGGATCGATCCTCAGCATCGTCAACTGCTCGTCGCGCAGGTCATATCCTTTGTTCAGCCAAGTGAACGCCTCGTCCTTCTCGCCCAGAGCAATGTGGATGATGGCCAGGCTGTACGGCTGGACGTACCCGTGCGTCGCTCGCTCCCTGAGATCGCGCAGGACTGCTCGCGCGTCAGCCGTGCGGCCGGCCTTTGCGTAGGCATGTCCCAGCCACCCTAGAATCCACGGTGTCGTGTCTAGCTGTCGCGCGTGTTCGAGCTCCGCCACGGCTGCGTCGACGTCCCCCAGCTGAAGATACGCAATCGCCATGTGTGCATATATCGGATAGAAGTCCCGGTGCAGTACGGCGAGCGCCTTGAGCTCGGTCACGACTTGCTGATATCGCCGCTGATACAGGTCGGGGAGGATTACGGAATACAGGTCGATTAACGGCGAGAGCGGATCGAGCGCGTGTGCGCGCTGCAGTTCGACGACCGATTCATCGAACCGCTCACGCAACGCGAGGTAATAACCGAACCACTCGTGTGCGAGGGCGTCATTCGGGTTCAGCGCGATGGCCCGCTTGAACTGCCGCTCGGCCTGATCCCAGTCGAAATCGAAACCCATGCTGACGAGGGCGAGGGCGCTGTGGGCCTCGCCGAGGGCTTCATCCAAATCGAGCGCTTTGGTTGCCTCCTTTCGAATCATCGGCATCACGTCGCGCGGCGAAAGATAAGCGCCTGATGTGTAGTAGGCCGCATCAGCCAGTCCAGCGTGCGGCAATGCGTAATCGGCATCCAGATCGACGGCGCGCTGAAAGAACTCTGTCGCTCGCTTCACATTGTCCTCGGTCATCTTGTTCAGGAAGTACCGCCCCTTCAGATACAGTTCATGTGCCTCAGGTTTGGCAGCGCGGGTCGTCGTCGTCGAGCGAAGCGCTTCGGCGCCAGACGCGCCATGCACGACCGTAGCAATCGATCGGGCGACGTCGGTCTGCAGGGCACGTAGGTCGCGCGTGTCACGTTCGAAGGCATCGGCCCACATCTGCCGGTCGGTCCGGGCATCGACCAGTGCGACGGTCAGTCGGACGCGATTGCCGGCGCGGAGGACCGTGCCATCGACGAGGGCGTCGACCTTGAGCGCGCGCCCGACCGCCGGCAGCGGCTGCCGCGTCTCTTTGTATTGCATGATCGAGCCGCGCGCGATCACTCCAGTCGTCCCCAGTTTGGACAGGTCAGTGATCAACTCTTCGGTCATGCCGTCGGCGAAGTAGTCCTGGTCGGGGTCGCGGGAGAGGTTGCGAAGCGGCAGGACCGCGAGGGAATGAATCGAGGTGCCGTGCGCGCTCTCACGCCAACCTCTTAGTCGTTCCCAGTCTACTCCGCCTTCGACGAGCACGATCGTGATCGCCGCGACGGCGAGGATCGCCGCCGCGAGTCCTGTCCTGGGCCAAAGACGGTTTCCTTTCCACCCAGCGCCGACCTCGTGAGCTGGTCCTGCCACCGCCGATGCGCAAGTCTCGGCAACCCACCTCAATTCTGCCGCCAGGTCCCGCGCCGTCTGCCATCGGTCGGCGGGGTCTTTGGCGAGACAGCGCTGCACGATGTGATCGAGCTCGCGCGGGACGCCGGGCCGGATTCGGGAGAGCGACGGTGGATCGGTGTCGAGGACAGCCGCAATCACGGCGGCTTGATTCGGACCGTCGAACGCCGGTCGCCCGGCTGTCATCTCGTAAAGCACCGCTCCCAATGCGAATATGTCGCTGGGAACGTCCGGCTCCTTGCCTTCGAGTTGCTCCGGAGCCATGTAGCGGAAGGGGCCATTCGATGAGCCGTCTCGCTTCAGATACTGTGCCTGGGTCCGCTCCATGGGCACAGCGTCATCAAGCGCCGTTTTCGAGCGTGCGTCCTGGCTCGTTCGCCCGGCATCGAGCAACCGTGCGCCGATCGATGACAGGATAATGCTCCGCGGCGTCAGGTTCCGGCGAATGATCCCGTGGCGGTGAGAGTCATCGAGCGCGTCCGCGATCTGGACGGCACAGGCGATGGCCGCGTCGACTGGCAGTGCACCGGCGGCCAGGCGAACGTCGAGAGTCTCGCCCTCCAGCTGCGTCACGACGAAAGCCTCGGGATCTTCCGCACAGGACGTCCGGTGCGGATTATTTTACGCTCGCGGCCCTGTTAGGGGAGCCCCCCGGTGCGCTCGGCTCGACCAGCGCGTCCAAGTCGCGCAACGGGGTCGGATCGACCGCCGTAATGGGTTTCCGACCTCCCTCCGGATTTCCGAGTCCGTTCTGGGGGGAGCGCCGTCTTCGCCTCGAGTTTCCGAAGGCGGCGCTCAATCGTCGACCGCGGGATGCCGGTGGCCCGCTAGATCACTGCGACGCTGCCCTGCCCAGCGCCCGCGCCTGAGTCACCGCCCAAAATCGGCGCGGACGTTCGTGAACACCGCCTTTTGAGATCCGTGCCCCGCAAATCATTCCTGATTGAAAGCACAATCGGATCTGATTGCCCCGCTGCCTTTGAGGTCGCGATTCGTCTGAACGACGCAAGTCGATAGATTCGCTCCTATTTCAAACATCCGGCTAGCCGCTCGCTGCTTTACCGCCGAAATGTCCCTAGAGAATCCGTGCAGGCACAAGGATTGCGCACTGCTGCGCCGACACCCTTCGTACACGTTCCAGTCCCTGTAATCCCGTAGTTGAGATCAGAAGGGAGAGCCGTTATGAATGTCGCAGTAGGTGCCAGAATTCGACTGGCAAAAGCCGAAAGCCACGGTGCGCTGTTACGGCGTCTGTTGCAGCTCCGCAAGACCACAGGGGAGCCCGCGGCCGTCGGGCTTGTAAACGCAGAAATAGAGCAGACCCGTTCGCTCGTCGCCGCTGACAGCACGTGGATCATTCGTCTCGTGAGGGCAAACGCACGTGAACTGGATGTGGCGTTTGAGACAGGGCTGCTGCAGTCAACGGCCCCCGCCCCAGTCAGAGAAGCAGCCAAGCGTCGTGCACAGGCTCAGGGCGGCTTCAGTGCGGGTTTCCTGGAGATTGTCGCCCCATTTTCAGGAATGCAATTACCGAAGGATCCGGATAGAGAGCTTAATTGTTGGCTACAAGCGGTCGTTCTTTTCATCCTTTTCGTGCTTTGCGCAGAGGGCGAGATCGAAGCATGTGAGATGGCTTACGAAGTAGTCCTTGAGTTCGTCGCTGAGTGCTATAGCGGTGATGACGATGTCTCATAGAGATGCTGGCAGGTACGACACCTGCTGATCACTTGGACCAGACTGACACTCAAAGTTCCGACGCGAGGTCATCAGCAAGGTCCAATTCGCTAGAAGACCACAAACGGCACATTTGACGGTCCGTGGAGACGGCCAGCCAAAGCCGCGGCCGTATCCAACGAGTTCTGCTGCTGCGATCTTTCAAAATGAAACCACTCACCTCAAATTGAAACAGCGGTCGACGCTGGTTTGTTGCAATTGCCCGAGAACGCGGCGGATCGAATGTTGCTCTGAGAAACGACGTCACGCTGCGACGTACCGGCCAACTTATTATCCAGGCTAGCGACGCGACGTACGGACCCATAGCATGTTTGCCGCATCCATTCTCTCGTTTGGCGCCCTCCCTCTTCACGGCGGTGCCGTCGGCGGGAACAGGCGAGGACGACGTCTCTGGCGTCTCCGTCGGTTCCTGCCGATGCCTCCAGGCACCGGCACCGTCGCTCCCGCCGATCGACGCTGATCGTCGGCTCCCACACGCTGATCTGATTGTCGCAATTCGTCCGCGGCGAGGGCTGCGCAAGCGGCCCTGTCGCGGAGCTAGTTCAACTGGAAATTGAACTCGGAACCCGATTCGCACCGGTGAACCGCGCGTTTCGTCACTTGGGAGATGGGTCTGACATGAATCCGTACGTACTGCTTGGATCGCGCGTCCGCACACCCGGAGCGGCATCGTTGGTCGAGCGCCTGGCGGCGTGGCTCGACTCGATGGTGGCGCACGAGCGGCTACTTCGCCTCGCACGAACAGACGTCTGTGACGAGGAGTGCCCTCGCGTCGAGGCTCGAACCCTGTGGACGGAGGCCGTGGCGACGCTCGCCGATCGCGCGACGGAGCTGCGATTCCTGCGGTCCCGCGCCATGACGCCGGCGGCTTGCAAGGCGAATGCGGCGTCCGTCGCTGCTCGCCCGGACGGCGCGGATGCTGAGCGTCGATCGAGCCTCAGTCACCGCGGTTTAATCCCAAAAGCAGGTCGGTCATCGACGCCCCACGCGGAGGTGTCGCAGAGCATCACCGCGGAGATCTGATGATGACATCGCGCCAACGACTCGAAGACGAGGCCTCCGGTGTTCACGAGCAGGTCGATGCAATGCTGGACAGCGAAGACAGCATCATCATCCTCATGGACGCTCGGCGAGTTATCAACTACGTGCGCGGGTTCGAACTGTCGGCATGCCAGTTGGAGCTGCTGGCAACTGACATCGAACGTCTCGTACGAACCGTCACCCGTACACAGCCATCGAGAAAGGAGAAAAAACGATATGACCAAGGGACTGGCATGGATGGTGGGACTGAGCACGGTCGTGGCGCTTATTCTCGCGAGCGTTGCCGGCGTGTGGCTGACCAACGATCTCCGAGTGGTGGGCCTGGTGATCGTGGGGATCACGCCGATCGCCGCAGGCCTGGTCGGCTACTTCGAATGGCGAGCGAACCTGCTGCGCAAGGCGCTGGCTGAACAACAGCATCATCGACGTGACAATCGTCCGAATCCAGTCGGACGCGTACCGCAGAACGCCGTGCGCGAGAAGACCGTGACGTGAGGGCCGCAGTCAGCGTCGGCGGCAGTGGGCGGGTGAGTCAGAATGACCGTGCCCACCGCGAACTCGATCACGCCGACGAACCCCATGAACGTGGCCGTTCGAGACGTCGTGATGTCGCTGGCGGCGTTCACCCTCGCACGTCTTGCCGAGGTGCGTGAGGAAGCCCCGGTCCACGCAACCAACAGCATCATCGAGCGCCCGCAGCACCACGTGACGGCCTGAGACGACATCCAGGTTCATGACAGCCGGTGGATATCGGCAGGAACTCAGCGGCGATGGGGCTCACGTACGCGCTCCAGTCGGTGAGCGGATTGAAGAATTTGTCGATGCCCGCCAGAGTGGCGGTCACGCCGATGCCATACCGCAGTGCGAGCCATGGGATGTTCAGTCGATTGTCCATTGAAATTGCCTCCTGCCTATTGGAGGCGGGCGCCGAGCAGACTGACGAAGACGTGATTCAGCAGGTGCTGCAGGGAAATACCGCCATGTTCGAACTCCTGATGCGCCGCTACAACGAGCGCGTCTACAGAGGCCTCTGACGTGGACGATTCTGCTACTGCCTCTGCAAGTACGTGGCCCACTCAAGAAGTTCAGAGGGCTGCGGTAGAGATCGGTGACATCTGATCCGGCAGCGACCCACTGCAAGATGAGATACCGTGCTGGATCGTCGACGCCAGCGTCACTAGAATGGGTTCGAAGGCCTCAGTGAAGCAACGCCCTCCTCCGCGTCCCGACCCTTCCGAAGCAGAGCCGCACCATCTCGCGGAGTTCATTGAGTTCCGATCGGATCAGGGCATCATGCGGCTGCACGAGCAGCGCGTCGTGCTGCTCAGCGCCGCGGCGATGGGACTCCTCCGGAAGGAACTCATCGACACCTTGGGCATCGATACGGCCAGGCGATTGTTCCTGCGCTTCGGGTACGCGGACGGGTACCACGATGCCGTGAGCCTGCGCGACCGATCGAAATGGTCCACTCCCCTCGACGGATTGCGGGCGGGCGTCGTCTTGCACCGCCTCGAGGGGATCGTCCGCGCCGAGATCGTCGAAGTGGAGCATGACGCGAAGACCGGCCGCTTTTACGAGAAAGCTCTGTGGCACGACTCCTATGTCGCCGAACAGCACCTGCACCATTACGGCAAGACGAACGTGCCGGTCTGCTGGTCTCTGGTCGGATACGCCAGCGGCTATGCGAGCGCTTGTTTCGGACACGAGATCTATTTCCGCGAACGCGAGTGCCGGGCGCAAGGTGGGGCGATGTGCACGGTGGTCGGCAAGGACGCCGAGGGCTGGGGTGAGGAACTCGAGACGCTGCGCGCCGACTTCCAGAGCGTGAGCCTCGGCCGTGAGGTCGAGCGTCTTCGCGAGGCCGTGCACCGGCGTCTTCAGGAACTCGGTCGCCGGGAGCGACTGGTCGCCAAACGCGAGCGGGAACTGAATCTGTTGCGCGAGCGTGTGGCCCGTCATGCGGCGTCCAAGCAGTTCGTCGCCGGCAGCGCGGCCATGCAGGAGGTGCTCGAGCTCGCGGCACGCGTCGCACCTCTTGATACGACGGTCCTCGTCTACGGTGAGAGCGGAACCGGCAAGGAATTCATCGTCCGGATGATTCACGACCAGAGTCCACGGGCCGGCGGTCCGTTCGTGTCGATCAACTGCGCGGCGCTGACCGAGACACTGCTCGAGTCCGAGCTCTTCGGGCACGTGCGCGGCGCCTTTACCGGCGCGGTACGGGACAAGGCTGGCCTCTTCGAAGTGGCGGGGAGCGGCACCCTCTTCCTCGACGAGATAGGAGAAGTCGCGCCGACGGTCCAGGCAAAGCTCCTACGGGCGCTCCAGGAACGTGAGATTCGACGCGTGGGGGCGGAGCGCACCATCAAAGTGAACGCCCGCGTCGTGGCGGCCACCAACCGGGATCTGCGGGCGGCCGTCGACGCTGGCACCTTCCGCGAAGACCTCTATTTCCGTCTCGGCGCCTTCGTCATTACTGTTCCGCCGCTGCGCGATCGCCGCGAGGACATCCCGTCGCTGGTCCACGACTTCGTTCGGCGCGCGGCCGTTCGCGTCAAAAAGGACGTGGAGAACGTGTCGACGGACGCGATGACCGCCCTGATGAATTATGGTTGGCCCGGGAACGTTC
>Ga0070702_100000514_pt1 | contig 13931 bp, 13 predicted proteins | sample KBSK5103metaG_FD_65466 | JGI IMG/M metagenome (GOLD analysis project Ga0070702, IMG submission 65466) | Corn, switchgrass and miscanthus rhizosphere microbial communities from Kellogg Biological Station, Michigan, USA - KBS K5-10-3 metaG | ecosystem: Host-associated > Plants > Roots >... | reverse complement strand
AGCGTCTGCCGCACGCGGCGGATCGTGCCCGCTTCGAGCATGGCGCGAATGCGCGCGGTGACGACCAGCGGGTCGACGCCGGAGAGCCTGGCGATCTCGCGGATCGGCTCGCGGACGAAGCCTTTGATCCGATCTTCCGAGACTTCGAGGATGCGGCGGTTGATCGCGTCGTTCGTCGAGATCGGAATCGCGGTTTCGAGGACGCTCACGCGCTCACCTCCACCTGCGCGATCTCGGAGTCGAGGAGGTAGCAGCCCGGATCGGATTCCCAGTAATCGCCCGTCGCGGCTTCGGCGCGAGCGCGGAAGTTGCCGTTGCACATCGACAACCAGCGGCAGTCGGCGCAGCGGCCCTTGAGCAGCTCTTTGCGGCGGCGCAGTCCGTCGAGGAGGCCGACGCGCGAGTCGCGCCAGATCTCGGAGAACGGCCGCTCGCGGATCGAGCCGAGGGTGTGGTTGCTGGTGAACTGGTCGGGGTGTACGAGGCCGAAGCTGTCGATGCAGCCGATGGCGATGCCGGAGCGGTTGCCGCCGTTGTTGCGGATCAGGTTGAAGGCGCTCTCGGCGCGCTGCGGATCGTGCTCGAGGAGCCAGAGGTAGATGTACGGCGCGTCGGCGTGGTTGTCGACGGTCATCACTTCGATCTCGCGTCCTTCGGCGTTCCAGCGCTCGACGCGGTTGATCATCTTGTTCATCAGCGCGCGCTTCTCGGCCGTGGTGAGGTCGATGCCGGAGAGGTACGAGCCGCGGCCGGCGTAGACGAGGTGGTAGAGGCAGAGGCGGCCGATGCCTTCGTCCTCGACGAGCTGGAAGACGCTGTCGATCTCGTCGACGTTGTCCTGCGTCACGGTGAAGCGGACGCCGACGCGGATGCCGGCGGCGCGGCAGTTGCGGATGCCGCGGAGCGCTTCCTGGAACGCGCCGCTCTTCGCGCGCATGCGGTCGTGGCGCTCTTCGTTGCCGTCGACGCTGATGCCGACGTAGGCGACGCCGATGTCCGCGATGCGCTGGGCGCGGCGCTCGTCGATGAGGATGCCGTTCGTCGAGAACGTGACGCGGACGCCGAGGGAGGCGGCGTACTGGGCGAGGTCGAGGACGTCGGGGCGGGCCAGCGGCTCGCCGCCGGAGATGAGGAGCGCCGGCACGCGCATCGCGGCCAGGTCCTCGATCATGTTGCGCGCCTCGAACGTCGTGAGCTCGCCGATGAAGCGCCGGGTGCGCGCGTCGGCGTAGCAGTGGACGCATTCGAGGTTGCAGGTCTTGGTGCAGTTCCAGACGACGACGGGGCCGGAGTCCGGCCGCGCGCCCGTCTTCACCTCCGCGGATTTGTCGTGGTAGCGAAGGCGGTCGCCCGCGTACATCGCTTCGCCTTTGAGCAGTTTCGTCACGCTGATCATTCGCTTTTTCTCCGTCGCGCACATCATCGGGTGACGCCGAACTCGGAGCCGTGACGCGATGTACGGGGGGATGTGACGGCAGACACACGCGCCGGCCGTCGCCGCTCCTAGTGGCGGACGCGGGTCTCGGCGAAGCTCCGTGCGAAAGGAGCGCGTCATGTTTTTCGAGAAGAAGAAAGCGTTCGGTAAGTTCGCGTGGGTCTTCGGCCTCGGCCTCGTCAGCGGGACCGTGATCGGCCTGCTCTACGCGCCGATGACCGGCAAGAAGCTGCAGCAGAAAGTCGTCGACAAGGTGGAGGATCTGCAGGCGGCGATGAAGAAGGTGGCGGCTTGAGTAGGGGCCTGGCCGCGTGAGTAGTAGCCTGGCCGCATAGCCGCCTAGCCTCATAGCGTATCGACACCAACACGCTTCGTGGCGACCGCTATGCGGTTAGGCGGCCATGCGGCTAGGCGGCTGGAATCAGATCCCGAGATACCCCACCATCGTCCCAACACACACGATCACCGCCCCCGCCACCGCGTCGCCGAAGCGGTCGATCCACGGGAGCTCGAGGCGGCGGACGCCGGCGTGCGCGGTGAGGACGAAGACGATCATCGTCAGGATCGTCGCGGTTTCGTAGACGACGATCACCGCCGCGACGGCGGCGGGGCCTTCGACGGCGGCCGCGAACACGAGCGGCATCACCGCGACGCAGGGATCGGCGCAGAAGAGCGCGAACAGCGACCACGTCGTCAGCGACGAGTGCCAGTGGCGATGCGTGTGGACGGCGAAGCTGCGGCGCAGCCCCCACACCAGGTACACGAAGCCGAACGCGATCAGGAGGAACGTCGCCTGCCGCTCGAGCTGCGCGCCGAGCGTCTCCAGCACGCGCAGGCCCGCGAACGCGGCGAGGATGGCCAGCACCGCGGATACGGTGACGTGGCCGAAGCCGCAGAGCATCGTCACGCGCGCGGTGCGCTGCCACGACCACTTGTTCGCGCGCGCCAGCGCCGCGAACGGCACCCAGTGATCGGGCGCGATCGTGTGCAGCGCGCCGACGGTCGCGCCGGCGAGCATCAGCGCGGGAAGCACGGTCGATGACGCGCTCACGCGTGCGTCTCCACGAGCTCCAGCGTCAGCTCGTTGCGTTTCGTCTGCAGCCAGTCGAGCCAGAGGCCGACACCGGTGCCGTCGTTCGCGGAGAAGCGGATCACTCGCGCGCGCGGCATCACCCGCGCGATGTTCTCTTCGATCGTGTCGACGCGGATGTTCGGCAGATGCGGCAGGAGATCGGTCTTCGTCAGGAGGACGAGATCGGCCTTCGCAAACATCGTCGGATACTTCAGCGGCTTGTCCTCGCCTTCCGTCACCGCGAGCGCGACGACGTTCACCGCCTGGCCGAGGTCGTAGACCGCGGGGCAGACGAGATTGCCGACGTTCTCGATGACGAGGAGGTCGATGGCGTCGAGGCGGAAGTGGTGCAGCGCCTTGTGTACCAGCTCCGCATCGAGGTGGCACATCGACCCGGTATTCAAAGCCTCGGCACGAATGCCGGCGGCTTTGAGACGGCGGGCGTCGTTGTCGGTGGCGAGGTCGCCGGCGATCGCGCCGATCTCCATCGCATGCGACGCGGCGCGCGCGGTCGCTTCGAGCACGGCGGTCTTGCCGGCGCCGGGCGATCCCATCAGGTTGACGCAGAGCACGCCGGCTTCGCGCAGGTGATGCCGGTTGTGCGCGGCCGTCGAGTCGTTCTTCGCCAGGATCTTGTCGTGTACTTCGATCGGCACGATGTTCACGTCGCCGCAGCCACAGTCCTGACACATCACTGCACCTCCAGTTCGATCTGATCGAGGAGAATCTCGTCGCCGCTGGTGAGCTTCGCTTCCGCGTCGCAGGCGCGGCAGCGCAGCACTTCGCCTTTCGGAATCTCGCGGCCGCACGCTTTGCACGACCATCGCGCGGTCACCGGCACGATCTCCAGCGTCGCCTGCTCGCAGATCGTGCCGCCGCGGAAGACGTCGTAGGCGGCGCCGAGGAGCGTGGTGTCGACGCCGGCGAGCTCACCGATCGTGATGCGGAGCCGCTTCACGATCGCGCCGGGATGCTGCGCGGCGTGAGCTTCGACGGAGTCGACGAGCGACTGGATGACGGAGTACTCGTGCATCACTTCACCGCGAAGTTGGGCGCGCGTTTGTCGAAGAAGGCGTCGATGCCCTCGGCGAAGTTCGCGCCGTTGGCGATCGCGGCGAGGTTCTCGAGCTCGCGATCGAGGTGGAAGTCGAGCCGGTCGACGCCGGCGGCCTGGTTGATCAGCTGCTTCGCGATGCCGAGTGCCTCCGTCGGCCCCTCGGCGATCTGCTGGGCGAGCTGACGCACGCGGATGTCGAAGTCGGCGTCCGCGACGACTTCGGTGATCAGCCCCCACTGCAATGCGCTGAACGCGTCGAGACGCGGATTGAGCAGCACGAGCTGCATGGCGCGGCGGAATCCGAGGAGGCGGGGGAGGAAGAAGGTGGAGCTTTCGGCGCCGGTGAGGCCGGTCTTCCCGTAAGCCCACTCGAAGGTCGAGCGCTCCGATGCGACGACGACGTCGCACGACATCGCCAGGCCGAATCCGCCGGCGGCGGCGATGCCGTCGACCGCCGCGAGCCACGGTTTCGCGCTGCGGCGGATCTCGGAAATCGTGCTGTGGATGTACTCGAGGATCTCCTTGAAGCTGTCGCCATACGGCGGGCCGGCGGCGCGAATGGTCTTGAGATCGGCGCCGCTGCAGAAGACGCCGCCTTCGCCGCGCAGCACCGCGCAGCGGACATTCTTGTCGCGGGCGAGCTGCAAGCCCGCTTTGCGGAGGTCGCGCGCGGTCTCGACGTCGAGCGAGTTGAAGCGCTCGCGGCGCGCGATGGTGAGCGTGCCGATGCCGTCGTCGATGTCGACGCGAATGTTCGTCATGCCGCGACCTCCTGCAGGACCGCGATCGCTTCGCGCATGAGCGGACCCCAGGCGGAGCGGATCACCCACTCGCGATGCGCGTACGCGTAGGCCTTGGCGATGTCGATCGCGCCCCAGCGCACGGCGTCGTGCGCGAGCGGCGCGACGAGGAACGGCTTGCTGCGAACGAGGAGCTCGCCCTTGTCGACGTGCTCATCGACGAGATGCGCGATGGCGAAGGTGGCGCGCTCGCCGGCGAAGATCGCGTCGCGAGTCGCGTGCAGTCCGGGAAAATCGGCGGTGCCGTCGTGCAGGTTGATCATCCGTCCGCGGAACGCGTCGAGCAGCGGGCCGGTCACGACTTTCAGGTAGCAGCAGAGGATGACGGTATCCGCGCGGAACGCCTGCAGGAGCTCGACGGTCTCGGCGTCGTAGGCCTCGCGCCGGCTGATCTGCTTCGGCGCATCCGCGCGCTGAATGCAGGCGACGTTGAGGCTCGGATCGGCGAATAGCACGTCGACGCCGGGCGCGCGATGCGAGTAGAGGACGGCGACGTTCAGCATATGCGCGGCAGCGGCTCGCCGTCGGACTCGACGAGCAGCCTCCTTCCGTAGCCGGTGTCGAGGATGACGGAGCCGGCGTAATCGGCGATGCAGCGGCCGACGATCGCGGCGTCGCCGCCCAGCGGATGCGCGCGCAACGCGGCGAGCACTTCTTCCGCCGCCTCGGCCCGAACGCCGATGATCGCCTTCCCTTCGTTCGCGACCTGCAGTGGATCGATGCCGATGATCTCGGCCGCGGCGCGAACGGAGTCGAGAATCGGCACGAACGGCTCGTCGACGACGATGCCGACGCCGCTCTTCTGCGCCATCTCGTTCAGCGCGCTGGCGAGGCCGCCGCGCGTCGGGTCTTTCATCGCCACGATGCCGTCGTGCATGGCGGCGGCGATCAGCGTGTTGATCGGCGCGACGTCGGAGCGGAGCTCGCCGTCGAGCCCGAGCTTGTGGCGCGCGGCCATGATGGCCATGCCGTGATCGCCGACGCTGCCGGTGACGATGAGGACATCGCCAACGCGCAGCCCGTTGTCGCGCACGACGCGCCGCGCGATCGCGACGCCGGTCGTGTTGATGATCAGACCGTCGACTTCGCCGCGGCCCATCACTTTCGTGTCGCCGGTGATGATCGTCGTCCCGGCTTCGCGGCAGGTGGCGAGCATCGACTCGTGGATGCGCTCCAGCTCGTCGATCGGGAAGCCGTCTTCGATGACGACGCTGCAGGTCAACCCCGCAACTTCGGTGGCGCCCATCATGGCGAGGTCGTTGACGGTGCCGGAGATCGAGAGCCGCCCGATGTCGCCGCCGGGAAAGAAGAGCGGCTGGATGACGTGCGAGTCGGTGGTGACGACGAGCCACTGATCGTCGTTGATGCGGATCGTGGCGCCGTCGTCCATCGCGGCGAGTCCGGTGCCGTTCTTCGGCTCGTCGAAGCCGCGCGCGAAGAGGTCGCCGATCAGCGCGCGCATGGCGCGGCCGCCGCCGCCGTGCTTCATCGAGACCTTCGCCGGCGAGGGCGCCGGCGCCCCACGCAGCATGGTGGTCATGACGCCACCTCCGACAAATTCGGACGCCCGCCGTACTGCTGCCAGATCCGGCAGGCCCCCTCCGTCGACACCATGCACGCGCCGACGGGCGAGTCGGGCATGCACGCGTTGCCGAAGAGGCGGCAGTCGTTCGGCGAGGCGATGCCGGCCATGATGTCGCCGCAGATGCAGTCGGCGGCGAGGCGCGGCGGCGCGTAGTCCCACAGCGTGGTCAGATCGATCTCGAACCGCTTGCGCGCGTCGAGGTGCGACCACTCCTCGCGCATGCGCAGGTTGCCGTTCGGCACGTGCGCGATGCCGCGCCACTGTCCGCCGATCTGGCGGAACACGCGCCACAGCTCGCGCTGCGCGGCGAGGTTGCCTTCGCGCGTGACGCAGCGCGGGAACATGTTCACGACGCGCGGCGTGCGGTCGCGAACGAGCGTGGCCAGCTCGACGAGTCCGGCCAGGATGTCGGCCGGTTCGAACCCCGCGACGACGACCGGCAGCTCGTGCCGCTCGACGAACTTCTCGAAGATGCCCCAGCCGGTGATCGCTGCCGCATGTCCCGCGGCGAGAAAGCCTTCCACGCGCGTCCGCGGCATCTCCGCGACGATCTCCATCACCGGCGGGATGTACTTGTGCGCGGAGAGCACCGAGAAGTTCGGCGGCAGATCGGGATCGGTGATCACCGCCGCCGTCGTCACCGCCGTCGTCTCGAATCCGCTGGCGAAGAAGACGACCTGCTCGTGCGGCAGCTCGCGCGCGAGATCGACGGCCTGGCGCGGGCTGTAGACGACGTGGATGTTCGCGCCGTCGCTCTGCGTGTCGGTCAGCGACTGCACCGTGCCCGGAACGCGCAGCATGTCGCCGTACGACGCGATGTGTACGCCTTGCTTCGCGAGCACGACCGCCTCGTCGACCTCCGGCAGATCGGTGACGCACACGGGACAGCCCGGACCCATGATCACGTCGAGGTCCGGCGGAAACGCGGAGCGGAGGCCGAAGCGCGCGATGGCCTGCTCGTGGCTGCCGCAGACGTGCATCACCGCCATCGGCTTGTGATCCGACTGCTCGACGACGTGCGCCAGCCGCTGCGCGAGGTCGCGCACCGTTTCGCGCCTCCGGAACTGCAGCCGCTCCTCACTCACTTCGCCGTCCCCGCGATCTCCGCGGCGACGTCCGCGGTCATCATGTCGTCGTCCTCGCCGGCCATCAGCTCCTCGTACATCGCCAGCGTCTCCGCGATCGACTCGGCGGGGATGCGGCGGATGGCGTGGCCGACATGGTTGAGGATGTAGTCGCCGGGCTCGACCGGCTCATCGACGATGTCGAGCCGCACGCTGCGGCGCACGCCCCAGAAGTCGACGAGGGCGAGGCTTCCTTCGATGCTGATCACGCGGCCGGGAACGCCGAGGCACATCACGAACCTCCTTGCGAATTACGGACGATGGCGTCGGCGACGATGGCCTGTCCCAACGCGATCCCGCCGTCGCCCGGCGGCACCTGCTGGTTGAAGTAGACGCGGCGCTCGCTGCCGAGCGCGCGGAGGATCGACTCCGTCAGCAGCGCGTTCTGGAAGCAGCCGCCGCCGAGCGCGACGGGCAGCCTTCCCGTGAACGACTCCATCTCTTCGACCACCGCCGCGACGATGCGGGCGAGTGTGTTGTGGAAGCGCGCGGAGATCGCCGGAGCGCCGGCGCCGCCGCGAAAATCGTGGACCGCCGCGTTGAGCGGCAGGCGCATGTCGATCTGCCACGGCGACGTGTTGCGATCGAAGGCGAACGGATACCAGCCGTCGTCGCCGCGGTCGGCGATCGCGTTCCACGCCATCGCGATCTCGCCTTCGTATCGCGACTCGGTGCGGCCGAGGAACAGCGCGCCGAATGCGTCGAACCAGCGGCCAACGCCGTGCGCGAGCGGCGCGTTCAGGCCGGTCGCGATCATCCGCCGCGCGACGTCGACGTGGTGCGAGTCGACGCTCTCGAACAGCGGAAAGTCGGCGGCGACGCCGATGTCGTCGAGCGCCGCGAGCGCGATCCGCCAGACCTCGCGAATGGCCAGGTCGCCGCCCGGCAGCGCGAGCGGACGGAACGTTGCCACGCGCTCGAACTTCCCGCGCGTGGCGATGAAGAACTCGCCGCCCCACGACTCGCCGTCGGTGCCGTAGCCGGTGCCGTCCCACGCGACGCCGAACACGGGCGTGTCGAGCCGATGCTCGGCAATGACCGCGGCGATGTGCGCGTGGTGATGCTGCACGGCCACGGTGCCGACGCCGTATCGCGTCAGCGCGTAGCGCGTCGAGTGATAGCCGGGATGGAGGTCGTGCGCGACGATGCTGGGCGTGATGCCGAGGAGCCTCTTGGCGTGCTCGATGGCGGCTTCGTAGTCGCGGACGGTGTCGAGCCCCTCGAGATCGCCGATGTGCGGGCCGAGGAACAGCTCGTCGCCGGCGGCGAGGCAGAAGGTGTTCTTCAGATGCGCGCCGCAGGCGAGGATCGGCTCCGCGAACGGGCGATCGACTTTGAACGGACGCGGCACGAAGCCGCGCGCGCGCCGCAGGATCACCGGCTTGTGCGCGATGACCCGCGCGACGGAATCGTCGACGCGATGCTCGATGTCGCGGTCGTGCGTGAGGACGATGTCGGCGATGCCGCCGAGCTTCGCGAGCGCCGTCTTCGTGTCTCGCACCATCGGCTCTTCGGCCACATTCCCCGACGTCATCACCACGGCGCGACCCACTTCGGCCAGGAGCAGGTGATGCAGCGGCGAGTAGGGAAGGAAGAGTCCGACGAGGTCGACGCTCGTACGCGACTGCGCCAGCACGATCGGCCGCTCGATCGACGTCAGCAGCGCGCGCTCCTCGTCGTCGAGGATGGCCAGCTCTTCCGCGGCGGCGACGTCGCGAACCATGACCGCGAATGGCTTCGCCTCTCGCCCCTTCCGCTGCCGCAGCCGAGCCACGGCGGTGTCGGATGTTGCGTCGCAAGCGAGGTGAAACCCGCCGAGCCCTTTGATGGCGACGATCAGTCCCGCCTTGATGGCGCGCGCGGCGAACGAGATCGGATCGTCGACGTGCAGGATCGCCCCTTCGCACGACATGGCGATGAGCGACGGGCCGCACTTCGGGCAGGCGTTCGGCTCGGCGTGGAAGCGGCGGTCGTCCGGCGAGTCGTACTCGCGCCGGCAGTCGTCGCACATGACGAACGTGCGCATCGTGGTCGCGGCGCGGTCGTACGGGACGTCGTGGACGATCGAGTAGCGCGGGCCGCAGTTCGTGCAGTTGGTGAATGCGTAGCGATAGCGGCGATTGGCCGGATCGCGGATCTCCGCGAGACAGTCGTCGCACGTCGCGAGCTCCGGCGGCACGGAGAGGCGGCGGCCGTCGCCCTGCGCGCTCGGGACGATGGTGAAGTCGTCGATCGCTTCGAAGGGAACGGGATGGCAGGTGATGACGTCGATGTGCGAAGCGGGCGGCGCGTGCCGCTCCAGATCGTCGATGAACTCGTCGATCTTCTCGTCGTCGGCGTAGGCGTCGATCACGACGCCGCGTGCGTCGTTGGAGACGCGGCCCGAGACCTCATGCTTCTGCGCCAGCCGGTACACCCACGGCCGGAAGCCAACGCCCTGGACGATGCCGCGAACCTGGATGCGTCTTCCGTCTCGCATGACGATGGAGACGAAGATAGGGTTCGCGCGAACGGCGAACGATGACTCCCCGCACGCGAGCGTGTGATTGGGGACACAGGAGGCCAGACAGGAATGTCTGGCCCACACAGGAATGTCTGGCCCACACAGGAATGTGTAGCGCAGACATTCCTGTCTGCGCTCCCCTACTGTCTGCGCTGCCCCTACAACTCCGGCGACCGCTTCGCGATCCGGTCGCTGATCCGCTCCACGAACGCGTCGAAGGCCACCCCGTTCTCCTGCTTGTTGTCGCGCGTCCGGATCGAGACGGCGTTGTTCGCCATCTCCCGGTCGCCGAGGACGAGCATGTACGGGATCTTCTTCAGCTGCCCGTCGCGAACCTTCGCGTTCATCCGCTCGGCGCTGAGATCCGCCTCGGCGCGAATGCCGCGAGAAACCAGCTCCGCCTCGAGCCGCTTCGCGTACTCGTGATGCGCGTCGGAGATCGGAATCAGCAGCACCTGCCGCGGCGCGAGCCACACCGGGAAAGCTCCCGCGTAGTGCTCGATCAGGAATCCGATCAAGCGCTCGTGCGTGCTGAGCGGCGCGCGGTGGATGCAGAGCGGAGTGGCGTGCTTGCCGTCCGGAGCGACGTAGGTCAGGTCGAAGCGCTCCGGCACCGCGAAGTCCACCTGGTTGGTGGCGAGGGTGAACTCCTTCCCGATCGCGCTCCAGACCTGCACGTCGATTTTCGGGCCGTAAAACGCCGCTTCATCCTTCTCTTCTTCGAACGGCACGTTGCCGGCTTGCATCGCGCGACGCACCATCTCCTCGGTCTCGAGCCAGAGGCGCTCGTTGTCGACGTACTTCTTGCCGAGGCCGCGCTTGTGGTGGGTCGAGAGACGCATCACGTAGCGGTCGATGCCGAACAGATCGAAGTAGCCCTGATACATCCGCACCACGGCCAGGAACTCCGACTCGAACTGCTCCTCGGTGCAGTAGATGTGCGCGTCGTTCATCTCCAGCAACCGCACGCGCATCAGCCCGAACAGGTCGCCGCTCCGCTCGTAGCGATAGCAGGTCCCGTACTCCGCGAGCCGCATCGGCAGATCGCGATAGCTGCGCGGCCGCGCGCCGAAGATCTTGTGATGGAACGGGCAGTTCATCGGCTTGATGTAGTACTTCTGCCCCTCCAGCTCCATCGGCGGATACATCGACTCCGCGTAGTACGGCAGGTGGCCGCTGCGGATGAAGAGGTTCTCCTTGGTCAGATTCGGAGTGCGGACGCGCAGATAGCCGGCGGCCTGCTCGCGCTCCTTGGCCAGCTTCTCGATCTCCTCGATCATCACCGCGCCGTTCGGAAGCCACAGCGGCAGACCGGGGCCGACCTCTTCATCGAAGATGTAGATGTCCAGCTCGCGGCCGAGCTTGCGGTGGTCGCGCTTCTTCGCTTCCTCGATGCGGTGGAGGTACTCGTCGAGCTCCTTCTTGGTCTTCCAGACGGTGCCGTAGACGCGCTGGAGCATCGCGTTCTTTTCGTCGCCGCGCCAGTACGCGCCGGAGACCTGCAGCAGCTTGATTGCTTCGGGCGAAATCTGGCCGGTGCGCTCGACGTGCGGTCCGCGGCAGAGGTCCTCGAACGATCCCTCGCGGAAGGTGCTGATGACCGGCTTCTCGTCGGTCTCGTTGCCGTATTCGTCGATGCCGCCGGCGGCGATGCCTTCGATCAGCTCCAGCTTGTACGGCTGGTTCTTGAAGAGCTCGCGCGCTTCGTCGAGCTGTACCTCGCGATATTCGAACGCGTTGTTCGCGCGGATGATCTCGCGCATCCGCGACTCGATCTTCTCCAGGTCCTCCGGCGTGAAGGTGCGCGGGTGGCCGCTGTCGTCCTTGCCGAGGTCGAAGTCGTAGTAGAAGCCGTCGGCGATGGGAGGCCCGATGGCCACTTTTGCGTCCGGAAAGAAGTCGAGAACCGCGTCCGCCAGCACGTGCGCGGTGCTGTGGCGGAGGCGATAAATCTCGTCGTCGGATCTCTTATGCTCGCTCACGGGGTAAACCTCTCCGTTTCAAAGGTGTAGCCGCACATCATTTCACGGCCGCGAAAGGCGGCGCAACCGGACGGATTGCGCGTCGAGGGCGTATGCTCTGCCAGTTTCACAAGGAGGAGATTGCAATGCGCCGGTTCGTCCATGCCTTCGTTCTCACTCTCATCACCGCCTTCATGACCGCCACAGCGTTCGGGCAGACCCTCGGCGCGGTGCTCACCGGGTCTCAGGAGACGCCGCCGAATAACTCGCCCGGATTCGGCAACGCGACCGTGACCTTCGACTCGACGCAGCAGAACATCACCGTGACGTTGACCGTCGCGAACCTCGGAAGCCCGATCAACAACTTCCACATCCACGAGCAGGGCTTCGGCGTCGCCGGTCCGGTGCGGGTCGATCTGATCGGCCTTGGCGGACAGTTCAACAATGGGACGATGACCGGCACATTCCCGATCGCGCCGGACGTCGCGCAGCGGATGCTCGCGAATCCGACGAGCTTCTACGTGAACGTACACACGAATCAGTTCCCCGGCGGCGCCATCCGCGGGCAGCTGAACTACGTGAGCGGCGGCCCGATCAACTACGCGGCGGAGCTGCGCGGATCGAACGAGGCGCCGCCGGTGGGCAGCACGGCGTTCGGCAGCGCGCTCGTGACGCTCGATCCCGCGGCGGGCCTGATCGGATGGGAAGTGGCCACGAACGGCATCGCGAACGCGACGCTCTCGCACATCCATCGCGGCGCGGCGGGGGTGTCGGGGCCCGTCATCATCAACTTCGCGACGACGGCATCGCAGATCAGCGGCGGGAGGACGAGCGGCTACACGTCGATCGCGTCGCAGCAGGCGGCGGCGTTTCAGCCGGCCGATTTGCCGGCGCTCTCGAATCCGGCGACGGTGTCGAATTACTACGTCAACGTGCATTCGTCGCTGGCTCCGACCGGCGAGATTCGCGGGCAGCTCGTTCCGGCGAACGAGTACGAGATTCCGATCGCGGGACGCATCACCAACGGCTTGCTGCAGACGTTCGTCACCGACGTGCGCGTCTTCAATCCGTCGTACACGAACGCGGTGACGGCGCTGCTCGAATACTTCCCGGCCGGCGCGGCGCTGTCGCAGACGGCGGCGAAGTCGATGGCGGTGAACATCTCGCCGCGCGGGACGTCGACGCTCGACGACGTCGTGGGCGCGTCGAATCTCAACGCGGCGGGAACGATCGGCGCGATCCGCGTGTCGGCCGCGTCGACGCTCGCGGTGACGTCGCGCATCTACAACGACCAGCGGTCGGCGGGGAAAGGGACGGCAGGGCAGTTCGTGCCGGCGCTGTCCCGCGGCTCGGCGCTGCGCCGCGGCGTGATGACGCAGCTCGCGAATCACTCGGATCTGTCGAGCGGACTGCGGACCAACGCCGGCTTCTTCAATCCGCTGCCCGCGTTCGTGACGCTGCGGCTCGAGCTGCGCGACGCGTCGGGCGTGCAACTCGGCCAGGCGACGGTGATCCTGCCGCCGCTGTCGCAGCAGCAGAACCCGATCGGCTACTACTTCCCGGCGGCGGACGTGTCGAACGCGGCGAATCTGAGCCTGAGCTTCGACGCGAGCGCGCCGGTGTTCGGATACGCGGCCGTGAATGACAACGTGTCCGGCGACTCGAGCTTCATCGCCGCGCAGCCGGATGCGGGGGTGGCGGCGAACTCGCTGTAATGGTGCAGGTCATCCCGAGCGTCGCGAGGGACCTGGGCGGGCGGGGCGCCATGCAGTACCGCCCACCCTCCCGGGTCCCTCGCTCACGCTCGGGATGACCAACTCACTTCGTCGTGAACTCCACGGCCAACGCGGGGCGCGCCGACGCCGGCTGCGCCTCGCGGCTGGCCAGCTCCTTCGTCGTCGACAGGCCGTTCTCGTCGCCGACGAGGATCCAGCCGAAGTTGGTCGACGGGTCGTTCGCCCACGCCTGCACGCGCGCGATGAGCGCGGCGTTCGAATCCCATCTCGCGACGCCGTTGCCGATCGACGTCGTCGCCTCGGCCGCGCCGAAGTCGCCGCCGGGAGTCGTCCAGCGCTGATTCGGACGGAACGTGTGAAGCCAGGTGGCGTCGTTGGTTTGCGCGGTCGTGCCGCCGCCGTCGCGCCCGTCGCCGGCATTCGATCCGGCCTCGCCCCAGTCCTTGGTCAGCGGATGCAGCTCCTCGCTCGCCGTGCCGCCGATGGTGCGCGTGACCAGCATCGTCAGCGTGACCTTCGTGACCGTGCTGCCCGGCGGAATCTGCGAGCCGATGTCGAACGCGACGACCGCGCGGCGGCGCGAGCTCGACGTCGTCCGCCCGACGAAGAGATGGATGCCGGCGCCGTTCGACGTCGAGCCGTCCGTCGTTTCATAGAG
>Ga0070702_100000513_pt1 | contig 13934 bp, 22 predicted proteins | sample KBSK5103metaG_FD_65466 | JGI IMG/M metagenome (GOLD analysis project Ga0070702, IMG submission 65466) | Corn, switchgrass and miscanthus rhizosphere microbial communities from Kellogg Biological Station, Michigan, USA - KBS K5-10-3 metaG | ecosystem: Host-associated > Plants > Roots >... | reverse complement strand
CTCGTAGATGCGAGAGCACAGCCATGAATCGCTCATCGGCGAACAGCGCTTTGAAGTTAGGGATTTGGTGAAGTTCAGTGAGGTTCATCAGTTATTGTGACGGTTGATGGCACGAGCAGCCCTTAGCACCGCGTTCGCCATGTCGATAGCGGCGTTCGGCTCAAGGCTGATGTAGGAAAGCGGCTGATTGAACCCGAGAACGATACGGCCATCGGCTTCGATGATCTGCATTTCGAAGTCCCTTTACGCGTCGGGTTCACTCTCCGGGATCGGTAGGCTCTGTGGATTGCTGTTCAAGTTTGACATTATGCTCCGCTCTGGTTTGGGCGATGTTTTGATCGTGCTCCGCTTGGGACTGCTGCATTTCCTGCTCGTGTTGCTGAGACGTTTGCGCAAGTTCCTGGGCGTTGGAAACGGCATTGTGATGGGTTTGCTGAAGGTTTTGCTGCATCTGCGCAGCGGCATCCACGCCCGCCTGTACCTTGGTGATTTGGTTGTCGAGCAGCGTGGATTCTCCCATGTTTCCGAGCTTCTGTAGGTGCTCCTGCTCGCTGAAGTGCATCTTGGCCGCGCTACGCTCTGCGATCTGACCAAGTTTGAGGTTCTGAGACTGCTCGTGAAGCTGCATCTCGATCTGCGCCTTCTGGAGCATGATCTGCTTCTCTACGTTCCACTTATCGAGCTTGATCTGATCTTCCACAGCCATCTGCGGAGCCTGCTGTTGCTGCTCCATGCTCGCCTTGGCTACCTGACGGTCGAACTCGCCCGCGAACTTAACGAAGGTGTTGAGCACTTGTGCGAGTTGCTTAACGAGGTTCTTCAGTTCGGCGTCATCGGTGTTCTGCTCCAACATCTGTTGCAGGTAGTTCAGATGCTCCTGCGAATGCCGTACCGTGGCGTCCATCGTGCGGGAAAGCTTCTGCGCGTCTTCAAGGTGCTGTTTGACGCCTTGCTGCTGGATCTGCATGACCGCTGCCCGTGTCGCGGCCAAGAGCGACAGATGGCCTGGGCCATTCGGGTCTGGCGAACCAAGGTGTTTTGGATGATTCTGGTACGATTGCGCGGTCGTGAGTTGACCCAAGGAAAGAAGTGCGTTCTCCAGCGTCATTGCCTCATCGTCGGAGTCCTGCGGCGGCACATCCTGAATATAGGCTGGCACCTGATCGAACCCTTGCAGAAGTCCCACGATGAGCTTCTTGGCGCTCTGCTGACCCATTCCGGGGGTTGCCTGCTTGAGTGTCGCCATCGCCTTCTGCACGTCCAGGGCGTTGTTGCCGGTGCTGCCCTTGCGGTTCGCCCGCACGCTCTGAGGATCTTGGTAGCACTCAGGCGGGATACCGCCAGCTTTGCACTTCTCGCGGAAGTTCTTCGCAGCTTTGCCTCCCGGCATAACCTCGGGGTAATCCTTGCGTGTCAGTCGTCGGTACATCTCCGTGAAGAGCCGGTCGAGACCCACGGAGCGGTACACCGCAATCTGTAGGCTCGTCATCTGACTCTCGTCCTGACGATCGAAGGTCTCTTGAGTAGCGGTCTTGGTGCGTGCCCCCACGGTCTCGCCGACCGGATAGGTGCGGCTAATCTCGTTGAGGATACGGCTGGACGACTCGAACACCGCCTCGCAGCCAGAGATGTCCGTTGGCATCTTGACGCCGTTCAGGGTAAGTCCGGGAGTGATGACCCCGAGCCGACTCCAGACGATCTGCGAGAGCTTATTGCGATCCTCCTGCGAGGCCGACGTGAACATGGGCGTGCTGGCCAACAGCGCCATCGTGGCCATGTGGTTCCAGTAGAGGTTCTGGAAGTGGCAGGTATCGAAGATTTGGTCGCCGTAGCCCTTTACGCCGTGCCAGTCGCCTTCGGGTGATGGATCATCGGTGAACGGGATGATGACGTGACTGATCGACTTGTAGGCGCGCTCTCCCTTGTAGAGAAAGTCCTGCGTCTGGTTGTATTCACCGATCACGTACTTGGAGACGCCGTTCGGATCGCGGGTATCGCTGAACTCCTGCACGAACGCCTCCACGAGTTGAATCTGCCGGAAATCCCGCTGGTAATAGGTCTCGTTGTTGCGCAACCAGTTCTGCCACGCGGCCAAGGTCATCCGTTCACCACCTGCGCCCTGCTGGCCTTCGGCTAGACGCCAGTATAGGAACTCGATCACCACCTGTTCGTTCCAGCCTTTGAACTTTCGTTTCTCCCACAGTTCCGTGGCCGTGTAGGTGCGGTTCACGAAGGTCGCGGAGTGGTTCCGAAGGGTGATCTTGGTGCCGTTTGGCACCCGCACGGAGCGTGTCGGGATGGCAATGAAGCGCCAATCCCATTCGTCGCGGAAGAACGCACAACCGATGCCGAACAGCGCCATCTGAATGTTTCGTACCGTGGATTCCATGACGTAATCCGCGATGGAGTTGCAGTCGGGGTCCCATTCGGCGATGGCCTCGCTGAAGAACTGCGTCAACTGCATCTCCCAAAGCGTCTTTTGCGTCGGACTCTCGGTGTGCTTGATCTTTACCTTGATGTCCGCGATGGAGTCAGCGCCACAGTCCAGTTGGGTGAAGTTTCCAACGTAGGACTGAATCTTGGACGTGAACCGGCGAAGATTGATATTCGGAAGGTCGCCCGCGTTCGCAAGCTGCTGATTGGAGATGTCGCCGAGTTCCAGCGGTGCGCCGTCGTAGATTGCGCGAACGTCGGTAAGGCGTACGTCGTTCTTGAGGCTCTCGGTGAGAGCATTTTGATAGCTCGACCAAACCGCCGATGCCGAAGTGAACCTCGTCTTGGGGGCTTTGCCTGTCTGCGAGACCGTTGCAGGTTGAAATACCGTTGAGGGTTCGGTGGAGGGTTCGGCGGTAGCGGTGCTCATTTAAGTTTGTCGTTAATCCGCACAATGAAGCGCATCAGGCCCGAAAGAGCGAGAACGTAAAAAGGGTAGGTTTTCCAGTCACGCGGGCCGATGGTCCAGAAAAGGAGAGTTCCCCATAGGCTAGCCATACAAGGTTGGCAGCCGATGGTTGGCTTTCGCAGCCAGTCAGGTTCATCCAATTTGCGCGCAATAGGCTCGCCAACTTCACCGATTCTTGTTGCTTCATGAACCCCGATGATCACGAGCGCGTTCAAAAGCATGAGGGGAAAGAGTTTCATGTCGTTTTATCTTTCTTTTCCACGTACCACCGAGAAGCGCCTTCCTTCCATTGATGCACCTGAACCATCTCGTCCGGTTCACATCCGTACTTCGCCACAAACGCCTTCAGTATTTCCTCACGCTGCTCAAGTACCTGTTTGTACTGCTTTTTGAATTCCTGCATCAAAGATTCGTATTCCTTCGATGGATGCAACACCTCACTTTCGGAGGACCGGCGTACGATAAATGGATTTGAACGAGTTTCCATCAGAATTGCTTGCCACATGACGAACAGCCTCCGGGTTTCTGAGTTTGATAGGTTGGAGTGAAATCGGGTGGGTCTCCGGTGCATCCAACGGCAGCTTGTCGGCACATGAAGTCCTGAGTCTCTTCTTCGCTAGGAGGAGTGACGCCGTTCTGAATCAAAGTGGCGCGCAGCATAGCGTAGTAGCTTTCCCAGCTTTGAATTCCGTTGTCCCACGGAATCCTGAACTTCTCACCGTTTGGTAGTACGCCGTAGTACGAGCGAGGAATTCTTTGCAGTCCGTTGGGATTTATGAAGCGTCTCATATTTTCGGTAGCTCGTCCTTCCAAGAATGTAGATTCAACTGGTCATGGAGAAGAATCGTTTCTGGCGAAACCTGATCGTTCATAGCATAGTAATAGCGGTAGTTGAGCAACACGGTGTTTTGATCTGCTGTTCTCAATACCTCCATTCCCATCGTGTGTCCAGTTTGCTTGGGGTGTTCGGGCTTGTATAGGTCAAGGATTCGCTTCACCATGTTGCCATTCTTCGCGCTTCCAAACACGGTGTTATCCACTATCGGAATCCCACGCCCGATGCCCAAGTTCGGCCTCCAAGGGTTACGAAGTCCCGTGATAAAGTCCACGTCTGGCCTAGCGCAAACAGCATTCAGCAACGACATCGACCGAATGAACTTCGCATCTGAGTCCACCCAAAACCCTCCGTCATCACGCGCTAGCAAGAGTCGAATGCGATCTACGATGAAGGCCAGCTTTTCACCCTTTGCGAGCAGTGATTTGATATACGGATCATCGGCGTATCTGTCCAAGGCGTTCTTTCCCCACACGGTGTATCTCCATCCCGCAGCTTCGTTGATGCGTTTTGCTTGATCAATCAGGTCCCGAATATTCGCTGGCGGATCATCGCCAATCCAGCAAGTGAAAATTTGTTTGGGTATCATTCCGTAAGCCTCGCGAGTTGTTTTGATTCACTCACCACCTTCAGCCGCGTCAACAGTTCGTGCATCGGCCCATAAATACACTCAGTGACATCCTCATTACTCCACCAAGCAGCGCGACTGAACTTCACTGTTGGAATACGAATCAATGTGTAGCCGTCGTTTGAGAACTCACTTTGACGAACCGTTTTCGTGTGTAGGTCGTTCCATGAAACATCTCCCACGACAGCGACACCAACCATTCCAATAGTACCGTCTTTCATTTTCAGGATGTCACCCGGAAGATATTTGGTCATCGGATGTCGCTGTTCTTCAGGAATCATGGCGTCAAAACGTATTCTCCGGTTTGGCAAGTTTGACCCCAATTGCTCTTGTGCTTACGAATTTGTAGAGCGGTGTACATCTCCGTGATTCGCTCTGTATTTCCGTACGGTTTACCGCGCCCGATTTCCACACAGCTTCCATTAGGATACGAAGTTCTAGTTGGGCACCGACGCCATATCTCACCCTCGAACGCGATTGCCTGCTTCTTTGAGCAATTCTTGAACGCAAGAAGCTCCTCTCGCATCGTAGAAATCCAATCCATTCGGTACAGCCCCAGATTGCACTGACCACCGAAGGCGGCGACGGCACCGCTTTCGGGATCAGCTTGCTCAACCAAGGAAGGAGTTTCTGGCGAGACCTCCATCGTATCGTGAAGCAGCACGACATGCGAACCAACGTCCTTGTTATTTTCCAATACACCGATTATAGCGGTGTAGTCGAACGAGTTTCCCTCGAACGACACCCATTTCGTGATACCAGCAGCGCGCAATGACTCAACCAACGTGCTGAATGGCAGCGAGAACGTGGGAGCCGTGGAAATCAGGTAGGTAGGGTCAATCATGTTTTGATTTCGTGCTCTCTAATCCTTGGATACTCGTTGTCGTTTGATGACGAGGAATGAAGCTTCCACACCGAGAGCATGCTTCTTGTGTGATCGGAGGAAGAGCTACCCAATACTTCGTCATTCGAAGGAGATATTCCAATGATCTTGTCTCTTACCGAAACTACCACCATTTGACGGTACTCGTCCGAATCCGGGGTATCTATGACTGTAATTTTCATCGGATGATCCACTTGGATTCCTTGGTTTGCAGGTTGAATCCTCCCCATTTCGCATACTCATCCACAGCATATTTAACCCCTTCGAACGTTGTGTAATCATCACCGAAAGTTGCATTTTCTACTCTGGGATGCCAATTCAACAAATCTCCTTCTACATCATCCTTTTCGTGACTTGCATCCAGGTAGGCCAGATCGGCATACAAATCCTTTCGAGTGAACCACTCCGCAGCCATAGAGCTTGTTGCCGGAAACGGAACGATTCGCTTCTCATGCCCGCACCGAACCACGTTGGATAGGAACGTATAGTACACCGAAGGGTAGCCATTCACGAGCCCAAGAGCGCCATATCGGGTTTCGTCCTCGGTGTTGGTCCAGAACTCCAGCGAACCAAGCCAAGTGTCTACGCACACGATAACCGAATCAGACAGACCGTGCTTTACCAGCAAGTCAGCCATGTGAATTGCCGATGCGCCCTTCCACGTTCCGACCTCCACAATCAGCTTCGGACGAACTTCAACGATGAGTTCCTCAAATACCGATTCGTACGATTGCCAGCCTTGCAGGTCCAAAGGCTGAAGCTTCAGACCGTCGAACGGGTCAGTTCGATGAAGCGCGTTTCGTATCTCGGCTACTTCCATAAATTAGCGTCTCTTCGCGAGGGTTTGAATTGAACATAGTCCCAAGGTATTCCGGGGGTGTTGAACGGGTGCTCGAATACCTCTTGTCCTGGCATTCCTCCGTGCTTTGCTATGTAGTAACAGAAGTTGTTTCCGTGAGTTCGAGCGTTCTGGTCGCGTAAGTCAGGGTCAGAGAATATCGTGCAGCTTCCCGGCATTCCCATGATTCCGTGTTCGGCGCGAATGTTCGGTACATCAAAGTGACGCACACCCATTAGTCTTGCTCGCCTCATCATGTCGCAATCCTCGCAGTACGCCGGAAAGAAGCTTGGATCGTAGAGCCCTAACCTCTCCACGCACGCAGCAGTTTGGATGAAGAACGAATGGCCATGAGCACCGAAGTAGAAACCGAACTCGTCTCCAAAATCGCTATACGCTTGGTGCATCCTTTCGAGGTCTCCTTCAGCCGGATACATGTCATTTCCGAGGAACATCCAGTACGGAGCGCTGAATGCTAGCATTGCGTAGTTCCACGAGTTTCCGACTCCGAGATTAGGGCCACGAATGTGCGTGAATCGCTTGTGATCGACGCCCTGTAGAATGCGCAGAACTTCGGGGATGTCCGTGTCTTCGTCGGGCCCGTTTTGGATCAGAACCAAATCACCGACAGGAAAATCAATCGAGCGAAGGCAGCGATGCAGAAGGTCGGGACGATTCAGATGAGGGATGGCGAGAACGGGGATCATTTCTTCTCGAATACCAGTTTCCGCATGTCTTCCAAATGATATTTGATCGACTCCAGTTGACCCGTTGACGCCACATCGTTGCTTGGGCGAACTCCCGCGTTCCAAAGATCGTCCATCAGCCGCTTGGCGTCATCAAAGTCGAGATACGCGAGAGGCTGAATCTGACCAGCATCTCCCTCCTCTACAATCTTGACTTCTATCTGACTGGTGGAGACCACCAATCCACGATTGCTTGCTCCAAAGATGGCCACGCTGATTCCATCGCTCCACCCATCGCGTTTTGCTCTCAGTGGCGTCTTCATTCGAGTCGCCTCCAATTTGTAACGATCACACGGCCTGCGATTCCAGAATTTTCAGACAGGAATGCCTCAAGGTCACGCATGGCCTCGGTGCTGCTCAATAGGTGATCCCATGTGAGACAGCAATTTCCGTGAAGAATTCCTCCTTTATCCAAGTCGATCACGTACGAGACAAAGAGTTGATTCATACTCTCGTTACTCTCAGTTTTTCGCCTTCCTTGGTCGTCTTGACCTTGATTTTGAGTCGGTGCGCGGTTGCGTAGATCGAGTTTCGTTTCGCGGGCTCGTCAATTTTGAAGGATTGACCGACTTGGAGTTCTCGCATAGTTCCGACCACGCAAATCTCCCGCCCAAAAGAGGTAATCCCCCTTTTCGGCAAAACAGGCGCTCGTTCGATGACAGCCAGAGAATCACGGTTCGAAGATGGCATTGATGGACGAGATAATTTGATTGCATGCCGAAACAATCCATGCAAGACCTTTCTACGTGAAATCCGTATTAATCCCACTTCTCGAACAACCCGACCTCGATGCCCTTCGAAATTGTCTGCTTTTTCTGTCCAAAAACGGCACCGAGACATTGATGATCGTTCTCAACCCAAACGTCGGAATCACCGACGCCAACGTGACCCTTGAGATAGACAAGCGCATCGCCGACCTGAAGGCCGCGATCAAGGAGCGGAAGGAGGTAGATGACTTCGCGGCAGCGCAGTCCTACAAGGAGGAACTCGAATCCGCGCAAGTGGACCGCGATCTTGCGATTCGCGACGGCTGGGCGAACATCCCCGAGCCCGACCGGCGCAAGATTTACCAGAAGGCCCTAGGAAACATCGGAACCGACGCCATTTTTCCACTTCGCGAGAATTACAGCTACGCCGAGTTCTACCGCGCCCTGCATGAACTCCAATCGCAGTGGCCGAAGGACATGCCGCAGGGCGAATACGCGATTGTGTGGCCTCGCAGTGTGTCCCCGCAGGAGCAGCCGGTAGCCGCGTCGATGGCGGAAGTAAGCGCATCATCGCTTCAATCTCAGAAACCTCTTACCCTTAAGCCTTCTAACCCTGCTCAAGAGCGCCGTTCGGCCCTCAAGCGTCACTTCGCCCTAGTGAGCGCCAAGAAAAAGCACGGAATTCCCGAAGAGACGCCCAAGGATACGGCTATCGACCAGATTATTCGGCTGGAATTCCCTGAAGCGGCATGATGCTGCAACTAAATCCGCAACTCCCTCTGGAAACACCGAAGGGAAAAGGACGCGCATTTCTGGTGATTGATCCGGGCGACGAAGACGACTTGATTTTCGCCACGATCATTGATGATTCCTGCGAGATTTGGTGCTTCAGGACTCGCGACATTCGGGCGCAGCAAAACATTACCTTCGGGCGCGTGAAAAGTGGCTGAAACCGTTCTCACTACGCCAGACGCATACCGCGAAGCGATGGCGAAAGCTTTGGGTAATGCCTCAGATTACGAGGTTGAAGTTTGTTGCTTTAGGAATCTTCCAATAGGACATCCGTCGAAGCACATCTTCGCTCTCGGGTGCATGAAGATGCAATGGGGAGATTGGCTTCAGCTTGAGAACAACGGATACCAAAACTACTGGTTCAAAAGGATCATTCGGTTCGCGTGTAGACATCGGTGGGTGTGGGCGTGCGGTAGTGCGTCATCGGGTAAATCGCACGCATTTGCTGCTTACGTTTATACTGCTTGGAAAGCTAATGCTTGGTGTACTAGCGGGATAGTTAGTAGTACAAGCAGAGATGCATTGCAACAAAGGGCGTGGGGAATAATGAAAAAGATGCATACACTAGATAGGTATAAGATAGGAATGAGATTGGATTATAAGGACGCTATAGTTCTTACCGAAGATAAAAATGACAAAGATAGATTGATGGAAAATTCCATCATGGCTGTTGCGCTTCCAAAGGGGTCCGAAGGCGAGAAGGCAATCGGTGAAATTCAAGGTCGCAAGAACCAACACGTTATATGGCTTGCGGACGAGTATAGCCACATGGATGGAACCGCCGTACAGATGGCTCGCGGCAACCTAGCAGGTAACGAAAACTTTCAGTTCTTTGCGTGCTCGAACAAGCCAGAGGAAGGCGATCCTATGTACCAAGACGCGGAGCCTTTCGGAGAGGGATTCGAAAAGGGTTGGGAAACGTCTGGTTTGATCGACAGGAAATGGTGGCCGACGAAGTTAGGGGTGTGTGTTTACTTGAATGGCGACGAGAGCCCGAATCTGAAGGCACCCGACGACAATCCACCGTTCACGATGCTGGCGAAGCGACGGTACAAGGAAGAATTACAGAAGATGGACGGCATAGAGAACGGTCCTCTAGTGTGGAGATGGTGGTACGCATTTCCAAAAAAGGGAGAAGTGAACGATAGGGTGCTCACGGTGAAGATCATCGAAGCATTCGGTGCCAACGCGCCTGCAATCTGGGGGCCAAGTCCAGACTTCAAAACCGTGTGCGGCCTTGATCCAGGATTCAAGAGGGATGGAGACCCTTGCTGCGCAAATTTCGCCAAGTTGGGACGAACAATAGATAACCAACTCGTGCTGTGCGAAGAAGAAGACGCAATCACACTTCCTCAGAACATGCTGAGTGACATGCCGTACGAGCACGGAATCGCGATTCGACTACTTGACGAGTGCGAGAAACGAACCCCGCAATGTCATATCGTCGCAATCGACATCAGCGGTGGAGGTGGAGTCATGGCTTTGGCGATACGTCAAGAGGCACAAAACAGGGGATTTAGGTTGGACATTATCGCAGTCGATTTTGCAGGTGCACCATCGGACGAAATGTATGACCAGGGCGACGGAAAGTTAGTTCCTGCAAAGCAACTATTTGACCGTCACGTTTCCGAGCTTTGGATGAGTTACAGGCTCGCCGTACAGAACCGCAGCATCCGTGGATTCAACATTACCTCAAAGGCATCTCAGCAATTTTGCGAGCGCAAGGTTATTCAGGACGAAAAGCGACGGTTCAAGGTAGAGCGCAAGGAGGAAATGAAAGACCGTATCAAAAGGTCTCCTGACCAAGCTGACTCACGCGCTCTGTGTTTAAGGGCCGCTAGAAGCGCGGGGCTTTCGAAGGCAGTTGGAATCGAAGAACCAAAGACTCACGAGGTTCAGGAATGGAGAGACTCGGACGTTTCAAAACGAAGGGCGTACGGATCTCCATCAAACAGAAGATCGTACGCAAAACGTTGACTTGAGTTTTAGTTCGTGAGATTTTAAACGCGAAAACCACCGCTGAAACGGTGGCTCGCTAACCCCAACCATACGTGCATATGATCGAAGCTGAAAAAGCAGTACAACTACATCCTACTTTAGTCGAGAGGTTCTGGAAGTTCACCGATAAAAAAGGCGAAGACGAGTGCTGGCCTTGGAAACTGAAACCGCTTGGAAACGGATACGGTAGAATCAAATTCAAGAGGAAGACCATAAAGGCACACAGGCTGTCATTTCTAATCCACTACGGAGCATTCCCTGAAGGCAAACCTCGCGCCTTGCATAAGTGCGATAACCCAATCTGTGTGAATCCATCGCATCTTTTTGCTGGATCTGACGGAGACAACGTTCGTGATTGCGTCAGAAAAAAGCGTTACAGCAACGGCTTCGGTCGAGGAAGAATTAACTCATGTCGAGGAGAAAGGTGTCCGCTGTCAAAGCTGAAAGCAGACATCGTACTTCAAATCAGAAATCTATGCATCCAAGGAATTTCCCAGAAGCAGATTGCGAAACTGTTTAACATAAGCCCCGAGCACGTCAGTAAAATATCACTGCGAAAGGTTTGGGGCCATCTGTAGCTAAACGGTGAGAAACGATTCAAACTCCTTCACTGCTTCGCGGCTGAGATACTTGTCGATCTCGTGACGGTGCACGGGTCCGTTGTGACGGGTTGTGCGGCGTAGAAGTCGCGCAATGTACTCCATAGCAAGGGCGTGATCGCGTTTCATTGCGCTCTGGAAGTCGAGACCGTGCGTACTGCCAACACGATGTTGCACGAGTTCCTTCAACTCAGGTCCGAACGCCATCGAGTTCGCGCTTACCTGCCAAGCCCCGGCTTCCGTGGTGTCGGGCTGGTTGCTGCTCGGATTGTTCGTGTCGCGGCCTTCGTTCCAGTTCCAGCTTGATTCGAAACCAGCCAGCACGCGCATGATTTCGAGCATTACTGCCTTTCGGTTCACACCCGCAGTGTAGGGTCCAAGAGCACCAAAGACGTGGCTGTAAACGTCGTCAGGACGGTCTGCGTCGGACATCCACTGAAAGATTTCATCGGGTGCGGCCTTTCCCCACGCAATCAGTTGATCGAGGAACGATTCAGGAGGGCGTCCACGGTTGGATACGCCTTCGCGTGTGGCGATGTAGCTCATTTCTTTTTAGTAGCAGCTTTCCGATCAGCTTCATCGGACTTGATTTGTTCGTACCGCTCCGTGGCGTCCAGTCCCGTCTTCACTCCGTCCTTCACGACACCACCGATCACGCGAACTGCTTTATTGTCCACGGAAGTTGTTCGTGTTCCGTCTGGAGATACAGTGGTGTTGCAGGCCGAGAGAACGGCCACGAGTAGGAGGGAATAGATGAGTTTCATGGTATTGTGTATTTTGTTACTTTATTCGCTTTAGCCGGGGATTCCTCCGCTTGGCCCCAACTGAAGAATGTCTCCCAGCGCTAGCGAGTATCGCGCCAGCACGCTTTTTGGAGATTCCTTGTTTCTTTGCGATGGAGGCGGCTACTTTTTTAAATCCAGGATGTTTCATGGTGTTTTGGTTTAGTTATCGAAAGCGTTCCAGAGCTTCCTAAGCTCTTTCGGCACACGGTCGTTGCCCCGTTTTTCATCCATTTGGTGAGAAAATGCAGGTATGCCATTCGGTGCCTTGTGGATCATACCACTTCCTTGCCATTCGGTTCCGGTGCATGTGTAAAATGGCATTCCGAGCTTTGCGGCAGAAATACCAAGTAACGATTTATCCCCGAAAAATAGATCGTGGAACAAGTGATGACTCGCCATCCATGTCGCAAGCTTGATCGTCTCCCACTGGCGCTTCTTGTCGATCAGAATTTGTCCACTCTCGTGCTCAGGTACGGACTTATACTTCAACCCGACGCACGGCCATGCGGAACCCTTTGTGTGCTCCATCATATCTGGCCATAGCATCAGTCCGGTATTTCCAAACTCCTCCGTATCGAAAATACTCATCGGAGGCACGAACGGAAAGCAGTCCGCATCAAGCAACATGACGTGCCTGAACGGGCAAGCCTTAATGCAATGAATCTTCGCGCTCCATCCGGTCCTGACCCAACTACACTCGTGATTCCAAACGGGCCCAATGTCGTGGAAGGTCACGTTTCCGAATCGTTCAAATCTCGTCTGGCCCGAGATGTCTTCTCCCGGCAGATGCCAGATTTGCACAGGGATGTCCGGGTCGAGTTGGCGAAGCTTAGTTACAGCGCCGAATGCATATTTTAAGTAGCGTCCACCGGCCACGATCACCACGCCAATCCCGTCGAACCCCGGATACTCTTCTTGAGCTAAAATCTGCATCGCCCATTGCATGATAGGATAGCAGTTCTCTTCGGTTAACGACGTGACCCGAAACAGTTCGGACCTAGGATTAAAAATCGGAGTCGGAGGCATCAGCCGACCTCCAGATGCGATTCCGCGTTCACGACGAACACCTTTAGATCATTGTAGAAATCCAGCATTCCGCCGCGCTCCATGACTTCCTTTCTTCCGACGTACAGGCGAGTTGGCTTCCGGTTCGAACCGTCGATGGCGTACTCGTGAATCTTTCGCCTAACACGTACATCGAAATCTTGCGCGGGTTGGTTCATTTGTTTTCGGAGATCCATTCTTTGGAGGACGCTTCCACCAGCATCTTCCATTCGTGAGCGCAGTTGTTTAGTTGATCCAAACTCGGAAGTGCGTATATCGCAGGCATCCATCGAGGCATTGGGCAATTCTTGGGACATTTCGACACGAACCACGATTTGAATTGCGACAACTGCATCCGCGTTACTGTCTCGCCGAAAATGTCAATCTGATCTTGGGCGGTTGCGGGCATGGTCATTCGGATTTTGTCTTCCAGTTATTCACAGGCTTGGTCCAGTCAATCGTCCAGTCAATATCGCGTTGATTTGATTGCTGCGCTCCAAGTTCGAGTATCAGATTTCTCTGCTGACAATGAGCACGGTTGAGTTCCAGTTTTGAATCCCTTACGCCAAGTCTACCGTACCAATCTGCGGACGGTCCTTTGAAGGACATTTCCCCACGACGCTCAATCCTGCGCATCAACTCACGCGCAACAAACGGATTCGAAAACAGGGTTGGAATCACGGAAACTCCCTCCAGTAAGGTTTGGGCTTGTTAAGCTTTCGACGTTTCAGCGCTTCACTCACGAACATGACCAGCGCTCCGAGGATCGCGCCGACGACCGTTACGCCGGTCCAGATGAGGAAGGCTTTCAACATGTCAGGGAAACGGAATCCAAATGGTGGTGAGGGTTTTCCCGCAGAACGGACAAAAGCGGTAGAAAGTAAATGGAGTGGGTTTTGTCCCGAAACGAATCTGCGTCTCTTGGAAAAAGGTAATCGCCCTGGTAAGTGACTCCATCTCTTTTTTCCAGTCGTCGCAGTCGCAGGAAACTTTCATTTCCCCGATTCAACGCGAAAAAGGTCTTGCCTGCAAGAGAAATGTTGGTAGTGATGGTATCGCGCCGTCTCGGGGTGGGGCGGCGTCTCTTTTGTTCAGGACTTCTGCCTAATGTCCGATAGAGCCCGGATGCAGCCTGAAAAGCTGTGGGAGTCCTGAACCAAGGACCGTCAGCTAGCCC
>Ga0070702_100000507_pt1 | contig 14004 bp, 26 predicted proteins | sample KBSK5103metaG_FD_65466 | JGI IMG/M metagenome (GOLD analysis project Ga0070702, IMG submission 65466) | Corn, switchgrass and miscanthus rhizosphere microbial communities from Kellogg Biological Station, Michigan, USA - KBS K5-10-3 metaG | ecosystem: Host-associated > Plants > Roots >... | reverse complement strand
TTTTTTTTCTTCCTGGCGCATTTTCCGCCAGTCGAAAGGCTGGATCGGCCTGCCGGTGAGTTCGCTCACGTGCGTTCGGGGCGTACAGTTATTTACACCAGTCCGAGGAAGGTCAAGGGCAACCCCGCCCGGCCCCGTGATGGTCCACGTGTACCGTACCGATTCATAGACGGCGTTCTCTTGCGACGCGAGGTACACGCCGCACGGCTTCATCGCCTGATAGGTGGCGTATCGCCCTTCTATGGTCACTTCCCGCTCTGCGATCTTGATCGCGGCGCCACGGCCTACCGTAGGCCCGCCTTGCGCCCGCAGGTAATCGGCCCAACTCGCCTGTTTCGCGACGTTGATATCTGCCGACTTGATCGCCTGCACGGCGCTGTACGCCGCCTTGATGCTGGCCGGCGCCATGCGCACCGTTTCTTCCTTGATGCGGCGCAGTTCGCGCCACACGCCGACCGGCGCGCCGCCGATCTGTTGAAACTGGCGGATTCCCCATACCTGCGACCAGTACGTGACGCGCTGTGAAGGCGTTATTTCAACGTTGCCGAACAGGTCGGAGGACGCGAGGTAGGTTGTTTCGCCGTGCTCCGTTACCGAGTGCTGGCCGACCCCCTCGCCATCGATATTCTTCGCCACATACTTGATGATGTAGCCCGCCGCCGAGCCGCGCGCCGGATCGATGCGGACGATCTTGACGCGGTTTTTCTTCGCGCCTGGCGCCGCGTTCTGGCGCGCGCGCTCCGCTACACGCCACACGTGCATTTCTTCGTCGGCCATTGCCCTCGCTTCGGCGACCGTCACCCAGCCGCCCAGCAGGCGCCCTTGCGAGCGCACGCGGCGCACGATGTCGGCGCGCTTCGGCGGCATGCGCTCGCCCTGCCCCAGCGCGTAGCGGCGCATGATGGCCGAGGCGCGCGCGTAGGCCGAGCGGCCTTGCACTGGCCCGACGAAATCGCGCGGCGTATTCGACGCCAGGTTGTCATCAATGAACAGGAGCGTATGCCAATGCGGGCAACCGTCCGTGTGCGGTTCGGCGATGCGGAAGCCATAGACCTTGATGCCGGCCCGGTCGAGCGCCGAACGGTAGCGCGCCCACACCGCCACCAGATGCGCCTGGCCGTCGCGCGCGGTGGCGCCGTTGTACTTCAGATTGGTGCCGCCCACGGAATGGAACTCACCGGGGCATGTAATGGTGCCGAACATGGCGACATGGCCCATGTCTTTGGCGATCACTTCAAAGCCGTTGATCCGCGTCATCAGTTCGCCGCGCCTCAGTGCCTTGTTGCCCATGCCGAGCGCCGCCAGTTCGGCGACGCTGTAGCTATCGCCGTTCTCGTTTGTGGCCGTGCGCGCGGCCAGCATCTTTTCGTTTTCGGCGTTCTGCGTCGCCTGCATCATCGCCGTTTCCCGCGTGATGTAAGGATCGGCGCGCAAGCCGGTCAAGCCCAGCGTGATTGCCGTGTGCTCGAATCGGCGCATGAATTCCTTACGCAGCATGCGACGCCACCAGCCCTTATCCAGCGCGCGCTTGACGACTTCCTGCGCCGTTTCCCCAGCGGGGAACGGCACACCACGGCGCCGGCATACATTGCCGATCGTAATCAGCAGTTCGTCCATCGTGTGCAGGAAGGCGCCGCCGCTCATGCACTCGCGCACCGCTTCGTCAGCCGCGCGCCAGATCGCCCCGGCGCCGGTTGTCGCGCCGCTTTCGTCGTTGACCAGTGGGATGCGCTGATCATCGCGCCGCAGGGCTTCCATCGCGGCCAGCTTGGGCGCGTGCGCGCCGAAGCCGTCGCGCTGGAAAAGGCGGTCCATTGCGCGCGCCATGCGGACAGGGATACCGTGTGCCAGTTCGCGCATCGAGAACAGCATTAGTGGACTACTCCAGCAGCAGCCGGCGCGCGCCCGCCGCTCATGCACTTCTGGATCGCGCCCAGGTCGGCCACCAGCTTTTGCAGCGCCTCCCAAATCTGCACGCGCTCGAATGCATCGAACTTCATCAGCGCCTGGCTCGCGCGCTCCTTCGGCAGCTTGGCCGACATGACGGCCACCATGCGCGCTGCCATCGGCGCGCGCATCCAATAGGCGGCGCGCACCGCCTCCGCGTCCGCTGGATTGATCAGCAGATCGCGGACGGCCTGCACGCGCTCCATGCGCACTTCGCGCGGCGTGGCGTCATGCTGCTTGCAGGCCTCCGCGTATTCGGCCAGGTAGCGCGCCGTTTCGATTTCGGAAGCGTTCAGTTGCGGGCCGGCGACGCGCGCCAGTGCGTTAAGTTCGGTGCGTTCGGATTTCACAGCCAACCCCCAATTTCAGACATTACGCATTCCAGCAACAGCACTTCGCGCCGCATCTTTTCGGCCTCAGCTGTGACGTTGCATTCGGTTTCGTTCAAGCGGTCGATACGCCCTTGCAGCACGCACTTAACCGCTTCCGCTTCTTCGCTTGTGAGGTTGATCCGTATTACAGGCGCGATGGTCATGACTAGCGCACCCGCAGTAGTTGAGTGCGGATCAGCTTTTCTATCACCTGGCTTTTCGTCTTGCCCTTGCCCTTGAGCTTGACGAAGGCGTCAACCTCCGCGATCAGGTCGGGCGGCAACTGGACGGTGAAGGCCTTGACGCCGTGCGCGGCCTTGTAGCGGCGCGCGCGCTCCGCCGCCAGTTCCTTGCTTGTCGGCTTGCGCGGACGTTCGCCGGCCAGGTCGTAATCTGGCAGAAGGTCGATTGTTTTGGTGTCGGTGGCGGTGCTCATCAGATGCTCGCCCGTTCGCACACCCGGCACAGGTCCCGCCCGCCGACGACATGCAGCCCATCGTCACACGCGTAAAACGGCGTATCGCAACCTGAGCAGCACACCGCATCCGATTCGCTGCCCTCGTCGCTTTCCATGAACGAAAAGAACTCGTTTGCCGCCGACCGGACCACGGCGACCATTGCCGCGACCAGCGCCACCAGCAAACACCACTGCACGGCGGTCACGGCTCGCTCCCGGCATCGAACCACAACGGCGCATCGCGCATTGTCAACAACGTCGCCTCCGCTGCATTGACCTGCTCCAGAGAGTATCCGGCCAGGTCGGCGCGGTTCATGGCGACGGCTTCGGCATGAATCGAGTGCATTGCATCGATGCGACCCCGCAGGGCGCGCACCACGGCGAAGGCCTGGCGCTCATTGAGCTTGACGGTTTTGAAGGCGCTCATCAGAGGCTCCCCAATTTCATCATCAGATCCGTGCATTTTTGCGCCTCAGCGCTCCAATAAGCCCTGTCGGCGCCGGTAGGCTCGCGATTTTCATCGCAAACGGTAATGCGCGCTCCGAGCGAGCGCCGCAACGTGACGATTTCAGCCTCCGATAAACTGACTGTTTTGTAATCTTGTGTAAGTGACATGTGGCCTCCTCAGGCGTTATTTAGTCTCTTCAGGCAGGGAGTCGGGGGCCGGCGCGGGGCCGTTTTGCCTGAGGAGGGTGGGTGAATCACCCCCGACGAGATGGATAGTAGTCGTAATATTTAAGACCAGTCAAGTGAATTTGTGACGGTTGCGGAAAAGCTTGACTGGTCATAGACTTACTTGTCCCCGCCCTAAAATGGCGGGAAATAGCCCTGAGGAGAGCAAATTGAAAACCCCCGAATACCTTGACTTGGCAAGGCAAAAACTTACTTTGCCGTCCGACTACGCCTTGCAGAAACCGCTTGGCGTAACCAAACAACAACTAAGCCGGTGGCGAACTGGAGTTGATTCTTTTAGTAATGTCGCTGCCTTGAGAATTGCTGAATTGACAGGACTTCGGGCTGAGCGCGTGCTCGTTGAGGCCCAGCTTGAGAAGGCGAAAACGCCTGAGGAGCGCGCCGTTTGGGAATCGATTTTGGAAAAAATTTCCACGTCTTTTAATCGCCACCTATTGGGAAGCTGGCAGGGTGAAGAACGCCGTTCTTTCACCCTCCAATAGGCTGTAAACGTCAGCAGTACACTTTATAAATTATGCGAAGTGTTCTGCTGACAAAACCACTCCTTAACCACTGTACATACATACAGAAAGTATGTTTGTTCGACAGATTGAAAATCACCGGCCCGCGTTACTGTAACGCGGGCTTTTTGATTTCTTGGAGCAACATGCGTTACCCGAATAAACGATACGGCAACCCCGAGGCGATGCGCCACTATGCAATGTGGTACGGCAACGTCAAGAACCTCGCCCAGGCGTTGCGCCGGTCGGAACGATCCGTTCGTGATTGGCTGTCGGGCGCCGCCCGTGTGCCGTTTTGGGTGCCCGAACTCATGCGCCTGCAACAGATGGAACACAACAACACCGCCTACCAGATCACCGGGCGCCAGGTTGCGGCCAGGCTCGGCACGGTGGCCGCTGGCGTCGTCGTTGACGCCGGAGCGCGCTTCCTGCCCGATCCGGCGCCCCCGGCCTTGACCGAAATTGCGGCCGTAAAAAAAGCCCACTGCTAGGCGGGCTTTTCCTCAGGAAGGTTTTGTAACGCTACACGTGCCGCGTTGAATATTCGATCCTGATGCATTTCTCGATTGCGATTTTGACTTCCTTTTCAAGGGCGTCAATCCGCTTTTCGTTGACAGCGGCCAGTACGTCTATCTGGCCCATGCGCCGGTCAATCCGCACCACGAACACCAGCGCCGGTATGATCAAGATGTTCAGCAAAGGCAGTAGTTGCATCAGTTCTGGACTCATTGTTTGTCCTTCAGTTTTTCGACAGTGCGCATTACGCCCAGGCCCAGCATACCGAGCAGCACCGGCATTAGCTCGGTCATGTCCGCAGGCGGCAACGGGACCACGTGACCATAGATCGCCGCAACGGTCAGTACAGCCGGCCTGGCCACGAAGTTCCAGGCCAGCGCCGATCCGCACACCCAGCCGACGAACGGACGCCAGCCGCCCTTGAACCATCCCTCTGATTCGGCCTCCGCTTTGTTGACGGCGGTTTGCGCCAGCAACAGGCCCGATTCGTTCGTCATGCGCGCCAGATCGCCCGAAAGCACCAGCGCGGCCAGCTTATACGACGCGTCAGCCTGCGCCGCTGGATCTGGCCAGATGCGCCCTATCACGCTCCGCACCAGATCGGCCACGGCGCCCGCGCCGCCCACATCGTTGATGTTCAAAACAGCACCTCGCCATCTTTCGTTTCGACCTTGATGCTGTTCGCCATGACGAACTTTTGCACCGATGGGAATTTGCTGATCACGTAGGCCGCGATCAGCACGCCGCCCAGGACAATCAAGCCCTCGCGCAGCACCGCAGTTGGCGCCGGTATGATCTCGTTGATCACCTTCGGAATTTTCGGAACCTTCATTTTAGTACCACTCCCCGAGCCATTTTTTCAATTCCTGCACATTGTCATACGTCGTCGTGCCGATGTATTCCCCGACCGCCCCTGGCGCCCTGATCACCGTCTGCACGATGCTGCCTTCTTTGTTCGGCATGAACAGGTCCACGCCCTTATCGATCATGCCGCCATCGTGCAGGACGTCATACAAGTCGGTTCCCATCGATCCTGTGCTTCCTGTCGCGCCCCGATATGCCGCCTCCGCGCCCTGACTGATGATGTTCTCATTGTTCAGCGGGTTGATTGCTTGCAGCGCATCGCCCGCCATATCGACGGCTTTGTCGACCACTTTCCCGGCGCCCTTGTAGACCATGAACGCCAGCGCCAGGCCGGCCACCGCCGCGCCGATCACCATATAATTTTTTGCTTCCATCATGGAACCTCAACAGGATTTTTTGCGGCAGTCGCATGCAGCCGGTACAGCGCCGAGCAGTAAATTAGACCGGCGACCAGCGCGCCCATGAGCAGATATTTTTTTACCATTGCATGCGCCCAGGCAGGACGACGCTTGAAAGCGGGCTTTCGGTGTAGTCGTTTTCCATGTCATCGAGGTAGTTTTTCCCCTGGAAGCTGCCAATGTCGGTTGTCGTTCCGGTCAGCAGATCGTCAAGGCGCGTGAATGGCGAGCCGGTATATTCTGGCTGTTCTTCTGTCAACCGGCTTGGCATCGGCATCGGCATCGGCCCGACAACACCCGTGTTCCGCGGTGCCGCTTTGGCGGCAGGCGCGGGCGTTTTGAAATGGCTATATGCCGCGTATGCGAGCAGCACCAGGGCCGCGCCCATCGCGAGGTGTTGTAACGATTCCTTGTTCATGCGAGATAACCCCCGGCCACCGTGTAGGCGCTTTGCAGCCGCGCCAGATTGTTTTCGTGCTGGCCGTAGCCCGCACCTGGCAGGCTTGCCCATTCTTTTTTGCACTTGTCCACGGCGACCGCGAAGCGCCCTGCCCTGACGTCTGCGAGCGCGCCGCGCTGGCTGATCAGTTCGACCGCCGCCGCGTCCTGTGACGCCTCCGAGAAGTCCGGCAGATCGAGCTTGGCGCGCACGCCGTCCCATGTGCGCCGAATGATCTGGTAAGCCCCTGCCGCGCTGGATTGGATGCCCAGCTTCGGCAGCGCGATTTTGATGCGCGGATGGTCGGCCATGCTATCGAACAGCGAGCCGCCTACGATCGTACGATAGCCGTTCGGCCCGTCCGTTCCCTCGCTCACGCGCAGCATCCACAGGAACGCTTTCAGGTTCTGCTCTTGCACGCTCGGGCTTTCGGTATTCGTCATGTCGTCAATTACTTCCTGAGCTTGGCCCATCACTTCGTCTATTACCGTTGCCGGCTCATAGTCCGGTTCATCGTCCGCATCTTCCGGCGCCACCTTCGGCGGCATCAGCAAGCATGCCGCCGCCAGCGCCACCACGGTAAGCAGCGCCCTATTCACAACCGCCAGCGCCCGATGGCCACGCAGTCCACAAACATGGACGGCAAGGCCCCGGTGACGCTTAGGAGCTTCACAGCGACACCACCGGACGTAGGCCCATTGTGACCAGCGCATACAGCCTGATTGCTGGCGTAACTGCCGAAGGCCACAGTAACAACCGGGATGTCGTAGAACGCTACTGGAAAAGTCCACGTAGCCGAGGCCAGAGTATTCGCCGCCGTGGTGGCATGTGGAAGCCGGAAGCGCGCGACCATCGTGCCGTCTGCGAACTTCGTTGCCGTGCCATTGGCGTTGGTCACATCGACCGTCTGCGTTGCCACGACAGCCACCAGGGGCTTGCGCGCCATAGATTCAAAGTAGAACCGGCTGTATGCTTTAGCACGGTCATTTAGCTGCCATTCTGGAAATGCCGGAACGTCCGCGTCCGACTGCGCCATGGCAGGCACACCCAACAGGATCGGGCGCGCACCAATGGCGTACACCTTGTTGATAAGGTCACGTAGCGCATCGACGAACGCCTCTATGGCGTTAGGACTAAACGTGACTGACAGCGGGTTGTAACATTCGTTGGTGCCGGTCTCGATTACCACATAGTCCGGCGCGAATGGGGTGACATCCGTGTCGAATCGGGCCAGCATGTTACTCACCGTGTTCCCGCCTACCCCGGCGTTGGTGATGGTGGCGTATGGCAGTTCCAGAGCAAGCTGCGTCGTTAGCGGTTCGCGCTGGGCCGAACTGCCCAAGTCGCCCGCCGTCCACGAGTCGCCAAGGACCACAATCTTCGCCGAAGGGTGGGCGATAATCTTGCCGCTAATTTCGGTAGCCTCGAAGACATCGACCTGATCCACGATGAAGTAATTCGTCGTGACGTAAGTCGAACACACGACACGGACCTTGACCTTCACGGCGCTGCTTACATTGCACGGGAACGTGTAGATACGCATAACACGCTGATCGGCCCCACTAGGGATGACGTACTTCCCAAGGAGCCGACCCAGTTCGTCATAGACTTGGATGGTGTGCGTGTTCGCCGGCCCCTGCGCCATGAAGGCCACCTTGACCACAGCCTGCCCGATGCCGTTGACATCGAACAGCGCGGTATCCACGCCCCGGCCCGATGTAGTGACGGTTTCAACATAGGCGGTGCGCCCCAAGGCGAAACGAACAGGCGTTAGCGCGTCACCAGTCTCGCCGAGATTGCTTGCGTCAAGGTATGTGACCGTGGCCCCGCCAAACGGCGTCAGAGTGTCTTCGGTGGTGTTCGGGTTGCTGGCCACGTTCGTGAACAGGCAACGCTTGCCATCCGGTGCTGCTGCTTCGAGTTCTGTGCTCAGCGCGATACGCTGGGCCAACTCCCGCATGTAGAACTTGCCAGGGTGAGCCTTGTTGAACCAAGTGCGCTCAACCCTCGCCGATGCGGTCATGCACGGCCACCGAAGCGCCGGGCGAATACCAATGTTATTGACCGCTTTGGAGTCCGCGAAGTACGTTCCGTAGCGCCCGTTGTCGTGTTTGATCGATATGCAGCCGCCGACCTTGATCTGTGTAGCGTCCGTCAGGATCACCGTCGCGTCACCAGTGTTGAACGCGCCGACGAACGCCTGCTCCGTGGCCACGTTGATGACCTCAGTGGTGAGCATGCCACGACCAAAAAAGCTTGAAATGTGCTGTTCAATGTAGGCTAGTTTTCCCGCCCTTGCATCGCGGGCCTCTTTGGCGATGATGCGCCGCGCCAGTCCGTTGGAGATAAGGCCGCTCATTATTTCAGCCCCATCACGCGCACATCTGCGCCGGCAATATCACTGGTTGCGTACCATGCGGCCCCTGCCGCGTCGTCCTCGACCCATGTATCACCAGGGCCAAGAAAGATCGCGCCGTTCGCCATGGTGGCCGAAGGTCCGCCGATCACGACGTTTGCCGTCAGGCTCGCATTGCGGACCCGCAGCCGCTTGTATGTGGCGTCGCTGATCAACAACTGCGACGCGCCGGTATTGATGACCGCCGCCGCGTGATCTACGATCACGGCAAGCGCCTGCTGCTGCACGAATGCCGCCGCCGCGTTCGTGTTGATCACGGTCACGTTGCCCAGCACTGGCGCGACCGTACCAGCAAACAGGACATTTACCGGATTCGCTACCGAGTTGTTGATTTCAATCTGATTCGTTCCCAGGTTGACATCATCGACGGCAAGGAACAGCGTCACTACCGCATTGACAGTCGCCGTTAAAATAACGCCGTCGAACTTGGCGACCCGGCGAAATCCGCCTTTCCGGTCGGCCATCGTGACGCCTGGCGTTCCGTTGATCACCATCGCCACATCGACACCACTGGCCGCGCCGGTCGAATCGATCAGCAGCAGGTTGCCGGGGATATCGAGCCGGTGAGGAATGCCCGCCAGGAGCGGAATTTTTTGATAGCTCATGCGCTTTTCCCCATCACCTTGACTGCGACCACGGCCAGGACGCCGAGCGCCGCCACGACCATGACTTTTTGCTCACCAGCTTTAGCGGTCTCATACGCCGCCGCCAGTGTGCCGCTTGTATCCTTGTAGGCCGCTTGCACCGACTGCATCGCCGACGTTGCAAACTGGCTCACGCTGGCCTGGCTTGCCGCCGATTCGTCTGCCGCGCCGTGCGCCAGGTCTTTGGCGAAGTCGAATGCCTTGCTCACAGAGCCGTAGTCGGTTGACGTCACATTGACGTCGCCACCCACATTGGCACGCGACATGACCAGCGTAGCCGCGCCAGCGCCCGCAGTGACGCGGTTATCCTGGCTTTCCTGTAATTGGGTTTGGCTGCTGTCGCTTTGGCTATTGCTGTCCATTGATTTTCTTTCTCATCACGTAGCTGTCCAGGGTCCAACCCTGTAACGCCAGTTTCTTGACCAGTCCGCGCCGCCTTGTGTTGACCGTCAGGCACGCGGCATCGGGGCATTGTGTTTCGACATACGGCGCGATGCTGGCGACCAGATTGACGCCTGGCGCCGCCCCTGCCGCCGCGACGATGAATACTTCGGTTCCGGTAGCGCGCTGCATCGCCTTGAGCGCATAGCGCCCGACGATCACACCACCCACCACCACATCGAACAGGGAAGCATCGGCAAGGCAGGCATCGAGGGAACTCAAGCCCCCGCTGGTGTCGGCTTTGGCGAAGGCGAGCGCGTAGGCTTGGCGCGCCTCTTGATCGAGGCGCCCCGGAACAATGACTGCTACGCCTTGCGGCGCGACAGCCACAAGGCCCCCAGGCCGAGCGCGGCGACCATCATCAAACCGCTCGACGACGTTGTAATGCCGCCCGAGCCGTTGCTGACGTTCCAATCCCCTTGCTGGATTGCGCTGGTCGAGCCGCCGAATGCGCCGTCACCACCCTTTGCCGTCGCCGACGAACTTGCCGTCAGATTCAGCGGTGGCATAGCGGGCATCATTCCCGCACCAACAGGTAAATGCCCAGGCCGCACAGCGCCAGGAACATCACATTGGTTTGCTTGCCCTGCACGAGGACTTGCTGCTGCGTGGACGGCCTGCCGTTGACGGACGACGTCATGCCCATCTTGTAGGCGTCGCGTTGCAGTGCGTAATCCAGCACCTTCGACAAGCCGCCGAAGATGCTGTTTTGCGCCGACGTATCGAGGAACACGCCCGTACCGTTGCCGGTGGCCGTGTAGCTCTGCATGTTCTCGGCGCCGTCCGACACATCGCCCAGCGGCGACGTATTCAACGCGTCACTGGTCAGTTGCGACAGGTCGAACGCGTCGTTCATGCCTTCGTCAAAAATACTCATATCGACTCCTTGTTGGTTGACGAAAAAGCCCCGGTGTTACGAGAGCTTTTTCAGGTCGTCCACGTAATCGATGTAGGCTTTGACGGTATCGGCGCCGCTGGTGGTCACGCGCAGCAAGCATTCCTGCACGCCGGCAGTGTTCAGCATGTTCATCAGGTTGCCGTCGGCGCAGAAGTCGAGGACCAGGATGTTCGCTTGCGGGACCAGGCGATTACGCTTTTGGGCGTAGGTGAACGAACCGACCGCAGCACGCAGGCGCGGCGTACCGTTGGTGCGCAGTTCGGCCTTCGTGACGTTGCCGGTATGGTGCAACCAGATGCGCTTGATCAGACCACCGTTGACGGCGACCGGCAACATGATGTCGTTTTCGCCCGTGATTGCCAGGGGCACGTTGAAATCTTTGCGGCGCAGGATAAACGGGTTCGGGGTCGGATCGCGGTATTCCGCTTCGGCCACCATCGTGGACAGCGCATTTGCAGCGGCCTTGATTTCGATCTCGAAAGTCAGGCTGTTGAGCAGGTTGCGCGGGATCGACGCCAGGTACTGGGCAGCAGCACCGCCACGGGTGTTGATTTCCGTGAAGTCGAGCGTGATGATGTTCGCATCGACGAACACGCCCATGTAGGCATCGCGCAAGCCGATCAGGGCGCCGTCATCGACGAAAAACGTCACGCCGTTTGCCTTGCCTTCGATGCGCCCGACGTTTGCTTTCGTCAGACCGCCGCCCAGCAGCAGGTGGATTTTGTCGAACGTGGCCTTGTAGGACAGTTTCAACACTGCGGTAACGCCGGGACGGACGTTTTGCAGGTCAATCATTTGATCGTAATTGGAACTCATGTCTTCTTATCCTTGGGTGTCGGCCCTTGTGGGGCCTGGCCGGTGGTTTCCGTGCCGCGCCTTATGAGCGCTGCCGGTTCAGTTTTGTAACGCTTGGCTTACGCCGCGCCGCCTGGCAGGTATTTGCCGACGACAGGAATCGGCATGACCGACTTCTGCACGAAGTAGACGGCGGCGAATGCGGCCAGGGCGATTGCAGCGGTGCTCAGGTATGGCTTCATGTTCTGTATTCCCAGTTTGGTTTTCGTTAGCTGCCAAACGCTGGCAGGACTCAAGGCCCGATAGTGCTAGGGCCAGTTCGCAACGGTCAAACGCTGTAACCGTTACGCTACCGTTACCGTTACAGGGCTTTGTTGACCCCCTGCCGTACCGATAAATCTGGATTTTTGTGGAAGAAGTGGAAATTCGGCAACGTTCGGATGCGCTCTATCGGCTTGACCTTGACCGCCCGCCCTGCCCCGGTCCCGTAGTCGGCCCCCAGGTTCAGGGAGTCGGCCATCACTTTCGCGTCGTTGTCGTAATTGACCCGGTAACAGCGGATTTCCGTGCAGTTGCCCAAGAAATCCTTATCAATTGTGGCCGGGCGCTGACTGACACCGATCAGGGTGATGCCCTGATGTCGGCCAGCGGTGGACAGGTTTTTCCAGGCGGGCGGCGACCATGACGCCATCGTGACCCGGCTCAATTCCTCAACCAGGCAATGGCAGTTTTCCACCTCCCACACCACGCGGCAAAACAGGTCGAATTGCTTTTTTACGGCCGCATCGTTCCCGGTCGGCACGAACACAATCGCCTTCGTCCCGGCTTTCACCAGGGCGACGAATTCCGTGATTTTGCTGGTCACGACGCCGCCGCAGAATGCCGCGTACTGGTCGGTTTTCTCCAATGGCGACCAGATCAGCAGCCGCTTGTATTTGCGCAGCAGTTCGCCCTTGATGTAGGAGCTTTTGCCCGTGCCCGACGCGCCGATTACGGCAATGATGTCGGCCTTGTTTTTCGTGCCCTGGCCGCTGGCCTTGTTATCGCGGAGGCTCACTGAAGCCTCCCGGTTCCTGCAACATCGGATTGAACGGCACTTCTTCCGCGTTATTTGGTGCCGCCCCGGCGTTTTCTGGCCGCTCCGGTGGATTGTTGAGCGGTTTAGCCTTCGACGCCGCCTGGCGCGATCTGATGGCCTGCACGGTCGGCACGATCAACGGAATGCTGGTCATGAGCAGCATGCATTCCGGCGCCCACTTGGCGGCAGTCTCGCCCGCGTCCCAGCCGTATTTGTCGGACACCGCCGCCATGCCGCCGCCCCAGGCGAGGCACGCCTCCTCGCTGTAGACGCTTTTCAGTTCCGGCAAGGCCAGGCTCAGGACGCCGCCAAACATCATGGCGAGCTGGCCCCAGGCATGCGCCGGATCGATTACCGGCTCTGGCTCCGGTTCGCCGTTGATAATTTTTTCGTCTGCCGCTTGCTGGTCTTGTTCATGGCCCTGCGCCTCAATGGCAATGCGGTCCATTGCGGATAGTTCGTCCGGTGCGCCTGGCGCGCTGGCGCCGACGTCGTTGTTTTGGTTCAGGTCAGGCATGCTTGATCCCCATGAGTGGCGCCCAGGTACTGGCTTTTGCTGGCGCGGGTGGCGCTGGCGGGGGGGCCGCTGGCGGGAGTTTGGCCGCTGGCGCGACCTTCGGCGCCGGGGTGGCCGGTGCCGCTACAGGTACGGGTTTTGGCGCTGGCGCCGGTGCCGGTTCCGGTACTGTTACCGTTACAGGGCTTGCCGATGCCCACGGATAGCGGGCCACGAAGGCGCGCACGCGCCCAGGCTTGCCGCCCACGCGCAATTGCTGGCCGCATCCGTCCTCGCAAAATCCGAACGGATCGCCGTTGCGGTCAGCCGTGATGCGCATCGCATCGGCCTTGCCGCACGTGGGGCAATCGATATGCCCCAAAACTGTTTTGCTCATGGTCTTTCGTCCTTGTGCGCGCCGCCCGGTAAGGCGGCGCGCTCCGGTGCCAGGCGCCGCCTTGTGGGCAGCGACCAGCGGTTGCTGATGGGGTTACTTTTTCGCTTTGGCTTTCGCCGCTGGCGGGGTCGTTGCTGCCTTCGGCGCGCCGTAGATCGGCGCCGCCTTTTTCTGTTGCTTGTTGACGTCGGTTGTCGGCGCGCCGTAGTCGGCGCGGGCTTCTTCGTTCAGGACAGGGATGCGATTCACAGTATTTTCTCCAGGGTGGCCCACTTCAAATGAACCGCCAGGCGTTTAAAAAACGCTTTGGCGGGCGCGGGCAGGAACAGCCCGTATTGCTTGATCAGCGCCACGGCCTGGCGCTCCAGTTCTTCGGCTTCGTTCATTGCGGGTACTTCCTTTGCAGTTGTTGAAGGTGCGTTTCGGCCCTCGGGCCTGTTGTCTTGTGCAATTCGTCCCGCGCCAGGTCGGCGCGCATCGACCAGCCGGCCCCGCCATCCCCGGCCCCATCGTTCTCGCTCCGAATATGACGAGCGAGAACGAATTTTTTTTCTTCCTGGCGCATTTTCCGCCAGTCGAAAGGCTGGATCGGCCTGCCGGTGAGTTCGCTCACGTGCGTTCGGGGCGTACAGTTATTTACACCAGTCCGAGGAA
>Ga0070702_100000505_pt1 | contig 14011 bp, 16 predicted proteins | sample KBSK5103metaG_FD_65466 | JGI IMG/M metagenome (GOLD analysis project Ga0070702, IMG submission 65466) | Corn, switchgrass and miscanthus rhizosphere microbial communities from Kellogg Biological Station, Michigan, USA - KBS K5-10-3 metaG | ecosystem: Host-associated > Plants > Roots >... | reverse complement strand
GGACGTCACCCGTCCCGCCACTTGCGAGCGCCGGGTTCTCGAACGTGGCGACGACCACCTCGCCATCCGGTGACGCGATCACCGTTCGCGCGCCCTTCAGCACGACGACCTGACGCCAGTGCGTGGCGGCATCCGTTGCTGCGGCGACGCGTGCCACGTCGTCGTCGATCAGGTCGCCGTCGGCATCAGGCTCGACGCCCGCCCCGACGCGGAGCCGGCTGAACTCTCCGGCGTGCGGGGTCAACACGGCAGGGCGCCGATCGCCCTCCCACCAGCCGTCCATCGATGCGAGCGACCGCAGGGCCTCGGCATCGAGCAGGAGTGGCGGCCGCTCCTCGCCGCCCGTATCGAGCAGCATCCGGACCAGGTCTGCGGTCGCAAGGCCGGGCCGCAGCCCGGGCCCGACGACGAGCGCGTCATGGTCGTGATCCAGGATCCGTGCGAGCGACGGCTCCGGGTCGAGCTCCTCGACGTCGTCCTCCGGGAGCGCCATCGTCGTGGCCTCGACGACCTTCGCCGCGAACAACGGCTGGAGCGTCTCGGGCACGGCCAGCGTGACGAGGCCGACTCCGGCGCGGCCGGCCGCGCGGCAGACGAGCAGCCCGGCTCCCGCGTAATCGAGGGAACCTGCGAGCACGAGCAACTTGCCGAACGAGCCCTTGTGACCGCGCTCCGGGCGCTTCGGCAAGAGCGCGATGGCCGTCTCCTCGTCGAGCTTGGGGACGCCCTCCGGCCACGGCCGCTCATCGGTCGGCCCGGGAGCCCCCTTGTCTGTGCCGTCGTCCCGCCGACCGAACCCGACCGGCCGCCGCTCAGTCACGATGCGACTCCGCTTGATCCGGTGCGTCGGAGGCGAGCGCTCCGGCACCGTTGGTCTCGGCGAGATCCCGGAGCCGCTCGATGCGGGCGAGGATCCGTCGTTCACGGTCGTCGAGCCGCTCCTCGATGTCGGGCGGGAACAGATAGCGACCGCCGGTGGTGCGGAGGCCGAACGCCATCGCTACCGCGTAATCGGCTTCATGGCTGATCGTCACCGCGATCCGGCCCATGCCGAGCTGATCGGCACGGATCTGGGCTCGCCCGTGGAGACGCACCGCGGGCTGGCCGGTCGGCAGACGCTCGATCTCGATATCACGCCAGCCGATGCCGCGCACCCCGAGGCCGAGCACCTTCGACACCGCCTCCTTGGCAGCCCAGCGGCCGGCCATGGTCTCCGGACGATCGCGGACGTAGCGCTGCTCGGACGGCGTCAGGACACGCTGGGTGAAGCGCGAGCCGAAGCGCTCGAGCGAAGCGCGGATCCGTTCGACCTTGATGATGTCGATGCCGAGCTCGGTGATGCCAGGGAGGGCGGGATCCGCGGTCGTCGTGGATCGTTCACCGGGCGCGGCCATCGGCTACTCCACCGTGACCGACTTCGCGAGGTTCCGTGGCTGGTCGACGTCCGTGCCTCGCGCGATCGCGACGTGATACGCGAACAGCTGCAGCGGGATGATGGCGAGGACGGCGCTGAGGGCCTCGTGGGTGTCGGGCACCCAGCAGATGTCGTCGGCGAAGTGTTCGATCTGGGGATCGCCCTCGGTCGCGACGGCGATCACGCGAGCGTCGCGCGCACGGCCTTCCATGACGTTCGAGACGAGCTTGTCGTAGACCGACGAGCGGGTCGCGACAGCGACCAGCGGACATTCGGCGTCGAGCAGCGAGATCGGGCCGTGCTTCATCTCGCCGGCCGCATACCCCTCGGCGTGGACGTAGCTGACCTCCTTGAGCTTGAGGGCGCCCTCGAGGGCGGTCGGGTACGTGTAGCCACGCCCGACGAACATGAAGCCGCGCGAGTTGACGTAACGACGCGCGAGATCCCGGATACCAGAGGCATTCTCCAGCGCCTTGGCGGCGCCATCTGGAAGAGCGTGGAGGGCCGCACCGAGCTCCTGCTCCTGCTCGAGCCCGAGCGCACCGCGCGCCTTGGCGATGGCCGCGGCCAGGATGACCAGCGTCGTGACCTGGGCAACGAACGTCTTCGAGGCAGCGACCGCGATCTCGGGTCCGGCCTGGAGGAACAGGACGCGGTGCGCCTCGCGGGTGATCGCACTGCCGACGGTGTTCGTCACCGCGATGACCGGCGCGCCACGTTCCCGTGCAAGGCGTGTCGGCGCGATGGTGTCCGCGGTCTCGCCGGACTGGGTGACCGCGATGACGAGCGTCCGCTCGTCGATCGGCGGCGGGCTGTAGCGGAACTCGGAGCCCACGGTCGCCCGCGCCGGGATACCGATCCAGTCCTGGATGGCGGCCGCCCCGATCAGCGAGGCGTAGTAGGCGGTCCCGCATGCGATCAGCTCGATGCGGTCGATGGTCGCGAGCGTCTCGGCGAAGCCCTCGAGCTCCTCGAGCCAGATGTGGTTCTCGCGGGTGACCCGACCCGTGATCGCCTGGCGGAGCGACTCCGGCTGCTCGTGGATCTCCTTGAGCATGAAGTGCTCGTAGCCGCCCTTCTCGGCGGCCTCCGGCGACCAGTCGATGACGGTCACCGTGCGCTCCTGGGGGCGCCCGTCCACGTCGGTGATGGTCACGCCGGTCGGGTGCAGGTCGGCGACGTCGCCGTCCTCGAGGAAGATGACCCGGTCCGTGTGTGCCAGGATCGCGGCGACGTCGCTGGCGAGGAACGACTCGCCATCGGCCAGGCCCACGACGAGCGGCACGTCCTTGCGAGCCCCGACCAGCCGGTCGCCCTCGGCGCGGTGCATGACCGCGATCGCGTAGGCGCCCTGGACCTGACGAAGCGTGGCCCGGACGGCGTCCGCGAGATCGCCCTGATAGGCCTCCTCGACCAGGTGGGCGAGGGCCTCGGTATCGGTCTCGGATGCGAGTCGATGGCCGCGTGCCTCGAGGCCGTCGCGCAGCTCACGGAAGTTCTCGATGATGCCGTTGTGGATCACCGTGATCTCGCCGGTGCAGTCCTGGTGGGGATGGGCGTTGAGATCGTTGGGCCGGCCATGCGTCGCCCACCGTGTGTGCGCCAGCCCGATCGCCGCGTGCGGCGTGCGGTCCGCGATGGCGGCACGCAGGTTGGCGAGCTTGCCCGCCTTCTTCTCGACGAACAGGTCGCCGCCGTCATCGACCAGCGCGATCCCCGCGGAGTCATACCCGCGGTATTCGAGGCGCGCTAGGCCTTCGATGAGGATGGGACCAGCCTCCCGGGGTCCCGTATATCCGACGATGCCGCACATCGCGTCAGTCCTCCGCTCATCGCCCCCGCCGCTGGCGCGGGACGCAGTGACGCCGTCTCGTGGGCACCGAAGCTAGTTTAGTCGCTCCCCCGCGAGGGCCGCGAGCGAGTCGGCCAGCTCCGTGACGAGCCCTGCATCCGGGCCCTCCACCATCACCCGCAACGCGGGTTCCGTACCGGATGGCCGAACGAGGACGCGTCCACCGTCCCCCAGTCGGGCGGTCGCATCGGCGATCGCCCGACGCAGTGTCGGGTCACCCTCCCACTGATCCTTGTGACGAGCCTTCACCGCCCGCTGTTGCTGCGGGAGGAGCGGGATCGCCGAGGCGAGTGTCGCCAAGGACGCGGTGCGTTTGGTCATCACCCGCAGGACTTCGAGCGCGGTGACGATGCCATCGCCCGATGTCGTGTGCTCGAGCACGATCACGTGGCCAGATTTCTCGCCACCGAGCGTCGCGCCGGAGACCTGCATCCCCTCGAGGATGTACTTGTCACCGACGGGGGTGCGCACGACCTCGCCACCGGCCTCCTCGACCGCACGCTGCAGGCCACCGTTCGAGAGCACCGATACGACCAAGCCGCCGGGCAGGGCCGCTCGATCGAGCCGCTCCAACGCGAGGATGCCGAGGACCTGGTCGCCGTCGACGATCTCCCCGTTCCCGTCGACCGCGATCAGCCGGTCCGCATCTCCGTCGAGCGCGAACCCGACGTCCGCGCCGCGCGCGACCACTTCACGGGCGAGCGCCTGCGGCGCCGTCGCTCCGCACCCGACGTTGATGTTGACCCCGTCAGGTTCGACGTAGATCGCGTCCACCCGGGCGCCCGTCGCCTCAAGGATCACGCGGCCGGCAGCGCCACCCGAGCCGTTCGCCCCGTCGAGCACGATATGCAGCCCGCCCGCATCGATCGATCTCGCGAGCCCGCGCCGGTGGTCGAGGTAGCGCTCGAGGGTGTCTCCCGCGTCCACGCGCAGTCCCAGCTCGGCGTTGCCGACGCCACCGAGCTCTGCCTCACGCCAGATCAGGTCCTCGAGTTCGTCCTCGATGTCGTCGTCGAGCTTGAGGCCGTCGGAATCGAGCACCTTGAGACCGTTGTCCTCGGCCGGGTTGTGCGAGGCCGAGACCATGATCCCCGCCCGATACGGCCCGGTCCGTGCGAGGTACGCAAGTGCCGGGGTCGGGACGACGCCGACCACGTCGACGTTGATGCCCAGACTCGTCGCGCCGGCGACGATCGCGGCGACGAACATGTCGCCCGATCGACGGGTGTCCTGGCCGACGACGATCGCCGTCCCCGGTCCAGCGAGACGTCGGGCGGTCGCCCGCCCGAGCGCGAACGCCAAGGTCGGACGCAGATCGACATTGGCGACGCCACGGATGCCGTCCGTGCCGAAGAGTCGTCCCATTCGCCTACCCCGACGGGGACGCGGTCGGTCGCGCCGTGACGGTGACCGGGACCTGTGGCGGGCTCGCCGCGACCAGCGTCACGTTCGCGGGCAGGGTCGCGCCGACATTGACATCGGTCGTTCCGGCGACGAGCGACGTCACGTCAAGGTCCGCCGCGAGCGTGGACCCGATGATCCGATCCAGATCGACCGGGTTGCCTCCGACCGTTAGCAGCACGCGATCGACCCCGACGTCGTAGTCGAAGCCCGGTTGCGCACCGATGATCCGCACGCCGACCTCGAAGGTCCGGGTCCCCGTCACCGCCCGGATGTCGATCGTGACCGTGACCGTCTGGGCGTCGAGCGCGATGACGCTCGTCGGCAGCGCCAGGGGGACGTCGACGGTCTTCGTCTCGGAGAAGCCACCGATCGGGATCGGTTCGGTATCGATGCCGCTGAGCGTCTGGAGGTCATCGGCATCGCCTTCGACCGTGACGATCGGCGGCGTCACCGTGACAGACGAGATCTCGAATCCGCCCGCGGGTGTTCCGGTCACCTGTGGCCTGACGGGTAGCGTCTTCGACTGACGGTTCGAGAACACCGGGATCGTGACGTGCGCGGACGCAGGGTCGACATTCACCTGCGGGACCGCGTCGCCGACGCTGTCCACCGCGACCAGCTCGACGTCCTGGTCGACGTCGATGCCCGATGACTGGATCACGACGCTCGCGCGTGCCGCGGTGACACGCTCGAGGACCGTGGCAGGCCCGATCACGTGGACCTCGGTCGGATCGATGGTCTCGTCGCCGAGCGTCATCGTCGGCGGTGCCTCGCCGTGGTCGACCTGGACCGGCACGACCTTGTCACTCAGCTTGTCGAGGTCGACGGTCACGTTCTGCGGCTCGAACCCGAGCACGCGCACGCGCGGATCGATCGACTCGAGGTGGACGGGCAGGCTGACCGGACCGCCGTTCGGATCGACATCGGCGAGATCCACCCAGGCTTCGAAGTCCGACTCGATCGGCCGGACATTGGCCGGCGTGAAGTAGCGGATCTCGGTCACGGGCCGGATCGATTGGAGCAGGAACGTGTCCGGTGGCTGGTTGCGCACATCGACCGGGACGACGCCCGTCAGGGTCGCCGAGCTCTGGGAAAGGACCAAGCCGCCGTACAGCAGGGTGGCAAGCCCCACCGCGGCGAGTTTCAGAGGCCAGTTGTGGAGGATGACCCCGATGACTCGGGTCACCTGGGGGCTCGGGCCGCCGACGTCGGGGATGCGGGTTCCGGCGTGGACCGCCACGCGCTCAGGGCGCGTCGGCGACCACCATGCGTGGGATCGAGCAGCTGCCGGATCGTGCGGCTCAGCTGCGCCTCGTTGAGGTTTCGGACGATGCGCGCGCGTTCGACGAGGCTGACCTGACCGTTCTCCTCGGACACCACGACGACGATCGCGTCAGTCTGTTCGGCGATCCCGAGCGCTGCGCGGTGGCGGGTGCCGAAGCGCTCGGCCTGGACCGTCATCTCGGCGAGCGGCAGAAGGACGCCGGCCGCGAGGATCGTGTCGCCGCGGATGATCACGGCACCGTCATGGAGTGCCGTCCGCGGCGCGAAGATCGTACGGAGCAGGTCGGCCGAGACGTCGCCGTGGATCATCACACCGGTCTCGGCGGTGTCCTCGAGTCCCGTCTCGCGCTCAAGGACGATCAGGGCCCCGTGCCCTTCTGCGGACAGTTCCGTCGCGGCGCGTGCCACTTCGGTCGCGATGTGGTCGACCGTGCGTGAATCGGCACCCGGCAGGACCCAGCCGAAGGAGCCGACGCGCCCGATGCGCTCGAGCGCCCGGCGGATCTCGGGTTGGAAGATGACGACGAGCGCGAACAACCCGACGACGGCGCCGCCCTGCAGGATCCGCGACAGCAACTCGAGGCCGAAGGCGACGGCCAGCACGTACACGACGATCAGGACGCTGACACCGATCACGAGACGTACGGCACGGGTCCCGCGGATCAGGCTGAACAGCCAATAGATCAGGAGGGACGTGATCCCGATATCGACGATGGTCGACAGGCGAACCTGCTCAAGGATCGATCCGAAGAGATCCGACATCGCCCGACGAGTGTAGCATCGCGCCCCCTTCGGACCGCCCGTTCGGGCGCATCCGTCAGGCGCAGATGGCCTCGAGACGCGGGTCGTCCGGCACCCTCGCCGCGACCTCGCAGAGCCGGTCGCGCGTGCCACCGTCCGTCGCCAGGTCGATGAGCTTCGAAAGCAAGACGAGCTTGTCCGCAGCTACGGTCCGCCAGCCCCGGTCGATGTAGAGCTCGGCGAGCGTGATGTGGAGCGCCGGGTCCGCGGCGTTCGTGGCGAGCGCCTGGTAGCAGACGTCGAGCGCCGCGTGGAGCTGGCCGCCGGCGCGGAAGCCGCCCGCTGCGCTGAGGGCGGCCTCCAGTGTCGCCCCGGCGTCGCGCGCCGCCGCAGCCGTCTCGACCGCAGCCATCGCGGCGGCAGGGTCGAATGGGGGTGGGGGCGCGGGTGGCTCGGGCCCGACCGGGCCGGCCAGACGTGCGCGTGATCGCATCAGCGCGTCTGTCACGGTTGCCGCCAGTGCCGGGTCGAGGTCGGTCGCGTCGACCATCGCCTGAAGGGCGGCTCGGCGGCTGCGCGATTCGGCGAGATCGAGCGCACCGCCGACCAGGTCGAGGGCCTCTCCCCGGCGACCTGCCGCGTCCACGACCGCTGCCAGGCGGTCGAGCGTCTCCGCAGCACGGATCCGATCGCCGAGGCGGGCCAGGGTGTCAGCCCGGCCGCGCAAGGCGGCTTCGTCATCAGGAGCGCGTTCGAGGGCGCGACCGAACGCGGCATTCGCCTCATTCGGCTTGCCGAGGCGGATCAGGACCTGCCCGATACCGACGTGTGGGAGCGCCCGATCGGGTGCGACACGTGCCGCCTCCCCGTACGCGCCGAGCGCCTCGTCGAGCCGGCCCCGCTGGGTCGCGACGTGCCCGCGCCGCAGGGCGTCCTTGTATCGCTCGTAAAGGGCCGTCGGCTCGGTCATGCGGTCCTCCCGATCATACGTTCGTCCCGATCAACTCGACGAGCAGGGCTTTCTGGACGTGCAGGCGGTTCTCCGACTGCTCGAAGATCAGGCTGCGCGGACCGTCCATGACCGACGAGGTGATCTCCTCGCCGCGATGGGCTGGGAGACAGTGCATCGCCATCGCACCAGGGCCGGCCGCATCCATGAGGGCGTCGTCCACGCGGTAGGCGGCAAAGGCATCACGGCGTGCCTCGGTCTCGGCCTCCTGACCCATCGATGTCCACGCGTCCGTGTAGACGATGTCCACGCCGCGGACGAGCACCTCTGGATCGTGACCGAATACCAGGTGACCGCCACGCTCCTTCGCGCGACCCTCGGCGATCGCCACGATGCGCGGGTCCGGGCCATACCCCTTCGGGTGCGCGAGCCGCACCTCCATCCCGAACGTCGCCGCGACGATGGCGAGCGACTGGTACACGTTGTTCCCGTCGCCGACGAACGTGATCACCCGCCCATCGAGGCTTCCGAGGTGCTCGCGGATCGTGAACACGTCGGCCAACGCCTGGCAGGGATGCTCGCGAAGCGTGAGGCCGTTGATCACGGGCACGTTCGCCTGGGCCGCCAGTTCGAGGACGACCTCGTGCGGACCCGTCCGGGCCACGATCGCATCGACGAACCGCTCGAGATTCCGCGCGACGTCGCGGACGGCCTCCCGGGCGCCCATGACGGCATCCTCGGGCAGATAGATCGCCGCCCCACCGAGCTGGGTCATCCCGGCTTCGAAGGTGACGCGGGTCCGCAGGCTCGGCTTCTGGAACAGCATCGCCAGCGTCCGGCCCGCAAGGAGAGGCGTCGCGTGCCGGCGGGTCGCACGGAACTCTGTCTTGAGGTCGGTGGCGGTCTCGAAGACGTGAAGGATCTCGTCCCCGGACAGGTCCGCGGCACTCAGCAGGTCGCGACCACGAAGGCTGGTCGCGGACGTCTCGACGCTCGTCACCCGCTCACTGTAGCGGCGGCTATGGTCGAAGCGGGACCCCCGGATGGTCCTGGGGCGTCCGAGTCATGCGCTCCAGCGGCGCGAAGGTCGCGCGTAAGAACTCTCGTTCGCTCGGAGCGAACGATCCATGCGCGAGGGCGGCGCCAGGCGGGGCGTGAGGCCCGACTGTTCGCTCAGAACGAACCATCAGCGCGCGGAGGCGCGGTCGACCGGGGATCAGTGGGGCTCAGGACGCAAAACGTTTCCTTGGCGCTAACGGTCAGCCGCGACCATCCGCGAGCGAGCGTCCAAAGCCGGCGACGCCACCATCGGCGTGCGGCGCCCGCGCTAGCGCTTCGTGTACTGCGGCGCCTTGCGCGCCCTCTTGAGCCCGTACTTCTTGCGCTCCTTCATCCGCGGGTCGCGGGTCAGGAGGCCGGCCTGGCGCAGCGGCACCCGATGTGCATCGGCATCGACCTCGAGCAGCGCGCGGGCGATGCCGTGACGGATGGCTCCAGCCTGGCCGGTGACCCCACCGCCCTCGACCTTGATCATCGCGTTGAAGCGGCCCTCCGTCCCGGTGACCCGGAATGGCATGCGGACCTCGGCCTCGTTGACCGCGTTGCCGAAGTGCTCGTCGAGCGATCGACCGTTCACGACGATCTCACCCTCACCGGGGAGCAGGCGGACGCGGGCGATCGCCGTCTTGCGGCGACCGGTCCCGGAGTAGAAGGCAGGGATCGACATGTCGGACCTCGTCAGGCGAGCGGCTCAGGCTGCTGGGCCTGATGGGGGTGGTCGGAGCCGGCGTAGACCTTGAGCTTGCGGAGCTGCTGGGCGCCGAGACGGTTGTGCGGAAGCATGCCCTTGACCGCGCGGCGGATGACCTCCTCTGGGCGGCGCTCGAGGAGGTGACCCAAGGTCTCCTCCTTGAAGCCCTGCGGATAGCCGCTGTGGCGGGCGTAGACCTTGCTCTCGAGCTTGTCGCTTGTGACCGCGATGCGCTTCGCGTTGAGCACGATCACATGGTCGCCGCTGTCGAGGTTGGGCTGATAGGTCGGCTTGTGCTTGCCCTCGAGGACGCGCGCGATACGCGACGCAAGGCGGCCGAGGGTCTGGTCGGTCGCATCCACGACGAACCAGCGTCGCTCGATCTCGCTCTCACGGACCGCCATGGTCTTCGCGTTCATCGTTGTTCGCGTTCTCCGTTCGTTCTCGCTCCGGTCCGCGGCCCTCGTCCGAGCGCCACGTGCCTGAGGCACAATCCCTTCGCCGGCGCCGCCGGCGGTTTCATCGTCGATCCGGGATCGGCGAGTGCCGCCCGGACCGCGTCCATATCTCGTTTTCCAAGGCCGACCTCGATGAGGAGGCCGACCATCCGTCGGACCTGTCCCCGGAGGAACGACTCGGCCCGGACGTCGATGGTGACGTTCCTGCCCGATCGGCCCACCCGGATCGCGGTCACGGTTCGGACCGGATCCCGGTCACCGGTCCCGAAGGCCCGGAAGTCGTGCCGGCCGATGAAGGTCGACGCGGCTCGCGCCATCGCTCCGGTGTCGAGCGGCTCGCGGACCCCGAATGCCATCCGTTCCCGGAGCGGACTTTGCGGCCCGTTCCAGATCGTGTACCGGTATTCGCGGTACCTCGCGGCATAGCGTGGGTTGAACCGCTCCACCGCCGGTCGGATGTCCCGGACCGCAACGTCCCGCGGCAGGATCGCCGCAAGAGCTGCTCCGAGTTCCGTGACTTCCAGCCGTCCCGCGTAAGAAAAGCCGATGACCTGTCCTAGCGCATGGACGCCGGCGTCGGTGCGTCCGGCCCCGTCGACTCGCCGCACGACCCCGTCACCGAGGCGGGCCAGCGCGTCTTCCAGGGTCCCCTGGACGGTCCTCTTCCCAGGGTTCACCTGGAACCCTGCGAAGTCCGTCCCGTCGTATTCGACCGTCGCGCGGTAACGCTTCGGCGCGCCGTCTCCGACGCCTTCTACTTGGTCGGCGCCCGGCCGGCCGATCCGCTCGTTGGGCCCTCCGCGCCCTCGCTCACGCACCGTGGGGTGCGCTCGCTCGGGTGCTCGGTCCCGCCTTCGCCTCGGCTCGGCCAACCGCCGATTCGCAGTTCTGTCTTCGGTTAGACCAACTCGATCTGGACGATCTCGGCCGCGTCGCCGCGGCGCTGGCCGATGTGGATGATCCGGGTGTAACCCGACGTCCGGTCGGCGTATTTCGGCGCGATCTCGTCGAACAGCTTGTTCACGACGAGCGGCTCGTTCGGGAACTGCGCGACCACCGCTCGGCGCGCCGAGAGATCACCGCGCTTCGCGAGCGTGATGACCTTCTCGACCTGACCGCTGATCTCCTTGGCCTTCGCCTCGGTCGTCTTGACCCGCTCATAGCGCAGGACGGACACGGTCAGGTTCTTGAACAGCGCGAGACGCGGGCCCTGCTTCCGGCTGAGCTTGCGTCCGCCGATCCGGTGGGCCACGTCAGTCCTCGGTCTCGTCGTCGAACGGCTCGTCGCCCTCGAGGTCGTCGAGGCCGTCGGACTCGGTGTCCGGGACGATGAAGCCGCGCATCCGGAGGCGCTCCTTCATCTCATCAAGCGACTTCTTGCCGAAGTTGCGCATCCGCAGCAGATCGTCGTCCTTGAGCTGGAGCAGCTGCCCCACCTTGACGATGTTGTTGCGCTTGAGCGAGTTGTAGGCCCGCATCGGGAGGTCGAGCTCCTCGATCGGCATATCGAGCATGTTCGGCGGGAGTGCCGCGACACCGGTCGCGGCCGCCTGGGGAACGGCTGCCATCCCGACCGTGACGAACGGACGGAACTGGTTGACGAGGATCTCGGCGGAGCGGCTGAGCGCCTCCTCCGGGCTGATCGTCCCGTCGGTCTCGATCTCGATCGTGAGCTTGTCGAAGTTGGTCATCTGACCGACCCGCATGCTCTCGACCCAGTAGTTGACCTTGCGGACCGGCGTGAAGATCGCATCGACCGCGATGACGCCGATCGGCAGCGCCTCGGCACGCTCGGCGCCGAGATAGCCGACGCCGCGCTCGACGGTGAGATCCATCTCGATGGTCACGTCGTCCGAGTCGATCGTCATCAGGACGAGGTCCGGGTTGATGATCTCGACGTCGGCCGACTCGGCGACGTCGGCGGCCGTGACGGCCCCGGCGCCACTCTTGATCAGTCGAAGCTGTACCGGGTGCGACGCGAAGCTCTTGAGCCGGAGCTTCTTCACGTTCAAGACGATCTGCGTGACGTCTTCCTTGACGCCCGGGATGGTCGAGAACTCCTGGTACACGTCGCGGATCTGGATGCTCGTGACCGCGGCGCCTTCGAGGGACGAAAGGAGGACCCGCCGGAGCGCGTTGCCGAGGGTGACGCCGTAACCGGCCTGAAGGGGACCGGCCTCGTACTTCGCATACGTGCCGACTTCCTCGACAGACTCGATCTGCGGATTCTCGAGTTGTTCGATCATGTGGGGCCAGTTACCTCGAGTAGTACTCGACCACGAGCTGCTCGTTGAGATCGAGCGGCATCTGGTCGCGAGTGGGCGGCGTCACGATGCTCCCGACGAGCTTGTCCGAGTCGATGGTCAGCCATTCGGGCGCCTGGTGGTTGCGAAGCGTCTCCTTGGCCACCTTGAACGGCTCGCGCGCCCGGCGGCCCTCTCGGACCTCAACCTTGTCGCCCGGCTTGAGCTGGTACGACGGGATGTCGGTCGGGACGCCGTTGACCGCGAAGTGGCCATGACCGACGAGCTGGCGGGCAGCCGGTCGGGACGGCGCGAAACCCGCGCGGTAGACGACGTTGTCGAGGCGCATCTCGAGCGATCGAAGCAGGTTCTCGCCGGTGACACCGGGGCGGTTCTCGGCGGCGATGAAGTAGTTGCGGAACTGCTTCTCGAGCACGCCGTAGGTCTTGCGGACCTTCTGCTTCTCACGGAGCTGCAGGCCGTACTCGCCGACCTTGCGGCGGCGGACGCCGTGCTGCCCCGGCGGCGTCGGGCGCCGCTCGAACGAGCATTTCTTGGTATAGCAGCGCGAGCCCTTCAGGAAGAGCTTGGCGCCCTCACGCCGGCAGATCCGGCAGACGGATGCGGTGTAGCGAGCCATGGATCTCCGGGTGACCTAGACGCGCCGCCGCTTGGGCGGGCGGCAGCCGTTGTGCGGGATGGGGGTGACGTCAGTGATGGCGCTGACCTCGAGACCGGCGGCCTGCAGCGAGCGGATCGCCTGCTCGCGACCGGCGCCCGGTCCCTTCACGTACACCTCTACCTGGCGCATGCCGTGTTCCATCGCACGCTTGGCGGCGCCATCGGCGGACAGCGCAGCCGCATACGGGGTGCTCTTGCGGGAGCCCTTGAAGCCGGCGACGCCGGCCGAGCCCCAGCTGATGACGGCACCGTTGAGGTCGGTGATCGTGATGATCGTGTTGTTGAAGGTGGCCTGGATATGTACGTGCCCCTGGGGGACGTTCTTGCGCTCGCGTCGGCGCTGTTTGGTCGCCTTCTTGCGTTCCGCCATGCCCTCGTCAGTCCCTCATCACTTCTTGCGCCGGATGCCGACCGTCTTCTTCGGTCCGCGTCGCTGGCGAGCGTTGGTCTTGGTGCGCTGGCCGCGGACCGGCAGGTTGCGCCGATGGCGCAGGCCGCGGTACGAGCCGATCTCGATGAGCCGCTTGATGTTCAGCGCCGTCTCGCGACGGAGGTCGCCCTCGACCTTGTAGCGCCGATCGATCAACTCGCGGAGGCGGTTGACCTGCTCCTCGGTGAGATCACGGACGCGGGTGTCCGGATTGACGTTCGTCTGCGTCAGGATCTTCTGGCTGGTCGGCAGGCCGATCCCATAGATGTACGTGAGCGCCACTTCGACGCGCTTCTCACGCGGGATATCGACACCGGCGATGCGTGCCATCGGTTACCCCTGCCGCTGCTTGTGCTTGGGATTGGAGCAGATGACCATCACGGTGCCGTGGCGACGGATGACTTTGCAGTTGTCGCAGCGTGCCTTGACGGAAGCTCTGACCTTCAACGGTTCCTCGATCGTTACGTGCGTGTCGTGCTTACTTGAGTCGGTAGGTGATGCGGCCCCGGGTCAGGTCATACGGCGATAGTTCGACGCGGACCCGGTCACCCGGCAGGATCCGGATGAAATTCATCCGCAGCTTGCCGCTGATGTGGGCGAGCACCCGGTGGCCATTCTCGAGCTCCACAGCGAACATCGTGTTCGGGAGCGGCTCGATGACCGTCCCCTCCACTTCGATCGCATCCTTCTTGGCCACAGGCTGGAGTGCTTCCCTTTCTCACGCGGAGTGCCGGCCCGGGCGGGCCGACACACGAACGCGTAGCGTATCAAAAAGCGCCATCCCCGGCAAATACGACCGACGGAC
>Ga0070702_100000504_pt1 | contig 14019 bp, 11 predicted proteins | sample KBSK5103metaG_FD_65466 | JGI IMG/M metagenome (GOLD analysis project Ga0070702, IMG submission 65466) | Corn, switchgrass and miscanthus rhizosphere microbial communities from Kellogg Biological Station, Michigan, USA - KBS K5-10-3 metaG | ecosystem: Host-associated > Plants > Roots >... | reverse complement strand
CACGCCCGAACGGCGCGCGTCCTCGAGCGGACGTAGATAGGCGCCAACGCCGTAGTAAGAAGTGGTGCCGCGATTCGGCTGATGCGGGAACGCGCCGCCATGGGCGCTGGACGGCCAGTAGGGCACGCCGCTGGCCAGCTCGGCGAGCAGCGTCGGCACGATTTCGTGGAACAGCCGTGGCTGCCAGCGCTCGCGCGGGGCGCCCCACATGGCGGCTTGCTGCTCGACTTCGCTGTTGCCGCAGATGACGGCGACGCTCGCCCGCGGCAACAGGCGTTCCAGTTGTTGCTCGAGTTCGGTGATGACGCCCGCGACGAAGGCTTCATCGCCATCCGGATAGTCCATGTTGGCGAACATGAGGTCCTGCCACACCAGGATGCCGTACTCGTCGCACAGGTCGAGGAAGTGGTCGCTCTCGTACACCATCGTGCCGCCGACACGCAGCATGTTCATGCCCGCGTCGCGAACCTGCCCGAGAATCCTGGCGTAGTCGTCGCGCGAACCCGTCAGTGTGACCACGTCGAGCGGTGTCCAGCAGGCGCCGCGACAGAAGATGCGCTCGCCGTTGACGCGTAGCGCGAAGCCATCGTCCTTCCGGTCCACCTGGATCGAGCGAAAGCCGATGGGCGCAAGTCTCACGGTCGTCACGTGACGACCCTTCGCGTCCTCGTGCTCGACCTCGATGCGCGCGTCATACATCGAAGGATCGCCGTGCGTATGCGGCCACCACAGCGCGGGCGAATCGATTCGCAGGCGGGCACGGGCGTGGTGAGTGGTTCGGTCGATCGAAAGATCGCAGGCCGTGAATTTCCCGTCGCGTTCGAGGACGAGTCGGGCACCGACGAGTTTGTCGCCAAGCGGGGTGAGGGTCGCCTGCAGATCCACCGTGCCGCCGCGGCGTCGAGCGCGGGGCGGATGCGCAAATCTGAAATCTCGAAGTGCCGGCGGTTTTCGATCCAGACATCACGCCACGGGCCGACCGCGGCGGCCTGCGGCGACCAACCGGGCGTGCGGCCCAGGAGGGTGGCGCGAAACCAGCGGATCTGCTGGTTCTCGATCATGGGAGCGCGCCACCGCGGCCGTGGGCGCTTGGTTTTCAGCTCCCTGTCCAGGCTGCGAAAACGCACCAGCAATTCGTTGTGCGCCGGCAGGTCGGGAAGCCGGATTTCGCAGGCCGCGAACATGTTGTCGCTCGTGATCAGCGGCTTGCCGTTCAACCAGACCTCGGCCAGGCAGGCGAGCCCGTCGAACCCCAGCACCAGGCTGTCTCCGGGCAGCGAGGCCGGGGCGGCAAAACGGCAACGGAACCACCAGTCTTCAGCGTCGAAGCGGCGCGGAGCGGCAGCGAGGCTCCACTGACCGAGCTCGCGAAGGCTGGACGCGACCGTTCCGGGTACGCGTGCCGGCATCCAACTGGCGTGTGATTGTTCGAGCGCTGCCGGTCCTGGCAAGGCATCGGCGGGCGACGAACAGAACTCCCACTGCGAGTCGAGCAGTTCGCAGTGGTGTCCCTCAACCCTGCGAATGGTTCCGCGCATGTGGCCGTGAATTCGCGAGTTAGGCCGTCAACTCGTCGAGCGCGGCGCGGATCGAGGACATCGTGTTGAACACATTGCGCTTGAGCATGTGGTCGGGGAACTCGACGTCGAATTCGCCTTCGAGCGCAAGCATCACGTTGACGCTGGCGTGTGATGTCATCCCGGCCTGGTAGAGGTCCGCCTCGGGGGCGAGCGTCTCCACGTCACGGCTCAGGCGGCCGTGTTCCCTCAGGATCGAGCGGATCTTCTCCAGGTCTGGATTGCTCATGGTCTCGACGTTCTCTCCGGATTCTTCAATTCGGTTCGTTGCCGCGCATGCACAACGCGACCACCAGCGCCGTCGCGTAGTCGCCGTCACGGCTCAGGCTCAGTGACAGTTCGCTCACCCGCGCCTTTTCCGCCGCCTCACGCGCGACGCCGTGCAACCCCAGGGTGCAATGACCCGTGGCATCGCGCAGCACTTCGATCTGGCGCCAATCGAGGCCGACCTGTGTCAGCTCGAGCGCCTTGATCGTCGCTTCTTTCGCCGCGAAGCGCTTCGCGAAGCGTTCAGCGCGCAGCGGTTCGCTGGACGCTGCGTAGGCAATTTCGTGTTCGGTAAAAAGGCGACGCACGAACTTCTCACCGAAGTTGTCGAGCGACTCGGCGATCCGGCTTACCTGGACCAGATCTGTACCCGTTCTAAGTATGCGCAAGCGATGTGGTCCGGTGAATTGAGTCGGTCCGGACTGCATGGGCGCGTATTGTGCGTACTTGATTCCGGCGACTCAAGGCAGCTTGCGAGAGTCGTGGACCGTATGCGAGCTGCGTCACACAGCTACTCGGTGTCCATCGGGGCAAGCAGCAGCGGCAATCCGGGGTCGGTATCGTGGATGAGGGTGCGCAATGCGCGCTTCAACACGTGGATTTCCGCCGGGTCGAGGTTTCGTTCGGCGGCGGATTCGGCCGCCTTGGCCACGGAAACCAGCTCGATGACCATGGCGCGGCCCTTGGCGGTCAGTTTCGCGCGTACCTGCGGGTCATGCGTGCCACTCAGCAGCACCAGCTCGGCGGCGGCGAGACCCGCAAGCAGGTTGAATGAAACGCGTTTGCCCGTGTTCGCCAGCGTCCGGTCGAGCTCGGCCAGCGTGCGCTGGTCGGAAACGCCGAGGAGGCTGAGCACAAACCACTGTTCTTCACTGAGCCCGCGCTGTTCCAGCTCACGGCGGATGGCGACGAACATCTGGTGGTGTGCCTGGCCGAGAAGATAGACGAGGAAATCGCGGCTGAAACTGCTGGTCGGTTCGGCGTCGATTTCGGCGGGTTCGGGGATCGCCTTGTTGACGGTGAGTGCGTACTGGCCGGCATGGAACACCAGCGGCTTGCGGTCGGTGTGGTCGAAGGTCTCGACACGACCCACGAAGATCGTGTGGTCGCCACCCTCATACTGGAACTCGGTACGGCACTGAAAACGCGCCGAGTAGTCGCGCAACATCGGCGAGCCGCCCGCGCCGCGCTCGATGTCGAGGCCCGCGAACTTGTCCGGGGAAGGCCGCGAAAAGCGGCTCGAGATCGCCTCCTGGTCGGCCGCGAGCACGTGCACGACGAAATGGCGCGAGCCGGCGAAAATCGGCAGTGCGCGCGAGGATTTGGCCAGGCTCCACAAGACCATGGGAGGGTCGAGGGAGACGGAATTGAAACTGTTGGCGGTCAGGCCGACGTCGACCCCGTCGGTGGACCGGGTCGTCACCACGGTGACGCCGGTGGCGAATGCACCGAGCGCATTCCGGAAGGATCTGACGTCGTCGGGCTTGATGGATTTCAGGAGCTTCGCTCCACAACGGAGAACGCCGCCCTTGAGGCGGCGTTCATGCTGTCAATGAGAGTGGCTTCGCTCATCTTCCCTTGAAATCTTCGGGCGTGAGCTGATGCCGCGACAGCAGCTTGTAGAAGTCCGTGCGGTTGCGCTTGGCCAGGCGTGCCGCCTGGCTGACGTTGCCGCCGGTGATCTGCAGGATCTGCGACAGATACGACCGCGTGAATTCGTCGCGCGCCTCGTCGAAGGAGGGCAGCTTGGACTGCGTGCCGCCCAGCGACTGCTGCACCAGTTCCACCGGGATGATGGGCGTCTGGCTCAGCGCCACGTTCTGGCGCACCACGTTGGCCAGCTGGCGGATGTTGCCCGGCCAGTCGGCGGTGGCTAACAACTCCACGGCCTCGGGCGCGTAGATCTTGCGCACACCGCTCTCGTTGCTGATCTGCGCCAGGAAGTGCGACACCAGCAGCGGGATGTCCTCGCGGCGGCGGTTCAGCGGCGGCATCTCTATGTGCACGACGTTGAGCCGGTAGTACAGGTCCTCGCGGAACTGGCCAGACATCATCAACTGCTGCAGGTCGCGATGGGTCGCTGAGATCACCCGGACGTTGACCGGAATGGCATCCGTCGCGCCGATGGGGCGGATGTTGTTCTCCTGCAGCACGCGCAGCAGCTTCACCTGCAGGCGCATCGGCATGTCACCGATCTCGTCGAGCAGCAGCGTGCCGCCGTCGGCCGCCTGGAACAGGCCCTGGTGATCGCGTACCGCGCCGGTGAACGAGCCCTTGATGTGGCCGAACAGCTCCGACTCGAGCAGGTTCTCGGCCATCGCCGAGCAGTTGATGGCGACGAAGGGCTTGGCGCGGCGCGGGCTGGCCGTGTGGATGGCACGCGCCAGCAATTCCTTGCCGGTGCCGCTCTCGCCGGTGATCAGCACGCGCGCATCGGTGCCGGCGACCATGTGCGCCTGGGAAAGCTTCTCCTCGACCAGCGAGGAGCGCGTGATGATCTCGCTGCGCCAGTCCTCGTCCGAATCCATGAAGCCGGAAATGCGCAGCGCCTTCTGCACCTGGTCGAGCAGTTCCTGCTTGTCCACCGGCTTGGTGAGGAAGCCGAAGGCACCCAGCTGGGTGGCGTGCACCGCATCCGGGATGGTGCCGTGCGCCGTGAGGATGATGACCTTGAGCCCGGGATACCGCGACTGCAGCTCCTTGAGCAGGCCGATGCCATCCATCTGGTCCATGCGCAGGTCGGTGATGACCAGCTCCGGGCGGAAGCGGCTGGTCGCGGCCAGCGCCAGCGCCGCGCTCTCCACGGCTTCGACTTCGTAGTTCTCCGCGCGCAGGCGGATGGTCAGCAGGCGCAGCAGGCCCGGATCGTCGTCGACGACCAGGATGCGCGCCTTGCGCTTCGGGGTATGGGGAGTGGCGAGTTGCATGGCGGCTAACATCAGAAACCTCTACGGTTTCCGTCCCTCTGGTTGCGTCTGGCGCCCGTTGTTCGACGAGCGTTCGATGTTCGCGATGGCGTCTAGTTTGGCTTGAGCTTCCGCGAGCAACTTCTTGAGACGGGCATTTTCGTCGCTCTCGGTCTGCAGGCGCTTGGTGAGCTGAGCAATACGATCGTTGGTGCTGCGTTCGGCGCCTGCCTGCAGCCGACGTACGTCGGCCTGAAGGGATTGCTGACGTTCGACCTGCTGCAACTGCAGGAACGCGAGAGCACGTTCCGCAGGAAGCAGAGTCTCGGGGCTGGCGAGCACTTCGCGCAAAAGTCGCTGCGCAACGACAGGGTCGTAGCCGGCATGGCCCGGCGTCGACAGCAGCATGGCATAACGCAGGACGCGGCTCGGGGTGGGGGCCGCGCTGTAGTCGTTGTTTGCCACCGTGAGGATCTCGGCCTGCTCGGCCGGGGTGCCACGCGCCATCCTGAGGCAGATGTCGAGGTAACCGCCGATAACGGTGGCCTCGGTGGAATTGCGGTCGATGGAGGGCGTCGCCGGCTCGCGGCTGTGCTGCGACGGCAACGCGCCGCAGCCGGCCAGGGCGACGACCAGCGTGCCGGCCAGGCTCGCGATGCCCGCGAACAGCGAAAGCTTATGCCGCATGCGCGGTGTTCCGGGCGGGATTGGTGGCTGACAACACGGGCATGCGGATGCGGAAGTGTGCTCCTGGGTATTCGCCGTCGACGATCTCGATGGTGCCACCGTGCGCGTTCACGAACTCGAGCACCACGGAAAGACCGATGCCGGTGCCCTTGACCTGCACGCCGGCCGGCGGACGGCCGGTATAGAAGGCCTCGAATACGCGCGCGCGTTCCTCCTCCGGGATGCCGTTGCCGGCGTCGGCGACGTCGATCAGCAGCTGGGTGTCCTGCTTGGCGGCGTGTAGATAGACGGTGCCGCCCTTGGGCGAATATTTGATGGCGTTGGACAACAGGTTCTCGATGATGAGGCGTAATTTGCCGCGGTCGGCGCGCAACAGCAGGTCGTCCACCTTCACTTCGAGGCGGACACGCTGCGAGACTACCGTGAGTTGCTGGCTCTCGATGACTTGTTTGACGAGCGGCCGGATGCGGAACTCGCTGAGGTCCAGTCCGACGCTTTCCTTCTGCCAGGCGCTGAACGACAGCAGGTTCTCGATGAGGCGGTGAAGCTTGATGCCATTGTCTCGCAGGATGGCGACGACTTCGCGCTGGGAATTGTCGAGGGGTCCGACCGCGCCGTCCATGAGCAGTTCCGCGCCCTCGCGGATGTTCGCCAGCGGGGTCTTGAGCTCATGGGACATGTGGCGCAGGAAGCGGTTCCGCTCCTGGGCGAGATCCAGCAGGCGCACGCGCAGCCATTCGAGCTGCGCGCCGAGGCGCTCCAGGTCGCGGGGGCCGGATACCTCGATGGCGCGCGAAAACGTGCCGCGACCGAGCTCGCTGATCGCGCGGTCGATGGCGCGCAGCGGCCGGCCGATCGAGATCGTGAGGAACAGGATGGCCACCAGGGTGAGGGGCACCAGCAGCGCAGACTGCCAGAACAACCGGCGCTGCGTGCTCGCGGTGTGCTGCTGCAGGGCCTGGAGCCGTGCGTCGATCTGGCTGTTGCCCGAGAGCGCGATCGCATTGGCGAGATCGTTGAGACGGTCGATGCGTGCCAGGATGGTGGTAAACGCCGTGCTGCCGGTCGGCGTCGCGCCGACCGCGCTCGAGATTTCGTTGTGCAGCGACGCGAAGTCCTCGAGGCTGCGGCGCGTCGGCTCCTCGGTGAGCAGCGCCGCGAGCTGCGCGCGCGTGGCGGCGAGCTGCTGGTCGTTGGTGCGGTAAGCCTCGAGCAGCTTGGCGTCGCCGAGCACCTGGTAGAGGCGTACGGTGCGCTGGAGCGTGGCGATGTCCGCTGACATCTTCTGCGACAGGCGCGCGCTCAACACGCCTTCCTGGACCAGCTCCTGGCTGGCCGCGGCGAGCTGCCGGATCTGGATGGCGGCGTCGACCACGGCCACGAGCAACGGACCCGCGATCAGCGCGAGTCCCAGCAGCATGAGGCCGCTCAGCGATTTTGGCCGCGCCCAACGCATCGTCCGGTTCCGCCGCGCCTGACTACCACGGCTCGCGTTGCAGTCGCCGTTCCCATTCCAGCGAGCTGCGCACGATGGTGTCGATGTCGTCGAGTTTCGGGGACCAGCCGAGCACTTCGCGCACCTTCTGCGCGTGCGCGACCAGGGAGGGCGGATCGCCGGCGCGCCGCGGTTCTTCGCGCACGTTGAGCTTGATGCCGGCGATCTTCTCGACGCTCTTGATCACCTCGCGCACGCTGTAGCCGTGCCCGTAGCCGCAGTTGGCCACCAGCGACTTGCCGCCGTCGCGCAGGTAGGTGAGGGCGTTGACATGCGCCGTTGCCAGGTCCTCGACGTGGATGTAGTCGCGCACGCCGGTGCCGTCCGGTGTGGGATAGTCGGTGCCGAACACCGACAGATGTGGGCGCTTGCCGACCGCGACTTCGCAGGCAACCTTCACCAGCAGCGTGGCGGCGCGCGTCGACTGGCCGATACGCCCCTCGAGGTCCGAACCCGCCACGTTGAAGTAGCGCAGCGCCACGTAGCGCATCGCCGTGACGGCGCACAGGTCGCGCAGCGTCCACTCGGACATCAATTTCGAGGTGCCATAGGGATTGATCGGCTGACTCGGCGAGTCCTCGGACGCCAGGCCCGACGACGGCATGCCATAGACAGCGGCCGTCGAGGAGAACACGAAGTGCTTGACGCCGGCGTGTGACGCGGCCTCGAGCAGCGAGCGGGTCGCGCAGGTGTTGTTGCCGTAATACTTGAGCGGGTTCGAGACCGACTCCGGCACGATGGTGTGCGCGGCAAAGTGCACGATGGTGTCGACGCGGTTTGCGGCGAGCACGCGGTCGACCAGCGCCCGGTCGCCGACGTTGCCGGTGACCAGTTCGGCGCCGCGCACCGCCTGGCGAAACCCGGTGGATAGATCGTCGAGCACCACCACGCGCTCGCCGCGGGCCACGAGTTGCAGCAACGTGTGGCTGCCGATGTAGCCGGCGCCGCCCGTGACCAGGATCGAAGAGCGTTGCGTCATTGCAAATCCAAATGTGTATGAGCGCCGGGCATTTTACATTAATGTGCGCCTGTGACTGTGACGGATTCTGCACCCGCGCCCTTCGACGCACTCGATCCCGGCGCGGTTTTCGCCGCCGCGGAAAGCATCGGGCTCGAGCCGTCCGGACGTCTTTTCGCTCTCAACAGCTACGAGAACCGCGTCTATCAACTCGGCGACGAACAGGGCGCGCTCTGGGTACTGAAGTTCTACCGGCCGGCCCGCTGGAGCGACGCGCAGATTGCCGAGGAACACGCCTTCACCTTCGAGCTCGCGGACGCGGAGCTGCCGGTCGCCGCGCCGCTGCGGCGTGACGGCGAAAGTTTGTTTGCGCATCGCCGCCTGCGCTTCGCCGCGTTCCCCTACCTGGCGGGGCGTGCGCCGGAGCTCGATGATCGCGCGACTCTCGGCTTGCTAGGTCGCACGCTCGCGCGAATGCACGCGATCGGCGCCCGCGCGCGCTTCGCGCGCCGCCCGTCGCTGACGCTGGAGCGGCTGGGCAGCCAATCGAGGCGGCTGGTCATGGACAGCGGCTTTGTACCCGAGTCGCTCGAAGATCAGTATGCGCGGGTCAGCGAACAGGTGATCGGACGAATCCGACAGTCGTTCGAGGCCTTCGGTTCGCTGCCGTCGGTGCGCATTCACGGCGATTGCCACGCCGGCAACATCCTGTGGCGCGAGAACGGACCCCTGTTTGTCGATCTCGACGACTGCATGTCGGGGCCGCGCATCCAGGACCTGTGGATGTTCCTGGCGGGCGATGCCGCCAGCCAGCAGTCGACCTGGGCTGCGCTCATGGAAGGTTATGAGTTGTTTGGCGAGCTCGATTTCGCCGAACTGACGCTGGTGGAAAGTCTGCGCAGCCTGCGCATGCTGCATCACGCGGGCTGGATCGCGCACCGCTGGCATGACCCGGCATTTCCGCGCGCCTTCCCCTGGTTCGCCGACGCGCGCTTCTGGGAGCGGCACATCTCCGACCTGCTCGAGCAGCTGGCGGCGATCGACGATCCACCCATACTTTCGCGCTAGGCCGAGCCTTGCCCTAGTATTGGGACCCGGAGGGAGACGAATGTTGAGACCATTGGCCCGGGCCGGCTTGCTTGTGATGCTGGCGAGTTGCAGCCTGCTCACGGCGTGCGAGGAAGCGGCGCAGGACGAGGGCGCGGCCAAACCCGCCGTGAACACGCCACGCAAGACCCCTAAGACCGCGCATCTCGCCGAGAACATGGTCGCCGCGGTCGCCTCGGAGAAATCCACCGCTGCCCTCGGTCTGCACTTCGCGCTGACCAAAACGCCGACGCTCAACCAAGGTTTGCCCGTGGACATCGTGATCGTGCCCCACCAGGGTTTTTCCTCGGTGGCCGTGCATTTCTTCGGGCAGGACGGCGTCACGCTGATCTCCGGCGATTCCCTGGGTCCCCTTTCCGAGGTGACTCCGGAAAAGCCCATCAAGCACCAATTGGTGCTGATGCCCGTCAAGGAAGGCATTTTCATGGTGAACGCCACCGTCGAGACCATCGGCAGCGATGGCACCCTGTCGCGCGTTTATTCCATTCCGATCCTGGTCTCACCGCCGGCAGCCCCGGCGGCGGCGGTCCCGGCCCCCGCGCCCGGACCGGCCACGCCGGCGCCCTCCACGCACTGATTCCGGCAGCGAATTCGCGAGGCGCTTCACGGGTCTCGCGAGGCATCGGACATATCATGCAGTTTGGTCCTGACTTGCGTGGTTATGTCAAAGAAGGCGGAAGGTTCGTCTTCGCAAGAAGGCTCTGATTCCAGTGCATTTTCCGCCGGCGCGGGCGGGACTCCCAACACTCGCCTGGACGTCAACGAGCTGTCGATGCCGCGGCTGCATCCGCTGCTTCAGACCCAGCTGCGCGAACTGCGCGCGCGGGTCACCGGTTCGCGCATCAGCGCGCACGAAATGCTCGAGATGCTCAGCCGCTACTACGACACCGTCGACGACGAGCGGCGCGCCATGGTCCGCTCCATGCAGCTCATGTCCGACGAGGCACGTTCGCTCGGCGTCGAGATCGCCGAGCAGGGCGCGGCCCAGTTGCAGGTCATCCTCGATCACATCAAGGACGTCGTGCTGACGGCCAACGTCGAAGGCGTCATTGATCGCGCCAATCCGATGAGCGAGCGCGTGTTCGGTTATCCGCCGGCCGAGTTGTTAGGCCTGCGCATCGACACGCTGGTGCCGGAACTCGCCCCAGGTGCCCACAGGTCCGCCACGATCGCCGCGGGACTGGATCGCCTGGCAGGCTCGAGCGACACCTTTCGCGGCGCGCGCATCACGCCGGAGGTGACCGCGCGGCGCTCGGATGGCACGTTGTTCCCCGCCGAGATTTCCATCAGCCGCGCCCGTCACGGCCGCAGCGAAGTGTTCGTGATCTGCCTGCGCGACATCTCCGAGCGACGGGCCACCGAGCAGGCGCTGCGCGACGGCGAGGCGCGCTACCGCTCGCTGGTGGACAACGCACCCGAGGCCATCGCGGTCATCGACGGCGACACCCGCCGCTTCATCGAGGCCAACGACTCGGCGCTGCGCTTGTTCAAGCTCACCCGCAACCAGCTGCTCGCCACGCACATCGGCGCGCTCAGCGCCGATATCCAGCCCGACGGCCAGCCCATGAATTCTCCGCATCGGCAGCAGTTGGCGCTGGCGGTCGCGGGTGAGGCCCAGGTGTTCGAATGGATCCACCGCGATGCCGCCGGCCGCGACATACCCTGCGAGGTGCGCCTGGTGCGCTTGGCCGGCACGACGGCGCCGCTGCTGCGCGCCACTATTATTGATATCTCGGAGCGCAAACGCGCCGAGCTGATCATGGAAAACGAACGCGCGTTCTTCGCGCTGCTCGCTTCCAACGCCGGATTGCCGGCCGTGCTCGACGTGATCTCGGCGCTGGTGCAGTCGGTGTACCCGCGCTCGCGCTGCACGATCTCCGTGCTGGCGCCGGATGGCGGCTGCTTTGCGCTCACCATCGCGCGGCAGCTGTCGCCGATGCTGGCCGCAGTGCTGGAGCGCACGCCCATCGAGCCGCGGCGCGGCTCGTGCGCCGCGGCGGTGTATTCGGCCTGCGACGTGTTCGTGCCGGACGTCACCAACGACGCGCACTGGGCGGATCGCCGCCAGGTGGTGCTCGATGCAGGATTCCGCGCCGTCTGGTCCATGCCCATCAAGGGCGCGAGCGGCAAATTGTTGGGTTCGGTTGCGATTTTTCACCCGGAGCCGGGTCTGCCGGATTCGCGCGAGCAGGTCCTGCAGTCACACGCGGTGCGACTGGCGGCGCTGGCCATCGAGCGCAACCTCGCCGAGGAGGCGCTGCGCGCCAGCGAATCCAAGTTCCGTGGACTGTTCGAAGGCGTCATCGAGGGCGTGTACCAGAGCACGCGCGATGGACGCCTGGTGTCCGTCAACAGCGCCTTCGTGAAGATGCTCGGCTACGCCTCGGCCGAGGAAATGTACGCGCTGCCGAGCTCTGTCATGTTGTACTGGAGCGCGCCGGACCGCGCCGACTTCGTGCGGCGCGTCGACACGGACGGCGAAGTGCGTTCCATGGAAGTGACGCTGCGCCGGCGCGACGGCACGCAGGTGGTGGCGCTGGAGAATTCGCGCGGGGTGCGCGACGCCGCCGGCCGCATCGTCGGCTACGAAGGCACGGTCGCGGACATCACTGAGCGCAAGCGCGCCGAACAGGCCATCCACGCCGAGAAGGATCGCGCGCTGGTCACGCTGCAATCCATCGGCGACGCGGTGATCACCACCGACGCGACGGGCCAGATCGATTACCTCAACCCGGTGGCGGAGCGGCTCACGGGCTGGACGCTGAACGAGGCGCGGGGTCGCGCCATCGGCGAGGTGCTGCAGCTGATCGACGAATCGACGCGCAAGCCCGTGGCCTACACGCTCGACCGCGTGTTGCTCGGCGGCGAGACGTCGATACCCTCGGATCGCAACGTGCTGGTGAACCGTCGCGGCGAGGAACTGGCCATCCAGGAAACCGCATCGCCGATCCGCAACCGCGAAGGCGCGGCGATCGGCGCCGTCATCGTATTCGGCGACGTCACCAAGGAGCGCCGCCTGAAGCGCGCGCTGTCCTACCAGGCGAGCCACGACGCGCTCACCGGCCTCATCAATCGCCGCGAGTTCGATGTGCGCCTGGAGACCGCCGTGACGTCCGCGCAGCGCGGCGAGGCCGAGTACGTGCTGCTGTACGTCGACCTCGACCAGTTCAAGGTGGTCAATGACACCTGTGGACATACCGCCGGCGATCGGCTGCTGCGCGACATCACCAGCCTGCTGCAGACGCGGGTGCGCGCCTCGGACACCATCGCGCGCCTGGGCGGCGACGAGTTCGGCCTGTTGCTCGAGCGCTGTTCGCTGGGACAGGCCGAGCGCGTCGCGGACAGCATTCGCCAGGCCATTCACGGTTACCGCTTCCTGTGGGGTGCGAACAGCCTCTCGGTCGGCGCCAGCATCGGCGTGGTGCGCATCGCCCGCGATACCACCAGCGCAGCCGCGGTGCTGTCGGCGGCCGACATCGCCTGCTACGCGGCCAAGGACGGCGGCCGCAACCGCGTGCAGGTGTACGAACGCGACCACGGCAACCGGCATCGCGAAATGCAGTGGGTGGGTCGGATCGCCCGCGCCGTCGAGGAAGGGCGTTTGGAGCTTTACGCGCAACGGATCGTTCGCATTGCGCCCGTACCGGGCGACTCCATGGCGCCGTCCGCCGAAAGCGTCGCGGGCCTCGCTGCGGACACGCCGTTCTTCGAGCTGATGGTCAGGCTGCGCGACGAGGACGGTACGCTGGTGCCGCCCAACGAGTTCATCCCGGCGGCCGAGCGCTACAACGTCATGGTCATGGTCGATCGCTGGGTGGTGAACCGCGCCATCGAGCTGCTCGAGGGCTGCTATCGCGCCAACGCTCGCCTGCCTCTCATTGCCGTCAATCTCTCAGGAACTTCCATCAATGACGAAGATTTCCTCGACTTCGTCCTGACCCGACTGTCGAACGAAACCGTGGCGCGCGCACTGTGTTTCGAAATCACCGAGACCGCGGCGGTGGCTTCGCTCGCCAAGGCCAAGTTCTTCATGCGCGAGCTCAAGGCGCGCGGTTGCCGCTTCTCGCTCGACGATTTCGGCAGCGGGGTTTCCTCGTTCGTCTATCTCAAGACCCTGCCCGTGGACTTCCTCAAGATAGACGGCCAGTTCGCCGCGCACGTGGCGATCGACGCCGTGGATCGCAGCATGGTCGAGGCCATCACCAAGGTCGGTCGCGCCATGCAGGTGGCGACCATCGCCGAAAAGGTGGAGAGCGCCGAGGTACTGGCCGTCCTCAAGGCCATCGGCGTCGACTACATCCAGGGTTTCCACCTCGCGGAACCCGCCGCCATCGAGGACATCTTCGGCTGCGCTAACTGACGCAAGGGGCGCCGCTGCATGGGTTCCATGAGGCGCGTTGCGACGCCAACGAACTAATGCGAGGCGCGCGACGCCGCGAATGGTTGATCCCCTTCGCAAGTCGCGCAACGTGGCAGTAGTCCGTTAGCGTCGCAACCCGGAGGGACCGGGCTCCGCTCGCCTCTGGCGGCGTTGCAAGCCTTGTCGGTATCGACATATCGACTGCGGCTCGCGCCTTGCCAGAGGCGAGCGGAGCCACGGTCGCGCGCATGCAACCCATGAAGCGGCGCCCCACTTGGTTAGGCATACTCACCGGCATGGCGAGGCCGGCAAGAGTCGAACCCAGCTTTTCACTGGGACTTGAAGAAGAATACCTGCTCGTGGACCTGGCCACGCGCGACCTGGTCTCCGATCCGCCCGCCGAGCTGCTGCAGCGTTGCATCACCGAAACCGACGGCCGCGTGAGCCCGGAATTCCTGCGTTCGCAGCTCGAGGTGAAGACCTCGGTGTGCGGCTCGGTGGCCGCGATGCGCGGCGAACTCTCCGCCCTGCGGCGCAAAGTCTGCGAGGTCGCCGGCAGCTACGGCATCGCGCCGGTGGCGGTCTCGACGCACCCGTTCGCCCGGCCGCCGCAACGTCCGCCGCACACCGACCACGAGCGTTACGCCGAGATCGCCCGCGAA
>Ga0070702_100000502_pt1 | contig 14052 bp, 10 predicted proteins | sample KBSK5103metaG_FD_65466 | JGI IMG/M metagenome (GOLD analysis project Ga0070702, IMG submission 65466) | Corn, switchgrass and miscanthus rhizosphere microbial communities from Kellogg Biological Station, Michigan, USA - KBS K5-10-3 metaG | ecosystem: Host-associated > Plants > Roots >... | reverse complement strand
GACGGTGCCCGAGTAGAGCACGTCCTCGCCCATGTTTTGGCCATGGTTGATGCCGCTCAGCACGAAGTCCGGGCGGTCCGGCATCAGCGCCTCGATGGCGAGCATGACGCAATCGGTCGGCGTCCCGTCCACCTGCCATTTGCGCTCGCCGCGGCGCACCGGGCGCAGCGGATGGTGCAACGTGAGGGAATGCGACGTCGCGCTCTGTTCGCGATCGGGCGCGACAACGGTGACCTCGCCCAGCGGCTCGGCGGCCGCGCACAGGCATTCGATGCCGTGCGCGAGAATTCCGTCGTCGTTCGTGACGAGCAGACGCATCTCAGTCGGCGAGGGGAGACGGACCGAGCGACGTGAGGAGGTCCTTGAGATCCGCTTCCAGCGTCTGCAGCGCCTGCATGGTGAGCGCGCCGCGCGCGACGACTTTGAGATCGCCCTGCTTGCGATGGTCGTCCACCTTCTGCCGCGCGCCTTCGATCGTGTACTTCTCATCGTAGAGCAGATGCTTCACGAGCATGATCAGCTCGACCTCGCGCCGCTGATAGACGCGGTTGCCCGACCGGTTCTTGGCGGGGCTGAGAAAGCGGAACTGGCTCTCCCAATACCGCAACACGTGCGGTTTGAGTCCGGTCAGCTCACAGACTTCCCCGATGGAGAAAAACTCCTGAATGGGTTCCGACTTGGCGGCAGGACTCATAGGTCTTGTTCCGATCGAAGTTCGCGAGCCATGAGCTCGGGCACGGCATTCCGCGCCGCGTGTCCGTCGAAAAGAATCCGATGCACCATCTCCACGATCGGCATGTCGACGTCGTGGCGCTGAGCGAGCTGCATCGCGCTCTCGGTCGTCGCGACGCCCTCGGCCACCGTCTCTTTGCCGCGCAGCGCCTCCTCGAGCGTGGCGCCCTTGCCGATCTCGACGCCCAGTTGCCGGTTGCGGCTTTGCGCGCCCGTGCAGGTGAGCACGAGATCGCCCACGCCCGCGAGGCCGGCGAAGGTCGACGCTCGCGCGCCGAGCGCGACGCCGAGGCGCGTCATCTCGTGCAGACCGCGCGTGATGAGCGCGGCGCGTGAGTTGAAGCCGAGTCCGACCCCTTCCACGATTCCGGTGGCAATCGCCATGACGTTCTTGAGGGCGCCGCCCAACTCGACGCCGATGACGTCGTCGTTGGTGTAGACGCGGAACGTCGGGCTGGCAAACGCCTCCTGGACTGCCACGGCGGCGCCGGGGTGAGACGACGCCGCGGCGATCGCCGTGGGATGCCGCGCGACCACTTCGTTGGCGAAGCTCGGTCCCGAAATGCCGACGACGGCGAGTGCCCTCACCTCCGAGGCGACGACGTCCGTCATCAGCGCGAGTGTTCCATGCTCCACGCCCTTGCTCGCGACGGCGAGGATGGCTCGCGGGTCGACATGTCGCGCGCCGTCACGAGCGATACGCCGCAGGTGCTGCGACGGCGTGGCGTAGACCACCAGCGTCGCCCCGTCGAGCGCAGCGCCCTGATCGTTCGTCGCGCGCAGCGACGCGGCGAGCGATTGCCCGGCGAGGAAGCGTCGGTTCTCGTGGCATTCGTTGATCGACTGGGCGACATCCGGCTCGTGCGCCCAGATCACCGCCTCGTTCCCGTTCGACGCGAGCAGGTCGGCGAGCGCCGTACCCCACGCGCCGGCTCCGATGACCGCGCAGCGCATCAGGCGAACCGCGCCGTGATCAGCACGGCAAGCACGATGACGAGCGCGATGGCCAGCGTCGCCGCCGGACGCTTTGGCGCCGGGCCGTCGGCGCCACCAGCCGCCGTACTCCGCTTGCCGAAGCGATGCTCTTCGCCGTTCCGCAAGCGAACGATGTTCGCACGGTGGGTCCAGAACACGAAGAGCGCGATGATGACGCTCACCGCGAAGATCGGCGACCGCACGCCGACCGTGATAGCGAGGAGCACTGGAAGAATCGTCGCGCTGGTCAACGAACCGAGCGACACATAGCCGCTCGACAGCAGCACCACCGCGAATACGACCAGGGCCAGCAACGTCTGCACGGGCGCGAGCGCGAGGAACACGCCCGCCGCGGTGGCTACACCCTTCCCTCCCTTGCCGAAACCGAGGAAGACTGGCCGCGTGTGGCCGGCGATGGCCATCGCGCCGCAGAGGATCGCGAACCAAACCGGATCGCCGAACGGCAGCGCGGATGGAGGCACGATGTGCGGGAACAGCACAACCGGGGTAGCCCCCTTGGCCATATCGAACGCGAAGACGAGCAATCCCACCTTCGTCCCCAGCACGCGCATGACGTTCGTCGCGCCGAGATTGCCCGAGCCATGCTTTCGAAGATCGATGCCGCGCGACTTGCCGGCGATGTACGCCGCGGGAATGGAGCCGAGGCAGTACGAGGCGGCCAGACACGCGACGAAGATCAGCATTACCCTGCCTTGCGACGCAGGACGATGCGCAGCGGATTCCCGGTGAAGCCCCAGTACGACCGGAAGCCGTTGTGCAGATACCGGACGTAGTGCTCTTCGACTAGATCCGGCGCGTTGCCAAAGACGGCGATCGTTGGCGGCTGGGTCTCGACTTGTGTCGCGTAATTGAGCCTCACCTCGCGGCCCGCGGCCTGTGGCGGCTGTAGCCGCGCCACGAGCTCGCCCAGCTTCTCGTTCACCTCGGAGGTGGAGATGCGTTTCTCGCGCTCGGCCTCGACGTCGAGCACCAGCTCGAGCACCCGATTGACGCGCTGGCCAGTCAGTGCGGACGTGAACAGAAAGGGAACGAACTTGAGGAACGGCGCCTTCTCGGCAGCCTTCTTCTCGTAGCGCGCCGATGCCTTGTCGTCCTTCTCGGCAAAGAGATCCCACTTGTTCACGACGACGATCAACCCGCGCCCCGCCTCCCACGCCAATGCCGCGATCTTGAGATCCTGGTTCTGGATCTCGCCCTCGGTGGCGTCGACCATGAGGATGCAGATGTCGGCGCGCTCAATCGCGCGGCGCGTGCGAAGCGCCGAGTAGAACTCGATGCCGTCCTCGATCTTGCTCTGGCGACGCAGACCGGCCGTGTCGACGAAAATGAACGGCCGGCCGTGATAGCGAAGCGGCGTGTCGATCGCGTCGCGAGTCGTGCCGGCGATCTCGGACACAACGAGGCGTTCCGCGCCGAGCAGCTTGTTGACGAACGACGACTTGCCGACGTTCGGCTTGCCGATCACGGCGACGCGCAGCAAGTCCTCCGGCTCGGCTTCGACTTGCGGCAATCGCGTGATGAGGGCGTCGAGCATGTCCCCCGAGCCCTTGCCGTTGATCGCCGAAACGGGAAAGACCTCGCCGGCACCGAGGTTGTAGAACTCGTAGAAGTCGGCGTCGCGCGGATCGTCAACCTTGTTCGCGACGAGCATCCACGGCTTCCGTGCGTTGCGCAGCAATTCGGCGACGTGGTGATCGCTCGGGTGGATGCCGACGCGCGCGTCGACGACGAAGAGAATCAGATCCGCTTCGCCGATCGCTTCATAGACTTGACGGCGGATCTCGACGTCCATTGGCGCGCGTGGATCGTCGGCGATGCCGCCGGTGTCAACGAGCCAGAAATTACGCCCGGCCCAATCGGTCTCCGCGAAGTGCCGATCACGCGTGGTGCCGGCTTCCTCGGACACGATGGCGCTGTCGTCGCCGACGATGCGATTGAAGAGCGCCGACTTGCCGACGTTCGGCCGGCCGATGAGTGCGACGACGGGGACGGTCATGTTTCGGCGGTGGGCGATCGGCGGTGGGCGGTGGAGGACTTGGCGACTTGCCCATCGCCCATCGCCCATCGCCCATCGCCCGACAGTACGTCGATGAAGTCGTACGACGGATGCACTGGCATCGGCAGCTCCTCGCGCACGGTGATGAACGATTCGTCGTCGAGGAAGACGCCGCTGTCGTTGATGCACTCCGCTGGGATCAGCGCGAGGTCGAGATCATTGCGACCGGCCAGCGCGCGACGGATGTCGGCAGCGACGAGGAGGCCGGCGGTCGTCGTCGTCGGACCGAAAAGTGAGTTGGTCGTGACAATGAGCTCGAAGTCGGCGCCGGTCTGTTCATGCAGCGCGCGGAGCAGTTCAGGCATGATGTCGGACATCGATACACCCGTAACGACGCCGATGCGGCGGCCGTCGAGGCGCGGCAGTTCTCCAAGGCCTTCATAGACCCGCTGACGAAGCGCGGCCACAGAACCGACGCCGTTTTCGATCTGCGGGAAGTCCACGTAATACTCGGCGTCGGGCAGTTCGCGGCCAGCGAGCAGATACAGTTCGTCCGAGCCGAAGACCCACGGCGTCCCCCGCTCTTCCGTCGCGCGTGCGGCCCAGCGATCGACGTGGCGGAGCAGCGCCTCCGATGTCGGCTGGTCCATCGATCTCCCGGTGTAAAGATGGGAAAACTGGGTGAGGCCGACGGGGACCACAGCCACGGAGATTACGGCATCGCCCAGCGCCCAGAGATCGGCGAGCGACTGCTCGAGCACGTCGCCATCGTTGAGCCCTGGGACGATCACCATCTGGCCATGAAACTGGATGCCGCCCTCGGCGAGCCGCGTGAGCTGCTCGACGATGTTCGGCACGCGCGGGTTGTTGAGCAGGACTTTGCGCGCTTCCCAGGGCGTGGCGTGCACCGAGATGTACAGCGGCGACAGGCGGTACTCGAGGATCCGCGCTATGTCGCGGTCCTTGAGGTTGGACAGCGTGGCGAAGTTCCCGTAAGCGAACGAGAGCCGGTAGTCGTCGTCGCGCACGTAGAGGGGCTTTCTGAGACCCTTCGGCAGCCCCTCGATGAAGCAGAACTCACACCGGTTGGCGCAGCGGCGGATGGTTGGCGGCTCGAGCTCGAGGCCCATCGGTTCGCCCTCGGGGCGCTCGATCTCGTAGACGATTTGTTCGCCGTCGGGGAGCTTGGCCTCGATGACTAATTCATCGTCGGCGCTGAGGAATTCCCAATCGAGGAAATCTGCGAGCTCGCGCCCGTTGACGGTGAGTAACTCCGTCCCGGGAACGATGCCCAACTCCTGCGCGATGCCGCCGTCCTCGACGCGCCTAACGCGAACCATTCATCCCACCATTGCAATGGGGGAAGACCGCTGACTCGATCTTCCCCCAAGGTCATTCATCTCGATCCGCCGAGGGTCGGCGGCAGCTCATGCAATGTAGGAGATCAAGACGCTGAAAACAAGGTAATTGCTGGACTTGCGATCAGGTAAGCGGAGCGTACTTGAAGGCCACGATCCCTGCCCCGGTCGCTTCGGCTTTGAACGACTTGGCGCCCTTTGGATCGACCGGACCGACCTGTACCGTCTGCGACGTCACCGTGTTTCCGCTCTTATCGAGGAAGTCGATCTTGAGCGTGAAGCTCTTTGCCGCGTCGCCCTGGTTCTGGATGCTTCCACCGATCGTTGTCTTGGCATCGGTGGGCGAGAACTCGGTGAACACGACCTTGGCCGGCAGGCTCGTCATCGCCGTCTGATACTTGAGCGCCGAATCCACGTAGGTCTTGGACGTGTCCGCGTACGCCTTGAGCTGCTTGTCGAGGCGCGCCGCGCTGTCGATCGCCGCGTTTCGGGCGGCCGTCGTCTTGGCGGCATTAGCGCGCTGCCCGAGCGCCTTGGCCTTGGCCTCGAGCTCCTTCTGTTTTGTGCCGTAGTTCTTCTGGATGGCCGCGTAGCCAATGGCGAGGAGCTGATAGTTGTCCGGGTTCGACGGATCGACGGCGATCAACTCGCGCGACACGGGAATCGCCTGCGCGTAAGCGCTGTCGAGCAGATACAGCCGGGAGAGGTTGTACAAGACGTCGCGATGATACGGGTTCATCTTACGCGCCGCCTCGAAAAGCTTGATGGCGTCCTTTGCCTGGTTCGTTTTGGCGGCCGTCACAGCCGCCATCATGAGCGAGTTGTAGGAGAACGCGCCCGGGTTTGCGAGCTGGTCGGCGTAGGAGGCCTTGATGGCGGTGGTGTCGCCCGAAAGCGATGCGACCTTGGCTTGCCCGCTGCGGGCGACGTCGGCGAACTTCGTCCCTGGATCCTTGGCCAGCTGGTCGAAGGCGGCCTTTGCCTCGGCGACGTACGCCTGCTTGTCGGGGCCCTGGGCTTCTTCAGCGAGCTCCGAGGCGTAGTTGCCCATTTGCATCAGCCACTGGCGACGGTTGTCGGCCAACGACGTGTCTTTGGCTGCCGCGATGGCGAGCTTGTAGTTCGCAAACGCGTCCTTCGGCTTATTCGCTTTCTGCGCCGACTGCGCCAGAACGACATAGGCGTAGGGCGCGGACTTCGAGAGCTGCAACGAACGGTTGGCGAGGATCACAGCCGAATCGTTGCCGGAGTTCGCGAATTCGAGCGCGCGGTTGATCAGGTCGACCCAACCCTTCTGCTGGCGGTACGCGGCCGTCTGGGCCACGCACTCGGGATTCGACGTCTCGACGACGGTAAAGGCGGAATCGATGCCCGCGATGACGTCGTACCTTCCAGCCGTATCGGTTGTGAAACCGAGCGCGCCGCGCGAGGCCATTCCGTTGACGACGTTCGGCTGGGTCATCCACATCACGAGCGTCTTGCCAAGCACGAAGTTTTTGCCGACGGGGTTCCGTTTCGGATCGGCTTCGCTCAAAAGCTTCACGGCATCGCGAAGCTTGGGGGCGGCGTCCTGCGGCTTGGTGGCCGTCGACGCGAGCTGAATGTCGAGCACGGCACGCGCGACCTGATTTGGCGAGCCTTCGTCGAGCTCGCACTGCTTTGGCTGCTGCGCGCTGGTCGCGACCGAAGCGCCGGCGATCAACAGCGCAGGAAGCAGCGTTCTTCCCATAGCGGGCATGATGTTCTCCTCGAGTATTCTCTCTAATTCCGCGGGTGTGGGAGACCCTTGGGACCTGCATCGCGCGCCAGGCGCGCGACGTTCCCTACACTACCCCTCGACGGGTCGTTCCGACTCGACGAGAGCCAGCCTGAAAATATCCTGCATCGGCCTGCCTGTCGCCAGTGCAACCCGTTCTACATCAGCGAATTCGGGCTTCGCCCGGAACCCGCCATTCGGCAGCGAGACACGCTTCACCGCGATGTCGTGATCGAGCACCGTGACGTGGATCACGTTTCGCTCGAGCGCGCGACGTCGCACCTCCCTTTCTCGTACACCGATCGTCGTCGATTCGACCAAGAGAATCTCCTCGAGCCGCGCCGCGTCCGCGGGTCGGCAGAGCGCTTCGAGACGCGTCCCAGCGCGCCCGCGCTTCGTCGTCGCGGGAAGCGACACCACTTCCAGCGCCCCGGCCTCGCGCAAACGCTCGGCCACGGCGGCGAGATACTCCGGACTCATGTCGTCGATGTCGCAAACGATTTCCAGCAGGTCCGAAATCCCCGAATTGGGGTCAGACCCTATTTCGAGTTCTCTAAATAGGGTCTGACCCCTTTTCGCGTTTTGTTCGGGGGCGAGCTCGGCGATGACGACGCGCAGCGCGTTCGCGCGGCCCGTGAACTCCTTGGTGCCGGCTCCGAATCCGCTGCGCAGCGGCGTGTACTCCGCCGGTGGCGCACCGCGCGAGAGCACACGCACCAACGCCGCGCCAGTCGGCGTCACGAGCTCACCCGATCCTTCCGGACCGGGCTTCACGCGATGACCTTCGAGCAGTTTCAGCGTCGCGGGTGCAGGCACGGGCAGCACGCCGTGCGCGGCCTTCACGGTGCCGTCGCCGAGCGCGATCGGCCCGCAATAGACCTCCTCGACGCCGAGTTGTTGCAGTCCCCAAATGGAGCCAACGACGTCGAGGATCGCGTCCACCGCACCGACTTCGTGCAGGTGCACCTTCTCGATGGTGACGCCGTGAATCTCGGCTTCGGCGGTTCCGATCGCCGTGAATGCGCGATCGGCGCGGTCCTTCACGTCGCGCGGCGCGTCGGTGGCTTCGACGATCTTGCGAATCTGGTGGACGTGCCGGCCGTGCGGCTGCGGCGGGATCGTGAAGTCCACCTTCGCGCAACGAATGTCGGCGCGCACGACGTCGCGAATCTCCACGCCGACGCCATCGAGGCCGAGCCGCGCCGGCAGCGCGCGCAGCCAGTCGGGATCGAGGCCGCACTGGATCAGCGCGCCGAGCGTCATGTCGCCGGCGATCCCGCTGAACGGATCGAAGATGGCGGCGCGTGTCACGACCGGTACGATGCGCCGCTGCCGGTGTTGAACACGAGCACCTCCGCGTCCTTGGGAATGCGGCCTGCCGCGACCAGCTCGCGCGTCACGGCGAGCGCACACCCGCCTTCCGGCGCGGCGTCAACGCCGCTGGCGCGCGACAGCTCGAGCGTCGCGGCGCGAATCGCGTCTTCGCTCACCGAGTGCGCGTCGCCCTTGCTCTCGTACAACGCACGCAAGATCAAGCGATCGCCGAGGGGGCCAGGCACTCGCAAGCCGCTGGCGTGCGTCGTGGGGTTTTCCCACGGAGTGGCGTGGTCGGCTTTCGCATGGAACGCTCGCACCATCGGCGCGCAGCCGTCCGCTTGCGCGACGACCATTTTGGGAAGCGCGATATCCTTCGGCAGCCAACCGCCACGAATCATTTCGGCGAACACCTTCCACATGCCGATGAGACCCGTGCCGCCGCCCGTCGGATAGATGACGTGGGTGGGAAACCGCCAACCGAGTTGTTCGGCGAGCTCGATGCCCATGGTCTTCTTTCCTTCAATGCGGTACGGCTCGCGCAGTGTCGAGACGTCGAAGAATCCGCTCTCCGCGGCAAAGGCGCGCGCCTGTTTGCCCGCGTCGCCGATGTGTCCCGCGACGAGGCAGAGCTGCGCGCCGAGCGTGGAGATCGTATCGAGAATCGCCTTGGGAGTGCTGTCGGGCGCGTACACGCGCACGGGCAGGCCAGCGGCCGCGCCGTACGCGGTCATCGCCGCGCCGGCATTCCCCGCGGTTGGTACGACGAGGCCCGACACGCCGAGCGCCTTGGCTCGCGTCACGGCGGCGCTCATACCACGCGCCTTGAACGACGCGGTAGGGTTGAGGCCTTCGTCCTTCACCCAGAGACGCGCGACGCCGATCTCGCGCGCCAGCTTGGGCAGCTCCTGCAGCGGGGTCAGACCTTCGCCCAGCGACACGGGCGTCTCGTCGTCCTTGAGCGGCATGACCGGCGAATAGCGCCACATGTCCCAGCGGGGTGTGACGACGTCCCGTGGCGGCATGGGGGAATCGTAGATGACGAGAAAGGGCTGTCCGCACTTGGGGCAGACGGTCGCCCGCGCGTCACCAGATTCTCTGGTGCCGCAGGCCGAACATTCGAGATGCCAGATGCTCACGATGGGTCGGTGGTGGGGATTGGTGACGACTCGCGCAGCGCCGCGACGATTCGCTCCGCCGTTTTATTGCCGAAACCAGGAAGCGCGGCGATCGCTTCGACCGACGCGTCGCGCACGCCCTGCAAGCTGCCGAACGCTTCCAGCAACACGCGCCGCTTGGCGTCGCCGATGCCGGGCACCTTCATCAGCTCCGACGTTACGGTACGCATCGAACGCCGCTTGCGCTGGAAAGTAATCGCAAAGCGATGCGCTTCGTCGCGCGCCTGCTGAAGCACACGCAGCGCCGGCGAGCGGCGCGACAGGCGCAGCGGATCCGAGCGTCCGATCATGAATATCTCTTCCTCGCGCTTGGCGAGGCTGATCATCGGCATCGCCGCCAGGCCGAGCACCGAGAGCGCCGCGTGCGCGGCGTTGAGCTGGCCCTTGCCGCCGTCGATGACGACGAGGTCGGGGAGCGACTTCCCTTCCTCGGTGCGCCGCGTGAAGTAGCGGGTGACGACTTCGTGCATCGACGCGAAGTCGTCGATGCCTTCGACCGTTTTCACCTTGAACTTGCGATACTCGGCGCGGTACGGCCGGCCGTTCTGAAACCAGACGCACGACGCGACGGTGTCGGTTCCCTGCGCGTGCGAGATGTCGAAGCAGACGAGGGCGCGCGGCACTTTTTGAAGCCCCAGCCGGCGCTGTAACTCATAGATCGGATCGCCGGCCCGTTCCTCGGCTTCGTCGCCGGTGAGGCGAAGCTCCTCGAGCAAGTGTCGGGCGTTTTGCGTCGCCAGGTCGACGAGCTCGCGGCGTGGGCCGCGCTGCGGCGCGTGGATCTTGCTCCGCTCGAGAGACGCCTCGACGAGATCGCGCTCCTCGGGGTCGAACGGAACGAGCAGCTCGGCGGCGCGATCCTCGAGCGGCAGATAGCTGCCGGCGAGATAGGCCTCGAGGACGGCGGCGTCGGTCTCGTCTTCCACGTTCTCGAGGAACTGGTGCTCGCGAGCCAGCAGCTTGCCGCCGCGAATGCGCATGAGCGCGATCGCCGCGTCGTCGCCGTCGCGGGCATAGCCGATCACATCGCGATCGCCGCCTTCGATCGACAGCACGGCCGTCGGCTCGGACATCTGCTCGAGATGGCGGAGCGCGTCGCGCAATTCGCCGGCCCGCTCGAAGTCGAGCGACTCGACGGCGAGCTCCATCCGCTCACGCACGCGCCGCGCGACCTCGCCCGTGCGCCCCTCGAGGAAGATCAGCACCTCGTCGATCATCGCGCGGTACTCGCCCTGTGTCTGCGCGAGGATGCACGGCGCCTTGCACCGCTTGATGTAGTAGTCGAGACACGGCCGCTCGGGCATCTGGCGCGGCATGTCGAAGTTGCAGGAGCGCACCGTGAAGATGCGCTTCACGACGTTAAGCGCACGTCGCATGGCGCCGACGTCGGTGTACGGCCCGAAGTACCGACTCCCGTCGTCTTCCAGATGGCGCGTCACCCAAACGCGGGGAAACGGCTCGGAGACGGTGACCTTGATGTACGGATACGACTTGTCGTCGCGAAGCGCGATGTTGTACTTCGGGTGGTACTCCTTGATGAGATTGGCCTCGAGGATGAGCGCCTCGGCCTCAGTGGGCACGACGATCGTCTCGAGGTTGGCGGCCCCGAGCATGAGCGCCCGGGTCTTTATGCTCTCGACGTGATCCTGCGCCACGTACGATCGCACGCGCGAGCGCAGCCGTTTCGCCTTCCCCACATACAGCACAGTCCCCTCCCGGTCGCGCCACAAATACACGCCGGGTGACTCGGGAAGATGCGGGATTTTCTCGAGGATTTGTTCGGGGATCACAAACGAATAATACCCCAGCCGCATCGGGCGGATCGGGACTGAGCCGGTCGCGACCAGCTCGCCGCCTGAGCGCCCTCGTCGCGGAGAGATCGCGTGATTTTGAAGGACCGCGGACACGACGCGGCCGTTCAAACTCGTAGGTCTCTATCTCCACAGCGACCGCCAACGCGCGCGCGAGAAACTAGCTCCGGACTCTACGAATCAGGATGCGCGCTTCAGGCACACGAGCCAGAAGCGTTGCGCCGAGGTAGACGACACCGAACCCGCCGAGAACGACGACCGCGGCGAGAATTCGGTGAAGATTCGGAAACGCTACTTTTAGTCCCAGCGCCGCGGCTCCGGCGAGGGCGGCGCACGACCAGAGTTTGATCGCCAACGACGCCGGCAGACCGGTATCGCCAATGCGTTGATTCATGCCGCGACGCAGCAGCGTGAACTCGACCCAACCGGCGATGCCGAATGAAGCGGTGAGCGCGGCACCGCCCCAGTGCAGATCGATCCCAAGCAGTTTCGGAAGGCCAAGGGCCATCGCGAAGCCAAGCGCCGTGGTGAGGATCACGCGAACAATCGCGAAACGAAGTGGCGTGCGCGTATCGTGTAACGCGTAGTAGGTCGACGAATACAAGCGACCCATGGTCGACGCGAGCAGCCCGACCGCCGAGCCGGCGAGAATGCTCCAGGTGTAGATCGTGTCCTGTCGAGAAAAGTGCCGTCCATGCTGGAAGAGCGCGGCGGCCATGACGTCACCGGCGACAAGCATCGCCGCGGCGGACGGTATGACGAAAAACGCCATCTGTCGCAGACCGGCGTTGAGCCGCTCGCGAAGCTGGCGCGCACGCTCGGCGTGTTCGCCGATGACGCTCGCCATCTCGGGAAGTTCGGCCGCCGAGATCGACATGCCGAACAGCGAGACCGGGACGTAGGAAATCGTCGTCGCGTAGAAGATGAGCGAGACCATTCCCTCGGGCAGGAACGAAGAGATCAGCTGATCGATGTACGCGCTGATCTGGACGATGCCGCGGCTCACGCCGACCGGAGCGAAGTTCCTGAGCACCGTTCGCACACTCGGCCGTCGCCAGTCCAGCGCGATGCGTAGCCGCGGCACGAGCGCGAGCACGAAAGGCAGCTGAACGAGGAACTGCGCCGCCGCGCCGATCACCGACGCCCATGCCGTGATGCGCGCCAACGATGAGAGGTTCTCGCGCGGACCATACCACACGAGAGCGATGATCATCGTCACGTTCCAGAGCACCGGCGCCATGTACGACAGCAGAAACTTTCGATGGCTGTTCAGGACGCCGAGGCACCAGGCGCCAAGCACGAACAGCCCGGCGCCGGGGAACAGAATACGGACGTACGTAATCGCCAGCTCGCGGCGCTCCCCTTTGAATCCGCCGACGATCAGCGGCAGGATTTGGGGAGTGAACAGCACGCCGAGCAATACGAGGACCGACACGACCAGCGCGAGGATCGCGAACACCGCGCCGGCGAGCCGCCCGGCTTCCTCTTCGTCGTCCTCCGCGCGCAGCGCGACATACACCGGAATGAATGCCGCCGAGAGCGCGCCTTCGCCGAACAGATTCTGCAACAGGTTCGGGATCCGGATCGCCGCGTTGAAGGCATCGGCGGCGGCGCCCGCGCCTAAATAGGTCGCGATGAACGACTGGCGGACGACGCCGAAGATCTTGTTGGTGAAGATCCCGAGCGAAACGAAGAAAGCCCCGGCGCGGCTGCGGCCGGGCGGGGGCTGGTGGTCAATGGGCGTCGGTTCGTCGGCCGCGGGGAGCTCGCTCATCGCCGAGCGGTTTGAGGAGACTGGGTCGCGCTCGCCGGGATCGCTGGACTACCGGCGACCACGGCGCGCGCGTGCGCCCGCGCCGCGTCGAGCAGCTGCTCCACCAGGGCAGGTCCGTAGCGCGCCAGGAACGGGATATACGCGAGCTTGCGCTCCTGCCGCACGCCGTGCGGAAAGAGCGAGCCGCGCGCCGCGGACAGCCGTCGCATGACTTCCACTTCTTTCGCCTTTACCGCGGCGACAAGACGGCGTTCCGTGCGCGCGAGACGATGCTCCAGCGATCGCCGTAGTCCGTCGACGACGGGATCGGACAGGAGACCGTTGGTTGCGCTGCGGAGCCGGTCGACGCCGGCGAGGGTGTCGGCGCGTAGGGTGTTGAGCGCCTGCCCCGCTCCCTCGGGCAGGCGTTCGCGCGCCGCGCGCGTGAACACGGCATGCGGATCTGCGAGCTCCTCGACGTTCGCATGGAAATCGTCGAGCGTGCGCTGCGTCCGCGCGTCGACGATGGTCGTCGACCATCGCGGAACGACGAGCTGTCGCTCGGCGCCGAGGGCATCGGCGACGGCGCTCACCTGCGCGAAATACGCGATCTCGCCAGGTCCCGCCACGTAGGCGAGCGTGGGAAGGATCGCGCGCTCGAGTACGGGACGCAGGAGCACCGTCGCCGAGAGCTGTCGGTCGCCGGCGAGCTTCAGTGCTTCGGCAATGGGGAGACGACGCTTGATACCCTGCTCGTTCGTGAACACGAGCGAGAGTCCCGGTACTTCCTCGACCTGCGGCGCGTATCCCGCGGCGCGGATCGCTTCCGTGCGCATGTGCAGCGCGGCGCTGACCTGCTCGGCTTGCGCGGCCGCGGCGCGAAGGAGGCGCGCACCCGCCTGCGTGACGCACGGATGCGACGCGTCGAGGACGGCGATGCCGATCGGCTGGAGGACGTCGCGCAGTACGGCGACGTACGCGTCGCCGATCGTCGCGCCAGGGCGATACGCCTGCTCCACGGCCGCGACGAACGACGCGTGGGCGGTCGATGCGGCCGCGCCTCGCAGCGACGGAAGCAGCGCGGTGATCTCGTCGTCCATCGGCACGCGGGACATCGGCGTGCCGGCGGGCGCGCGGCTCTCCAGCCGCAGCTCATGC
>Ga0070702_100000494_pt1 | contig 14130 bp, 8 predicted proteins | sample KBSK5103metaG_FD_65466 | JGI IMG/M metagenome (GOLD analysis project Ga0070702, IMG submission 65466) | Corn, switchgrass and miscanthus rhizosphere microbial communities from Kellogg Biological Station, Michigan, USA - KBS K5-10-3 metaG | ecosystem: Host-associated > Plants > Roots >... | reverse complement strand
CGAGTTGCCGAACGGCTGCCGCGCCACAACAAAACGTTCGGCGAACATCGCTCATACGCCTTCGACAGCTCGTAACGCCAACTCTTCCGCTGTGTTTTCTACCTGTGCAGAGCTTCCCTAGCTTCTCGCGTGGAGAAGTTGCTGATACAGATAATCCGCCGCGGGATACATTTCAGGATATTCCGACGCAGCACTCAAGAGCCGCCGCCGGAAATCACTTGCAAGCGCGCCCGTCAGAGGCTTTCCGATCGCAACCGCACGCAAGACGAGATCGGCAACAACGAAGGTTTGATTGGCACACAGCCACCATGCGCTGGCGTCTTCATTTCTTAACAGCTCTTCACGCAGACTCGCGCGCACATCGCCACCCATTTCGATCGCAAGCAGCGCAAGTAGCCCGACTAATGCGAATCTTGCTCGAATCTCGTCGACCTTCGCTCTTTGCGTCAGCCTGATCGCGACAGTGTTACGCAACGACTCGACGAATGCGACTGGAAGGTTACGTCCAAATACCGCGGGCTCCAGACCCGTATCACGCGTTCGCGCGGCAGCAAATAGACCCCACAGCATCCAGAGAAGGTCCACCGTGCGACACTTCTCGATCAGTTCTGATCCAAAGCTATTGAGCAAGCTAACCGAGAAATGTCGCCAATCGCTATCAGAGACTTCAGAATGCGCAAGTAATTTGAGGAGAATCTTCGGTAGCGCCATGTCCTCCTTGGGGTCAAAGCACCAGCTTTCCGCGACCGGCAGTATTTCTCTCAGCCTGGCCATGAGCCTTGCGCGCTCAGCAGGCCGTGCCTCATACAGCAGTTCTATCCCATTCACAGCCTCGCGCAAGGAAGCGAAGGCGAGCGTATCGATTTCAATCGTCGACAGGAAGGATGTGAGCGCGTCCACGGCGGCGATTTTGGCAGGACTCTCCTTGCATGCCTTCAGTCGCTTTGCGCCGGTACCGCGCTCATACCATGTGCCGCTGGATGCGAGACGCGATGCGACCTCTGCAGTTGCGTCACGCAACCCTGTTACGGCCAACTGCTCGTCGAACAGCTCCTGCGCGTCGACGATTAGCTCACACAGCTGATAAAATCCCCCACGTTCAAGAATACCCACCCACTGCTCTTTAAACACGCCCGCGGCGGCGCATAGAATGCTCTGGCGAAACCCAGGGCTCACATCACGCATCAGATCAATCAGAGGCCCAGGTGATCCGGTACCGATAACTAATCTCCACAAGCCGGCGGCGCCGATCCTTTGCTCCAGACTCTCCGCGACGCGCGTTGCGCGTCCACCCCTGTACAGCTCACGAAAAGCGAAATTGAGCGTTCCGATAGAGCGGCGGTCGGCGATCGCCCGGTCGATGAGCCCAGCGACCCGTTCTTCGTCCAGAAGCGCGACGACACTTTGCGAAATCACCGGCGCGACGTGGGCCGCGATACCGCAAAGTTCGATGACAGTCCCGTTGGCCTCGATCAATCTCACCAGTCGTGGCGCTCCTATCCTCCGTTCCAGAGTCTTGACTATGTCTACCGTTTGCGGACGGTAGCGAAGGAATTTTAGCGTCATATGAAGTGTGCCAATCGAACGATTTAGCACAATCGCCCGATCAACAAGTCCTTCCACCGCTGTGTCGTCTACAGCGTCGACCAGTTGTCTTGCAAATTCGGGTGAGGAATTCTCCAGCACCTTGACGAGATCCACCACCGTGCCATTAGCAGCGATCACCTGCAGGTAGCGTTTCGACCCCAGCTTGAACTCCAAGTCTCGTGCGACCCCGCGTGTCGCTTCTGACCTGTGTAAGTCCCGCAGCGCGAAGTGCAGCGTGCTGATCGAACGTCCGACCGAGATCGTTCTCGCCACGAGTCGATCGATCACGCTGTCGTCGACCGAGTCCACCAGTTCACGAGCAAACGGCGGCGACACGTACTGGATAATCCTAAAGAGCTCAAACAGCGTCCCATTCGCGTCTATAAGATGCAGAAAGCGCTCCGCACCGACCTTCTGTTCTAAACTGCGTGCGATACCAGATGTTTCAGCACTAGAGTACAACTCACGCAAACCCAGGTTGAGCGTGCCGATTGAACGACCCGCGGCGATACTTCGTTGGATGAGCGCCGAACTTCGCCGCTCGCTCAACGTTGCGATCATTTCAGTCGCAAGCGATGGTGTAACGAAGCGACTCAGCTCGATCAGCTCGAATATCGTGCCGTTACTTTCGATTAGCCTCAGGAAGCGCTCTGCGCCTATCTTCCGCTGTAGCTCCCGGCTAACGCTTACAGTTTCGGTCTCTTGCTCCAGACCGCGCAGTGCCAAATGCAATGTGCCGATCGAACGGCCCGCACGCACTGTTTTTGTGATGAGGTCCTCAATCACATCGTCGGTGAGCGCATCTGCAATCTCACGAGCAAGGCGTGGCGACGAGTGCTGACTTATATTGAATAGCTCGAAGATCGTGCCGTTAAGCCTGATGAGATGCAGAAAGCGGCTCGCGCCGATTCGTCGCTCCAGACCGTCGCCGATGCCTCTAGTCGCCGTGTGGCGTTTCCATGCGCGCAATGCGAAGCTCAGAGTAGCAACGGAACGACCCTGATCGACTGTTTTGGCAACGAGGTGCTCTATCGCATCATCGCTGAGTGAGGCGACTACGTCCTTTGCGAGATCGGCCGATGCGTATTGGAGGATGTTGAACAGATCAAAGATCGTTCCGTTCGACTTGATCAGACGTAAGAAACGTTTTGCCCCGGTCTTACGCTGTAACTCGATGCCGGTCGCAACTGTGTCCTCGTGACGTGCCAACTCACGCAACGCAAAGCTCAGCGTCCCGATCGAGCGCCTGGTCTGAATTGTATTCGCCACCAGCCGTTCTGTGATCGATTCATCCAGCGCGAGCACGATTTGACGAACGGCCGACGGCGAGGCGTTTTGAATGACTCCGAAAAGATCAACGAGGGTTCCATTCGCGGTAATCAGGTGTGCAACTTGCGCAGGATCGAACTCACGATTCAGCTGAGCGTGAAGTTCCGGCGCAGCAACTTGTAAAGCGTGCAACATCAAGCCAAGCAAATGGAAAGGAGTACGGGATGGCGAATTGGATCGAGTCAGCGCGTCGCGAACGGTATCGCAAAGGCGCTCTGCATAAGTTTCCACGCTCGAAGCACCAGTAAAATGTGCCGTCAGCGTACATGCCGTGATGAGGGATGCGTAGGAATCCGCGGAACTCAGCTTTTGAACAAGGCTCCGCACAGAGTCGTTATCCAGAAGGGCGGCTCGCAAATCGTTCGTTGCGGCCTCATCCAGCAACCGCAGCGGGCTTTTCACGATCGAAGCAGGTCGGCAGCAATAGCTGACAAATCAGCAGGCGGTCGCAAACTACTACTCTGAGTACTATTTAAATAGTCGATCGCATCCGCGCACGCTTCTTGCCCCACCATCTTTGTGTCCACGACTCCCATGCCATACCAAAGCGCATGCAGCAGCAATTCCGCCGCTGTCGTGTGCAGGAAATGCCACCTCGGAGGACGGCCCGCCCGGACACACATGCTTTCTAGCACTTCGATCTCGCGATCAGTAAGTTTCAAGACGTCAGCACGAGGTTGAATCTCAAATTGCGCCAAGGCTGCTAGACGCCGGGCTGCGGTGAATTGCTCGACGCTTGCGGCGCCGAGATAGCGGCGTAAGACCGTAGTCGACATTTTCGTCGGCGACAATTGGTCGATTTCGGAGGGTGAATCGAGCGTTCCCAGCAATTCGTCCAAGAGATAGAGATCGCCGCCGCAGACGGCCATAATCTTTGACAGCCGTTCGCGGGGAAGGCCCACGAAATCTGGTCGCCAGAACTCGACGAAGCGCTTTACTAGCTGGACATCCACCTCGAAATCTACGGCGGCGCCATGCGACTCGAGCTCCAGAAAGAGTTCCGCGTCGTCGCGTCGATCTTCCAGCAGCGTAGGAACGCGCCGAAAAAGACAAATGATGGCCGTCCGCGCAGACGCCAACGAAGGGGCAAGGTCATCAATGGCTTCGGCAACAAGTTCTTCTTTGTCTTGACAGTTCTCAAGTACAAACACCGAGGGGCGAGAAAGCCGCGCGCGGACGCCATCGCGGAAATGTGTCTTGCTGAATTCTTGATCACCCACGTCCACAAAGTACGTGCGGCGGGGTATCGGCCTCATTTCTTCTGCTGCGTGGAGCGCCATGAACGTTTTACCCGTCCCAGGTGCGCCGCGGACTACTATGACGGGCGATCGAGACAGAGCAGTGTTAATTTGGAACTCGCGCTCTTGATCTAGACAGAAATGGTTCTTGGATCGCAACGAAATATATCGTCCAATTCGGCGGTCACCGGTAGCGTTGCCTTGGAGCGGTTTGAACAGGTCCGTCTTCCAATCGGTAACGCAAAAGGCCTGCGCGTGCTGATCGGAAAACCCATGGGCGACAATATCCGGCAGCTTCTTCAGCCACGCGTCGAGCAGGTCCTGATCCCACAAGCCAAGGGAGATGTTGGTTCGCTGCTCAAAAGTGGCTCGAATCGCCGCCCACTGGGTCTCGGCTCGCGAATCGCGCCAAGGTGTGGGACAGCAAAGTACGAAGCGGCTGGGACGCGGTAGGTCAGCTTCAGCGAGCCAGTCGTGTTCAAACTTTGTCAAGTAGCCGTTGAGTGTTGCAGCGGTAGGAGCGGCGCGCAGATTCTTGCATTGGAAGACCTCAATGGCATTGTTCTCCTCCACAACAATGTCGATACCGTACTGCGCTTGCCCGGTGCGGCCGAAGAAGCGAGGCTCGTACCCTTTCGACAGCAGTAGTTCATAGCAGAGACGTTCGAGACCCGAGGCGCCGAGATCGTGATAAGGCAATGTCTCGAGTGCTGTTATGACCGTGCTGCCGTTGCCCCAAAAGGCCGTGGTGCAGTGACGAACCTCGTCGCCAATAAGTTCACGAATTGGGAGGGCATCCATTGTTAGATTGCTCCGGAGTTCTCTCGCGATCGAATTCGTTATTTGGACCTGGAAGCACACGCCTCTCTAACGAGGAGTGACCCGGGAGCAAATTCTCCTACCCTCGGCATCGATTCTGCCCCGATAGTGCTACCGCGGAACGATTGATGTCTGACAAACTGCTACCCGTGGCAACGGCACTGGAGACGCTCGAAAGTCGCAACCACGGAGGCAGGCCGTTGCTCGCGTCATCCACCTCGTTCCGGCGGCGGAACGCCACCTCATCATCGAGTCGATCATCCCAGCCGAGATGATTCGAGCACGAACTCGATGCTGTCACCGCCCTGTTCGAGCCCGCAACAGCGGAAGCTGCGATCGCCTAACGATACGAATAACCCTACGAACCGGTGGCCTCGAACACCTCAAGTGTTCGCGGAGTGTTCGCAGGGTCGCCCTACTGCCATCCTAGGCTATCCCGGGACGTCTTAGGACGCTCGTAAACTACTGAAACCACGGACATCCTAGGATGTCCAAGGACCGGGACAGCTTTTCACACAGTGGGAGCCGCAAGACAATTAAGTCTCAGCGATTGAATAGCTTACGCGCGTGAGAGGCGTGCTGAACTGCTGAACCCCACCATTCGCAGATGGGTCTCACCCTCCAGATGGTTACGCGCCGCCCGCCACTGCAACTCCCGAGGACCCGCGCCGGAGATACTGATTTCCTGCCGCGGACCTCAGGTTTTTACCTTACATTCTCCACACTCGGCGTTCTGGGGAGGGTGGAGTGCGGATCGATCGAGCATGCGACGAGTTCCTTCAGGATTGCGCGAACGTCAGAAAACTCTCGGAGCATACAACACGTGCCTACCGACTTGATCTCGCGCGATTCACGCGATTCGCGGGACCGAAGGCCGACGTCACGACCTTTGACCGGACCGTCCTTCTGCAGTACGTCCAACACCTCTTCACCGAGCATCACCTGAAGGAAACCTCCACGAAGCGCCATGTCGCTTCAGTACGGTCGCTCTTCCGCTGGCTTGAAGACTCCGGGCATGTACCAGAAGATCCCTTCCGCGGCGCCCGCATCCGCATCAAACTTCCTCGCCGGCTGCCGCGCGTACTCTCCCGCGCAGAACTCGCGACAATTCTTGAACATCCAGCCGGGGCACAGTTCAGCAGCCTTACAGCACGCATGGCCGCGGAACTCCTCTTCGCAACCGGCATCCGGGTAGCGGAACTCGCCGGCATTCGCGACAGCGACATCGATCTGGTAGCCGGCGTCATCACGATCATTGGGAAGGGCAGTCGGCAACGGCGCGTCTACGTCCCAGACGCGGAGATCCGCGAACTAATCGTCGCCTACCGCCATGCACGCGACGCACGGGAACGGGGAACAGATGCGTTCTTGACTAACTCGCGAGGAGGCGCAGCCTCGCCGCAGTACATCCGCCGACTCGTCCGACAGCTCGGCGAGAATGCTGCGCTAACACGACCAGTGACACCGCACATGTTTCGCCATTCCGTGGCGACCTACTTGCTCGAAGAAGGCGTCGACATCCGGTACGTCCAACGCCTCCTGGGCCACCGAAGCATCGTCACGACAGAAATCTACACACACGTCGCCGATGCAGCGCTCAAATCCCGCGTCATCGAACGACACCCGCGCAAATCCATTCTTCATCGCGAATGAAGAACCCGAAGGCTGTCTAGACGTAGCGAGTCAGGAAGCGGACACCGCCTGCAAACAGCCGTCGGATGGCGCGAGCATTCTCGGCCTTGCTAATCTCATCAGACTCAGCCTCGAGCAAGGCGAAGATGGTGGATAAATCCGCCGCAACTCTACTGTCGCAGCCGAGAATATCCGCCTCCAAGTTTACATAGAAACTACGGGTATCAATGTTTGTTGACCCCACAATCCAAGCGATCTTGTCCACAAGAATCGTTTTCGCGTGCGTCATTCGCTTAGCTGGCTCGAAAATCCGAACCCCCACTCTAAGCAATTCTGGATAGTACGACTGCGCAATCGCTCGGACAATTCGTGCGTTGGTGTGTGCACCAGCGGTGATAAGTCGAATGTGCACGCCGCGTTCCGCAGCGCCGACAAGCTCTTTTAGCATCGTCGCCTCGGGTGCAAAATATGGCGTCGTGATCTCGATAGACCGTTGTGCGGATCGAACTAGTTGAATGTATGCATCACGGCTATAGGGAACTCCAGGCTCGGACGCCAACAGTACTGCCCCAGCGCCATCGAGAGTGGTCTCCTCGTCATCATATCGAGCACACGCGGGCTCGCCTGCTAGCTCAGCGTACGTCGCGTCGAACGTAGCGGCGACCTGCACAGCTAGCGGCCCCCGCACACGCAGCATTACCTCATGCCATGCACGTTGGCTGTCCGAACCTATAAAGACGTCGTCGATACTCATTCCACCGATGAAGGATAAGCTCCGATCGATCGTGAAGGTCTTTCGATGATTACGTACCAGATATTGCCGCGGATCGGCCCATCGTAGGGTGCCGTAGAAATGCACCGCTACACCGCTTCGCCGAAGCTGGTGAAGTAGTCGCGATGGTAAGAAGCGCGAACCAACTGCATCCAGTACCAGACGAACGTCGACACCCTGAGTAGCCCGCTCAGCCAGAGCGTTAACGAATGCCAACGCTAGCGTGCCACGCCGAAGCGTGAAGGCCTCGATCAAGATCGACCGCTGAGCCCCTGCGATGCTCTCCAACATCGCGGGCACGAACTGGCTGCCGCCTACGAGGAGCTCCAAGTCGTTCCCGGTCGACTCCGGTAGACCAATTGCCGCCATGAGCTGGCGACAGGTTTCGGCGGTTCGGTTAGGAAGTGCGCTCATGTCTCCGCACTCGCGACAGAGACGATCTCGGTTGGCGACGATAACAACAGGTTATCAGCGGTGACATCACGCTCGACACCTCTGCTCGTCGTTCAACTGATCACGTCCCTGCGTGTCGTGTCGGCAATCGCCTTCGCTGCAATCGTAGTCATACCGAAATACCAGATGGCTGCGCTCATGTGTTACCTGTGCGGCCTTCTCACCGACGCTATCGATGGACTTGCCGCTCGCCGCTTGCAGGTGGCCAGCCCTGGAGGGAGTGCATACGACGGGTTTGCAGATAAAGCGATGACCGTCGTCTCGGCCCTGTTTGGCGTGGCGCTAGGTGCTCCGCTTATCCCATGTGCGCTAGTACTCTTGAGGGATCTCTTTGTTCTCTCCTTCAGGGCGATTGCCGGGGAACGTGTAGTGATGCCACCATCGCGGCTGAACGGTAGCGTTACCGGTGCACCTTTGAAGGTGCTTACGGTCGCCATCTTGTTCGATCGGGCCGTTGCAACCGGGAAGAATCTGTCATTTGCGTGGTACTGGCTTCCCGGCGTCATCAGCAGCATCAGCTTGGCACGAGAAATATGGGTGAGTCGCAGAGTTATTGCGGAATATTTTTTCAGTCATGCGAATGTCTTCAGAAAGTAAGCAGAGGCATCTTTGATTAAAGGAGCAATTAAAGGTGATCCTACGAACACTACTGCTGCTTGCGCGACACGCGCAAGTTGCGGCCAATTAGGAAGCGTATCTACTTGTTTGGCAACAGATGACAACGAGAGCAGCACGGACGTTGGGTCTTTTAGTGTCGTCGCAACCGGCTTCTCCTGTAGCAGGGCGTCGTACAAGGATCGCTGAAGTCCAGAGATCTTGCGCTTTTGACGATCCTTTTCGGCAACAATTGCATTACGCAGCGCTGCGGCTGGATACCAATAGACGAGCACAAACAGTACGAGGGTCACAATGATAGCGCCGACGGTCGTGAGATCGTAGCGTTTATGAACCCATGTTGCAGCCGTTGTCAGGAATACCGCTGGCAGTACCAAGACGAACATCGGAAGCAAGACGACATCGATGAACGATCGTGTTCCGCCCGCCCCATCGGGATGATACGGATCTAGCGATAGCGCGGCCGCCTCGTCAGCGGCTCGAAACATCTTACGAAGAGCACGCGCAATGCAAAGCTGAGCATGCACGACCGCTGGTGCAATGACAAGCCAGATGTACAGCTTGTATGCGCGACTGATCCAATAGCCCCAGAAATGTGAAGCGGAATCCCAAAAATCAAACTGCGGTGCGCCGCGGCCCGAACGCAAATTCTGAAAGGTGTTCCATGCCCAGAAGCCCAGGCCAAGTAGAAGAAGTATGTTGAAAATCCGCTTGGAACGATCATCGTCGCGCTTCAACATTTCGAGAAATGACTTCTGCACCGATGGCAACTCAGCCGTGATGAACGTTTCAGCGAGCGGTAATGCGGGTTCCTTCTCCAGCGTTGAGAAGCGACCGGTAGAGCGACTCACAACGATTGGCACGAAGATCTGGGCGGCTAGGAAGATCCAGATGGCTGGATGTTCGAATAGGCCAAACGACGCGCCTGGCATTCGAAGCGTGCCGTCGCGCCATGAGCCGAACACCAAAGCGACGGCGAACACGAGTCCGATACCGACGTTGACCCAAATGAAGACCGCCGGCCGTCGACCGCTCCGTACCCACGGGATCGGCAGAGGCAAATAGCGTCGTTCGATCATTCGCGTGCCGGATAACCTGTTGTTATCGGACCGGAGGAGGCACACGCCTCCCTAGTATAGGAGTGACTCAGCAGCGGTTTTTCCTACCCCGCCACGAGAAACGCCTGCAACATCAGCACTTCGCCCACGTCGGGACTTTCCGAAGCCATCTCCACCACTCATCTTCGGCCGGCCAGCCGTGGGCCGATCAGCTGCTCGGGCGAACTGCTTGGCCCTCCCCTCTCGCGGATAGTTATTCACATCGTGAGTCATGGATAACTAAGGATTATTCGTCCCGAATGCTCGACTGGTCCTTCTTCAATCCCACGACATTTGAAGCATTTGCCCTCGAATATGCGCGCGTAACCTATCCGGGTTACGAGTGGGTTCTGACGCCGCGGTCGAACGACGGCAATCGGGATGGGGTCGCGGAACAGAAATACGAGAGCTTCGGCGAGATGCTGACCCAGCAGTACTGGGTGGAAGCTAAGTTCTCGAAAGACACGAAAAAACTTCGCAAGGACAAGCTCGATTCCACCCTCGTCTCCGGGTTCCTAGCCGGCAACGTAAGGAAGATCATTTTCATCACCAATGGGCCGATTAGGGCCTCGACGATCGCGCGGGCCAATCAATTCGACGAGCCGTTCCGCAATCTGTATCGCGATGGACGGCCGAAGCTTGTCACGTTCGTCTACGACGAGGTACTCGAACACTGGTTCGCCGAGCACCCGGCGGTCTATGCCCAGTATTTCGGTGGAACGACCGTCATTCCGCAGCGGCTTGAGCGCCCGTCGATCGGTGCATTTCTCTTGTTCCGACTCTCAGATTACCGGCGCGGAATGCATAAGTCCGTGACCGGTTTGACCATCGGCGATGACTACGTCGCCCTTCTGCAAATCCTTTCGCCTGCCGCGATGCGCGTGCGCCTCGACCTGCAGCAACTGCCGGTGAAATTGCTGCCGGAACCCGACGTCTCCGCGGACGGAACCCTCGAACTGCTTGAGGGGCACAACGCCTTTCTGTTTCGCGCAATCGCGGCAGAGGTCGGCGAACGGCGCGGCGCCGCGATCCGCCTTCGCCTCCCCGATCCTCAAGCCGAGCCGGTCCTCTTCAATCTGCCGCGGATGGTCGTCACTCGCCGGTTTTCGCCGGTATTCATTTACCGGCAGCAGTCCGAACTCGCTTCGGAACTTTTGCGTCGCACGACGGCGGCGATGCGTGAACGGATCGGCCTGATCCTGCTGATCCGTGCGGACGGAGGCATCGGCAAGAGCTACGCGCTGGAACTGCTGGAGCGCGATCTCCCACTCGGCTGCGACTTCTTGCGCATCTCCTGCACCGAGCGCGGCGATCACAACGCTAAGCTACTCTGCGAATTTCTGCTCTTCGCGAATTTTGGTCTCGCGCGCACGGCGCCGATCGATCAGATCCTGAGCGACTATCGCGGCGCGCCACTCTTCTCGCGCGACGAGTTGCAACAGCTTATCGACGGCACGCGCGACGGCCGCATTGCCCAGTCCATTCTGTCGCAGCTCACCCGCCGGGGAACCAATGACTATCTAGTGACGCCCGCCGCGTTCGGCGACGCCAGAATAGCGACGCTCGACGATTGCCACAAGCTGAGCGGCGACGGCGCGCATGTATTGAGCCGCTGCCTGCGCGACCTTCGCGAGACGTCAAACAACACGGTGGTAATCGCCGCGGCGCGCCCCGAGGAATTCGCGAGCGATCAACTGCGTGCAACGCTCGCGGCTGTCTCCGACTGGAGCGCGTCGCTGGCGCAGATGACGCGCGAGCAGATCGATACGAACTTCAAGAAACTATTCGACCTTCCATTCGGAATGCCAGCTCCCGTGCTGGAGATGCTTGAGCCGTCGACCCTCCTCGTGCGCCTATTTATGCGCGACTTCGCTGCGGTGCTGCCTCGCGTACGGTCGGAGATCGACATGACGGTACATGCGGCCAACGTGCTGCGGGAGATTCAGGCCGACGCCGGGTTTCTACGCAGGAAGCTGGAGCGTCCGCCGGACGAGCAGAAACTGCTGGATATCGTGTGTGCCGTGGAGAGCGGGATCGAGTATCTGTATCTGAAAGAGGCCTTCGGAAGCGACATGATCAACCGGCTGCTTGATGCGCAGGTCATCCGGCAGGACGGAGATCTGATCCGGCCGTATCACGACATCCTGGCGGCGGAGTATCGGCGGATGCGCGAAAACGTCTTCACCGAGGATGTCGGGTTCTTTCTCGAGCAATGCCTCGGCCGTTCCGTGCACGATGAAGACATCCTGTCGACGCTCCTACGCTGCGGGGCGCGGTTTCAGGCGACGTATCTCGAATCATCCCTCTCGCGCGCTCGGGTCCTGGTTGGCGAGAAGACCTACTGGAGCGCGCTACCCATCCTTCAGTCAATCTTCTCGATTATCCGCAAACGCGGTTTCGAGGCGTCGGGAATGAACCCGCATGACATCGTCGAGACGATGTTCAACCTCGCCGTATGCATCGACCACTGCCGTTCAACGGAAGAGGCGCGTGCGTTGTTCGAAGAGGTCGCCGAGGCCGGCGAGCGACTCATCGAAGATCCCGGAGAGCGTGGAGTCGCATACGAAGCGGAAGCGGAGAGCTTCAATGCCGCGTTCTGGCTGCTCGATACGTCCGGACTTATTTCGCGAATCGATGCATTTCTCAATCGCATGAGCGCGCGGGTACGCTCATTCCCACGACTGGCCGCGCAGGATCGCTACAAGCGTGCGTATCTGACGGCACTCAACCGCCGGATGATGACGCTCTTTCTGCTCGATAGGAACGAGGAAGCGCAAGCCTGCTTCAATGAGAATTTGGCGCAGTCGCGTGATTTCGGCAAACCCAATTACGAAGGTTACGCCAAGGCCGACTTTGCCAAGTCGATGTGCGCGATTGACCCGGCGAAGTCGCGGCGCTGGATGGCGGAGGCCATCGAGACGTTTGAAATACTCGGCGATCAGAAGCGCCGTCTCGTGTTGTCGAGATGCGAGATCGCGTTTATCGGACATCTGCTCATGCCACACGACGTAGAAGATTTAGTGCAGGCCGCGGCGCTCATCGGCAGAGAAGGCTACTTTCAGGAGCACCAGAAGTCGTACCTGAAAATCGCTGCCTGTCTCGTGCGAATCGGCGATGCCGACACAGCACAGGAATTCGCCAATAAAGCCCTCGACCTCAACGCGGACGAGATCAAGCCGCGCGTCTTCGCGCTATACAACAACATCATGGCCGGCATCTCAGCGCTTCGTGGCGACATTGCCGCAATGGCCGAATACAGCCGCCGCCAGCTCGATCATCTAGGCGGCGCGGGCGATTCGTACAAGGCCGTGGCGCTTCACAATGCGCGTGCGAAAAGTGCTAGTGCGGTATCATGGAGTCACGAACAGACTGGCGCGGGGTTCGTGCTCGACAGCCGCTATTGGTGAGTCGCGAGTTCGCGTAGGAGCACGGCATTGCCGTGCAGATCGAGGACGAGGTCATGCTGCTCGCGGCGCGCGTCGATGACGAGCGCATTACCAGCGATGTCGACGATCGAATTCACCATGAACAGCAGATCGTGACTCGACGCGAGCAGGTGATAGGGCACGTTGTTCTGAAGCATGACCGGACCGCCTGTCCAATCCGCGATGCGGATCTCATCGTCCGTGCGCAAGCCGATTTCTGCGGCGATGTGGCGGAAACGCGGCGCGAATGAACCATCGATGAGGATGTACGGCCGTGCGCGATCGGCCGCGGTGAGCTGCTGTTCGAGCGTGGAGGCAAGGTCATTCTTCAATTTGCCGCCCCATTTCGACCAGAAGTATCCGGTCTCCTGCGGGTTCTTCTGCTGCGGCTGCCGGCCGCGCGCGCTTCCGCGAACGTGATAACCGCAGGCCTCAGGGAAGAAAACACAGCGATAGCCGCTCATGCGGATCTTGACCGTCAGTTCCATTCCTTCCCAACCGTTGAAATAGAACGTATCGAATCCGCCGTGTGGTGAGAACAGCTCGCGGCGCACCGCGAGAAACGCCGTCGACAGTGCCTGACGATCAGCCGGCTGTCGAATGACACCCCGCGTCGCAGCCGAGTGCTCGTATGCATGGAAATTCCAGAAGTCGAAGATCAGGTGACCTGCGCTTTGGACCGTCAGCGATTGGGGATACAACAACAGTCCTTGTGCGGCGCCGACGTCATCATGAGCGGCAACAAACCCCGCCAGTAACTCTACCGCGCCGGCGACCGGAAATACGTCGGAGTCGGTAAACACCAGAATGTCGCCGCTCGCCGCAGTAACAGCACGATTGGCCGTGGCCGCATAGCCAAGTTGCCGTTCCGTTTCGACGAGCGTCATCGTTGGGATCTGCGGCCGCAACCCTTCGACATAGCGTTTCACCGCCGGGCTCACGCCTCCGTCGAATGCGACGATGACCTCATGACGGTTCAGATCGAGCGCCGACTGAAGCTCGTGAAAGTAATGCGTGATCAGTTCGAGTCGGTTCCAGATGGGCACGATGACCGAGTACTCGGGACGAGCCATTCGGATAATCCTTAGTTATCCATGACTCACGATGTGAATAACTATCCGCGAGAGGGGAGGGCCAAGCAGTTCGCCCGAGCAGCTGATCGG
>Ga0070702_100000492_pt1 | contig 14190 bp, 10 predicted proteins | sample KBSK5103metaG_FD_65466 | JGI IMG/M metagenome (GOLD analysis project Ga0070702, IMG submission 65466) | Corn, switchgrass and miscanthus rhizosphere microbial communities from Kellogg Biological Station, Michigan, USA - KBS K5-10-3 metaG | ecosystem: Host-associated > Plants > Roots >... | reverse complement strand
GGGCCGGTGAGGCCGCTGGGGCCTCGATCGCCGGCCGAGCGGCGAACTGCACCTCCGGCGCGCCACCGGTCCGGCCGCCGAGGTCGAAGCCTTCCGGCGAGCTCGGGTGCGGCTCCTGGAAGGGGGTGGGACGGCGGAGGTCGGCGGTCCCGTCGGGGCCGGAGGCGTCGTCATAACCGGGGGTGAACGCCGCCGGGGACGCCGGCCAGCGACCCGCGTCCGTCCCGCCGGCGCGTCCCGCCGCCGCGCCGACCAGCTCCGCCGATCGCTCGAAGACCGACGGCGGCAGCGTCGCGACCGCGGTCACCCCGCCTCCGGGGGTTCCGGTCAGCTCGACGCTGATCCCGTAGCGCTGGGCGAGGCGGGCCACCACGTGCAGGCCGAGCCGCTGCGAGACCGACAGGTCGACCTCACGCGGGTGGCGCAGGATCTCGTTGGCCTCGACCAGCTCGGCCGGCGTCATCCCGACGCCCCAGTCCTCGATCGTCACCAGCTGCGTGCCGGTCGCGGCCGGCTGGGGCCGGCTGCGGACGACCACCGTCACCCCGGGCGGGGAGAAGTGGACGGCGTTCTCCAGCAGCTCGGCGAACAGGTGGGTGAGGTCGGCGACGCTCCGCCCGGACACCGACAGCATCTCGTCGACCGACTCGTCGACCCGGTCGAGGTCCTCGATCTCGGCGATGGCCGCCCGCATAACGTCGGCCAGCGCCACCGGCTCACGCCAGGTGCGCGGCGACTCCTCGCCGGAGAGCACGAGCAGGTTCTCCGCGTTGCGGCGGATCCGGGTGGCGAGGTGGTCGAGCCGGAACAGGTCGGCCAGCGCGTCCGGGTCGCGCTCCTTGTCCTCGAGGTCGTTGAGCAGGTCGAGCTGCCGGTAGAGCAGGTTCTGGTTGCGTCGGGCCAGGTTCACCAGGAGCTCGGAGGTGAACCGGCGGCGGCTGATCTCGGCGTCGGTCAGCTGTTTGGTGAGGGCGAGCGAGCGGTTCTGCTCCTCCTCGGTGTTCTTCCAGAACAGCACCACGCCGACGGAGGCGGCCAGCACGGCGCCACCATGGATGAGCGACCACTGCCACGGGTGTTCCTGGGCCGAGGCGTGGTTGAACATGAGGTCCGGCACCAGGCTGGAACCGATGCCGTGGCTCAACACCGTGAAGACGATGTTGAGCAGGAACGGCACCCAGTCCTGATAGAGCGCAATGAAGCCGATGATGATGAAGAAGTGGAAGTGGGCCTCGATCGCGCCGTTCGAGAAGCCGACCAGCGCGGCCGAGCAGTAGACCAAGCCGAGCGTTATGAATGACGCGGCCAGCCGCCGCGACCGCATGAGGTGGCCGATGAGCAGGCAGGCCAGCGGCAGCGCCAGCGCCTCGGTGACGTCGTTCGGGCTGAAGCCCCGGGCCACGCCGAAGACGAACAGGGCCGGCAGGTGGGCGGCGAGCAGCCACTGCAGGAGCCTGTGTCGACGGTGCCACTCCTTGTCACTGAGAGTGTTGCCCTTGGGCAGGTAGTCGAGCACCGCGGACACGCCAGACCTCCTCGCACACGCGCGGCTTATTCTGGGAAAGGGCGAATATTTCGCCTGTGAACGCGGTCCTGCAATCGGATCGGAAGGATACTTCGCTGCGTCACCGATTGCGTACACAAAGAGGTTGATCAGTCTCTTCCAGACCGTACGAAAGCTGCGGTCGCAGGCAGGAAGAGGACACCGCGGCCGCGGCCCGCGAGCAGATTACACATCCGCCTCGGCCGCCCACGGCCCCGCGCCGTCCGGCGGAGCCGCGTCACATACCGCACCCGACCGGGATGGAGAGCAAGCCGCCCCGGCGCCACCGACCGGCGCCCCGGCCCACCTCGGGCCCGGCCTACGCCACGGACCCCACCGCGCCCGCTTTTCGGCCCGCCCGCGGTGCGCGGACTAACTTCTTGACATCGAGTACTTGGGCTCTGATACTCGGGATCGAGTAATCGAGCCCGAGGAGATGCCATGCCGCGCCGGAAGGTGAGCAACCCGTTGGCGCTCGCCGTGCTGTCCTGCCTGGCCGAGCGGCCCATGCACCCGTACGAGATGAGCACGACCATGCGGGAGCGCGGCAAGCACGAGTCGATCAAGCTCAACTACGGCTCGCTCTACTCGGTGGTCGAGTCGCTGCAGAAACACGGGCTGATCGCGCCGCGGGAGACGGTCAAGGACGGCCGCCGCCCGGAGCGGACGGTCTACGAGATCACCAGCGCCGGCCGGCTCGAGTACGTCGACTGGCTGGCCGAGCTGATCGGCACGCCGGCGAAGGAATACCCGACGTTCGAGGCCGGGCTGTCGCTGATCGGCGGCCTTCCTCCGGACGACGCGGTCCGGCTGCTGCAGCAACGGGCGGCGCTGCTGCGCTCCCAGCTGCACGGCGGCGCCGAGCTCGAGCGGTACGCGAAGGAGCTCGGCGTGCCGCAGCTGTTCCTGGTCGAGGCGGACTACCGGCGCGGCCAGATCGAGGCCGAGATCGAGTTCGTCGACAAGCTGGCCGCGTCGATCGCGGACGGCAGCCTCGACGGCGTCGACTACTGGCGCCGGATCCACGAGCAGGACGCGGCGGGCGAGGAGGTGACGCCCTTCCGGCTGCGCAGCACGAGTTAGGCGAGCCCGGCGGGGTGCGGCAACACCCCGCCGGACCGGTACCCGCGATCAACCATCACCGGAGCGACGCTGGCCGCGAGGCCGCACCTTCACGATAGCCAGCGCGCTCCCCCGTAAGAAGGAGCGCACGTGTCCGCTGACCTGGCGATCGCCGCGAGCGATCTGGTCAAGACGTATCCCGGCGACGTCCGGGCGGTGCGAGGCGTCAGCCTCGCCGTCCCCGCCGGCACCGTGTTCGGGCTGCTCGGCCCGAACGGGGCCGGCAAGTCCACCACCGTCAAGATCCTCACCACGCTGACCAGGGCGACCAGCGGCACCGCGGTCGTCGCCGGCCACGACGTGAACCGGCACCCGGACGCGGTCCGGCGGTCGATCGGCTGCGTGTTCCAGAAGCACGCCGTCGACCCCGAGGCCACCGGTCGGGAGAACCTGCTGCTGCAGGGCCACCTCTACGGCCTGCGCGGCAGCGCGCTGCGGGCCCGCGCCGGCGAGCTGCTGGACCGGTTCGGGCTGGCCGACGCGGCCGACCGGCTGGTCCGGACCTGGTCCGGCGGCATGCAGCGCAAGCTCGACGTCGCGATGGGGCTGGTGCACGGCCCGTCGGTGCTGTTCCTGGACGAGCCGACCACCGGGCTCGACCCGGAGGCCCGGGCCGAGCTGTGGGCCGAGATCGGCCGGCTGGGCCGGGACGAGGGGCTGACCGTCCTGCTCACCACGCACTACCTGGAGGAGGCCGACAGGCTGGCCGACCAGCTGGTCATCGTCGACCGCGGCCAGGTGGTCGCGGCCGGCACCGCGGAGCAGCTGAAGAGCGAGCTGCGCGGTGACGCGCTGGTGGTCGAGCTCGGCGCCGCTCCGGCCGTGCCGCCGCAGCTGCCGGGCGTCCGCGAGGTGACGCTGGACGGCCGGACGCTGCGGGCCAGGGTCGACGACGGCGCCCGCGCGGTGCCGGCGGTGCTGGCCGGGCTGGAGGCCGCCGGCCTGGTGCCGGCCTCGGTGACGGTCGCCCGGCCGTCGCTCGACGACGTCTACCTCAGGCACACCGGCCGCGCCTTCGCCGCCGATGCCACCTCCGAGCTGGAAGGAGCGGCCCGATGACCGCGCTCGTGCAGTCCCCTGTCACCGCCGGGGCGCCGACCCGGCCGGCCCCGGACCGGGCGCTGCGCGGTCTCGTCTCGGACCCGGTGCACCTGGCCGGGCGCGGGGTGCGGGCGCTGCTGCGGCAGCCCTGGTTCGTCGCGATCACGCTGGTGCAGCCGGTGGTCTGGCTGCTGCTGTTCGGGGCGCTGTTCGAGAACGTCGTGCCGGCGCCGAACGGCGACTACATCGCCTACCTCACACCGGGGATCGTGGTCATGTCGGCGCTGTTCTCCAGCGGCTGGGCCGGGATGGGCTTCATCACCGACGCCGAGCGCGGGGTGATGGACCGCCTGCTGGTCTCGCCGGTGCGGCGCGGGTCGGTGATGACCGGGTCGCTGCTCCATCAGCAGGTGACCACGGTCGTGCAGACGCTGGTGATCCTGGCGCTCGGCTTCGCCACCGGGGCGCGGTTCCCCGGCGGCGTCGGGATCATGCTGATGTTCGTCGGATCGGTGATCCTGCTGGCGGTGGCGTTCGCGTCGTACTCGAACGCGCTCGCCCTGCTGCTGCGCAGCCAGGAGTCGGTGATCGGGGCGGTCAACTTCGTGGTGCTGCCGCTGTCGTTCCTGTCCTCGATGCTGGTGCCGACCGGGTCGCTGCCGGGCTGGATCGCGGCGATCGCCCGGTGGAACCCGGTGGACTGGGCGGTCGTCATCGGCCGGCAGACGCTCTCGGCCGACGTCGACTGGAGCGTGGTGGGCCCGAGGTTCGCCGGCCTGGCCGTGCTGGCGCTCGTCGCCGGCGCCCTGGCGGCCCGCTCGTTCAGCTCCTACCAGCGGTCCGTCTGACCCTTGCCGCCGGCCACGATCCGAGGCCGGCCGGGTTCCCCTGGCGCCCGTGCCAGGGGAACCCGGCTGAGGGCGCCGCCCGGGGCGCCGAGCCGCGACGGGTCGACCCGGGTGTCGGTGGCCGCCCCCGGGCTGCTTTGACCCGGTCGGCGGCGCACAGGTACCCTCGCTTGCTGGCGCACGAGGTGTGCCTCCCCGCTCCGAGCAGATTGAGAAGGCATTTCCGTGCGCACGTACACACCGAAGCCCGGTGAGGTCACCCGCGCGTGGCACGTCATCGACGCGTCCGACGTGGTCCTCGGCCGCCTGGCCAGCCAGGCTGCCATCCTGCTGCGGGGCAAGCACAAGCCGCAGTTCGCCCCGCACGTCGACACCGGCGACTTCGTCGTCATCGTCAACGCGGCCAACGTGGTGATGACCAGCGACAAGGCCGAGCGCACGTTCGCCTACCGGCACTCGGGTTACCCCGGGGGTCTGCGCCAGGAGACCTACGCCGACCTGCTGCGCAAGCGCCCCGAGCGGGTCGTCGAGCAGGCCGTGAAGGGCATGCTCCCGAAGAACAGCCTCGGCCGGAAGATGCTCTCCAAGCTCAAGGTGTACGCGGGTCCCGAGCACCCGCACGCGGCGCAGCAGCCGACGCCGTTCGAGATCACCCAGATCGCCCAGTAAGGATTCCCGTGACCGACCCCACCGTGACCGCGACCTCCTACGCGTACGACACCTCGCGGCCCGTGCAGACCGTCGGCCGCCGCAAGGAGGCCATCGTCCGGGTTCGACTGGTCCCGGGGACCGGGCAGTTCACCCTCAACGGCCGCACCCTCGAGGAATACTTCCCGAACAAGGTGCACCAGCAGCTGATCCGCGAGCCGCTGGTCACCCTGGAGAAGGCCGAGCAGTACGACGTGATCGGGCTGCTCAAGGGCGGCGGCATCACCGGCCAGGCCGGCGCGCTGCGGCTGGCGATCGCCCGGGCGCTGATCGAGACCGACTCCGAGGACCGCCCGGCGCTGAAGAAGGCCGGCTTTCTCACCCGCGACCCGCGGGTGAAGGAGCGGAAGAAGTACGGTCTCAAGAAGGCCCGCAAGGCCCCCCAGTACAGCAAGCGGTAGGTCGTCCCCCCCGACTTGCCCGAGCGCACACAGGGCGTTGCTCTTGGTCGCCGCAGATGACCAGGAGCAGCGCCCGGACGCTTGGTGACGGAGGTTGTGTATGGGACGGCTGTTCGGTACCGACGGCGTGCGAGGGCTTGCCAACGCCGACCTGACCCCCGAGCTGGCGCTCGGCGTGGCGGTGTCGGCCGCGCACGTGCTCTCGGAGCGCTCCGGCGGTGCCCGGCGGACGGTGGTGGTCGGCCGCGACGGCCGGGCCAGCGGCGAGATGCTCGAGGCGGCCGTGATCGCCGGGCTCAGCAGCGCCGGCGCGGACGTGCTGCGGGCCGGCGTGCTGCCCACGCCGGCGATCGCGCACCTGGTGGCGGAGCTCGGCGCCGACTTCGGGGTGGTGCTCTCGGCCAGCCACAACCCGATGCCGGACAACGGGATCAAGCTGTTCGCCCGCGGTGGCCACAAGCTGGCCGACGCGGTCGAGGACGAGATCGAGGCCCGGATCGGCGAGACCTGGACCCGGCCGACCGGCGCCGGCGTCGGCCGCGCCCGCGACCTGCCCGACGCCGGCGAGCGGTACGCCGACTACCTGCTTGCCACGCTGCCGTACAAGCTGGACGGGATGCGGCTGGTCGTGGACTGCGCGCACGGGGCGGCGTCCGCGGTCGGCCCCGCCGTGCTGACCCGCGCCGGAGCCGAGGTCACCGCGCTCGCCGCCGCACCGGACGGCCGGAACATCAACGACGGCGTCGGCTCCACCCACCTTGCCGGCCTGGTCGACGCGGTCCGGCGTACCGGCGCGGACGCGGGCATCGCGTTCGACGGGGACGCCGACCGCTGCCTGGCCGTGTCGTCGGACGGCGAGATCGTCGACGGCGACGCGATCATGGCGATCTGCGCGCTGGCGCTGCGCGAGCAGGGCCGGCTGAAGTCCGACACCCTGGTCGCCACCGTGATGAGCAACCTCGGCCTGCACCACGCCATGCGCGACGCCGGCATCCGGCTGCTCACCACCCCGGTCGGCGACCGGTATGTGCTGGAGGCGCTGCGCGAGCACGACCTGTCCCTGGGCGGCGAGCAGAGCGGGCACGTGGTGTTCGCCGAGCGGGCCACCACCGGCGACGGGCTGCTCACCGCGCTGCAGCTGCTCGGCCGGGTGGCCGGCACCGGCGCGTCGCTGGCCGAGCTGGCGGCGGTGCTGCAGCGGCTGCCGCAGGTGCTGATCAACGTGCCGGTGGCGGACCGGGCCAAGGTCGCGACCGCGCCGGGCGTGGTGGCCGCGGTGGACGCGGCGGCGACCGAGCTCGGCGACGACGGCCGGGTGCTGCTGCGCCCGTCCGGCACCGAGCAGATCGTCCGGGTCATGGTCGAGGCGCCGACCCAGCACGCCGCGGAGGCGATCGCCGGGCGGGTGGCGGCGGCGGTCGCGGCCGGCTGAGGGCCGCCGCCTCTGCTTCTTGAGCCGGTCTTCAGGTGACCGGGAGGTCGCCGAGAGCCGGCAGGTCTGCGCTGGAGGGGCGCCCGGACGGACCGGGTAGGCCCACCGGAGGTGTGACCATGCCCATGGCCGGGACCGGCAGCGGGCTCGTCCGGGCGAGCGAGCCGGTCGCCACCGGCGCGCGCGACCGCACCACCCGCCGCGGACGCTGTCCCTCGACCTGGAACCCACCCTCGTCGTCGGGGACGAGGAGGCCCTGTACCGGGCCGTCGTCAACCTGCTCGACAACGCGGTGGCCTGGACTCCTGCCGAGGGCGACATCGCGGTCACGCTGCGGGACGGCCGGTTGTGGGTGAGCGACACCGGCCCCGGCATCCCAGCCGAGGACCTGCCCCACGTCTTCGAGCGCTTCTACCGGTCCTCCACCGCACGATCCCGGCCGGGGTCGGGTCTCGGCCTGGCCATCGTGAAGCAGGTCGCCAACCAGCACGGCGCCGCGCTGACAGTGCGGTCCGGCCCGACCGGCACGAGCTTCACTCTGGCGCTGGTCCCGCACCCGATCGATCCGGGCGAGCCGGCCGCGAGCGGGGCCCGCTGAACCGGGCCGGCCGAACGGACGCCTCCCGTAGGCTTGCTGGCTATGTGCGGCATTGTGGGCTACGTCGGCTCCCGGCAGGCGCTGGACGTGGTGCTCGAAGGTCTGCGCCGGCTCGAATACCGCGGCTACGACTCGTCCGGTGTCGCCGTGCTCGATGGTGAGCTGGTGGTCGAGAAGCGCGCCGGCCGGATCGAGAACCTGGACAAGGCGATCGCGGCCGACCACCCCGGCGGCATCACCGGCAGCACCGGCATCGGCCACACCCGCTGGGCGACCCACGGCCCGCCGACCGACCGCAACGCCCACCCGCACCTGGACGGCGCGAACGCGGTGGCGGTCATCCACAACGGGATCATCGAGAACTTCGCGCCGCTGCGGGCCGAGCTGGAGGCCGCCGGCGTCGAGCTGCGCAGCGAGACCGACACCGAGGTGGTCGCGCACCTGGTCGCCGCGGAGCTTTCGGCTCCGTCATCGTCCGGCTCCGCCGGGTCAGGCGACCTCGCCGAGGCGATGCGGCGGGTGTGCCGGCGGCTGGACGGGGCGTTCACGCTGGTCGTGGCGCACCGGGACCATCCGGGCCGGCTGGTCGCCGCCCGTCGCAACTCGCCGCTCGTGCTCGGCGTCGGTGCCGGCGAGACGTTCCTGGCCAGCGACGTGGCCGCGTTCGTCGAGCACACCAGGGACGCGGTCGAGCTCGGCCAGGACCAGGTGGTCGAGATCACCCCGGACGGCTACGCCGTGACCGACTTCGCCGGCAACCCGGTCGAGGTCTCGCCGTTCCGGGTCGACTGGGACCTGGCCGCCGCCGAGAAGGGCGGCTTCGACTACTTCATGCTCAAGGAGATCCAGGAGCAGCCGGCGGCGGTCGCGGACACGCTGCTCGGCCGGCTCGTGGACGGCCGCATCGTGCTGGACGAGCAGCGGATGGACGCGCAGGAGCTGCGCGACGTGGACAAGGTGTTCGTCGTCGCCTGCGGCACCGCATACCACTCCGGGCTGATCGCGAAGTACGCGATCGAGCACTGGACGCGGATCCCGGTCGAGGTCGAGATGGCCTCGGAGTTCCGCTACCGCGACCCGGTGCTTGACCGCGACACGCTGGTCGTCGCGATCTCGCAGAGCGGGGAGACCGCGGACACGCTGGAGGCGGTCCGGCACGCGCGGGAGCAGAAGGCGCGGGTGCTCGCGGTCTGCAACGCCAACGGCGCGCAGATCCCCCGGGAGTCCGACGCGGTGCTCTACACCAGGGCCGGGCCGGAGATCGGGGTGGCCGCGACCAAGACGTTCCTGGCCCAGATCGCGGCGACGCAGCTGGTCGGGCTGGCGCTGGCCGGCGCCAAGGGCACCAAGTACAGCGACGAGGTGGCCCGGGAGTTCGACGCGCTGGAGTCGATGCCGCCGCTGATCGAGCGGGTGCTGGACGTGGTGGAGCCGGTGCGCGCGCTGGCCCGCGACATCGCCGGTTCGAAGGCGGTGCTGTTCCTCGGCCGGCACGTCGGCTACCCGGTCGCGCTGGAGGGTGCGCTCAAGCTCAAGGAGCTGGCGTACATGCACGCCGAGGGGTTCCCGGCCGGCGAGCTCAAGCACGGGCCGATCGCGCTGATCGAGGACGACCTGCCGGTCGTCGTGGTGATGCCGTCGCCGCGCGGGCGGCAGGTGCTGCACGCGAAGCTGCTGTCCAACATCCAGGAGATCCGGGCCCGCGGCGCTCGCACGATCGTCATCGCCGAGGAGGGCGACACCGCGGTCCGGCCGTACGCGCACCATCTGATCGAGGTGCCGCCCACGCCGACGCTGCTGTCCCCGCTGGTCACGACCGTGCCCCTGCAGGTGCTGGCGGCCGAGATCGCCCAGGCCCGCGGCTACGACGTCGACAAGCCCCGCAACCTGGCCAAGTCCGTCACCGTCGAGTAGGCGGCGGGTCAGAAGCGTTCGATCTGCCAGCTGCCCGGGTTGAGGCGGTCGATGACCGCGACGACCATGTCGGCCAGGTCGCCGGCGCGGGGCGGGGCCAGCAGCCAGCTCGACTCGCCGCGTTCGTCGTCCATCGACCGGCTGGCCACGCCGCCGACCGCGACCAGGACGGCGTCGACACCGGCGTGCAGCTGGTCGACCAGGTCCTTGACCGCCGGGCCTTCCACCGGGCCATGGTTGACCGTGACGACCCGGTAGGCGTGCGGGTCGTCAGGCGGCCGGTCCTGGGCCCAGAAGGCCTGGTCAGGAGCCATCCGTCAACGTGGCGCGAGCGCGTCGATGGCGGCCCGGAGCCGGCCGAGCCCGTCGGCGAGCTGATCGGCGGCGTCCTCGGCGGCCGGCTCGGTGACCCTCGCCCTGAGCTTGGCGAAGCACTCCTCGACCGCCGTGAGCCGGTCGGCCAGCTCGGCGACGAGGTCGGCCCGGTCGTCGGCGCTGGCCCCCTCGGCCAGCGCCGCCTCCTTCAGCCGCCCGCGCAGCAGCGCCGCCTGTTCCTGCAGCTGGCGGCGCTTCTGGTACAGCTCGACGAACACCGCGACCTTGGCCCGCAGCACCCACGGGTCGAACGGCTTGGACACGTAGTCGACCGCGCCGGCCGAGTAGCCGCGGAAGGCGTGCTCGGCGTCCGGGTGCACCGCGGTCAGGAAGATGATCGGCACGTCCCTGGTCCGCTCCCGGCGCTTGATGTGCGCCGCGGTCTCCAGGCCGTCCATCCCCGGCATCGCGACGTCCAGCAGGATCACCGCGAAGTCGCCGGTGAGCAGCGCCTTGAGCGCCTCCTCACCCGAGCTGGCGCGGACCAGCTCGTGGTCGAAGACGCCGAGGATCGCCTCCAGCGCGAGGAGGTTCTCCGGACGGTCGTCGACCATCAGGATGCGTGCCATCCGACCAACTTAGTGGTACCGGGCCGTACTGGGCCATACGGGCGCTGAGCGTTAGCCGAAGTGGTCCCGCAGCAGTCCGAGCAGGTGCTCGATATCCACCGGTTTCGTCACATAGTCCGACGCTCCGGCGTGCAGGCTGCGCTCCCGGTCGCCGTTCATCGCCTTGGCCGTCACCGCGATGATCGGCAGGTCGGCGTGCCCCGGCCTGGCCCGGATCGCCGCCATCGCCTCGTTGCCGTCCATCCCGGGCATCATCACGTCCATCAGCACCGCGTCGATCGCCGGCGGCCCGTCCAGCGCCTCCAGGGCCGAGTCGCCGTTGTCGGCGTAGCAGACCTCGAGGCCGTTCAGCTCCAGCGCGCTGGCCAGGGCGAAGACGTTGCGGACGTCGTCGTCCACGATCAGCACGCGCTTGCCCAGCAGCGCCTCGTCCGGTCCGCCGGCCACCCCGGCAGCCGGCTCGCCGGGCGCCTGCCGGTACGGCGAGGGTTCCCGCGGCGGCACCGGCGCGCCGCGGCGCATCGGCAGGTGCAGCGTGAACGTCGAGCCCCGGCCGACCACCGACTCTGCCTCGAGCTCGCCGCCGAGCAGGTGGGCGATCTCCCGGCTGATCGACAGCCCGAGCCCGGTGCCGCCGTACCGGCGCGAGGTGGTGCCGTCGGCCTGCTGGAACGCCTCGAAGATGATCTTCAGCTTGTCCGCGGCGATGCCGATGCCGGTGTCGACGACCTGGAACGCGACCACGCCCGGCGCCCGGCGCAGGCTCGGGTTCTGGAACCGGGTCCGGTCCACCGCCTTGACCACCAGCCTGACCTGGCCCGACTCGGTGAACTTCACCGCGTTCGAGAGCAGGTTGCGAAGGATCTGCTGCAGCCGCCGCTCGTCCGTGTGCAGCGTGTCCGGTAGGTCGGGGGCGACCGAGACGGTGAAGCCGAGGCCCTTGTCCGCGGTCAGCGGCCGGCACATGCTCTCGACGTAGTCGATCAGGCTGCTGAAGCTCACGTCCGCCGGCGTCGACTCCATCTTCCCGGCCTCGACCTTCGACAGGTCGAGGATGTCGTCGATCAGCTGGAGCAGGTCGCTGCCGGCGCCGTGGATCACGTTGGCGTACTTCACCTGCTCGGCGGTCAGGTTGCCGGTCGGGTTGTCGGCCAGCAGCCGGGCCAGGATGAGCAGGCTGTTCAGCGGCGTACGCAGCTCGTGCGACATGTTCGCGAGGAACTCGGACTTGTACCGGGACGAGAGCGCGAGCTGCTCGGCCCGGTCGGCCAGCGCCCGGCCGGCGTCCTCGATCTCGGCGTTCTTCACCTCGAGCTCGGTGTTGGTCCGGCGCAGCTGCTCCTGCTGGCCCTGCAGCTCCTCGGAGCGCACCTGCAGCTCCTCGGTCAGCCGGCGGGACTGGTTGAGCAGCTCCTCGGTCCGGGAGTTCGCGATGATCGTGTTCACCGTGACCCCGATGGTCTCGGTGATCTGGTCCAGGAACGCCAGGTGCACCGGGCTGAACGGAGTGAACGTGGCCAGCTCGATGACGGCCAGCACCCGGCCCTCGAACAGCACCGGCAGCACGACCAGCTCGGCCGGCGGGGCGCTGCCCAGCGCGGAGGAGATCCGCACGTACCCGGCCGGGACGTCGGTCAGGTGGATCCGGCTGCCCTCGGCCGCGGCCTGGCCGACCAGCGTCTCGCCGAACGCGAATGCCTCGCCGTCCCTGGTGCCGCCGGGGTAGCCGTAGCCGGCGATCATCCGCAGCCGGGCCCGGCCGTCCGGGTAGGCGTTCGCGGCCGAGGTCACCTCCGCGGCCTCGGCCAGGAAGAACGCGCCGCACTGCGCGGTCACCACCGGGGTCAGCTCGGACATGATCAGCCGGGCGACCGCCTTGAGGTCGCGCTGGCCCTGCATGAGACCGGAGATCCGGGCCAGGTTGGTCTTCAGCCAGTCCTGCTCCTGGTTGGCCCTGGTCGTCTCGCGCAGGGTCGCGATCATCTGGTTGATCGTGTCCTTCAGCGCCGCGACCTCGCCGGCCGCGTCGACGGTGATCTTGCGGGTCAGGTCGCCGCGGGTGACGCCGGTGGACACGTCCGCGATCGCGCGCAGCTGGATGGTCAGCGTGCTCGCCAGCTGGTTGACGCTCTCGGTGAGCCGCTTCCAGGTGCCGGACACGCCCTCGACCTCGGCCTGGACGCCGAGCTTGCCCTCGGTGCCGACCTCGCGGGCCACCCTGGTCACCTCGTCGGCGAACGCGGAGAGCTGGTCGACCATCGTGTTGATCGTCGTCTTCAGCTCCAGGATCTCGCCCCGGGCGTCGACGTCGATCTTGCGGCGCAGGTCGCCGCCGGCCACCGCGGTGGTCACCTCGGCGATGTTGCGGACCTGGCTGGTGAGGTTGCCGGCCATCGAGTTGACGTTGTCGGTGAGGTCCTTCCACACCCCGGCGACGCCGGGTACCCGCGCCTGGCCGCCGAGGATGCCCTCCGTACCGACCTCGCGGGCGACCCGGGTGACCTCGTCGGCGAACGCGCGCAGCGTGTCGACCATCGTGTTGATCGTGTGCGCCAGCGCGGCCGTCTCGCCCTGCGCCTCGATCATGATCTTCTGCGACAGGTCGCCGCGGCCGACGGCGGTCGACACGGTGGCGATCGACCGCACCTGGCTGGTCAGGTTGCCGGCCATCGAGTTGACGTTGTCGGTCAGGTCCTTCCAGGTGCCGGACGCGCCCCTGACCCTGGCCTGGCCGCCGAGCTTGCCCTCGGTGCCGACCTCGCGGGCGACCCTGGTGACCTCGTCGGCGAACGCCGACAGCAGGTCGACCATGATGTTGATCGTCGTCTTCAGCTCGAGGATCTCCCCGCGGGCGTCGACGTCGATCTTCTTGGTCAGGTCGCCGCGGGCCACCGCGGTGGTCACCTCGGCGATGTTGCGGACCTGGGCGGTCAGCGTGCCGGCCATGAAGTTCACCGAGTCGGTGAGGTCGCGCCAGGTGCCGGACGCGCCCCTGACCTCGGCCTGGCCGCCGAGCCGGCCCTCCGAGCCGACCTCGCGGGCCACCCGGGTCACCTCGTCGGCGAACCCGGACAGCTGGTCGACCATCGTGTTCACGGTCGTCTTCAGCCCGAGCAGCTCGCCGGAGACGTCGACGGTGATCTTGCGGGACAGGTCGCCGCGGGCGACGGCCGTGGTCACCTGGGCGATGTCGCGCAGCTGCGCGGTCAGGTTGCCGGCCATCGAGTTGACGTTGTCGGTGAGGTCCTTCCAGGTGCCGGCCACGCCAGGGACCGTCGCCTTCCCGCCCAGCACGCCGTCCGTGCCGACCTCGCGGGCCACCCGGGTCACCTCGTCGGCGAACGCGCGCAGCTGGTCGACCATCGTGTTCACGGTCGTCTTCAGCTCGAGCATCTCGCCGGCCACGTCGACGGTGACCGTGCGGGACAGGTCGCCGTTGGCGACCGCGGTGGTGACCAGCGCGATGTCGCGGACCTGGTTGGTCAGCCGGCTGGCCATCGTGTTCACCGAGTCGGTGAGGTCGCGCCAGGTGCCGGAGACGCCGCGGACCCTGGCCTGGCCGCCGAGCTTGCCGTCGGTGCCGACCTCGCGGGCGACCCTGGTCACCTCGTCGGCGAAGTCGCGCAGCTGGGCGACCAT
>Ga0070702_100000481_pt1 | contig 14311 bp, 35 predicted proteins | sample KBSK5103metaG_FD_65466 | JGI IMG/M metagenome (GOLD analysis project Ga0070702, IMG submission 65466) | Corn, switchgrass and miscanthus rhizosphere microbial communities from Kellogg Biological Station, Michigan, USA - KBS K5-10-3 metaG | ecosystem: Host-associated > Plants > Roots >... | reverse complement strand
GCGGACCAGGCTGACGCGCTATTCGATGGCTCGAACGAGATGGATGATCTCGAAGAGATGGTCCGCCTCCTCTCCGAGGGACCTCCTCGTCAGGTCACTTGGCCTACGAACGGTGTACTTGACGATGAGGGCTGAGGCCGAGATCCGTAAGGTACTGGAGCAGCTAGCCAAGCTGCCCGGCGACGTCTTCGACGCGGTAGAGCCGATGCACGATGTGCTGTACTGGGTACTCGAAGAGTATGCAGACGTCGCCACATTCATCGCATGCTGGGTACCCGGTGGAATCGACACACTCGAATCGGCGAAGCCAGATGAGTCTGACTGACATGTTCCTACTATCCGCCTAAGGAGAGTCTATGCCTGACGATCCTCGCGTATACTCAGCGGATGAACTCTTCGAGCAAATGGAACGGGACGAGTTGGAGGACTCGCCTCTTGCACAGTCAGGCAAGATGACACCTCGTGACTATGCGAGAAAGGTAGGGAAAGAGCCGCAGATCATCTACTACTACATGCGTGGAGCGAATCCGCGACTGAAGAAGTACTACTGCGATTGCGGAAGGGTAGTCATTGACGTAGCAGAAGCAGATGCTCTCTTCGCAGAACAAGCAGCCAAGCATAAGGTGAAGGGTCAATGACTCCCCATTTGGTCGGTGCCGGCCTGATGATATTTGCCTTCGTGTGCCTCTACACAGATGGCTACCGTATATGGCACGGTAGTCGTATGAGCCACCCGTTGGCCGTCGCAAGTATGAGTTCGGCGGCAATCGCCGAATATCTTTGGCACATATACTTCGTGTTCTGGCCAATGGCTCTTGCGACCGCATGGCTCATTTGGGAGTGGTGGAACGACGACGACACAAAGAAGAAGCGTCGCAAGTTCAAGAGCTGGGTGAAGTCGCATATCCCAAGGCCACGACTCGTGGTGATTCGTCCGATTGGAGTGCAGACGTGAGCGAGCTGACGCGATGTAACTTCTGTACGCTGCAGCGCATTATGAGGAGTGCGGCGGAAGTGGGCGCCACGGTGACAACAAGGTACGAGGATCCGGTACCTGGACACGAACTGGATCGTTGGATCGCAGCAATTCGCTCGGACAAGGACAAGCCGTCTGCGTACTTCAAGCAGCTGACCACCCACTGCGTGTGCTGATATGACCATTCATGTCTCGCAGAGGATGGAAGAAGGTGACGGCGACCTCGGTCCGACTATGGTGACAGAACTCTACCATGCACCGACAGGCGACACCGTCAAGATCTACCACGACAACCCGGAGTCGATCTTCTTTGACGGAGGTGATTGGACACTGGAAGAGGTCGTTCCTGTTGCAACCATGATGCTGATGGCTGCAGGCATAGCCCAGAAGATGGTAGACGAAAGCAAGATCATCGGAGGATAGACATAACAAGGCGACGGCTGTGCGATTGCCGAGAGCGGACGTGTTGGTCTTGCGGACCGCATCGTTGGAAGTCCTGTACGCGTAAGGTTACGTACACCTCTTGGCAGGAAGCGCAGCAGGTCGTCGACGAGATCTTCCTACGTGAACGTGACATTGTAACAAGGTATCGCTGCAAGTACTGCAGCTACTGGCACGTAGGTCATCCTAGTTCGGACTGGCAACGTAAGAACGCTGACCGTCGGTTGACGAAGGCGTACCGCAAGACCTTATGGAAGAACGGAGAAGAGACATGAACTGGTTCTACAAGTTCGCTGCGAAGCGAGGGAACACTACTCCTGGCACCGTCAAGTGCCGCTGGCTTCGTATCGTGGCAGCATGGAGAGCAGATAGCTGGCCGAAGGGTTACTGCCTCAACCAGACCGACTGCAAGGACCATAATAATGCCACGTAAGAAGCCGTATAAGTCCCAGAGCCAGTACGTCTGCAAGAACTGCGGCACGCCGGTCACATTTCCCTCGCGGCGTGCTGACCATGCTCGGGGACCAAACATCCCACTACCCAACTGCATGAAGGTCGTACCTGTGAAGCGGTCTGAGTACGAGGAGGCAAAGGGTGAGGAGTGACGACATCGAGATCCACGTCTCGGTAGACGATAAGTACACAGGCGAGTACAGAGTGCTTCTATGCCACGAAGGGAGCTGTTGCTGCGGCGACAATTGTGATTGTAGCGTACTACTTGCCAGTGCGGAGACTAAGGAGGAGGTGTATCGGTCAATAGGTGACCTCGTCAATGCACTCCAGACTGCCGCCGGCATGGTGGAGGCTCTTCCCGACGCAGAACCTATTAGGTTCCTGATAGAGCTTAGGCGTGCTGAGGAAGATGCGCACACGGAGAATCGACGCCGTGACGAACTAGCTGCAGAGCGAAATAAGTTTGCGGCATTCTACAACGTATCTGTAGAGAACCTGCTACCTCCTGGCACGAAGTTGAGGGACGTCACTCGAAGTCGTAGAGTAGGCCATCCTCAATACGTTTGGAACGAGTCGACACTGCGTTGGGAGACAGGATGAGTATGCAGTATCCACCCTGCGACTTCCCACTCACCTGCGGACCAAATGTGAAGCGATGTGTTCGTCCTGCAGGACATACACAATGGAGCCTAATGTGCGGATGGCCGACCTCCCTGACTTCGGAGAGGTATGCAGTTACCGTATACTCACACTCCGTAGAGCGGATACCGTACGATGAGGAAGTATATCCGTATGTAACTGACGGATCGAAGATGGTGAGTGACAATGCCTGAAAGCTTGGAGGAGCTCCTGAGGGAATGGCTTAACTGGTGGCTCATGACGGATGATCTGCCGGTGAAGCTACCGAATGCTCTACACGTAAGGACTGCAGTCGCACTCAAGCTGACCGAGCTCTACGAGCCGAAGGAGGCAGAACAATGACAGAAGCTACGCTTCAGTATCGTAATGGGAAAGGCGACCTCATTAGGTACAAGGTCATTCTTTCCTACGAGTCCATCGGGGAAGTCATCGTACTGATGGAAGCCCTGAGTGAGATGAACGAAGAGGCAGAGGAGCAGTAGAGATGACATTCAACCTGTACCCTTACCAGCAAGAAGACGTAGCCTACTTCGGCCACACGTCTGCTGTCCTTGGTGGTCACGACATGGGTACAGGTAAGACGGTTATCGGTCTGGATAGAGAACGCCTGCTCCGCCTCATACCCAGAGCGGCGCATGAAAAAGGCAAACGCATCACCTTGATCGTGGCACCCGCTGGTCCAGTCGTTGACATGTGGCTCGAACATGTTCAGAAGCATCTTCCGCAACTCAAGGCGATGAAGATGGATCCGAAGAACCGCGAGGCATTTGTCAAGGACGTATTCAACGGTGGTCACAGCATCTACATCATGCACTGGGACGCACTACGTCTGGTACCTGACCTTGCCAGAGTACAATGGTTCCACGTGCTGGCTGACGAAGTCCACAGGGCCTGTAATCGGAAGTCGCAACAAACACAAGCCCTTAAGCGCATTCAGACCTACTACAAGACCGGCCTTTCAGGTACCTGGACATATGATAAGCCTGATCAGGCCTGGAGTGTTCTGAACTGGTTGTACCCAAAGAAGTTCAGTGCGTACTGGCGCTTCTACCATCGGTACGTTGACTTCGAAACTGAGTACAGGGACAACAGGCAGTACAAGAAGATGATCGGCGTCAGCAATGCTGCCGAACTTCAAGCGCTGATCAAGCCGTTCTACGTGCGTAGGAGGAAGAAGGACGTACTCAAGGACTTGCCTGATAAGTACTACACTACCTACTGGGTAGACCTCCTGCCTCAGCAGCGCATAGCGTATGACGAGATGCGGAAGAACTTCCTTGCCTGGGTGGGTGAGCACCAGAACGAGCCAGTAGCTGCACCTGTTGTGATCTCACAGCTTGTACGACTGCAGCAGTTTGCATGTGCGTACAGCAGGCTTGACACGATCATGGTTCGCGAGCATGATACGGTTGCTGAAAAGGCACTGACTGCCAGAGACGGTAAGAAGCACACCATCTACAAGCGCGATCCAGAAACGGGCGAGATCCTCCTCGTACCGAAGCAAGTCGTTCGAATGGCAGAACCGTCGTCCAAGCTCGACACGCTCGACACGATCCTTGAAGATGCGGGCGAGGAACAGGTCGTCATCTTTTCACAGTCGAAGCAGCTGATCAACCTAGCGGCAACAAGACTGGACAAGAAGTACGCAGGACGAATTGCAGTCTGCACCGGCGACGTACCTCAGGAGGATCGCAACGCACTAGTCAAAGGTTTTCAGGCAGGAGACCTTCGCGTCTTCCTGGGAACGATTAAGACTGGCGGCGTAGGCATTACGCTTACCGCTGCCAGCACTGTGATCTTCCTGGATCGTACGTGGGAACCCTCGATCAACATCCAGGCAGAAGACCGCCTACACCGTATCGGCCAAGTCAATGCAGTGCAGGTAATTGACATCATGGCGAAGAATACCGTCGACCTTGGTAGGTGGCAGCGACTACAGAAGAAGTGGGAATGGATCCAGCTAATGCTCGGCGACACAGTCGACGAACGAACACTGCTAGGTCCTGACGGAGAACCTATCAGGCCTGACGACGAGGAGAAGAAGTGACTACGGAGGAAGACGACTTCTGGCTGCTAGCCAATGAAGGATCCAGGAGGCATCGCCTGATCGTGCGGCGGCTCTACGGGGAGCGGAGGACAGTTGCAGCCTGTAATAACATCATCCTACTCAGTAGGATTCGCACGCGAGAAAACCCTGAACTCGCAGCGTCCGCGGACAAGTGCAAGAATTGTCTCCGGACTATGGCGCAGAGTCAGCCTTCTAGCTGAACTGCTGCAGTGGTACCTCTGGCCCACGGTCCTGCTGATTATAATGCGGTACGGTTAGGAGATTAGATGCGATGGTTCACAAGCGACCACCACTTTGGTCATACGAACATCATCAAGTACTGCAATCGGCCATGGTCCACCGTCGAGGAGATGAACGAAGGGCTAATTAGTCGATGGAATGAAGTCGTGGCCGACGAGGACGTAGTCTGGGTGCTGGGTGATGTGACTATGCGACCTAGCAACCTTGGTCCAGTCAGTCGCCTAAAGGGTAAGAAGTACTTAGTCGCAGGCAATCATGACTCGTGCTGGACTGGACAAGGTAAGTCGTACAAACAACAGGAGCGCTACCTGGATGCAGGCTTCCTAGGCCTCCAGCCAAAGGGAAGCATCGAGAGGTTCTTCCTGGAGGACGAGTTCGTAGAAGACGGAGAAGGAGGCGGCCTCTGGGTGGCGATGTCACACTTTCCGTACACACCTGATCCTATCTGGGAGGCCGACGACGACAGGTTCGCAGAGTACCGCCTACCCGACAAGGGCCTACCACTGCTGTGCGGTCATGTGCATGACAAGTGGAAGACGAATGGTCGAATGCTGAACGTAGGCGTAGACGTCTGGAACTACTACCCTGTGCCCGAGAAGGAGGTCATCAAGTGGGCAAGGAGGCTTCCTTAGTCGACAGGTGAGGGCAAAGGAGGGTGAGAGCTGAGTGTCCAGGTTCCGCAGCACCATAGGCGTACAAAGAAAGGACAACGACCTCTACCAAGAGTGGGAGACCTTCTCCTGCTATGTATGCAGGGCAAAGCCAAGGGAGCGCTGCAAGACACCCAGGGGCGCCGTAGCAAACAAGCCGCATGCCAGTCGAAGGGATCAGTGGGTAGGCAACAAACGAATGCCCGCTGTCACGGGGAGGACACATGCCTAACACTAAGCGCGACAGGAACGAACCAGACTACAAGCGTGGATGTACATTCGCCCTGAACCCTGAAGTAACGACTACAGTCATGGTCCAGCTGATCGCGGACGAGGTCGAGCAGGAAGACTGGGGCTACACTACCAATTGGCTAGTCGGAGCACTTGATGGACTAGTCAAAAAGGCGAAGAAGGAAGAGCGCGATCGCCTAAAGCGGCACAGCCGAGAGAAGGAGGAAGTCTGATGCAGTGGCTGCCTACTATTCTTGTCCTGTACATCCTCGCCCTGTGGAAAGGGAGGTCCTCAGTTCCGCGTTTGCACAGGAGCTTCACTGGGTGGCTCGGATATAGACGCTGGAAGCAGTGGCAGCATATCCGCTACTTCGAGCAGATGAACGAGGAAGGCGTCGGAGCGAAGAGCGACGACGAGCCGAAGGTGATGCCGATCTCGTGCGTCGACCCTGAGTGCCCGTGCGTCAACCACAAGCAGTGGAGGGTAGTCAATGGCGCCGTTGCCGTCGCAGCATAGCTTCCACAAGTTCCAACCAGACTGGCGTGGGGAGCAGTGCGTCGAGTGCTTTCTGCCTGAAGGGAACGCCATCCATATTCGCAGCGAAGTGTCCCCAACAGGACGGCTTCGCGTCAACCAGCCACCACTTCAGTACCTTCCCAATCCTCACTACGTATACAACGGGGACACAGGTACAATGGTCTACGTTGACCCAGGCAAGAACGAAATGACCGTCACCTACGGAGGTATCTCAGTGAGCAACGACTACCCTGGGCCCGTCAACACTTTCCTTGCCCGCATGGGCAACTCTATGGGCAGCGACTATCCTGCCTCTAAGGCAGTAGTTAGGTCCCAGCTTGACTTCTGGGCAACTCAGATGGCGAAGCTGGAACGGTTCCCTGACGAGCCTGCGATCGGCACTGTTATTCGCTTCGAGAAGACCTTCCCCGGAAGCGACATCACGTACATGTACGTAGCCTTCCGTGCACCCAATGGCCTCTGGTACGTCACGGGCACCAAGGCGCTCGCCCGTACTGATGGCGTCACATACGAACGTCTGGTGGAGTTCATGGCCGACCACGTTGTCGGTGACGTCGAAGTCGTCAAGGAGTGGGAGAAGTTCGCATGAGGTGGCCTTGGCAGCGCGAGGTCCACTACGGCTCCCTACGGTTCGTACCGTCTGGTGTAGGAACAGCAGGCATTCTCACGGACACTGCACCCTTCGCTGACGGATACAACCTCGATGCACCACGTCCGTGGACGGGTAGGCGACTAGAGGTCATCAGCTTCGATTCCTTGGGAATGAAGCCTGAGGAATTGACTTCTACGCTCAACAGGCTAGGCGGGCAAGGGTGGTCACTGATCGCGATCAGGACGTTCACGCCTACCTCAGGTCGTGTGAGCGAGGAGCACTGTATCATGCAGCGTGAGGCCATGCAGTGAGATACGCACTGGTCGTAACAGGCAGCTACGTGATCGTGCTCGTCTTCGGGATCATCATTGGGAGCATGGGACAGATCATGTTCGGCAAGAAGGGATGTTGCTGTGACGAAGCTGGTGATCCTGGAGTTTGAAGACGACAAGGAGGCCGACAAGTTCGTAGAGGAAGGCAATGGCGTCTGGATTGACATGGGATACACTGCCAAGGCAGAAGTGATCGGGGTCTACAAGTACCCGACAGTCTTCTGCGAGTGTGTACCGCAGAAGGGATCTACACGAGGAGCAAAGTTCGGATGGTGGATCTGTTCGAACTGCTGTAAGGCTATGCAGGGATGGCATCCTGCAAAGAACTTGGCGCCTGCAGTAAAGTGGCTATCACGCAACCTGACCCTTACCTTCAACGCGAGGAAGTCATAGTGGACAACATGTACGTCTTCGACGAGACTGTCATCGATGCGCAGAAGGTGGAGGCTGACGCGTACCAGCGCACACAGCGGGGCGGCGACGTCATGGTCCACTATCATGGACATGGGAAGCCGTGCAACGAGAAGTGCCACAAGCCGACTCTAGCAACGGGGGAGGCGCCAGACAGGTGGTAGATCTGGACCTGCTCGTGCTGTATCGTGAGATGCGTAGGCGTGAGTCAGCAGCCCGTATTGCGAACAATCGGAACGCCAACTACGGGGCGCCCGAGTTTGTCGCGGAGCGTAAGGCCGTATTCGACTTCGAGCGAGCGATCGGCATCCAGCACAAGGATAGCGTACTGAAGGAGGCGAGGAGACTAGGATGGCTAAAATAGTCGTACTCTACTTCGCAGACGACGGAGACGCCGACGAGCTAGTTGCCTGCCTGCAGAGTAATCCGGAGATGGGGTATCACTTCCACGATCATCCTGATCCACGATTTCGTCGACCTGCGATCCTCACAGGTGGACAGGAACTCAACCTCCGCCCTGAACTGATCGGAGTCTACAAGTATCCGACTAAGTACTGCGAACACCTCCTTGGCGACCGAGAGCAGATGCGACTCGTTCGACGAGGAATGAAGTATGGCTGGTGGATTCATTCGGGTACGAAGCAGCAGCCCGGATGTGGGCTAGCGCGTAGGCGTTACCAAACTCCTGCCAACCTGCTCTTTCCACCTGGGAAGCTCCCTCCAAGACAGGAGGTATCACACCACCTACACACAGATCCCGAAACTGGTACGCATAGTATCTCCTTGCTAGGAGGAGGAAAGGACCTATCGAAGTGATATGAAGGAAGGCAAGTGCTACTACTGCAAACGCTTCGCACCACTAACTCGCGACCATGTTGTGCCACTGAGTCGAGGAGGGACAAAACTACCAGGGAACATTGTGTACTGTTGCCGGCCATGCAATAGTACCAAGGGCCACTGGCTACTTACTGAACTACCTGAGCGGTGGTACGACATGTCAAAGAAAGTCCTGCGGATGTACATTCGCGTAATGAACCCTGATGCGTGGGCGCTGGAGGACGCACGAAACAAAACACATCTACATAAACGAATCAAGAACGGAAGGACTTGGGACAGAAGGGATGATGAGCTCGGTGGGACAGGATCTCGATGGTGAGAAGTTCGACAAACAAATGCGCAACCTGAAGAGATGGGAGATCGCAGCCCTGGTGGTGGCCGCCATCTGTGCAATGGCCCTCGTGGCGGTGCTCTTTGGATGAGCCAGTGTTCGAGAAGCCGACGTGGCGAACGCGTTACCGTATTCGTCGACTCACCTGCAAACTGAGATCAGGTCATCAGCCATTGACAGATGAGAACGGATACCTATTCTGCATCACCTGCTATCAGTCAGTCCGGCCGAATGGAGAAGCACTCGGCTACCTACAGGAGGGTGGAACTCCGAATGCCTAGGACACAGAACGAGATCGTAGCACGTCTACACAAGATCCAAGCTGCTGGCTGCGACATGTTCGGCTTCGCCACCGAAGTCCTCGCGGCCTATTTGGACAAGGAGCATATCGCTGAGTTCGTTAAGCCAGAGACCGACCTGAGTGAGTGGGTGCCCGAGCCACTAGACCAGGCGGGCGAAGCGGGCGCAGAGTACCTAGACTTCGCCTTCGGCAAGGCCGAAGATCACCGAGGCATTTCCGCCGGCAGGTCGATCATCAAACTGGCAGAGTTCGCCTGGCTACAAGGTCGTGACGACGTTGTGGCTGCAATGGACGACACGCCGTATCCAAATTACGGAGTGCCCCAGCTGATGGTATATGCACGCATGTTCGAGCTGCCAGTGCCCAACTCGCCTACGCTGGCGCGAATGGGTCAGGGTAAGCGCTGCGTACCTCACTGCGATAGTGGTTGCGGGAACTAATGCCTCCCAGTGCACTACTACTCGTCGTGTTAGTCGTAGCTATTTTCGTTGCTGTCGTAGCTACCCGCGCAGCACTTCCAGGCTCCTCTTCTCCCGTACGACGAAAGGAGCTAGAGAAGACAAAGGAACGGCTCATCGAAGCCGAAACGCTCATCGAGGTAATTAGGGAGGTGGCATACAGGTACGACGAGGTTGACCATGCCTTGTCCTCAGCGATCCGAGGGATGGTCGCTAAGTACAAGGAGAATTCCTTACGAAGGGGCTCCGCGAAGTGAGAGCACGTCAAGCCGTATCAGTACTGATTCCAGTGGGACTACTCGCTGCGGCCTGTTCATCGGTCGACACCGACCCGACACAGACCTCTCTGCACTACAACGGAGGCAGCTACTCGTCACAGACCTTCCAGGACTGCTACGGCCCGAGCAAGCGCGACTACAACGGTCCTGGCGACCACTACGTGTACTACCCCGTAGGACAGCGATCGTACAAGTTCTCCAATGACCCTGGAGCAGACACTAAGCCGCTGACTGCCAGTACGAAGGACACGCAAGAGCTGAGTGTGTCGGGCACGGTCATCTTCACGCTCAACACCTCGTGCGACGCGATCACCGATTCGAGTGGTCGCAAGTGGCCGGGTGGAATGCTCCAGAAGTTCCACGAGACGATCGGAGGCAAGGACTACAACGGGCGGCACGCCTACAACACCGTTGGAGGGAGGGGCGTCGGTGATGGCTGGGAGGACTTGCTGGCCACCTACATCAAGGACGCTGCCGACCGCGCAATCGACAACGAAGCACTGAAGTACGGCTGGGAGGAGCTGTACAACGATCCGGCAAAGAAGGCTCAGTGGGAACGGGACGTCATCAAGGCAATCCCCGGACTCATTAAGCAGCTGGCTGGTGACGACTACTTCACTGTGAGTGGTATCATCCTCCAGAAGCCTGACATCTCGCAGACCCTCAAGGACCAGCTGACCGCAAAGCAAGCTGCAATCCTACGAGGACAAGCAGCTGCAGAAGACCAGAAGGTAGCTGAGAACTGGCCCGGCGGCATTCGTGCCTACCTGGCGTACCAGCAGCAGCTCGCCGTCAACAAGGCTATCGCCGACGGCAAGATCGAGATCCTTCCTGTACCTCAGGGAGTCGAAGTCAACATCACACCGAGAGGCAAGTGACATGGGATACTGCCGACGACACAACAACTACAACTGCTACGACTGCTCCGACAACGGCCCTGGCATCGGCATCGACACTGACGGCGACCTTACCGTTGGTATCGGTGGTGGCCTCGGGATCGATGCGACCGATGGCAGTCTGGAGATCGAGGTCATGCCGGGTGTGTACCTCGACACCGACGGCGAGTAAGTAGTAGTGCAGTCGTGGCCGACTACCAGGTAAGAACCCGAATTAGTGCGCTAGTGTTCCTGGTTGGGCCCAGCCACATCCAGTGGCATGCCAGGAACTTTAGGTAGATTGAGTGCAGCCTTGATGAGCTGATTCGGGTCGCCACAACCTAACAAGAAAAATGGTTGCTCCACCTTGCCGTCAACGAAGTTCCCACTATATAATAAACCTAGATTGCCTCATTGTGACTTTAGTGTAGCGGAGTCTAGGTTGGAACTTTCGCATAGCATACACACGTCTGGACGGGCTAGCTTTAAAGCCTGCAGGCGTCGGTGGGATTGGGTATTCCGAGACAGGTACTATCCCAAGACCACCCCGAACTACTTCGAGTTTGGCACGGCGTATCACGCAGCCCTCGAAGTATACTACAATCCTGCTACCTGGTCGTGGGTGAAGAATCCCTACAAGCGTCCTGCCGTCATCGCTCTGGCGATCGCGAAGTTCAAGGACGTATCAGCTGCACAGCGGGAGAAGTACCTTGACTTCTTCGGTAACATCGATCCTGCCATGGAAGAGGACTTCACTGCTCGCCACGAACTAGGCGTCGGCATGCTGAAGTACCACCTGACAGAGATCGCACCCAAGGAGGACTTGCCTCGCGGTCTAACTCCCATCAAGGTTGAGATTCCGTTTGAGATCCCCATCCTAGGTCCGGACGGCACAGGCCTACTCTGCTACTGTGACAACTGCTACGAGCAGTGGATCGTCACTGACGAAGCACAGACTTCGCTACGTGAGTGCAACGAGCATATGCGAGCCAAGGGCTACACACCATGCGAAGGTCCAGACCACTTCGCCTCTATTGGTCTTCCTGTCACCTTCGGTGGACGTATCGACGCACTATTCCAAGATGCCGAACTTCGCTACTGGATTGCCGATTGGAAGACCGCTGGCAAGCTCCACGGTGACAATGACCTCTTCCTAGAGCTGGACGACCAGATCACTGGCTACTGTGCCGCTCTAGACTTCCTCGGCGTAGAAGTCGCCGGCTTCATCTACCACGCGCAGCGTAAGGCCTTCCCCGAACCGCCAGAACCGCACAAGTCCGGTAGGCGCTACAAGGGTATGCTCTTCTCCACCAACAAGCAACAGGCTACGACGTACGAACTGTACCTCGAGACTGTCATGGAGAATGACGCCGAAGGCTATGCTGCCGGAGCGTACGATGAGTACCTGGCCTACCTGCAGGCCAATCCGCCTCGCTACCATGAGCGCTACCAGATCCATCGGAACAAGACCGAGCTGGAACAGTCGCGCTACAACTTGTGGCTTGAGGCGCAGGACATCATCGATCCTAAGCTTCGCATCTACCCCAACCCTCGCTACTTCGGCTGCAATACGTGTGCCTACCGTAACCCCTGCATTGGAAAGAACCAAGGTGAGGACTACGTGTACACTCTCGACACGCTCTACGAGAAGCGACGTATTGACTACTGGGCAGAGAAGGTACCAAGCACAGAGTCGAAGGGCGGCGAGTAGTGGACGAAGAAGAGGAAGAAGACTTCGAGTACAGCACCTACTTCGCAGGACCATGTACATGCGATCACGAAGAGGACGCACACGGCTGGGGCTCCTGTGACGTCGAAGGCTGCACGTGTGAAGCGGGGTGGGAAGAATGATGATGGACTACGTGCGCATGGGCTTCGGGGATCTGTCGAAGATGAATCCTAAGCTAGGCGATGCGGTCCAACAACTCCTGAGGACTATCATAGCCGAGGAACCCACGTGGGAAGGTGTCCAGCTCACCTTCGATCACATTCGGACGGAAAACCTCTTCATCACCATTGACCTGAAGGTGAAGACGGCATGAGCGGCTGGCTGATCTACTGGTTGCTCTGGGGCCTCATGTTCGCAGTAGGCGAAGGCATCGCACTGAAGCGAACTGAGAAGGGAGATACACTCTCCGAACAGATCTGGGCATGGTTGAAGGTCACCCCAGGTAAGACGCCTGCCAGCTCTGCACTCTTCCGCTTCCCTTCAGCAGTCGTAGGTGCGACTCTCATCTGGCTGTTCTTCCACTTCCTCTTTGGCTGGTTCGCGTGATTACCTATACAACCTGGGAAGGCAGTCAGGCTGCTCTCCACCAGCATGTTACCGGCGGGTACCTAGGTGACGAGTACTGGTTAGCATTGGTTGCTAGTCTTCCTGTAGTACGACGTCGTGCATACATGTCGGCCAAGCTGGTACATTGGCTACAAAGGCACATTCCGAAGGACTAGCGATGTTCCCGCAGTAATGCCTCCACATTCATGACTACTAAGGAGTAGCCGGAATGAACTGTACCATGGTTGTGCCTGGGGGTTGCAGTGAGTGGAGAGACGGAGCAGGAAGTGTCTGGCTGGACAGTAGACACTCTTCGCGTATATCACGAACGACTAATTACGGACCTACGCGTGTCCTTCTTGGACTTGAACAAGGAGACGGACCTACGCTACCAGCAACGTTTCGACGCACAGACCAAAGCACTGGACGCGGCATTCCTTTCCTCTCAGACAGCAGTATCCGCCGCCCTGCTCGCTGCGAAGGAAGCTGTAGCTGCCGCGGAGATCAACAACCAGCGCTGGCGAGAAGCCGCCAACGAGTGGCGTGCGGCAATGACCGACCGCGAGCGAAACTTTGCTACGGTCGAGGCGCTACACAGTCTGGCCGAAACGGTAGACAAGATCGAGAAGAAGCAGGATCAAGAGTCTGGCAACCAGGAAGGCGGCCGTACGAAGATAAGCGACCTGCGGGCAACCCTTGGCATGTACATCGCAGGCGCCACCCTCGTGCTCGGCATTGTAATCTTCCTGTCGCGCTACCTCACGAAGACGTGAAGTACCGCTCCGTGATCACCGGAGCGTAACAACTAGAAGGGAAACAGAACGTGCGAAAGACTCTGCTGGGGGCAGCCCTCGCAACGCTGGCCGTCGTAGGCTTCGCGACTCCTGCACACGCAACTGTTTTCGGAACGCACACCGCATCAGCCTGCGATCCCACGGGACACTGCTTCGAGTCGACGGTCTCAGTCGAAACGGGCAACGGCGGATTCATTCGAGGCGTGGGATCGTTCGACTGCTTCGTCCCTGCTGGCCACGCACTTCGGCAGTGCTTCGGTGAACTCGGCGGTCTGTTCTTGACCCGCAACGGTGGCATCATCAACAACGGTGGAGAAGACGTTCGCTGCGGCCCGACCTCCTGCTCGGAGGGCGTGAACCACTTCTCGACCGGATGGTTCATCGACCTGTCGGGTATCCAGTCCTACCAGACCGAACTGTCCTCTTCGGCGGAGCCCTGCTCCTGCTACACGCAGGGCGTGGGTCTCGATGCCCTCTCAAGCATCGTCAACCACTAACGCCACCAGCCCAATTTCAGAAGAGGAGTAGAACTAGCAATGAAGAACCTTCTAGTAGTGGTAGCGGCAGCAGCACTCTCTGCGGGAGTATTAT